>Ga0114974_10000258_pt1 | contig 44682 bp, 42 predicted proteins | sample S_130206_EF_Meta_FD_87318 | JGI IMG/M metagenome (GOLD analysis project Ga0114974, IMG submission 87318) | Freshwater microbial communities from Lake Simoncouche, Canada to study carbon cycling - S_130206_EF_MetaG | ecosystem: Environmental > Aquatic > Freshwater > Lake | place: Lake... | reverse complement strand
GCGCCATCCTGGGCGCCGACTTCCGCAACGCCGGGCTGACGTTTCTTTAAGGGCAGGTAGGGGCAAGTAAGGGCAGGTAGGGGCAGGTGGGGCAGGTGGGGCGGGACGGGAGTCAGGCAGGTCGGGCCGGACAGCAAAGCTCCGAGCTCTGCGCGCTCCTGGCTCCGGGCTCCGGGCTTCTGTAGTGTCCGGCTTCAGCCGGACCTGAGCACCCTTCCCGCCCTTCCCGTCCCACCCGTCCTTCCCGCCTTTCCCGCCCTACTCCCCGCGATGCAACGCCGCGTCGAGCGCGAGTGAGACCGTCGGATAGGTGAACGTGAATCCCAGTTGCTGCGCTTTCACCGGAACGGCGCGCTGGCCGCTGAGCAGCAGCGTATCGGCCATCTCGCCGAGCAGGAGTCGCAGGGCGAGCCGCGGCACCGGGAAGTAGGTCGGCCGGCCGAGCGCGCGACCGAGTTCGGCGGTGAACGCCGCGTTGGTCACGGGTGTCGGCGCCGTCGCGTTCACCGCGCCGACCGCGTCGGGCGCCTCGATCAGGAAGCGCACGAGGTTCACCCAGTCGATCCGGTGGATCCACGGCCAGTACTGACGGCCACTGCCAAGGCGGCCGCCCAGTCCGAGCCTGAAGGGGGGCAGCATGGACTGCAGCGCGCCGCCGTCATGCGCGAGCACCAACCCGGTACGCAGGCACACGACCCGCGTCTGCGCGGAACTGGCGGCCACGGCCTGCCCCTCCCAGCGCCGGCAGACGTCAGCGAGGAAGTCGTGCCCGGCACCGGTCTCTTCCGTCACCACCTCGCTGCCGCACGCCCCGTAGAAGCCGACGCCTGAGCCGCTGATGAAGACTGGCGGCGGCGCGGCCGCTTCGGTAATGGCCGTGGCCAGGCGCCGCGTCGCCGTCACCCGGCTGTCCTCGATGCGCCGCTTCTGCGCGGCACTCCAGCGATGAGCGGCGATCGGTTCGCCCGACAGGTTGATCACCGCGCCCGCCCCGTCCAGTTCCGACGCCCACGGACTCAGCGCCCGTTCCAGATCCCACGTCAGCGCGCGGGTGCCGTCAGGCGTGCGGGTCTGTTCGTTCCGCGTCAGGACGACCACCTCGTGGCCGTCGCCGACGAGGGCGGCGCAGAGGGGACGTCCGAGGAAGCCGGTGCCGCCAGCAATGACAATCTTCATGGGGATGGTGTAGAGTCGCTCGTAGTTAACTAAACGGTTAGTTTCAATGCCCCGTCCTGCTCGCGTCTCGCCGGAGAAGATCCTTGCCGCGGCCGCCGCCGAATTCGCGGAGCGCGGCTATGCCGGGGCGCGCGTCGATCGCATCGCCCGCCGTGCCCGCGTCAACAAGGCGATGTTGTACTACCACTTCGCCAGCAAGCAGGGGCTCTACCGCACGCTGCTGCGCCAGGTCTTCGGCGCCATCGCCACCCAGTTGCAGGCCATTGCCGCGACCGAGTCGCTCGACCCCGCTGCCAAGCTCGACGCCGCCGTCGCCACGCTGGCCGCGCACATCGAGGCGCACCGCTACTTCCCCTCCATCATGCTTCGGGAAGTGGCCGACGGCGGCACGCATCTCGACGCAGAAACGCTGGCGGCCCTGGCCGCCGTGCCGGCGGCCTTTGCCTCTATCCTGCGGCCCGGCATCGCCAATGGCGCGTTTCGGGAGATGCACCCGGTCGCCGCCTACTTCACCACCATCGCCCCGATCCTGATGTTCGTGGCGAGCCGTCCGGTCCGCACACAGATCGTGTCGCACAAGCACGTGCAGCTGCCAGGGTCGCCGCTCACCACCGACGCCTTCCTGGCCGATCTCACAACCTCCCTGCAGCGCGCGTTCGCCGCCGCGCCCGTCCGACAGAAACGCTCATGATGAAAGACTGCCTTCGCTCCACGTCCGGTTCATCGTTGCTCGTCGTCGCGCTCCTCGGCGGATTCGCAGCCTGTACGCCGCCGCCACCTGCGGACCGCGTCCGCGTCTCGGGCCAGGTCGAGGCGACCGAGGTGCAGGTGGCCTCGCCGGTGCCTGGCCGGTTGCTCGAACGCCGCGTCACCGAGGGGCAGCACGTGGCGAAGGGCGACGTCATCGCCGTGCTCGATACAGCCGACGCCGAACTGGCGCTGGCCCGCGCCCGCGCCGAGCAGGCCCAGGCCGAGGCGCAGCTGCGGGTGGTGCAGGCTCCGGCCCGCACCGAGGACGTGCGGCAGGCCGAAGCGCAGGTCGCTGCGGCGCAGGCCGACGTCACCCCTGCGGAGGCCGAGCTCACCGCCGCCGACGTCGACGTGCAACGGTTCGAACAGCTGCTGGCGTCGAACTCCGGGTCCCGCAAGCAGCGCGACGATGCGGTGGCGAGGAAGAACGTGGCGCGCGAGCGGGTGCAGGCGTCGCGTGAACGCATAGGCGTCGCGCAGGAGGGCGTGGCGCGCGTGAAAGCCGGCGCCCGGCGCGAAGACGTGGCGGCGGCGCGCTCGCGCATCGACATCACGCTGGCGCAGATCGCGACGCTCGCGAAGGCCGTGGCCGACGCCACCATCACCGCCCCGGTCGCGGGTATCGTCACCACCACGGTGGTGGACGAGGGTGAACTCGTCCAGCCGCGTGCCCCCATCGTCGTCATCACGGATCTCGACCATGCGTGGGCCAACGTGTATGTCGACGAGCCGGTGGTGCCGCGGCTGCGCGTCGGCGACAAGGCAACACTGTTCACCGACGCCGGCGGCGCCAGCATCGCCGGCACCATCAGCGTCATTGCGGAACGTGCGGAGTTCACCCCTCGCAACGTGCAGACGGCCGACGATCGCTCGAAGCTGGTCTACCGCGTGAAGGTGGCGGTCGACAACACCAGCGGCGTCCTCAAGGCCGGCATGCCAGTGGAAGCGGAGATCGTCTTTGTCCGCTGACGCCATCGTCCTCGACCGCGTCTCGCGGAGCTACGGCGCGGTGCCGGCGGTGAAGGAGCTGTCGTTCTCGATCCGGGCCGGCGAGATGTTCGGATTGATTGGACCGGACGGTGCGGGGAAGACCACGACCATCCGCATGATCTGCGGGCTGCTCCACGCCGATGCCGGTTCCGTGCGCGTGCTCGGTCTCGACCCGGCACGCCAGCACCGCGAGGTGACGCACTCGGTCGGCTACCTGTCGCAGCGCTTCAGTCTGTACGCCGACCTCAGCATCAACGAGAACATCGCGTTCTTCGCCGAGATTCACGGCATGCGCGACTACCACGCGACGCGCCAGCGCCTGCTCGAGCTGACGCAGTTGACGCCGTTCGGCAACCGGCTGGCCGGGCAGTTGTCCGGCGGCATGAAGCAGAAGCTCGCACTGGCCTGCACGCTGATCCATCAGCCGCGGGTGATCGTGCTCGACGAGCCGACAACCGGTGTCGATCCGGTGTCGCGCCGGGAGTTCTGGAAGCTGCTCTCCGAGTTCCTGTCGCAGGGCATCACTATCCTCATGTCGACGCCGTATCTCGACGAAGCCGAACGCTGCTCGCGCGTCGCCCTGCTGCACCAGGGGCAGTTGCTCGCGCTCGACTCGCCCGGCGCCCTCCGGCAGACACTGCCAGGCTCGCTGTTCGAAGTGATCGCGCCCGACCATCGACGTGCCGTGTCAGCACTGCGCACGTTTCCAGGGGTCTCGAACGTCCAGACCTTCGGCGAGCGCGCGCATGTGCAACTGACCCAGGCGTCCGGCGACGCCGTGGCGCAGCTCGGCGCGCACCTGCGCAACGCCGGCATCGACGTGACCACCGTCCGCCAGGTGCCGCCGTCGCTTGAAGACGTGTTTGTCACCAGGCTCGGAGAACTCCAGTCATGACCTGCAGATCGATCAGGGTCGCGCTCGCGCTCGGCCTCCTCCTGTTGCCCGCCGCCGCCGGTGCGCAAGGCGTCACCCTGTCGCTCGACGAGGCCCTGACGCGCGCCGTCGAGGCCAGCCATCGGCTTGCTGAAGCGCGCGCGCGTGGCGATGCCGCCGAGGCCGTGGCCGATGCCCGCCATGCCCCGACGCTGCCGCAGGTGACCGCGCTCGGCGGCTACACCCGCACCAACCATGTCGACGAGTTCGGCATCCTGCTGCCCAACAACCAGCTCAGGGTCATCTACCCGGATATCCCCGACAACGTCCGGTCGCGGCTCGACGTGCAGTGGCCGCTCTACACGGCCGGCCGGCTGGATGCGCTCGAGTCGGCGGCCAGGCGCGAACAGCACGCCACCACGCGCGATCTCGAGGCCACAGCGGCTGACGTGCGGCTCGACACGACGCGTGCCTTCTGGAACCTGGTCGTTGCGCGCGAGAACCAGCGCGTCGTGGGCGAATCGCTCGCTCGCATGACCGCGCACGTGCGCGACGTGCACAACCAGTTCGAGGCCGGTCTCGTGCCACCCAACGACGAGCTGACCGCCCGCGCGCAGGAAGCGCGTCAGCGCATGCTGAGCATCCAGTCGCGCACGGTGCGCGAGAACGCCGAGGCCGACCTCGCCCGCCTGGTCGGTCTCATGCCTGGCACGGCCATCGACGTGTCGGCAACGCTGGCCACGCCCGCCGTCACCGACTCGTTTGAGGCGCTGGTGGCCCTCGGTCGGCAGAATCGCCCCGAACGGCACGCGCTCGAGGAGCGGGTGGCGGCAGCGGAATCGCGGGTGCGCGCTGCGGATGCCGGACGCAAGCCGACGGTGGCGGTCGCTGGCGGCGTCGACTACGCGCGGCCGAACCCGCGCATCTTCCCGCGCCTCGGTGAGTGGCGCGAGTCGTGGGATGCCAGCGTGAATGTCAGCTGGTCGCTGTTCGACGGCGGCCGGACAAAGGCGGACATGGCCGAGGCGTCAGCCGGCGTGCGCGCCGTGCAGGCGCGGCTGGCTGAATTCGACTCGCTCGTGGCGCTCGAGATTCGGCAGCGCCTCTCGGAACTTGAGTCGAGCCGTGCGGCGCTCGAGGCAGCCGATGTGGCCGTCGAGGCCGCCACCGAGGCGCGCCGCGTCGTCGGCGAGCGCTTCGCAGCCGGCGTCGCCACCAGCACGGACGTGATCGACGCTCAGGTGGCCATCCTGCAGGCGCAGCTGGACCGGACGCAGGCCATCGCCTCCGCACACCTCGCCGAGGCACGGTTGAACAGGGCGGCCGGCAGATGAACGCCATCACCGTGAGCGACCTCACGCGTGTCTTCGGCGACTTCGTCGCGGTGGACCACGTGTCGTTCGACGTCCGCAAAGGCGAAGTCTTCGGCTTCCTCGGCAGCAACGGCGCCGGCAAGTCGACCACCATCCGCATGCTGTGCGGTCTGCTGAAGCCGACCAGCGGTACCGCGCTCGTCGGCGGTATCGACGTCAGCCGCGATCCCGAAGGGGTGAAGCGGCGCATCGGCTACATGTCGCAGCGCTTCTCGCTCTACGAGCAGCTGACGGTCGACCAGAACATCCGCTTCTTCGGCGGCATCTACGGCCTCACGGCCGAGCGGCTCGAGCAGCGGCGCGCCTTCGTCCTGGACATGGCTGGCCTGCACGGCCGCGAACGCACGAAGGCGTCCGACCTCGCCGGCGGCTGGCGCCAGCGTCTCGCCCTCGGCTGCGCCATCCTGCACGAACCGCCGATCGTCTTCCTCGACGAACCGACCGGCGGGGTCGACCCGGTGTCGAGGCGTCAGTTCTGGACGCTCATCGACCAGCTCGCCGAGACCGGCATCACCGTGCTGGTGACGACGCACTACCTCGACGAAGCGGAGCACTGCCACCGCATCGCCATCATCCACGCCGGCCGTCTCGCGGCGCTCGGTTCGACCACCGAGTTGAAGCGGGTGTTCGCCGGGCGCACCATTCTCGAGGTGCAGTCCGACGATCCGGTGCAGGCGATGCGTGCGCTCGATGCGATGGACGATGTGGAGAAGACCAGCGTGTTCGGCACCGCCGTGCACGCGGTGATGCGCCATGAGGCGGCCACCGACACCGACGGGCTTGGTACGCGGTTGGCCGGCGCAGGCGTGCAGGCGCGCCACATCGAGCCGGTCGAACCGTCGCTCGAGGACGTGTTCCTCGACGTGGTCGCAGAGGCAGGCGCCTGATGCGCAAGGCACTGAGCGTTGGACGCAAGGAGGTACGGCAGATCCTGCGCGACCGCCGGTCGCTGATGCTACTGCTGTTCGTGCCGGCGTTCTTTCTGCTGGTCTACGGCTACGCCCTGAACTGGGACATCCGGCACGTGCATCTCGCCATCGAGGACCGCGACCGCACCGCGGCGAGCCGCTCCATCGTATCGGCCTTCGTCAACTCGGGCTACTTCGACCTGGTGGCCGACGTGCGTGGGCCCGACGACATCACGGAGTTGATGAACCACGGCTCGGCACGGGCCATCGTCGTCATTCCGAACGGGCTGTCGCGCGACCTCGCTGCCGGCCAGACAGTGCCGGTGCAGGTGCTGCTCGACGGCGACAACGCGAATACCGCCACGACGGTGATGGGCTACGCGCTGACGATCCTGCAGAGCGAGTCGGCCAAGTACCGCATGGTGACGGGGACAATCGGTGGACCGTCGGTATCGGCGGTGCCGCGCGTCTGGTACAACCCGCAGCTCCGCAGCACGCTGTTCCTCGTGCCTGGACTGATTGCCTACATCGTGATGATCACCTCTGTGGTGTCGACGTCGCTGTCGATCGTGCGCGAGAAGGAACGGGGAACGATGGAGCAGGTGCGGATGGCGCCGCTCGACGCCGGGTCGTTCGTTCTCGGCAAGAGCATTCCGTACTACCTCATCTCGCTCGCTTCGGCGCTCACCATCCTCTTCGTCGCCATGCTGCTGTTCGGGCTGCCGATGCGCGGCTCCTGGCTGGTACTGCTCGGCACGATCTCGCTCTACCTGATCGGCGCATTGGGGCTCGGCCTGCTGGTGTCGAGCATCGCCGACACGCAGCAGGTGGCGTTCCAGGTGGCGGTGCTGGCGTCGTTCCTGCCGACGCTGATGCTCTCCGGCTTCATCTTCCCGATCGCGAGCATGCCGCCGTTCCTGCAAGGGGTGACCTATATCGTGCCGGCGCGCTACTTCCTCATCGCGCTGCGCGGCATCGTGCTGAAGGGGGCCGGGCTCTCCATCATCTGGCCGCAGTTGCTGTCGCTGGTGGCCTATTCCTGCGTCGTGCTGTTACTGGCGTCGCTGCGGCTCCGCCGCCAGTGGAGGTGACATGCGACGCATCCGCTTCCTGATCTGGAAGGAACTGATCGAGCTGCGCCAGGACCCGCGCCTGTTCGGCATCGTCGTGCTCGCGCCAATCATCCAGCTGTTCCTGCTGGCGTATGCTGCCACCACCGACGTCCGCAACGTGCCGATCATCGTCGCCGACGCTGATCGGTCGTCGGCCAGCCGCGAACTGGTGAACCGCTTCGACGCGTCGCCGAGCTTCACGGTGCTGTCGATTGTTGGCAGTCCCGCGGAGATCGACGCGCCGCTCGAACGCGGCGAGGCGTGGATGGCGCTGGTCGTGCCGCGCGGCTACGGTGCGGCGCTGGCAGGCGGGCAGGCGCAGGCGGTGCAGATTGTCGCCGACGGCAGCGACGCCAACTCCGCGGGCGTGTCGCTGTCCTACGCGACGAACTTGGTGGCTGCCTACGGGCAGGAGATCGCGGAGCGCGCCGCTGTTGCCGCCGGGCGGGGTGATGCCCCGGTGGCCGGCATCCAGCCGGTCGTGCGTGTCTGGTTCAACCCGAGGCTTGAGAGCCGCGACTTCATGATTCCGGGCATCGTGGCGCTGCTGCTGCTGGTGATCACGACGAACCTGTCGTCGATGGGCATCGTGCGCGAGAAGGAACTGGGCACGCTCGAGCAGTTGAACGTGACGCCGCTCACCCGCGTCGAGCTGATCATCGGCAAGCTGCTGCCGTACGGCATGGTGGGGCTTATCGACGTCCTGCTCGTGCTGTCGGTGGCCATCTTCTGGTTCCATGTCCCGATGCGCGGCAGCTACATCCTGCTGTTCGCCATGACGCTCGTGTACCTGATGAGCACGCTCGGACTCGGGCTGTTCGTCTCGACCATCTCGGAGACGCAGCAGCAGGCGATGATGACGACGACGTTCTTCTTCCTCATCCCGATGATGCTGCTGTCAGGCTTTGTGTTCCCGATCGAGAACATGCCGGCGGCGGTGCAGACGGTCACCTATCTCATCCCGCTGCGCTACTTCCTCGTGATCCTGCGGTCGATCTTCCTGAAGGGGGTCGGCCTCGAGACGCTGTGGCCGCAGGCGCTGGCACTCGCCGGATGGGGCGTCGGTATCCTGATGCTGGCGATTGCCCGCTCGACGAAACGTTCGGCGTAGTGGGCACTCCGCGTAGGACGGCGCTCCGCGTAGTGTCCGGCTTCAGCCGGACCAGTCGTAGAATCGTGCGGCTTGGGTTGTGACGAACAGGCCAACACCGTCCATTGTCTTCACGGTGCGTGTCGCCGTGGTGCTCGCGCTGCTGCTGCCGCCGCTGCGCCTGCGGCTGCTGTTCGTGCGCGACGAACGGTACGCCTACCAGCTCGTCCGCCGCTGTGCCAGGCGCGTCGTGATGTTGAGCGGCATCCAGGTGCGGGTGTCGCATGCCGAACGCATGCCTGATGCGGGGGCGTCGATGCTGGTGTCGAACCATGTCAGCGTGGCCGACGCCGCGCTGCTCGTGGCCATGCTGCCGTGCGACGTCCGCTTCGTCGCCAACCACATCTACGCGCGCTACCCGATTCTGGGTCCCATCATTCGCGGGGTGAGCGCCAACATCGTGAACCGCAGTTCATGGCGCAGCCGTGCCGACAGCGGCCAGGCGATGCAGGACGCGCTGGCGTCCGGCCGTTCGCTGCTGGTGTTTCCGGAGGGGACGACGTCCGAGTCTGGTGAGATGCTGCCGTTCCGGAGCGGCGCCTTTCGCGCCGCAGCGCGCACAGGTCGTCCGATTGTGCCGATCGTGCTCACCGGCACGCGTGAGCTGATGCCGGCGAACCGTTGGCTGCTGGCCCCTGCCTCGGTCGCGATTGAGGTGCTGTCGCCGATCGCCGCCACCGATGCAACCCGCGACGGGATCAGCACGCTGACCGAACAGGCCACCGCCGCCATCCGCGCAGCGCTGGCGTTGCGCAGCTGCCAGATGTAGCTGCCGACCTTCAGAGCCGTGTCGGTCTCGGTGTCGTACGTAGTGTCCGGCTTTAGCCGGACGTTCTGGGGTCCGCCTAAAGTGCCGGACCTTCTGGGGTCCGGCTAAAGCCGGACCCTACACCGATCGCGAAACCGCTTTAGGTCGGCGACACGTCAGAAGTAGTGCGCTGGAACGTCGATCAGCACCTTGCGGCGAATCAGTTCGTCGAGCGCGGGTTGCGCGGTACCCGCCTGCAGCGCGCGGAACGACGCCGCGTCGATGCTCACCGATTCGGGCAGGTACTCGCGGCACGCGCTGTACTCGTACTCGTAGTCGGACGACGGGAAGCGCAGCGTCGCCTGCAGCTGAGCGCCGGTGTCGGCGACGTCGAACAGCGGATTGATGCGCCATTCGCCGGCGGCGGCACGCGCGGGCTGGAGCGGATGACGGTCGAATACGCTGTCCACCTTCGAGGCAATCAGCGTCAGTGCAACGTTGGTGTCGAGCGTCTCGTCGGATTCCTGGCGAGTGAGGTCGAGCGCCTCCCCTGCCACCACGTCGGCGAAGAGCGCCGACTCGCCGTAGACGCGCGCCGGCGCGATCTCGAACAGGTTGCGGTAGCCGGCAGGTGTCAGCGCATTCCCGTGCGACGGACTCCACACCAGCTGATTGTGCGTATGGTTGATGAGCACGGTGGCGTGCCGTGAACCGTCGACGGCGCGGAACATCTCGCCGACGAACTCGCGCTTGGTCCAGATGAACATGAACGCATCAGAGCACATCGCGTAGTCGAACGAACCGCGTGCGAAGGGGAGCGCGAAGTTGCCGTCGCAGCAGACCGGCAGGGCGCCAGGCGCGGTGAAGCGGCGCGCCAGCCAGATCTTCGGGTAGAACAGGTCGGCCAGCACCGGCGCTGGTCTGGAGAGCGGCACCAGCGCCCGCGTCAGGTGGCCCGAGCCGCCGCAGATGTCGAGCGCCCGTCCGCCGCCGCGCAGTACCGTGCCCGCCACGCTGCGGACGACCGCGTCGGCGACGATGAACGTCGGGTCGGAGAAGCGATAGAGGAAGTAGCCGCCTTCGAACCCTGGCCCCATCGCCTCCACGATGTCCTGGTAGGTAGCGTCCGGCGAGGCGATCGCCGCCTCGAACCGTTCCGCCTGCGCAACGTCGTCGAGTCCCACCATTGCGCGCAGCGCCAGCTCCGGCGCACCGGCTTCGATGTGCGCGCGCGCCGCGTTCGACGCGGGGTGCAGGTGCATCACCGGGATGCCGTCGACCACCGGGAAGACGCAGCACTGGCAGCCAATGATGCCGTCGGTAATCGTGCCGGCCTCGGCGCGATGGAAGAGCGAGGTGACGAGTTCGAGGCGGCCGCCGCAGTAGGGACAGCGGAGGATGTCGAGGAGGTCTAGGTGCATCGCTGCTCCAGGACGGTGCCCGGACGTCCCGGGATATCCGCCCGTCGAAAGAACTCGGTGCCGAGCCAGCGGCGCGCGTCGGCTTCGGCCAGGTTCGAGAACGGATGGTCGGCGCCCATCTGGCTGCGATGCGCCAGGATGGCGGCAAGCTTCTGTGGCACGAATGCCCGCACGTCGATCGTGATGCTGTGGGGCTTCGCGTGCAGCCCGAACGATTCGGGCACGAGGCTCCAGAACCCCTTGCGCGGCGGCAACCAGCCGCGCGCCTTCGCGGCGGTCACCACCTCCGGCATCACGCCGGTCGGCATGGTCACGAAGTAGAGCGGCGGCGCCTCGCTGCCGAGCGACAGTACTGCGGTCAGCACCCGCTCGTAGACGCCGATGTGGTCCGCGTGCCAGTAGAGGCCATCCTCGCCGAAGGTGATCACCGACGCGTGCGGATGCCGCCTGAGAAAGAGGAGAATGTCGGCGTTGAAGTCGGTGACCGCGGCCCAGCGCAGCTCGCCGTCGGGATGCGAGAGCAGCCGCAACTCGGCGATGCCGAGCGCCGCGACCGCCGCGCGCATCTCCACCGCGCGTTCGAGCCCGAGCGCGTCGTTGCGCACCGGGCCGATGTCCGAGCCGCGCTCGCCGTGCGAGGCGCACATCACGACGACGTGGGCACCGGCCGCGGCGAGCGTCGCCAGTGTGCCGCCGCAGGCCAGCGACTCGTCGTCCGGGTGAGCGAAGACCGCCAGCACCACCTGCCCGTCCAGTCGTGGTACCGCCTGCGTCATCCGCGTGCCTGCCGCTGCGCGATGATCGCGCGGAACGCCCGCACGTAGCCGTCCACCATCGGCATCACGCCGAAGCGGGCTGCGGCCCGCTCGTGAATACGCCGGCGGTCGAGGGCCATCACCGCGTCGAGTCCTGCGACCATGGCGGCTTCATCCGCGAAGATGCCGCCCGTGATGCCGTGCTCGACGACTTCGCTGGCCGCGCCGCGATCGAGTGCCGCGACGGGTGTGCCGCAGGCCATGGCTTCGGCCAACACGAGCCCGAACGGTTCGCCGGCCTGGACGGGATAGAGCAGTGCGCGCGCGCCGCCGTACAGGCGGACCTTCTCCGCGAAGTCGACTTCGCCGACGTAGACAATCTGCTGTCCGTCGACCAGCGGCGCCACGGCTTCGCGGTAGTACGGGTCGTCAGCGGCGGCCAGCAGCAACCGCATGCCGAGCGCCTTCGCCACCTCGATCGCCTGCACTGGCCCCTTGCCCGGTGTGAAGCGGCCGAGAAACAGCAGATAGTCTTCCGGTGTCGCGCTGAACGTGAAGCGGTCGGTGTCGATGCCGTGCGGCACGATGTCGACGACGTTCAGGCCGTCGAGCAGGCGCGCCTGCTCGCGCGAGATGGCGATGAACGGCGCGTCGGGATACTGCGTCCACAGCCGCACTTCGGCCGGACTCGGCGCGTGGTGCACCGTCTGCGACACCGGCGCCGGCGACAAGCGCGAGAGCGCGAGCGACATCGGATAGTAGCCGGCCTCGTAGTGGATGATGTCGAATGCGGCCGCACGCTCCACCGCGGCGGCGATGTTGAGCAGTTCGTACATCTCCCACGGCCACATCGAGGCGTCGTGCCAGTAGCCCTGCGGCGTCATCGCATGCAGGCGCGCGGCCGTCGTGGAGTCGCCAGGTGCGAAGAGCGTCACGTCGTGGCCGCGCGCCACAAGCCCCTCGGTCAGCAGTGAGGTCATCGTCTGCACCGAGCCCGACTTGGGCGGTGGCACGCTGGTCGCCATCGGGGCGATATGCGCGATTCTCAGCGGCCGCATATCTCGAGCAGCGACGTCAGCACGCGGTCGGCCGCGAAGTGTTCCGCGGCGATCTCGCGGGCACGGCGGGCATGCGCGGTGTAATGGCTGTTGATGCGGTCGATGCCGGCGAGCGCCTCGTCAGGCGTCGAGAAGGCGAGCAACCCCTCGCCAGCCGGCAGGTGCGCCGACCAGCCGGTGTCCTGCACCAGCGCGGGGCGCCCCGCTGCCAGGTAGCACTCGGTGCGGTCGCTGAACCAGCCCGAACGCGTCGATACGTAGGTGTGCTTGGCAACCCCGAACTCGGCTTTCGAACGCTGGATGAACTCGCGGTAGTCCCAGAGATTGCGCGAGATGCCCATCGCATCGACGGTGTTCCAGCCGTGCGCGCGCAGCAGCGACTGTGGGCCGTTGACCGCCAGTTCGAAGCGCTGCGCCGTGCGCGACGGCAGGTCGATGTACTTCACGAACTCCTGGTCCTTGTTGCCCCCGACGTCCGCAAAGCTCTCGATCTTCCACGTCATCACGGTGGAGAAGCGCTCGAGGGCGTCGTGTGTGTGCGTCCAGTCGTTCAACGTGACCGGCTGCCAGGTCTTGTGCCAGGTGAAGTCGCCGACCGGCACGTCGCAGGCCGGCGTGCCGATGTTCGCGCCGAACGTGAAGAGGTGGGTGAAGCGCCGGAAGAAGTCGACGTACCAGGAGTCTTTCGTCTGCGCAATCGACAGCTGCGTGAACGCCGGATCGGAGTCGATGAAGACGCGGCGCGGAATGGCCGCGTACTCGTCGCGCCAGAACCACGAGCCGCCCGACAGGTTGATATAGAGGTCGGCGTCGGCGCAGAAGCGCCGGACGGTCTCTGCCGTCTGGCCGTGGTAGGTGCCGTCGTAGTTCACGAACGACCAGCGCTCGCCGAGCCCGAACGGCTCGAGCGACTGGTGGATGTAGGTCGTGCCGTAGGACGGATCGAGCGAGCGGGTGTCGAGCACCGGGTCGTAGACCACCTCGCCGGTGTCCTCGATGTAGAAGACCTCGTGGCCGAGGGCGCGCAACCCCAGCAGGTACATGAGCGAGCACCAGGTGACGCCGCCGAACGGGTAGCGCGCGATGATGCCGGCGACCAGGATCTTCACTGCCGCGCCGCCTGAATCAGTTCGTCCACGGTTTCCGGCTCATCGAGCGACTTGCCCACGGAGAGCCGTGCGCACATGCGCCGATAGAGCTGGCTACTCGCGAGCAGTTCGTCGTGCTTGCCGAAGGCCGAGATGCGCCCGCCATCGAGGACGAGGATAGCGTCAGCGTCGCGAACAGTCGAGAGGCGATGCGCGATGACGATGGTGGTGCGGCCGGCCCGCAGCCGCTTCAACGCGGCAAAGACGATTTCTTCGGAGATGGCGTCGAGCGACGATGTCGGTTCGTCGAGGATCAGGATCGGCGCATCCTTGAGCACGGCGCGCGCCACGCTCAGGCGCTGGCGTTCGCCGCCGGAGAGCCCGCCACCGGCCTCGGCCACCGGCGTCTCGTAGCCCTTCGGCAGGCGCGATACGAAGTCGTGCGCGTGCGCCGCTGTCGCCGCGGCCTCGACCTCGTCCTGCGTGGCGTCGAGCTTGCCGTAGCGCAGGTTGTCGGCAATGGTGCCGGAGAACAGGACGGCATCCTGCGGCACGATGGAGATCTGTTCGCGCAGCGACCGGAGGCGGTATTGCCGCACATCGACGCCGTCGACGAGGATGCGGCCAGACGTCGGGTTATAGAAGCGCGGGATGAGGCTGACGAGCGTCGTCTTGCCCGCGCCCGTGAGGCCGACGACCGCGATCATCTGCCCTGGCTGCGCCTCGAACGCGATGTCGTGCAGCACGTCGGTGCCGTCGGGATACTTGAAGCTGACCTGCTCGAAGACGACGTGCCCCTGCACGGCGTCCGCGTCGATTGCGCCTGGCGCATCGATCGTCTCCGGCTCGAGCGCCAGCATCGCCCGCACGCGTCTCGCGCCCGCAATGGCCGCCTGCAGCTGACCCGTGGTGAAGGCGATCGACGAGAGCGGAGCATAGACGGCGCCGAGATAGCTGATGACGACGAGGAGGCTGCCGACCGTCATCTCGCCCCGCATCACGTGCATGCCGCCGACGATGAGGACGAGGGCCGTGCCGAGGATGGTGGTGGTCGCCACCATCAGGCCGAACAGTCCCTGCTTCCACGTCACATCGATGCGCGCATGCATCGTCGTGGCGCCCGCCGCGGCGTAGCGCCCGCTTTCGAGCGATTCGCGGGCGAAGCTCTTGACGAGACGGATCGACGAGAAGATCTCGTAGAGGCGCGAGATCAGCCCCGACTCCAGCTCCTTCACGCGCTCTTCCTGCGACGAGAGCGACGTGGCGTAGTAGCGGAGGGCGAGGAACAGGAACGGGATGACCGAAAGGGAGAGCAGCGCCACCGACAGGTCGAGCTTCAGCAGGATCGTGAACATCACGACGAGCGTGATGACCGAACTGGCGAGCGGGAAGACGCCGCTCATCGCCAGGTTCTCGATCGCGTAGCTGTCGACGTCGACGCGGTAGACCGCGTCACCCGTGCTGGAGGTGATGTGGTGCTGCAGGCCGAGCGACTGCAGGTGCTCGAGCAGCCGGTAGCGCAGGTCGTAGACCATGCGCTGGCCGGTGCCGGTCTGCAGCCGCACGCCGACCGCTGACGCCACCTGGTGAATCAGTTGCAGCACGACGCCCGAGGCGACGAACAGCACGAGCAGGCCGACGGCGCTGCCGCCGGTGATTCCGCCAGCCCAGCCCTTGAGCGGCTCGGGCAGATCGTGCTGGCCGAGGACGTAGTCGATGACGAACTTCAGCGGCCACGGCTCGAGTGCGCCAAGCCCCACCTGGAGCAGCATGAGCAGGCCGACGCCGATCACGCGCCCACGATAGGGACGCATGAACGACAGTGTCCACGGCAGCAGCGGGCTCGTATCGTCGACCTGCGGCTCGCTCACGGCGTCACCTGCGGTGCGGGTGTGTCCGCCGTCGACGGCGTGGCGCCCGTGGACGACGCCGGCGGTGCGTTGGGTGCCTGGGGCGCAGGCGAGACGGCCGGCAGCGCCGCTGGCGTCGTGGGCGTGGCCGGACGCGGCGGGCTGGTTCGACGCCGCGGCGCCGGGGCCGGCGCTAGCGTCGGCGCCACCTTCGCGATGTTGAGAACGACCAGGCGGTCCTTGAGCGAGTCGGTGACGTAGAGCCAGCCGCCTCTCGGGGCATAGGCGACGCGTGTGGGCGCGTCGAACGCCTCGCGGTCCTCGTTCACCTCGCGGATGATGCCGTCGGGGCCGACCGCGCGCACACGGCCGTTGTAGTAGTCGGCGATGAACAGCGTCAGCTTGCCGGCGGGATCGGCCACCACCGCAATGCCGGCCGGACCCGCGAGCGTTGCGGTCGTGGCAGGTCCGCCATCGCCCGTGTTGCCCCAGCGGCCGTTGCCGGCGACCGTCGTGATGAGGCGCGTTCTGGCGTCGACCTTGCGGACACGCTGGTGGTGCATGTCGGCGATGTAGATGTCGCCATTCGGCGCCAGGGCCACGTCGCTCGGCATGTTCAGGCGGCTCTCGTTGGCCGCGCCGCCGTCGCCGACGTTGAAGTCGTCGTCGCCAGGCGCGCCGGTGCCGGCGATCGTGTGGATGAGGCCGGTGGCGTGGTCGATCATGCGGATGCGGTAGTTGAGCGTGTCGGCGATGAAGATGTCGCCGTTGCCCGCCACCGCGACGCCGCTCGGGTTGTTCAGTTGCGCCGCCGTCGCCGGCCCATCGTCGCCGTCGTAGCCGCCGCGTCCGGTGCCGGCAACCGTCATGATCGTCTGCGTCTGCTTGTCGACGCGGCGCACCCGCGCGTTGCGCGAGTCGGCAATCACGATGTCGCCGTCGGGGGCGATGGCCACGCCGTCTGGCGTGTCGAGCTGCGCCTGGCTGGCGGGGCCGAAGTCGCCCGAGAAGCCGGCGCCCGCCGCGTAGTTGCCGATGATGGTGCTGATGTTGTTGCGCGGGTCGATGCGGCGCACGACGTGGTTGTTCGAGTCGGCGAACAGGACGTCGCCGGATGCCGTGACGACGATGCCGCCAGGCGTGTCGAGCCAGGCGTCGATCGCAGGACCGTTGTCGCCGGCGTAGCCCTTCTTCGCACCGATGACCTGGGCCGTGGCGACCTCGCGCAGCATGAACGTGCCGGCGGCCAGGGCCGCGATCATCACGAGGAAGACCGTGGCCATGCGGAGCGCGTAGACGCGTCCCATGGACGGTGCGAGCAGCGGCAGGCGCGCCCGCGCCGACTTCATCTGGATCATCCCCGACGTGTCGGCCACCGACCGGATGCCGCGCTGCACGATCGCCGTGGTCTGCGCCGTGTCCCACACCGCGAGCGCCGAGACGGCAATCGTGACGAGGGCCGCAACGAGGCCGGCGAGTGGCCAGCGCAGGGCGACACCGGCGCTGGCGGCCGCCAGCACGGCGGCGGAGAAGCCGACCGCCGAGACGATGCCGACGCTGGTCGGGCGCAGGAACATGTTCACGCGCATCAGCGCCTTGCCGGCGGCATGCTCCTCGACCAGCGCGCGCACGTCGAGCCACGCGAAGCGGCCGACCAGCACGCTGATGTCGCGGTCGTGCGACCAGCCCTCGTCGATCTCGATGATGCTGACGGCGCGCGACTTCCGCAGCCACTCGACCAGTTCGGTGAGCACGCGCTCGGTGTTGGTCCAGCGCTCGCTCCAGAAGCGGTCCTCGGTGACGCCGCCGACCAGCAACGTCAGCGCCCGCACCGACTCGCGATACGACGGCGTTGGCCCGCGGCTCGTCTGGCGGGGGCCGACCGGTTCCTTCACCTCGGGCGGTGCGAGGATGCCGCGGATGATGCCGCGTATGCGCGCAAACGGCTGGATGAAGTGCAGGTAGGCGACGGTGATGCGGTACCAGAGTGGTTGCCCCGGCAGCGAATCGACGTCCGAGCGCCACGCGTACGACACGTTCTGGGCGAAGGTGGCAGCGATGCCGACGAGGCCGGTGCCGAGGAGCAGCGCCGCGGCCCACCGGTGGTCGCCCATTGCCGCCACGACCGTACCGGCGATGGCCAGGATGAACGAGACGATCTGCCAGTTGACCGAGTGCGGCAGGAACGCGAACGGGTGGACGTCGGCGCGGTAGACCGACGGGAACGCCGCCGTGCCCCAGACGCCGGCGTTGATCCGTTCGCTCCAGAGCGAGCGGACGAACGGCAGGGGGCTGTAGATGCGGCCGCGCCACAGCATGTGGCCGTCGAGGAATTTCTCCGGGTGGTGCGCGAGCAACCACCGCTCGCCTTCACCGTAGCCGACCTGCTGGCGCCAGTAGGCCTTCACGCTCGCGCGGTGGTGATGCCAGACCAGCGCCGACGAGGCAAAGCCGATCTTCCAGCCGCGCGCCTGCAGTCGCCAGCACACATCCACATCGTCTCCTGCGCGGAGATAGATGGGATTGAAACCACCGATGGCGAGGAGGGCGTCGCGCCGGAACGCCATGTTGCAGCCGGGTACGTGTTCGGCGATGCGGTCGTCGAGCAGTACGTGGGTGGGGCCGCCAGGGGCGCGGGCAATGCACTGCGCGGTCGGCGCGTCGTCGGCCGGAACCACGTTGGGACCACCCGAGCCGGCGACGTCCGACGTCAGGAAGGGCTGCACGAGGAAGGTGAGCCAGTCGCGGTCGACGCGAGTGTCGGCGTCGGTGTAGGCCACGATATCGCTGGTGGCCGCTGCCATCCCGACGTTGCGCGCTGCGCTCAGCCCGCCGTTCGGGATGTCGATCACCTTCACCGTCGGATGGGCGTGGCCGATCTCGCTGGTCCGGTCGCGCGAGCCGTCGTTCACGAGGATGATCTCGACGTCAGGGTAGGTGAGCGCCTCGAGCGACGTCAGGTTGTCCTCGAGGGTGTCGGCCGCGTTGTAGGCGCAGACCACCACCGATATCCTCGGCCACGTGGCGCGAGCGGCTGGCGAGAACGGCGCGTCGGCGTAGGCCTGCGCGACGGCCGCGGCGGCAGCCTTCGGGCGGCGCTCCGTATCGACGAGGCCGAAGGCCCAGTCGGTGACGTCGAAGCCGCCGCGCCACCACTCGTCGGTCCAGGCGAACGCCATCGTGCCGCAGGCGCCTTCCTCGAACGCGGCGCGCAGGTGCATGGCGGTGATCGCTGCCTGGCCGTCCTGTCCCTCGCGGATACTGTCGGCCCCGGCTTCGGCGAGCAGCAGCGGCTTGTGGCCGGCGATGTGCTGCAGGCGCGCGAGGTAGGCGCGCAGGTCGGTTTCGCGGTGCAGGTAGACGTTGAAGGCGCAGAGGTCGAAGAACGAGAGGTCGAGGAACTCGGTCGGCGGAAAGTTGACGTAGGTGAAGAGGCTCTGCGGCGAGATCGCTTTTGCCCGGCGGTACAGCGACCGCAGGAAGCGCTCGATGCGCAGACGGCCGTGCCAGCGGACGATGCTCGGCGGAATCTCGTTGCCGAGCGCGAACATCAGCACCGCCGGGTGGTCGCCGAGCGCGCGCACCGTGTCGAGCAGGTCGGTTTCGATCTGGCGGCGGAGCTTCGTGTCGTCGAGGAAGGCGATGTGCTGCGCCCACGGCAACCCGACCATGACCCTGAGGCCGTGTGTCAGCGCGGCGTCGAGCAGGTCGCGGCGCGGCGGCGTGTAGACGCGGACGGTGTTGATGCCGAGCTCCGCCATGCGGCAGAAGTCCTCGGTGACCCGGGCGATGGCCGGGAACTGGTAGCCGTCGGCGTCGGGCGCGAAGGTGCCGTAGGTGACGCCCTTGATGAGGAAGCGATCCGTGCCGGCACGCAGGAATTTGCCGTCGATGGCGACGCGCTCGACGGGCGGAATGGCGATGGCGGCGGGGCTGGCGGCCGGGTCGGCCTGGACGGAAATACTCACGGAAGTTGGAACACTCCTGCCCCATGGCAGACTTCCATTCTAGCGCTCAATTGCCGACCTGAAGGTCCGCAGCTACAAAACCCGTTTTCGTAGCCGTGCACCTTCAGGTCCGCCTGCTCATCCGAGGTCGTCGATCGACAGTGTTCCGGTGTAGACGGCCATGCCGACGACCGAGTCGACCTGGTTGGCGTGCAGCGTGTCGATCTCTTCCTTTGTGGTGATGCCGCCGGCCGCCGTCACCCGCCGGCTCGTCGCTCGCCGAACCTCGAGAATGGCCGGGATGTTCGTCCCCTGCATCAGCCCCTCGGCGTCGACGTAGGTGTACAGGAACTCGCTGCAGAACGGTTCGAGCGCCAGGACCGCCTCGACCGCGGTGATGGGCAGCGCGGTCTTCCAGCCGTTCACCACCACCTGGCCCCCCTTGCTATCGACGGCCGCAATGAGCCGTTCCGGCCCGACCGCTTCCGCCAGCTGCGCCGCAAACACCAGGTCGGGTTGGCCGTTCTTGAACAGCGCCGAGCCGGCGATGACCGCCGTGGCGCCAGCCGCCAGGATGTCCTGCGCCCGCTCGATCGTCCGCACGCCGCCGCCGACGCGGCAGGTGAGCTGGCCGGCGATGCGGCGGACGATGGCGAGGTTGTCGCCCGTGCCCATGGCGGCATCGAGGTCGATCACCTGCACCTTGGGAAAGCGCGCGAAGCGCGTCACCCACTTGTTGATGTCGTCGTCGCGAATCGCCAGACGCTCGCCCTGCACGAGCTGCACGACCGCGCCGTCTTTCAAGTCGATTGCCGGAATCAGCATAGGTTCAACATCGTCAACATCACGAAGGACACGAAGCGCACGAAGAATACTTTGGTCTTCCCTGAAGAAGTCTTCGTGATCCTTCGTGGCCTTCGTGAAGAAGGTTCTAGAGCCTGACGGGGATGTCGTGCGCGCGCAGGTGTTCCTTCAAGGCGTGCACGCTGGTTTCGGCGTAGTGGAAGATCGAGGCGGCGAGCGCGGCGTCGGCCGCACCGGCTGTGAAGACATCGACGAAGTCGTGCAGGCGGCCGGCGCCGCCCGAGGCGATCACCGGGATCGACACCGCCCTCGAGACGGCCGCGGTCATCTCGCAGTCGAAGCCGATCTTGGTACCGTCGCGGTCGATCGACGTGAGGAGGATTTCGCCCGCGCCACGCTGCTCGGCTTCGCGCGCCCACTCGACAGCGTCGCGGTTGGCTGCGGTGCTGCCGCTGCGCGAGTAGACGGCGTAGATCTTGTTGCCGTTGGCGTCGACCGCGTGCTTCGCGTCGATGGCGCAGACCACCGCCTGGCTGCCGTAGCGGTTGGCGAGCGTGGTGAGCAGCCCCGGGTTGAGGAGGGCGGCGCTGTTCAGGCTGACCTTGTCGGCCCCCGCCTCCACCGCCGCCGCCGCATCGTCTTCGGTCTTGATGCCGCCGCCGACGGCGAGCGGGATGAAGAGTTCGCGCGCGACCGCGCGAATGGTGTCGGCCATCGCACGGCGCCGCTCGAGTGTCGCCGTGATGTCGAGGATGACCAGTTCGTCGATCCCTTCGAGGTTGTAGCGGCGCGCCAGGTCGGCGGGGTCGCCCGCCGAGCGCAGCCCTTCGAAGTTGATCCCCTTGACGACCTGGCCGTCGCGCACGTCAAGGCAGGCAATGATGCGTTTCGACAGCACGGTCAGCCCACCATCTTCATGAAGTTACGGAGAATCTGCAGGCCCACCTCGCCCGACTTCTCGGGGTGGAACTGGACGCCGGCCACCTGGCCGCGCTGCACGATCGACGCGAAGCGCTCGCCGTGGGTCGTGGCCGCGGCGCTGTCGCTGGTGACGGGCGCGACGTAGCTGTGCGTGAAGTAGACCTGCGCCCCGTCGGCAACGCCGTCGATGATCGGGGCGTTCGACAGCCGGTCGAGGCTGTTCCAGCCGACGTGCGGCACCTTGATGATGTGCCCCTCGGTGCTGTCGCCCTTCAGCTTGTGGCAGATGCCGCTGAGCACGCCGAGTCCCTTGAGGTCGGGCGATTCCTCGCTCCCCTCGTAGAGCCACTGCAGTCCGAGGCAGATGCCGAGCAGCGGTCGCCCCTCGCCGACCCGCGCGAGGATGGCATCGGTCCACTCCGCATCGAGTGCGGCGGTCGCCCCGAAGTGACCGACACCCGGCACGATGATGCCCTGGGCATCCGCGAGGTCAGACGGCTGTTCCGGCGTGTAGACCTCGGCACCCACCGCCGCCAGCGCCTTGCGCACGGAGGTGAGGTTGCCCGCCTTGTAGTCGATGAGCGCGATTCGCGACTGCACTACATCAGCCCTTTAGTGCTCGGCAGCATCTTCGCCATGCGCTTGTCCTTGGCCACCGCCACGCGCAGCGCGCGGGCGAACGCCTTGAACGACGCTTCGATCTTGTGGTGGTTCGAGCGGCCGTACATCACCTTGATGTGCACGTTGCCGCGCGCGCCGATGGCGAACCCCTCGAAGAAGTCGTGCACCAGCTCCACCTGCAGGTCGCCGACGAGGCGCACCTTCGTCTTCAGGTCGACCACCGTGTGCGGGCGGCCACCGAGGTCGATGGCGGCGACGGCGAGCGTCTCGTCCATCGGCATCACGAAGTAGCCGGCGCGGTTGATTCCCTTGCGGTCGCCGAGCGCCTTCGACACCGCCTCGCCGAGCGCGATGCCCAGGTCCTCGACTGTGTGGTGCTGGTCGACGTCGAGATCACCCGTCGCCTGGATCTTCAGGTCGAATCCGCCGTGGCGGGCGAACAGTTCCAGCATGTGATCGAGGAACCGGATACCGGTGTGCACCTCGTATGTGCCCTTGCCTTCGAGCGTGATCGCCAGTGCGATCTGCGTCTCGGTGGTGCGTCTGTCGATTACTCCGCGCCGCACAGAACCTCCTCGAATACGTCGATGCACCGCTCGGTGTGGGCCACGACTCCAGCCCCCACCCGCAGGCACCCTTCCCGCCCAGGCTCCTTCGAGCGATTCCGCACGTAGATGCCGCGCGCGGCGGCGCCATGGGCCAGGCGCTCCGCGCGCTCACCTGCGTTCACGAGCACGAAGTTCGCCGCGCTCTTCCAGTATCGCAGGCCGAGCCGGTCGCAGGCGGCATAGAGTCGCGTCTTCGACTCCTCGACCTCTGCCTTGTACTGCTCCATGTAGGCGAGGTCCTGAAGCGCGGCCTGTACCGCGACAACCGCGGCGATGTTCACGCTGTAGACCGGCACCGCCAGCCGAATCGGTTCGAGGGCGTCCGGATGCCCGGTGATGGCGCCGATGCGCAGTCCGGCCAGGCCGAACGCTTTCGAAAACGTCCGTCCGACGACGACGTTCGGCAAGCGTTCGAGTTCCGGGATGAGGCTGACACCCGAGAACTCGGCGTAGGCCTCGTCGACGAAGACGATGGCGTCCTTCGGCACGCGCGCGGCGCGGGCTTCTGGTACTTCTCAATCACTGTCGTGGTCCGTCAGAGGCGGATCTGGACCGACTCGGCGTGGGCGCGCAGCCCTTCCGCCTTGGCGAGCGGCACGATGGTTGGCGCCAGCCGCGCCAGGCCGTCGGCGGTTAGCCGCTGCACGGCCATCACGCGCACGAAGTCGGCCGCGCTCAAACCGCCGCGGAAGCGCGCGGCGCCGGCGGTTGGCAGCACATGGTTCGAGCCCGTGGCGTAGTCGCCCGCGGCCTGTGCCGTGTACGGACCGACGAAGACCGCGCCGGCGACGATCGGCCGGTCGATGAGCGCGTCGCTCTCGACCACGAGGTGTTCGGGCGCGAAGCGGTTCGACAGCGCCATGGCCTCGTCCGCATCTTTGGCGATGACGATGGCGCCGTGCGCGGCGAGCGAGGTGGTGACGATGTCGCGCCCCGTGGCCGCCTTGTCCACCGCCTTGCTCACGCGCTCGGCGAAACTCTTCTTCCAGGTGATGAACACCGACCGTGCTTCCGGGTCGTGTTCGGCCTGGGCGATGAGGTCGGCGGCCACCCACTTCGGGTTGCCGCTGGCGGCGACGATGACGATCTCGGTCGGGCCGGCGTAGAAGTCGATGGCGCAGTCGCCAGTCACCTGGGCCTTGGCCTGTGCGACCCACTTATTGCCGGGGCCGACGATCTTGTCGACGCGCGGAATCGACTCGGTGCCGTAGGCCAGCGCCGCCACCGCGTGGGCACCGCCGATGCGGAACAGCTTCGTGACGCCTGCTTCGAGCGCGGCGGCCATCACGGCGCCTTCGGGCTTCGGGCAAACCGCGATGATGTGGCGCACGCCGGCGACACGCGCCGGCACCGCCGTCATCAGCAGCGAGGACGGGAGCGGGAAGCGGCCGCCGGGGACGTAGCAGCCGACGCTCTCGAGCGGTTCGATGCGCTGCTCGACCCTCACGCCCTTCACCACCTCGAGGTCAAAGCGTTTCGGCAGCTGCTTCGCGGCGACGCGCGCGATGTTCTTCGCGGCGTTCTTGATGGCGATCCGCACGTCGACGGGAAGCTTCGCGGCTTCGGCTTCCATCTCCGCGCGCGTCACCTCGATCGGGAGCGCCAGATTGTCGAACTGCTTCGCGAAGCGCAGCAGCGCCTTGTCGCCGCCCGTGCGCACCTTCTGCACGATGGCGGCGACCTTCCGCTCGAAGACGCGGTCGGTCGATTCCTTCTTGGCGAACAGCGCGGCAATCGCCCGTTTGTTCGAGGCGTCGATGATCTTCATTGTGGGTTCACCTGGTCTGGAGGGTCTGGAAGGTCTGGAAGGCCGGGACGGTCAGGATGCACTTCCCTCCCGACCTTCCTGACCCTCCAGGCCGTCCCGCCCACTAGAGCACAATCTTGTTGAGCGGATACTCGACGATGCCCTGGGCGTTGGCCGCCTTGAGCTTCGGGATGAGGTTGCGGACGGTCTTCTCTTCGATGATCGTGTTGACGGCCACCCACTGATCGTCGCTGAGGCTCGAGATCGTGGGGCGCTGCAGGGCCGGCAGCAGGCCGAGGATGGTCTGCAGGTCGTCCTTCTTCACGTTCAGCATCAGTCCGACGCGTCCCTGCGCTTCGATGGCGGCCTTCAGGAGCAGCGCGATGTTCTGCAGCTTCTCCTTCTTCCACGCATCGGCCAGCGCGGTCTTGTTGGCGAAGAGCTGCGTGTTGCTCTCCATCAGCGTGTCGATGATGCGGAGGCGGTTGGCGCGCAGCGACGAGCCGGTCTCGGTCACCTCGACGATCGCATCGGCCAGCATCGGCGGCTTCACTTCCGTGGCGCCCCAGGAGAACTCCACTTTCACGTTGACGTCGTGCTTCTTGAAGTAGGCCTTGGTCGCACGCACCAGCTCGGTGGCGATCGTCTTGCCCTCGAGATCCTTGGCCGACGTGATGTCGGAGTCTTCGGGCACCGCGAGCACCCAGCGCACCTTGCCGAAGCTCTGCTTGGCATAGATGAGATCCGCGATTGGCTCGATGACGCCGGTCTTGCCGTCGCCCGCTTCGTGCTCGGCAATCCAGTCGAGGCCCGTGAGGCCGGCGTCGAGGACCCCGTCCGAGACGTAGCGCGCCATTTCCTGGGCGCGGATCAGCATGCACTCGATTTCCGGATCGTCGATCGAGGGGAAGTACGAGCGCGAACTCACGGAGATGTTGAACCCTGCGCGCTGGAACAGCTGGATCGTCGCGTCCTGCAGGGAGCCCTTCGGAATGCCAAGTTTCAGTTTCATCGTCTGTCCTTCGGAATGTCAGTCTTCCAGCGTGCGGTAGAAGCAGGTGCGCTCACCGGTGTGGCAGGCGACGCCGTCGCCGAGCGGGATGCACTTCAGCACCAGCGTGTCCTCGTCGCAGTCGACGAGAGTTTCGACGACCTTCAGCTGGTTGCCGGAGGTCTCGCCCTTCATCCAGAGCTTGTTGCGGCTGCGGCTCCAGAAGGTGGCGAAGCCGGTTTCCTTCGTCTTCGCGAGCGATTCCTCGTTCATGAAGCCGACCATCAGGATCTCCAGGGTCTTCGAGTCCTGGATGACGGCGGGGATGAGCCCGTCGAGTTTCGAGAAATCAATCTTCATCGCTGCTTCACTCCTGGCCACGAACGGCGTTCAGCCGCGTCCAGACACAAAAAAACCCGCCGTGTGGCGGGTTGCATGTCGCGTGGTTCGTTCGTGAACGATCCTACTGTGCGCGCAACTCCACCCGTCCGGCAGCTGCCAGATGGTGATGGTGGTGCACGTGGTGGACGCGAACGAACATGATGAGCGAGCGTAGCGTGCGTGCGTGGCCCAAGTCAACGAACTTGTGTCCCGAGCCTGGCGCTGGTGCGACTGCGGCAGCCCTGCGAGCCAGGGCGACCAGGGACACCGCGTCCGGCGGACGACTGGCCGTCGTCGTCGCCCTTTGGCTCGGAGCGGAAATCGCAGTTCACACAGACCGCCGAAGTCTATGGCGACCCAATGGCGCTTTCCGGCTAACAGCGGAGGTCGTGGGCGAACGCGTTCATGACTTCATGCAAACCACGGTGAACGCCGTACTTGACCCCGTCCGAGCAAGACGACCAGAATGCCGCGATCACGGAAGAAGTGCTCTGGTCGCGGACCGATCATGTTGGATGGGAACCAGCAATTGGCGCTCTCCACCCATACACCGTTATGCCGACGCGACTGTGACGCCATCCAAATTGCGGGCTATGCGCCAATGGCGTATAGCGCTCGTCTAGCATGCGATTCGTCGAGACACCGGTCTTCACCTCGGCCATCCGCCGGCATCTCGACGACGAACACTACCGCCATCTTCAGATCGCGCTGATGCTCCGTCCTGAACAGGGGCCTGTCATCAGTGGTTCGGGCGGGCTGCGGAAGGTCCGCTGGGCGACCCCGGGCTCTGGGAAGCGGGGCGGCCTGCGGGTCATCTACTACTGGGCGCCATCCGAACGCGTCTTCTACAGGGTCTACGCCTACACCAAGTCGGAGCAGGGCGATCTCACGGCGGTTCAGACCCGCGAACTGGGTCGGCTGGTTCGAGAGGAATTCAAATGAAGGACGCAGCATTTCAGGAACTGCTGACCAGCGTGCGCCAGGTGGGCAAGATTCGACGCGGCGCCGCGCGTCCCTCTCGCGTGTCCACGTTCGACCCGACCGATGTGCAAGCCATCCGCGCGAAACTCGGCACCTCCCAAGCCGAGTTCGCCCTCATGATCGGCGTGAGCGTGGCGACGTTGCGGAACTGGGAGCAAGGGCGTCGGACGCCCGATGGTCCGGCGTTGGCGTTGCTCCGCGTCGCTGCGCGCAACCCGAAGGCCGTCATTGAGGCGCTGCACACCGAGCGTAAACGAGGGGCGGCATAACTCCGCTTGCAGCCGTCGGCGGCCAGCGCGATGATGAGCCGCCGCGGCTGAAGCGCCATCGTTGACGGACGAACGAACGTAACCGAACTGATCTAGGTGGCGTGGCCGCTAAGGCCGGTGCAGCCAATAGCCGGGGCGCCGCCTCGTGTGCGCCACGGCGACGACGTACACGTCATCCGGACGGATTCGATACACGACGAGAAATGGAAACCCGCGGACCGGGAGTTGCCGTGCGGGTGCACGCCGACGCGCGCCGCCCTCCGGGAAGTGCTCGATCACATCGAACGCCTGCGAGACCGCCTCGAAGAGCTTGGCACCCAACCCGGGCCGACGGTCCTCGTAGCAGCGAACGGCTTCCGTGAGTTCGAGGGCCGCGGGCTCGCTGATCTGGACAGGCTTCACCGCCCGAGGACGTCCCCTTCGATGCGGCGCTTCACGTCGGCCCACGATTCCAACCGGATCGCGCCGGCGTCGATGGCCTCCACGCGTCGGTCGATCTCGGCATCCCAGGCGGCTTCGGCATCGGGGTCGGCTGGGCCGTCAAGACTGGCGAGCAACTCCGCCGCGACTTCGGCCCGAGCGTCAGGCTCGAGACGGAGGGCGTCAGCAAGCACGGTCTGAACCGCTTTCGACATGGGCCGATCTTACGCTTCAGAGGGCTGGCTAACAACCGATTGCAGCCGTCTGCGGCTGGGGCGATGATGAGACGCTGCGGCTGAAGCGGCAGCGTTGGGGGACGGCCCGTCCCTCATACATTTGTCCGGTGATATGGTGAGCCTGAAGACCGCCGTCGAACCCAACGACGCACGCCAGCGAGGCGAAGCCCTCCCGGCGGTACGCGTTCGTCACCCACTTCCAGGCTGAGGCCGCGCACCATGTCTGCCCGCGCCCAGAACTCGACCGGAAACCCCACGAGCGAGCCGGTCTTCGTCGCCCGCGGCCTCCGCAAGGTCTACGCGATGGGTGAGGTGACGGTCGAGGCGCTGCGCGGGGTTGACTTCGAGCTGTACGAAGGCGAGTTCGTCGTGCTGCTCGGCCCCTCCGGCTCGGGTAAGTCGACGCTGCTGAACATCCTTGGCGGGCTCGACGTGCCGACCTCCGGATCCGTGGTCTACAAGGACCACAACCTGACGGCCGCTGGCGAGGCGGCCCTCACCGAGTATCGACGGTCGCACGTCGGCTTCGTGTTCCAGTTCTACAACCTCATTCCAAGCCTCACCGCGCGCGAGAACGTCGCGCTGGTCACCGAGTTGACCGCCGGGTCGATGACGCCGGAGGAAGCGCTCGGCCTCGTCGGCCTGGGGCCGCGGCTCGACCACTTTCCGGCGCAGTTGTCCGGCGGCGAACAGCAGCGTGTGGCCATCGCGCGCGCCATCGCCAAGCGTCCCGACGTCCTGCTCTGCGACGAACCGACCGGAGCGCTCGACATCACGACCGGCGCAGTTGTGCTCGACGCCATCACGCGCGTCAACCGCGACCTCGGCACCTCCACCGTCGTCATCACACACAACGCGGCCATCGCCGGCCTCGCCGACCGCGTGGTGCGCCTGGCGGACGGCCACGTGCTCTCGGTCGAACGCAACACGACGAAGCTGACGGTTGGAGAACTCCAGTGGTGAGGATGCCGCGGTTCGTGGCGACCCTCGATCGCAAACTGCTGCGCGATCTGTGGGAAATGAAGGGGCAGGCGCTCGCGATCGCCGCTGTCGTGGCAGCGGGCGTGACGATGTTCGTGACCTACCTGTCGAACTTCGCCTCCCTCCAGCAGACCCGGGCCGAGTACTACGACAGTGCGCGGTTCGCCGACGTGTTTGCGTCCCTGAAGCGCGCGCCGAGCAGCGTACGGATGCAGCTCGAAGCCATTCCCGGCATCGAACGCGTGATGACGCGCGTCGTCGCCGACGTGACGCTGGATGTGCCGGGGATGGCGGAGCCGGCCACTGGCCGCCTCGTGTCACTGCCCGAGGCGGGGCGCCCCGCGCTGAACGACCTGTTCCTGCGGCGAGGTCGATGGATCGATCCGAACCGGCCCGACGAAGTGCTGGCCAGCGAGATGTTCTGCGAGGCGCACGGCATCGGCCCCGGCGATCGAGTAGCGGCGCTCATCAATGGCCGCCGACGATGGCTGACGATCGTTGGCGTCGCGCTGTCGCCCGAGTATGTCTTCGCCATCCGACCCGGAGAGATCTTCCCCGACAAGCGGCGCTTCGGCATCTTCTGGATGAGCGGTGCGGCACTTGCGCCGGCTTTCGACATGGAAGGCGGGTTCAACGACGTGTCGATGGCCCTCGGCCGAGGTGCGTCCGAGCCGGCCGTCATCGAGCAGGTGGACCGTGTGCTCGAACCCTACGGCGGCCTTGGCGCCGTGCCGCAGCGGCAGCAGTTGTCGGGCTGGACGCTGGAGAACGAACTGGCGCAGTTGCAGATGTTCGGGTTCATCACGCCGCTCATCTTCCTCGGGGTGGCGGCGTTCATCCTGAACGTCGCGCTCACGCGGGCGCTGACGCTGCAGCGCTCGCAGATCGCCGCGCTGAAGGCGCTCGGCTACGCGAACGCCACCATCGCGTGGCACTACGTGAAGTGGGGGCTGGTGATCGCGGCGTGCGGCGCGTTGGTCGGCATTGCGGGCGGCGCGTGGCTGGGCAGCGGGATGATTGCGCTCTACAACCAGTACTTCCGTTTCCCGGTGCTCTTCTACCGCATGTCCACCGACGTGGCGGTGGCGTCGCTTTTCGGCGCGCTCATTGTCGCGGCACTCGGCGCCTGGTCGGCGGTGCGCCGCGCCGTGCGCATTCCGCCCGCGGAGGCGATGCGTCCCGAGGCACCGGCGTTGTACCACCAGAGCCTGTTCGAGAAGAGCCTGCGTCTTCCCATGGCGTCGCGCATGGTGCTGCGCAACCTCGAGCGCCAGCCCGTACGCTCGATGGTGTCGGTGCTCGGCATCGCCTTCGCCGTGGCCGTGCTCTTCGTTGGCCTCTCTTTCATCGACGTGATGAACCTGCTCGTGAACCAGCAGTTCGAGCTGGCGACGCGGCAGGACGCCACCGTGTCGTTCGCGGCCCCGCGTTCCGCTCGCGCGGTGCACGACGTGCAGCACATGCCCGGCGCGCTCGACCTCGAGCCGATGCGCACGGTGCCGGTCCGCCTGCGCTCTGGCGCGCGCACGCGGACCCTGGCCATCAGCGGCCTGCCCGAACACCCGACGCTCAGCCGGCTGGTGACGCGCGCCGGCGATGCACTCGACGTGCCGCCCGAAGGGCTGGTGCTCTCGCAGATGCTCGGCGACATCCTGGACGTCGGCCCAGGCAGCACCGTGCAGGTGTCGGTGCTCGAAGGGCGTCGGCAGGTGCTCGACGTGCCAGTGCGCCTGCTCGTGGACGACAGCCTCGGCCTCCAGGCCTACATGCGGCAGGACGCGCTGCACCGCCTGCTGGGCGAAGGCGCCACGGTGTCGGGCGCCGCGTTGACGCTCGATCCCGCACAGACGCAGGCGTTCTACGCCGCCGTGAAGACCATGCCCGCGGTGGCAGGGGTGGCCCTCCGCGAGATGACCCTGCAGAACTTCCGGGAGACCATCGACCAGACGATGAACCTGCAGGTGTTCTTCAACGTGCTGTTCGCCGGGGTGATTGCGTTCGGCGTGGTCTACAACTCGGCGCGTGTGTCACTGTCGGAGCGGAGCCACGAACTCGCGAGCCTGCGGGTGCTGGGCTTCACGCGCGGCGAGATCTCGTTCATCCTGCTCGGTGAACTCGCCGTGCTGACCGTGGTGTCGCTGCCGGTCGGCGCGGCAATCGGGTACGGGCTGGGCCAGCTCATCATGGCCGGGTTCAACAACGAGATGTACCGGTTGTCGTTCGTCGTGTCGCCCGCCACCGTGGCCCGGGCCTTCCTCGTCGTCATCGTGGCCGCGACCCTGTCGGGGCTCCTCGTGCGCCGCCGGCTCGATCGGCTCGACCTGGTGGCCGTGCTGAAAGGAAGGGAGTAGGTCGTGCTTCGGCTGCTTCGCAACGTTCGCCTCTGGATAGCCGTCGCGGCGGTGGGTGGTCTCGCGGCGGTCGCGTTCTGGCCGACGACCGTGCCGGTCGACACGTCTACCGCCGGTCGCGGCGCGCTCGTCGTGACGGTCGACGAAGAGGGCCGAACCCGCGTGCGCGACCGCTTCGTTGTCGGCGCACCGGTGGCCGGCCGCGTGCTTCGCATCGAACTCGAGCCGGGCGACAGTGTGCATGCAGGCGACATGGTGGCGCAGCTGCGTCCCGAAACGCCGGCGCTCCTCGACGCGCGAAGCCGCGCCGAAGCGGAGGCTGCACTCGCCAGCGCCCGTGCCGCGGTGGGGCGGGTGCGTGCCGACGAGCAGCGCGCACGCGCGACGCTCGCCCAGGCCGAACGCGAGCTGGCGCGCGTGAAGAGCCTGGTGGCGGAAAGCCTTTCCACTGCGCAGCAACTGGACGCGCGGCAGGCGGATGCGACGACGGCGGAGGAGCAGGTGAATGCGGCCGGCTTCGCGGCACGTGCCGCCGAGGCAGACGTTGCACGCGCGCAGGCCAGGCTGGCGCCCGCGAGCGTCCAGACAGGTGGTCGTGTCGTGCCGATCACGTCGCCGGTTGACGGTGTCGTGCTCAAGCGCGTGCGCGAGAGCGAGTCGGTGGTCCCCGCGGGTGATGCGCTCGTCGAGATCGGCAACCCGCAGCAGCTGGAGATCGTGGTCGACCTGCTGTCGCTCGACGCCGTCCGCGTGCAGCCGGGAGCCCGCGTGCTCGTGGAGCAGTGGGGAGGGGACCGCACGCTCGCCGCACGCGTGCGACGAGTGGAGCCGTCCGGCTTCACGAAGGTGTCGGCGCTCGGCGTGGAGGAGCAGCGCGTGAACGTCATCCTCGAGTTCACCGATCCAGCGGACGCGTGGAAGGCGCTCGGCGACGGCTACCGCGTCGAAGCCCGCATCGTCACGTGGGAGTCGCCGGATGTGCTGAAGGTGCCCACCGCCGCTTTACTGCGTGTCCGTGAGCAGTGGGCGGTGTTTGTCGTCAGGGACGGCCGTGCCGTGCAGGCGCCGGTGACGCTCGGACATCAGAACGCACAGGAAGCCGAGGTGACCGGTGGAGTCGAGGCGGGGGCCGTCTTGATTCTGCACCCGAGCGACACGATGGTAAACGGCACCCGCGTGCAGCCTCGCGGAGCGCGTTCGCTTCCATGAGTGGCATCGCCGCCGTGTGGCACCTCGACGAGGCGCCGCTCGAGCCGTCGCTGGTGGGCCGGCTCTCGGCGCGCATGGCGACGCGTCCGCACGATACATCCGGCGTCTGGACCAGTGGCGCGGTTGGTCTCGCGCAGGTGGACCTGCGGACCACACCCGAAGCGGTGCACGATCGCTGGCCGCTCGTCAGCGCCGACGGCGGTCTCGTCCTTGTCGCCGACCTGCGCCTCGACAACCGTGCAGAGCTCATCGAGGCGCTCGGGCTGCAGGCCCACGCCCGTCAGGGCCTCGGCGATGGCCGAATCCTGCTGGCGGCATGGGAGCGATGGGGGGAGTCGTGCCCGGCGCATCTGGCGGGCGACTTCGCGTTTGTGGTGTGGGACGCAAAGCGCAGGCTGTTGTGCTGCGCGCGCGACCAGGTCGGAACCCGCCCGCTCTACTACCACCTCGGGCCTCGCCTGTTCGCCGCCGCGTCGGACACGCGCACCCTGCTGGCGACCCCTGGAGTGCCGAGGGAGGTCGACGAACTCCGAATCAGCGCATTCCTCGTGCCCGGGCTCGACGACCGCACGGGCACCTCGTACAGGCACGTGGCTCGACTGCCGGCGGCGCACACGCTGGCGGTCACGGCGGACGGCGGTACGCCTCGCGCGTACTGGCGCTTTGACCCGACGCGTGAACTCCCGCCCGCGTCCGACGAGGAGTATGCCGGCGAGTATCGACGGCTGCTGACCGATGCGGTCCGCTCGCGTCTGCGGAGCACGACTCCGGTGTCGGCGGCGCTCAGCGGCGGCCTCGACTCCTCGTCGGTCGTCTGCGTTGCACGGACGATCGAGCCCGCCGCCGGTCTCTGGCCCCTGCGCACCTACACGGCCCGCTTTTCGTCACTACCTGGCGCAGACGAAGGGCCGTATGTTGACGCGGTCGTGCAGCAGGGAGGCGTTATCTCGACGATGCTAGACGGCGAGCGGCTGGACCCGCTCGCCGACTTCGAGGCGTCGTCCGACCCCGACCCTGAACTGCATGGACTCGGCTACTACATGCACGAGGCGCTCTTCCGCGCAGCGCGCGCGGACGGCTCGCGCGTCTTTCTCGAGGGGATGCTCGGAGATACTGCGACCTCGCGCGGATGGGGGCACCTCTTCGGGCTCGCCCTCGCTGGGCGCTGGGTCCGACTCGCGCGCGAGGTGCACGCCATTGCGAACTGGACGGGAGAGTCGCACTCCATGCTGCTGCGCCGGGTCCTGTCCGCCACGGCTCCGCCACTGGTCGTCAGGGCCAGGCTCCGTCGGCTCACTCGCGGCCCAGCGGCCCCACACCCCATCCGCGAAGAGCTGGCGCGTCGCACGCAAATCGAGGCACGGCTGATCGCCGCAAGCCGGACGCGTGACGACCGCGGGCTCGACCCCGCACGGGCGGAGCAGTGGCGCGTCATCGAGTCGGGGTTGGTGGCCGATGTGGAGGACATCCTCGCCTTCATGGCCACCGCGGCAGGTGTCGACGCGCGCGACCCCTTCTGTGACCGGCGGCTTCTCGAATATTGTCTCGCGTTGCCGACGTCTCAGCGCCTGCGAGGCGGCAGGACACGGGTCGTCGCGCACAACGCCATGGCGCCGCTGTTTCCCTCGCTGCTCCGTCAGCGCGGCGGAAAGGCCAACATCGACCTCATGCTCAGCGCAGCGCTGCGGGTCTACGGCCGTGGCCGGCTCGACCGACTGATGGACGATGCCGCGAAGCGGCTCGAGCCCTACGTGCCTCCGGTTGCGGTCCGGCACGCGTATGCCGCGTATTGCGCTCAGCCGACGTTGCCACATCAGAAGCGGGTCTTTCGTCTTGCCAGCCTCGCGCTCTGGTTGCGCCACGTTGCGCCCTGAGCGACGACAGCGGCCGGCCGTCCTTGCGCCGCGGACATCGCATCAGATAGATTTTGCAGACCGATCGTGTCGCTCGGCTATCAGAGGGGGAATCGTGGACGACAAGCAGACAGCAGAGGTCATCACTCCGGAAGGCGCCGCAGCCGAATATGAGGCTCCGCGGGTGGAGAGCGTCCTGACGGCCGACGATCTGGCCCGCGAGGTGCAGTACGCCGGTGCTGGGTCGCTGGTCGACGGCATCGCGGGATAGTCATGGCCCAGCCGGGCCACTACGCCCAGTCCGCTGATGCGGCCGCTACGGTCGTGGGCGACCGCATCGTTCTCTACCACCGTGTGACGCGCACAGCCGTGGTGCTCAACCCGCCTGGCGGCGTCTTGTGGCGCGAGTTAGCCACCTCGCGCACCGTATCGGACCTCGCGGCCGGACTTCATCGTCAGTTCCCCTCCGTGCCTGCCGACGACGCCGAGCGAGACGTGCACGCGTTCCTCGACGACCTGGTACGACACGCGCTCGTGTCGCACCAGCCATGACCTCCGAGCCTGTCCCGGCCGCCGTGCGTGCCCCTAGCGTGGTCAGATGGTCTGCCGCGGGCCTCGGCTTTCAACTCGAGTCGCACGACGCCGCTGTTCATCGACGTGCGGGCCAGGTGTTCCGGCCCTGGGCGGCGGACCCGGCGTGCGAGCCGACGGCCACGTGGACGGTCGAGCCTGGCGACGTCTCGTCCGCATGGACGGCCAGACATACCGGCACCGGTGCCATCACGCGCCACGACTCGCTGACGCAGGCTGTGACCGCGGTCGAGTTCCTGGCAGTTCAGCACCTGTTCGATGACCAGCTCGGCACGCTCACGGCGCATGCGGCGTGCGCCGCGAGGGACGGCCGCGCGGTCCTGATCTTCGGACCCTCCGGGGCCGGCAAATCGACGCTGGCGTGCGCCCTCTGGCAGCGTGGCTTCGGGCTGCTCGGCGACGACACCATCCTTCTCGACGCCGACACCAGGACGGCTCGGCCCGCGCCAAGGCGAGTGGCGCTGCGCGACGCGACGCGTGAACTTCTTGGCGATGCACTATGGCGGCGCCTGCTCGACTGCCCGGCCAGCGAGCCGACCCGCGAGGGCTGCCTGTTTCACCCCGACGAACTCGACGGGGTGCCGAGGGCGACGGCCACTGTGGCCGCGTGCGTCTTCCTCGCGCGCCGCGGTGCGGCGTTCGCGTCGGACAGGTGCGTGTCGATTCCTCCGGGCCTGGCCACGCTCGCGATGTTGCCGTACTTCAACCAGAGTCGGCGCCCCGACCGCGAAGCGGTCATTGCGCAACTGGGCGGGTTTGCGGCGCGAACGCCGGCCTTCGATCTGCCGAGAGGCCCGCTCGGCACGATGACCGACGCCGTGGTCGGGATCCTGGCGGCGGTGCGCGAATGACGGCGTCCGCGCGCTTCGAGCCCGGACCGCCGGCCAGACACGTGGTGGCGTTGATGGTGACGCGGCGCTGCAACATGACGTGCGGGCACTGCAGCGTGGCGAGCGGACCTGAGGTCAAGGGCGAGCCTGCCGAGTCGGACCTGCTCGACTGGACGCGTCAGGCAGCGCACGCGGGTGTCAGGTCGATTCGCATCACCGGCGGCGAGCCGATGCTGCGGCCAGACGTCGTGCGGGCGATCGCGCGCGAGGCGCGCGCGCTCGGCGTGAGCACGGCGATCAATACCAACGGCTTCTGGGGCTACAGCCTGGCTCGCGCCCGGAAGCAGGTCCGCCTCCTGAAGCGAGCAGGACTCGGCGCCATCACCGTCAGCTTCGACCGCTACCACGCGGAATTCCAGGGGCCGGGACCGGCGCTCAACCTCGCGAAGGCGGCGCAGGAGCAATCGCTGCACGTGAACTTCAACGTGGTGCGAGGGGCCAACGACGAGGCACTCACCAGCATTGCTGACCGGCTCGAACCCGCCCGCGGCACGCGGCTGCGCGTGTACGAACTGCAACTGGTTGGGCGGGCGCAGGGGCTACCCGCAGGGAGTGTTCGCGACGACGCCGCCGGGTTCTGCACGTCGTGCTCGTATCCGGCCATCACCGACGACGGACGGTTGATTGCGTGCACGGGACCGGCGTACTTCGAGAAACCCGGGTCGCCGCTCGTCATCGGCTCGCTGCGCGAGACGCCGCTGGCCGCTCTGCTCGAACGTCACCGCTCCGATCCGGTACTCAGCATGATCCGTGCGCGCGGCCCGGCCGGACTTCGCGATGAACTGCGCCGTCTGCCTGGTTTCGAGGCGTTTCCGTTTCGCGCGACCTACTTTGGCATCTGCGAACTCTGTCACCACATCACCAGCGACCCGTTGGCGGTGGCCGCCTTGCGCCAGCGGCTGATGCAGCCAGACAAGCGGGCAGAACTCTGGGCCGCGTGGCAGGTGATTGAGGGCAACCGCCAGCACGGCGAACTGACGGCAGCTCACGTCAACGGCGCCGGCGCCTGCCGGGTCTTTCTTCGGGCTGCGTCGCAACCGTCGTTGCCGCTGGACGACGATGGCGGACGCGTGCTTGGACACGCACACCTCGACTGGCGCATGCTGGCCGACTATCTCGCCGGAAGCGGGCTGTCGCGGCGCCTGCAGCCGGCGCTGGCCGATCCGCAACTCGTGCGGTGGGCGCCGGAGTTCTTCCGGTCGCAGTTGTCGCGACAGGCGATGCGCGACGGGCTGCGCGAGTTGGTGCAGCGCGACGCGATCGCGCACATCGCCGAGGCACTGCGCGAACTGGGCGGTCAGGGGGTCCTGCTCAAGGGGGCCGCGTTCCTGATGACGTCTGGCGAGGGGGCGGTATCGCGCGCGACGTCAGATGTGGACGTGCTGGTGCCGCCGGAACTCGCACCACGGCTGCGGGCCCGCCTGCTCGCGGATGGGTTCGCCGAAGCTGCCACTGCCGGTCCCGGCACAGAGCACCATCTGGCGGCGGTCTACTGGCAGGGTGTCGCCATCGAACTGCACACGCGCATCATGCAGGCGTCGTGGCGGCTCCCCGAGGCGGCGATGGTGGCCGATGCGCGACCGTTGGCCGGCTCCGAGGTGCTGTTCACGCTGGGCCCGGAAGCGCAGGTGTTGCACGCGCTCGTCCATCTGTCAGCGTCGTTCTTCTCGTTCGGCCTCAAGACCGCCTGGGACATCCGGACGGTGCTGGAGCGATCGCCGGGGTTCGACTGGGAGAAGCTCGCGATGTGGGCGGCAACGCTTGGCGCGCCACGTGCGTTCTGGATACCGCTGGCGGTGCTGGCCGACGGGCTGCGCCTGCCTGTGCCGGGTGAGGCGCTGCGCCGTGTGCCGCGTGACCCTGGCGCGCGACGGCTCGAAGCCGTTGTCCGGAGCCGCATCTTCAGGGCCACCGAAGGCCTATTCGACCTTGACGTCGTCACGAAGACCGGCCTGATCCTGCTCGTGCATGACCGCGTCTGGGGGCGTGTGCACTATCTGGCGTCACAGGCGCGCGCACGCCTGCTGCGGCCCGGCACGTGGCGTGGCGCGGCCGAGCGGGCGCGGCGGGCCGGCGTGGTTCGACAGTCGTGGCGGCAGTTCCAGCGCTACCGGCGGGCCGTGGCCTCCGCCGCGCCCGTGGACGACGCCGAGTAGTCCGAAGGGGCGCCGCCGCGTCCAGACGCGCCCGAGCCGGTCGGGAAACCAGGATGGCCAGACTTGGTCGTCTGCTCGATGCCCGAGACGCGCAGACCCGCCGCCCGGCCTGCGCCAGACCTTCACGAGTAGAATGGAACGGCTACTCAGGAAATCCCATGGTTGGCCGATTTCTCATGAGAAGTGGAGGCGCGACGGATGAGACTGCACAGGAACGTTCTGGGACTGGCTGCGGCCCTAGCCGCGACCCTCTCGATGAGTGGCGGCTTGGTGACAGCTGCGGGTTCGCCGGCAAGCGAGTCGCTGACGAAGCTGAAGGCGGGCAATGCGCGATTCGTTGCCAGCCCTGAAGACGCGCTGCCGGTGGACGGCGCGAAGCGCACCGCGCTGGCCAAGGGGCAGACGCCGTTTGCCTCGATCCTCTCCTGTGCCGACTCGCGGGTACCGCCCGAAATCGTCTTCCATACCGGACTCGGCGACTTGTTCGTCGTGCGTGCCGCGGGCAACATCACCGACAAGGCCATCCTCGCCAGCATCGAGTACTCGGTGGAGCACCTCAACGTGCCGCTGGTGGTGGTGATGGGGCACGAGTCGTGCGGCGCCGTGGCGGCGGCCGTCGACACCCCGGTCGGGCAGTCGCTCGGGCCGAATCTCGACTACCTGCTTGCGGCCATTCGTCCCTCCGTGAAGGCCACGGCCTCGCGCCCAGCGGGGGAGCGTATGCGTGCGGCCATTCTGGCCAACGTCGAGCAGACGCTGAACGAGATGGTGACCGGCTCGCACCTTCTTCGTGAGTTTGCCGGCAAGGGCAAGGTGCAGTTCGTCGGCGCCTACTACGAACTGGCCAGCGGTCAGGTGTACTTCTCGGAGCCGGTCATCCTGGCGCCGGCGGGCGAGGGGCACACCCTCGGAGGTCACAATTGATGCGCGCCATCCTGATGCTGGCTGGACTGCTGGCGGTCGGCGCGGCGCCCGTCACGGCGGCCGCGCAGCACGAGGCTGCGCCGGCGCCAACGGCGCACGCGGTCGAGGCGCCGAAGCCTGCCGCGAAGGCCGAGAAGCCGGCAGCACACGCCAGCAGCAAGGCCGTACCGGCGGTGGCGAACACGGTTGCGCCGAGGAGCGAACTCGAGGCGGCGTTCGACCGGATCGCTCAGGAAATCGAAGGCGCCGACGCGATGCCGGGAGGTCTGCGGATCACGTCAGATTCCCAGCGGCGCCCGGCTGAGACGCGCGCCACCAAGCCCCGCGCGGCCCGCGCCGAATCGATACCGCGCATTCACCTGAACTGGCGCTCCGCAGTTGTCTGGCCAGCTGCCCTCGGTCAGGCCGAGACGCACGATTCCGCTCCGGTGCCAGAGCCCTCCCGGATCACGCTGGCCTGGCCGTAGACCAGCGGGTCCCACCGCCCCCACAGGAGTCCGAACATGCGTCACTTCATCGCCGGCGTTGCCACCACCGTTCTCGTGGTCACCATGGGCGTGTCTGCGTTCGCGAAGACCGAAACCGTCAAGGGCCAGCTGATCGATCAGGAGTGCTACCTGATGGAAAAGAAGGTGGAGTCCGACGCCACGTGTGCGGTGCAGTGCGCCAAGTCCGGCAAGCCGGTCGCGCTGCTCACCACCGACGGCAAGGTGTACCATGTGACCGGCGGGCTGGCCGCGAACAAGAACGCCAGGCTGACCGCGCACATGCTGCACACGGTCGAGATCACGGGCGACGTGACGACCAAGGACGGCACGCTGTCCATCGCCGCCGACGCGCTGACGATGGTGAAGTAGGGACGCGTTCGGTCCATGGTGTCCATCCCCCCAGGTGGCACACACCGACGTGCCGCAGGCTCCCGGTCGATGGACGACCATGCGGTCATCGCGGGGCGTAGCCGGGTATCCGACAGGGGAGCACGGGGACAGACGATGTACGGACTGGTGAATCGCGCACTGGCCGAGATGGTCACGGCAGACCACGGCGCTGAGGTGTGGCAGGAGATCAAGGACGCGTCAGGTATCGACGTCGGTGAGTTCCACGCCATGATGCCGTATCCGGACGAGGTCACCGTCGGCCTCATCGGGGCGGCCAGTGCACGCCTTCAGATCCCGCCGTCGGTGGTGCTGCGCGCACTTGGCGCCTACTGGATCCGTTACACCGCGAAGGAAGGCTACGGCGACCTGCTGCAGTTGGCCGGCGGCAGCTTCCCGGCCTTCCTGCAGAACCTCGACGCGATGCATGCGCGGGTCGGCCTCAGCTTCCCGGAACTGCAACCGCCGTCGTTCCGCTGTACAGACGTCACGGAAGCCAGCCTGACCTTTCACTACTACTCGGCGCGCTCAGGGCTGACCGACATGGTGCTCGGCCTCCTCGAGGGGCTTGGCCAGCTGTTCAGCCTCGACGTGTCGATCACACCGCTGACGTTAAAGGACGCGGGAGCCGATCACGATACCTTTCATGTGACTTATGCCCCTCTCTGACGCGACGCCCGGGGTGTTCCTGCCCCCGTCGGCATTCGCGGTGGCTTTCCCCTTCCACATCGTCGTCGGGCCCGACATGCGGGTTCGGCAGGCGGGCCCCTCCATCGCCCGCGCGCTCCCGGGTGTCTGTCCAGGCGCGCCTCTGTCCGACCACTTCCGCCTCGTGCGGCCGCCGTTCGCGTTCGACTTCGAGTCGCTGGCCGACCATCCGCGCTCGGTGGTGCTACTCGAGGCGCTCGCCCATCCGCTGCGCCTGAGGGGGCAGATGCTGCACCTGCCGGACCAGGACTGCATGGCCTTCCTGTGCTCGCCGGTGACCACCGACATCCGCGCGGTCTCCGAGCTCGGCCTCGCGGTGAACGATTTCGCCGTCCACGATTCGACCATCGACTTCATGCTCGTCCTGCAGTCGGCCCGCGCGACGTTGGCTGACCTGCAGTCGACGACGCAGTTGCTGCGAGCTGAGCGTTCAGAACTGCGGCAGGCGCGCGCCCGGCTGCAGCGCCTGCTGCAGGCCAGCCCCACGGTCATCTACACATGCATGGGTGTGGCGCCGTACGACATCACCTTCCTCAGCGAGAACGCGACGCGCCACTTCGGCAATCTGCCGCTCGCCAATCCGCACTTCCTGTTCGACCACGCACATCCGGACGACCGCGAGGAAATGCGCGCGGCCTTCGTCACCGCGGTGCGCGACGGTCGTGCATCGGTCGTCTATCGCCTGCGTGTTGGTGACGGCTACCGCTGGCATCACGATCTGCTCGAGGCGTCGGCTGGAGACGAGGGGGTCGAGCTGGTGGGAGCGTCTCACGACGTCCACCAACTGATCGAGACCGAGCGCGCGCTCGACGACAGCAACAGCCGCAGCCGCGCCATGCTCGACACCGCGCCCGACGGCGTCATCGCTCTCGACGACCAGGGGCGCGTGCTGGAGTTCAACGGCTCGGCCGAGCGCATCTTCGCCTGCGACCGCTCGCAGGCGCTTGGGGTCGATTTCGAACGGTTCTTTCCAGGGTCCTCCCGTACGAAGTTCAGGACCGCCATGCTCGGCTCGGCCGCGGCAGCCACGGCGGTGATGCCGGAGTGCCTGCCAGGGGAACACGAGGCGTGCGTCCCGCAGGACATCATTGGCTGCACCTGGGACGGCCGCGAGTTTCCGGCCGAACTCTCGCTCGCGCGCATCGAGCGCCGATACGGGGCGATCTACGTCGGCTTCGTCCGCGACATCACCGACCGCCACGTTGCCGTGGCCGATCTCCTCAGGGCACGCGACGAGGCGGAGATGGCGAACCTCGCGAAGCGCGAGTTCCTCGCCCGCATGAGCCACGAGATCCGGACGCCGCTGCACGCCATCCTTGGCATGTCCGAGCTCGTGCTCGCCTCCCAGTTGACCCTCGAGCAGCGCGACTGGCTCGAGGCCGTCCGCTCCAGCTCTGATGCGCTGCTGTATCTCATCAACGACCTGCTCGACTTCTCGAAGATCGAAGCCGGCCAGTTGCGCTTCGAGCAGTCGGTCTTCGACGTCTGGGAACTGCTCGAGGGCGTGACCGACGCCGCCGCCATCAAGGCGACGGCCAAGGGGCTGCGCGTCACCTGCTGGATTGACCCCGATGTGCCGCGACAGATCGTCAGCGATCCGAACCGGCTTCGGCAGATTGCGACGAACCTCACCGGCAACGCCGTGAAGTTCACCGACGTGGGCGAGGTGGTGCTGCGCGTCTCGGTCGACGTCGACGGCGCGGGCGGCGGCCCGCATCTGCACCTGGCGGTGTCCGACACAGGCCGCGGCATTGCCGAGGCCAATCAGGCGCGGGTGTTCGACCGGTTCTTCCAGGCCGATCCTTCGAACCCGCGCGATGTGGCCGGCACGGGGCTCGGCCTCAGCATCACTCGCACCCTCGTCGGCTTGCTGGGCGGCACCATCGGCATCGACAGCAGCGTCGGGCACGGCGCGCGCTTCGATGTGCGCCTGCCGCTCCACGACGTGCCGACACAGACGCACCAGCGCACGTGGTCGAACCTCCCGTCGGCACCGGTGATGGTGGTGGTGCCCGGAGCGGCCGAGCAGGGCATGATTCGCTGCCACCTCGAGTTCCATGGCTGCGAGGTGCACGTGGTGGCGACCGCCGCTGAGGCCTTGGCTGCCCTTGGCGCACGCCACTATGCGGCGATGGTCGTCGACGACGAGCTGCCGGACGAGTCCGGCTTCGAGCTCATTCGCACCATCCGGAGCGACCGTGCGCACGAGGCGGTGCGCCTGGTCCTGCTCGGCAGCGGCCCCTCGGTGCCGCTGTTCGGCGCTGTCGGGGCGGTCTGCGTCTTGAAGCCGCTGCACGCCGACCGGCTGCTCGACGCCCTCGACGACGCGCGCACCTCGGCGCGTCTCGACGGGGCGCCGGCGCTGGCGCCGATGCTGGCCTCTGGCGACCGGGAGTGGCCGACGCGCATCCTCGTCGCGGAGGACAACCCTCAAAACCAGCGCGTCGCGAGCAGGTTCCTCGAGCGCGCGGGCGCGCGCGTGGAGATTGCGCTGGACGGTCAGGCCGCGGTGGACATGGCCGCGAAGACCCGCTACGACGTGATCCTGATGGACCTGCAGATGCCGGTGCTCGACGGGCGGCAGGCGGCGGTGGCCATCCGCGACGCGGAGCACAGGCGCAACGACGAGCCGGTCCCGATTGTGGCCTTCACCGCGCACGCGGTCGAAGGGGTCCGCCAGCAGTGCCTCGCCGCCGGCATGAACGACTACATCGTCAAGCCGATTTCCGGCCGCAACCTCGTGGACACCGTGCATCGCTGGGTCGATCGCCGGCCGGCCGTGCTCGTCGCCGACGATGCGTCGGCGGTCCGGGATCTGTTGAAGCTGCGTCTGCGGGACACCTACCGCATCGTGCAGGCCACAAACGGACAGGAGGCACTGGAGCAATTCGCGCGGCAGCCGATTGCCTTGGTAATGCTCGACCTGAACATGCCCGTGCTCGACGGCTACGCGACCGCCGCCGCCATCCGTCTGCGCGATGACGGGCAGCAGGTGCCGATTGTGGCATTGACGGGGGCGGACGGGCAGGAGGCGCGCGACCGCGCGCGAGCGGCGGGGTGCACGATGCACCTGGTCAAGCCGGTGCGGCTCGCCACGCTCCTCTCGGCCGTGGACGTGGCGCTGCGCCAGGGAGCGCAGCCGGTGGTGGAACCGGAGGCGCCGGTGGAGCCGCCGGCATCCGTGACGCTTGACATCGACCCAGTGCTGGCCGATCTGGTGCCTGGCTACGTGCGTGAGAAGCGGCGGCAGATGGCGGACCTCAGGCGGCTCGTCACCGACGGCGACATGGACCGCCTGAAACGGATTGCGCACAACATCAAGGGGACCGGCGCGTCGTACGGCATTCCCGACGTCACGCGGCTCGGGCGAGCGCTCGAAACGGCCGGGCAGCAGGGCGACGCGCCCATGGTCTCGTCACTGATCGAGGAACTGGATGCACTGCTCGCGCGCGTGCAGGTGCAATTGGGGCTCTCGTGATTGAACGGGAACTCGATCTGGCTCGGACCGTCGCGCTTGGCGACACCACCACCGACAAGGGACGCACGGCATTCCTGGAGATCTTCCGGGCCTACTTCGATAATGTGACCGCGACGGTTGCGGCCATGCGGCAGTCGGCATCGACCGACGACGTGAAGGCGCATGCGCACCGGGCGAAGGGCGCCAGCGGCGTGGTCGGTGCGTCCAGACTGATGGCCTCGTTCGACGACATCGAGGCGTGTGCGGCCGCAGGCGAGCACGTGACAGCGAATACCTACGATGACATCGACCGCCAACTCTCGGCTCTGCGCCGGACCTTGTCCGTGCGCCTAGGGGTGGATCTCCGGTGAGTACCCCCGAGCCAGCCAACACGTTCCGTGTACTCGTGGCCGACGACCATCCGGTCGTCCGCATCGGCGTGCGCAACATCCTCGCCGCTGTCCCCGAGTTCCAGATTGTCGGCGAGTGCAGCGACGGTGAAGCCGCGCTGCGCATGGTCCTCACGGACACGCCCGACCTGCTGCTGCTCGACCTCGCGATGCCGAAGATGTCGGGCATCGAGGTGCTGCGCGCGCTGCGACTAGCCAATGCGACGGTCAAGACGCTGGTGCTTGCGGCGACCGTCGATCGGCGCCAGACGCTCGAAATTCTCCAGCTCGGCGCCCACGGTATCCTGCTGAAGGATGCCGTGGCTGAACGGCTCACCACCGCCTGCCGCGCCGTGATGTCCGGCCGCTACTGGCTGGGCGACCAGACCGTCACCGACATCGTCCAGGCGATGGCCGACCCCGGCGGACTGCAACTGCCAGACCCGAACGGCACCTCGCTCACCGCCCGTCAGCTCCAGATCGTGAAGGCCGTCGTCGAAGGACGCGCGAACAAGGACATCGCCGAGAAGCTCACGATCTCGGAAGAGACCGTGAAGCGCCACCTGACGATCATCTTCGACAAGACCGGCATGTCGAGCCGCCTCGAACTCGCGATGTATGCCGTGAAGCACGGGATCGGAACATAGTCGCAAGGCGCACGTCAGCAAGTCTCAGGTCGGAGCATCGTGCCGAGACGAGACCGTCCCGGACCGGCGTGGGGTCTGACTGCTGACGTGAGAGGTGTGACTAAGTTCGCGCAGCGATTGCTGCCGCAACAGCGGTGCGAAGTTCCGCCCACGCGCCGGTTTTCGGCACGCACGCGTAGGCACCAGACGCCATCGCGTCCTTGTGGGTCTCGTCGGCGGCAGCCGAGAAGAGGACGACCGGCAGCGCTGGCGCCACCTGCTTCAACGCACGCAGCGTCTCGAGGCCGGTCATGCCCGGCAACCCCATGTCGAGGCAGACGACGTCGGCGGTCGTGGTGCCCACCGCTTCGAGGAACGCCTCGCCACTGCCGAACACCACCACGCCGTAACCTGACCGCGAGAAGATGCGGTTGAGCATCAGCGCACAGGTGGGGTCGTCGTCCACCACGGCAACCGTCCGTTGCGGGCTCTC
>Ga0114974_10000257_pt1 | contig 44755 bp, 37 predicted proteins | sample S_130206_EF_Meta_FD_87318 | JGI IMG/M metagenome (GOLD analysis project Ga0114974, IMG submission 87318) | Freshwater microbial communities from Lake Simoncouche, Canada to study carbon cycling - S_130206_EF_MetaG | ecosystem: Environmental > Aquatic > Freshwater > Lake | place: Lake... | reverse complement strand
CCTGCTCTTCACCAACGCCGGGATGAACCAGTTCGTCCCGATCTTCCTCGGTCAGACGAAGTGCCCGTACACCCCCGGCCGCGCCGCCGATACCCAGAAGTGCATCCGCGCGGGCGGTAAGCACAACGACCTCGAGGATGTCGGCCTCGACACGTACCACCACACGTTCTTCGAGATGCTGGGGAACTGGTCCTTTGGCGACTACTTCAAGCGCGAGGCGATTGACTTCGCCTGGGAGCTCATCACCGAGGTCTGGAGGTTCCCGAAGCACCGCCTCTACGCCACCGTCTATCAGCCCGACCCGTCCAAGGGCGACCCGTCTGCGTTTGACCAGGAAGCCTGGGACGTCTGGGCGGAGAAGTTTCGGGCCGCCGGGCTCGATCCGGCGATCCACATCGTGAACGGGAACAAGAAAGACAACTTCTGGATGATGGGGGAGACCGGCCCCTGCGGTCCTTGCACCGAGCTCCACGTCGACCTCACGCCCGAAGGCGACACGAAGGGCACGCTGGTCAACGGCAGCGACGCCCGCTGCATGGAAATCTGGAACCTGGTCTTCATCCAGTTCAACGCCAACCCGGACGGCACCTTCAGCCCGCTGCCGGCCCGCCACGTCGACACGGGCATGGGCTTCGAGCGCGTCGCCGGCATCATGCAATGCACGAAGAACTTCAAGGACTTCTCCGGCGTGATCTCCAACTACGAGAGCGATGTCTTCACCCCACTCTTCCGCCGCCTCGAGGAGCTCTCCGGCAAGAAATACGGCTCCACCCTGCCTGCCGCCGGCTCGATCGGCGACACGCCGCAGGAGAAGGACGACGTGGCTTTCCGCGTCATCGCCGACCACATCCGTACGCTCTCCTTCGCAATCGCCGACGGGATCCAGCCCGGCAATTCCGACCGTAACTACGTCCTCCGCCGCATCCTGCGCCGCGCCGTCCGCTACGGCCGCACGCTCGGCCTGAAGAACGGCTTCTTCCACCAACTCGTCGGCGTCCTCGCCGACACGATGGGCGACGTTTTCCCCGAAATCCGGAACCGCCGCTCGGTGGTCACCGACGTGATCCGTATCGAGGAAGAATCCTTCAACCGCACCCTCGACAAGGGCATCGCGCTCTTCGAAGACGAGGCCGGCAAGCTCAAGGCCGGCGGCGTCATTTCCGGGGCTATCGCTTTCCGCCTCTATGATGAGCAGGGCTTCCCGCTTGACCTCACCCAGCTGATGGCCCGCGAACGCGGCCTGACGGTCGACGGCGCGGGCTTCGAGCAACTGATGGAAGCGCAACGCCAGCGCGCCCGGGCCGCGCAGAAGAAGGAAGTCATTACCCTTTCGGACATCGGCTCCGACCACCCGACGGTGTTCGTCGGCTACGAGGCTCTCGCCACGCAGGCCAAGGTCGCGCAGGTCGCCAAGATCAAGGATCGGACCGCGGTCATCCTCGACCAGTCCCCCTGCTACGCCGAGATGGGCGGCCAAGTTGGCGACTCCGCGGTCATCACCCTCGGCGGGCGCCAGTGGCGCGTCACCGACACCCAGAAGTCCGGCCAGACCTGGCTGCACTTCCTTGACGGCGAAGACGCTCCGGAGGCCGGTGCGACGATTGCGATCGCGGTCGACCAGGCCCGCCGTGACGCCATCCAGCGCCACCACACGGTCACGCACCTCCTGCACTGGGCGCTCCATGAGGTCGTCTCCAAGGAGGCTTCCCAGAAGGGCTCCGCGGTCGACCCGACGAAGCTGACCTTTGACTTCAACGGCCAAGCGCTCACGCCGGGCCAGCTGGCCGACATCGAGAAGCTCGTCAACGAGCGCATCCTGGCCAACGACGCCGTGACTTGGAGCGAGGTCGCCTACGCCTCCGTCAAGGGACGTCCGGACATCATGCAGTTCTTCGGCGACAAGTATGGCGACGCCGTGCGCGTCGTGCAGGTCGGCGGCCAGTCCGCCGCGCTCAACGGCTGGTCGATGGAACTCTGCGCCGGCACGCACGTCCGCCACACCGGTGAGATCGGCCTCTTCCGCATCGTCGGCGAGAACGCCATCGCCGCCGGAGTCCGCCGCATCGAGGCCGTCGCCGGCCTCGCCGGCTACGAACGCGCCCGCGCCGACGCCGAGCTACTGAAGTCGCTCGCCGCCGCGACCAACACCCCGGTCGCCGACCTCCTTAAGCGCCTTGAACAGGTGATGGAGCAGTCCGCCGCCGTCGAGAAGAAGCTCAAAGTCTACCGCGACCGCGAATCCTCCCAACTCGCCGATACCCTCGCCGCCAAGGCGAGCGAGCGGGCGGGCCTCAAGTACGTCATCGCCCAGGTCAGTGCCGAGACGCCCAACGACCTCCGTGACCTCGGCGCCAAGGTGGCCGGTAAAGTCGGGCCGACCGCCGTCGTCGTCCTCGCCGCCATCTTCGGCGACAAGGTCTCCCTCGTGGCCAACTGCGGGGCCGATGCCATCAAGGCCGGCAAGGCCGCGGGTCAGATCGTCACCGACGCTTGCGGCAAACTGGGCGGCAAAGGCGGCGGCAAGCCCGACGCGGCGATGGGCGGCGGCACCGATGTCGCCAAGGTCGCCGAAGCCCTCGCTGCGGTCGGCTAAGGGTCAACGCACCGCCGCCACCAGGTCATCGGCCGTATCAAACCGACCATCGGGGCCAGCGGAGCGTAACTCGACCCCGCCTAGCCGGTCGAAGGTCACCTTCAACTCGCGATTCCAAGCGTCATAGATGCGTCCGTTCTGGACGTATTCCGGCGAGACCGCCACCAGGGCGATGCGCGGCAACTCGCGACGGCGAGCCTCCTCCGTCGGGCCAAGGCCGCCCTTCCGCATCGGCACGGCGGCGGCAAGGCGCTGCAAGACTTCCTGCGTGGCGTTGACACGGCCCAGTTCATCGAGGCGGTCCTTCAGCATGAGGATGACCGCCACCGAAACCACGACGCCGCCTACCCCGAGGATCCAAAGGAGGAGATGTTTACGAAGGTCGGCCCAGCCCATACCAGGAGACTAAAGCACCCCGTCCTCCCCGCAAGCCAGCACCCGGGCTTGCCCCCGAGCCCCGCGGGCCTATCAAACCGTCATGCGAGTGCTCTCCGCCGCCCTGCTCACCGCCCTCTCCCTGCCGCTCCCGACCACCGTGCTGGCGGGGGGCGACTACCCCTCCACCGAGGCGCCCCGCGCCCAACGGGTGCAGGTCGAGGTCGAGGCGGACTTCCTCGAGACGACGGTGGAGCTTTCGATCAAGGGCAAGGATCGCACCAACGTGGACGCTCGTCTGGAGGCGATCTTGGTCTCCCTCCGCAAACGCTTCGAAAACCAGGATGGCTGGGAAGCCGTGCAACTTGAGCGGACCTTCGCCGCTCCGCCCCGCAAGAGCACCGCCCGCTCCAGTTTCAGTTTCGGCGACCTGGACGAGGACCCAAAGCCCGATGACCCGGTCGTGGCGACCGCCCGCTACGCCCTCCGCGGCCCGGCGGAGCACGGCCTGAAAACCGTCGAGATTCTCCGCGCCAAGGCCAGCGACTTGACCAACCCGAAAAGCGAGGATGAACGATGCCGCCTGAGCCCCATCGCCTACGGTCTCGCCTCGGCCAACGACCACCGCGACGAATTACTGGACCAGATTAAGGAAGACGTCGCCAACGCCAAGGGGCACCTGCCCGAAGGCGAGATGCGCCTCGAGATCGCCGGCCTGGCCGACCCCGTACAAGTCCGCCACCTCGGCGGTAACCGCTACGTCGTCTGGATGACCTACCGGCTCACCTTCGAGAGTCCGAAGGCCGGAAAATCCGCAAAATAACGGCCCTACCGGCTCCCTTCGGCCCGGCTTGTCCTTGCCCTTTCCCTCGGCCCGGCTAGTCGTCATTCATGGCTATCCGCCGGCTCGCGCTCGTCGTCAATCGCACCAAGTCCGGTGTCGAGGACATCGTCCGGGCGGTGCAGGAAGCCACCCGCGAAGCCGGCGTTGAGCTGGCTCTCGCCGATGCCTGGCCGGTCGACCGCGCCTCCCTGCGCGGGGCCGACGCCTGCTGCGTGGTCGGCGGCGACGGCACCTTCCTCGGCGTGGCCGAACCGGCCGCCCTCGAAGGCGTCCCGCTCTTTGGCATCAACCGCGGCAAACTCGGCTTCCTCGCGGCCTACCCCGAGGAGGACGTCGGTGCCTCGATCCGCTCCATCCTCGCCGGGGATTTTCGTCGCGAGAACCGCGCCCTCCTCGAGGTCCGCTTCGCCGACGGCAGTTTCACCCTCGCGCTCAACGACGTGGTACTGAAGACGCGCGACGTCTTTCGCATGGGCCGCTTCGCCGTACGCGCCGACGGTGCCCGCGTGAACGAGTACCGGGCCGACGGCCTGATCCTCGCCACGCCCACGGGCACCTCGGCTTATAACCTAGCCGCCGGTGGCCCGCTCGTCGACCCCGCCGCCGCCGTCATCGTCCTGACCCCGATCTGCGCCCACACCCTCTCCAACCGCTCCGTGATCTTCGACGGCGAGACCGAACTCGAAATCAGTAGTGAGGACGGCGCCCAGCTCGGCCTCTCCGTGGACGGCCGCCCGACGCTGGAGGCCCAAGGCCGGCTGCCCCTCGGCATCCGTACCGCCAAAGTCCAGCTCGCCCTCCTCCGCCCCCAAAACCTGACCCATTTCGACGTGCTAAGGAGCAAGTTGAAGTGGTCGTGACCAAGGGGTAAGGAAACCACTAGGGACAGGGTCAGGGGACGAAAATCTAACTTAGGCAAAGCATCATCAGGTGGATACGCGGCAGCCCTTTCCTGCCTCGGACTCTGCACCTAGCCCTGGCCCTGGCCTCGGCCCGAGCCCTTTCGCACCCCCAATCCCCTTGTCTTTCCCCCTCGGCCTCACTTTAACCCCTTTTCGATGCTGACGATTGCCAACCTTTCCAAGTCCTACGGGCCCCGCACTTTGTTCGCGGAGGTCTCGCTGAATATCGCCCGGACGGACCGGCTCGGACTCGTCGGCGCCAATGGGGCGGGCAAGTCCACCCTCTTCAACATCATCCTCGGCAAGGACCAGCCCGACGAAGGCCTTATCGAATGGGAACGGGGCGCGAACTTCGGCTTCCTTCCCCAGGAAAGCGCGCCGGTCGGCGATGAGACCATCCTGCAGATCGCGACGAGCGGCGGCAAGCTGGAGCCGGAGAACGACGACGACTGGGACATCGACTACACGCTCGAGCCCCGCGCCAAGAAGATCCTCGCCGGCCTCGGCTTCCGCGAGAGCGACCACGAGAAACTCGCCAAGACCTTCTCCGGCGGCTGGGTGATGCGCGCCCACCTCGCCCGCCTCCTGGTGAGCGAGCCCACGCTCCTGCTGCTCGACGAACCGACCAACCACCTCGACCTCGAAGCCCTGCTCTGGTTCCAGGACTACCTGACGCGCTACCCGGGCGGCCTCGTCGTCATCTCGCACGACCGCGCCTTCCTCAACGCGCTCTGCACCGGCACGATCGAACTCCGGGCCCAACGCCTCCATTGCTATAACGGGAACTACGATGATTTCCTCCTCGAGCGCGTGGCCCGCAAGGATCGCCAGCAGGCGATGTTCAAGAACCAGCAGCGCGAGATCGCGCACCTCCAGACGTTCGTCGACCGTTTCGGCGCCAAGGCCTCCATGGCCTCCCGCGCGAAATCCAAGGAGAAGCAGATCGCCCGCCTCGAGGAAGTCGCGATCGACGAGCCCGAGGACGACCTGAAGAAGATCCAGTTCCGCTTCCCCCAGCCCCCGCGCTCCGGCCTGAAGGTGATGAAGCTCGAGCACGTCCAGCAGGCCTACGGCGACCATGTCGTCTACAAGGACCTGAATTTCGAATGCGAACGCGGCCAGCGGACCGTCCTCGTCGGCCCCAACGGCGCCGGCAAGTCCACCCTGCTCAAGATCCTCGCCGGCGTGATTCCGATCAACGGTGGCGTGCGCGAAGAAGGCGGCAACGTCATCACGGGCTACTTCGCCCAGAACCGCGTCGACAACCTCAACCCGAAGCTGACCGTCCTCGAGAACGTGATGGAGCTCCGCACCTCGGAGAACGGCCTCACCGAACAACAGGCCCGCGGCATGCTCGGCACGTTCCTGTTCCGCAAGGACGACGTGAACAAGCGCGTCTCGGTCCTTTCGGGCGGGGAGAAGTCGCGCCTCGCCTTGGTGAAGCTGATGATCAACCCGCCGAACTTCCTGCTCATGGACGAACCGACGACGCACCTCGACATCATGTCGATCGACGCGCTCATCGCCGCCCTGAAGACCTATGAAGGCACGCTTTACTTCGTCAGCCACGACGTGCACTTCATCCGGGAGATCGCCAAGACCGTCCTGCACGTGCATTCCGGCCGCCTGACGAACTACGCGGGCGACTACGCCTACTACCTCGAGAAGTCGAAGTCCGGCAACGAGCGCGCCGCGCTGACCGCTGGTTTCACTGACGCCCGCCCGAAGCAGGAAGAAGCCGCTAAGGTCGAAAAACCGAAGGCCCCCGCCAAACCCTCCGCCGCGGACCTCCGTAAGCTGAAGGCCGAAGTCACCCGGTGCGAACTGCAGGTGGCTGACCTCGAAGCCAAGCAGGCGAAGATCACCGCCGAACTCGCCGACCCCGCGACCTATACCGGCGGGGTCAACCTGCCGCAATTGAACGCCCGGCTGCGCGATACGATCAACGCCCTGCAGGCCGCTACCGCCGCCTGGGAACAGGCCGCGCAGCAGTTGAGCGAAGCAGAAGGAGCGTAAACGCCCCTACTGCAGGGTGGCGTCGGCACGCGTATCGAGTAACGGGGAGGGAGCCGGCCGAAGCCCAGCCCCTCAACTCCTGGGTTCAGCCTGATTGGCATCCCCACGTTCGCGCGGCTCGCACCCACCTGCCCCTCGGCGCGCCAGCCCGGTCATTCCTTTCTGGCTCTCCGGGAACCCTTCCCCTACACCCCTGTCCTACCCGAATCCCTATGCGCCCCCTCCACCGTATCCTCGCCACGCTGAGCCTGCTGGCCCTCGCCATTCCCGCCGCCTTCGGCCATGGCGCTAGCGAAGAGATGTCCAAGGCCGCCACCGCGTTCCTTGGCTCGCTCGACGACGCCCAGCGCGCCAAGGCGACCTTCGCCTTCGATAACGCCGAACGCACCAACTGGATCTTCGTCCCGGCCGTCCGCAAGGGTCTGCCGATCAAGGAAATGAACCCGGGGCAGCGTCACTTCGCCCAGGCCCTTCTCTCCACCTCGCTCAGCCAGCGCGGCCACATGAAGGTCGAGTCCGTCATGGCCCTTGAGTACCTGCTCTTCGTCATCGAAGAAGGCAAAGGCGCCAACAAGCGCGACGCCGAGAACTACTTCGTGTCGATCTTCGGCCAGCCGGCCGCCAAGGGCACCTGGGGCTTCCGCTGGGAAGGCCACCATTGCTCGCAGAACTTCACCGTCGTCGACGGTGAGCTCGTCGGCTCGACGCCCTCCTTCCTCGGCACCAACCCGGGTCAGGTCCAAAAGACGACCAAGCACGTCGCCGAGAACACCCCCGGCCTCGTGGGCTTCGAACTACTCGACAAGGAAGACGGCCTGGGCCGCAAGCTCGCCGCTTCACTCAACGCCGACCAACGCAAGGTCGCCTTCCTCACCGGCAAGGTCCCGACCGACGTCATCACCGGCAACAAGCAGAAGGCCGACGGTATCCTGAAGCACAAGGGCATCGCCCTCTCCGCCCTCGACCCCGAGCAGAAGAAGCTCCTCGGCCTGATCATCTATGAATACGTCGGCCGCGCCCGCGACGACTTCGCCGCCAAGGAGATCGTCGAGATCTCGAAGCTACCCGAGGACCAAGTCTTCTTCGCCTGGGCCGGCGGCCTCGAAGTCGGCCAAGGCCACTATTACAGCATCCAAGGCCCGACCTTCCTCATGGAACTGGACAACACCCAGAACGACGCGAACCACGTGCATGCCACCTGGCGCGACCTCAAGAAGGACTTCGGCTACGACCCGCTCGCCGAGCACCTCAAAAAGGACCACGGCGCCAAATAAACAAAACAAAGACCCCCGGAAAACCGGGGTTCTTTGTTGATAGAGGTGATCGGGATTGGGGAGTAGGCGTTAGGGGGTGTTGGGTGTTGGGTGTTGGGTGTTGGGTGTTGGGTGTTGGGCCCAGCCCTACTCCCTAATCCTTACTCCCTACTCCCTTCTCCTTACCCCTACCACCTACCTCATCCCCTTCCACGCCGCCATCGTCTCCTTCAGGAGTGAGTTCGGGTCCATCTTGATGCCAAAACCTTGAAAACCAAAGGGACCGCGGTAACCGGCCGCGCGGGCGTTCGCCACGAAAGTCTTCACGTCATAGGTGCCGCGCCCGAGCGGCTGGATTAGTTTATCCCAGCCGAATTTACGCGTGTCGCCAGTGTCGGCACCGTTGATCGTGATGAAGTTCAATCGAGGCAGCGCGGCCTTGATCACCGGCAACGGGTCGCGCTCGGAGCCTTCGACCTTCAACCAGTGACAGAGGTTGAACGTGACGCCGAGGTCAGGGTCGTCGACGGCGTTCGCCAGACGTAGGCAGGTATCCACGCTGTCGGCCCAAAAACCCGTGTGCGGATAAAGCGAGATTTTCACCTGCTGCGCCTTGGCTAAGACCAGGGCCCGCTTCAGCGCGGGGACGACGATGGTGTCGCCGGCGGTCGGGCCAGCCTTGATGCCCGCAGGCAACCGGACCTGCTGGATACCAAGCCAGAGAGTCGTATCGAGACCTTCCAGCGCGTGGATGGCTTGAACGAGGTCGGCGGGGAGACCGGCATCCTCCGACGAGAACTGGGTGACGTGGTAGGCGTTGACGGTGGCGATTTTGCGCTTGGAGAGCTCGGCGGCGAAAGCCTTCGCGGTCGCCGGCCGCCCACCGAAGCCGTCATAGCCGAGTTCGGCCAAGAGGGCGGCGGTCTCGGCCGGGGCTTGGCGCGCGGCGGTATCCATCGCGAAGAAGTCGACGGGCTCGGCCGCCAGCGGGAGCGCGAGCAAGAGGTAGGCAAGGAGTCTCATGCTTGGATGACCACCCCGTGGGCCCGAAGTTCCGCAAGGAAGGCCAAGGCGTCCGGCGGGCTGATCAGGAAATTGCGGAAGAGGCCAGTACGACGGCGCAACAGCACCAACCGACGCGGGCTCAGGGTATTGGTCCAATGCTCGTTCCAAATCGCCCAGTCCTGCACCGCGTAAGCGACGTCGGGCAAGGCGACCTTACGGACGGTCCAACCGTAGACACGGACCCGCACGTGGCTCGCGTCGACGGTGAAGGTCATGCGGAAGAAAATGGCGTGGACGAGCCCAGCAAGCAGCAGCAGGCCGACGCGCAAGGGCCAGAGGCAAGTGAAGGTCTCCATTCGAAGGGCTAATCTAGCGGGAATGCCGGCGACTTAAACCCCAAATCAACCGAACGCTTGTCTCCCCCGCCCTCGGTCGATTACCTCGCGTCATGGCCCGCCCGCCCAGGTTCCTGAACACGAACGCCCTCTGGAGCGCCGTGGGCGTGCGCACGCTCCGTCGCTGCGGGCTGACGCACGTGGTGATCTCGCCGGGCTCGCGCTCGACCCCCCTCGCCCTCGCCTTTGCTTCGCACGGGGAATTCAAGGTCACCGTCGCGCTCGACGAGCGCTCCGCCGGATTCATCGCGCTCGGCATCGCCAAGGCCACGCGGCGGCCGGCCGTCCTGCTCTGCACCTCTGGCACCGCCGGCGCCAACTACCTGCCCGCCGTCGTCGAGGCCCGGATGTCCGGGACCCCGCTGCTCGTGCTCACCGCCGACCGCCCTCCGGAGCTCCGGGATTGCCACTCCGGCCAGACCATCCCGCAGCACGGGCTCTTCGGCACTTTCCCCGTCTGGTCGGCCGAGGCGGCCGTGCCCGGGATGGGAAGCGACCTCCTTCGGCACTGGCGGCAGTTGCTGGTGGACGGCTGGCAGCGGGCGCAAGGGCCCTTGGCTGGCCCCGTGCACCTCAATTTGCCCTTCCGGGACCCTCTACCGCCCTCCGAGGCCGAAAAAGGCTTCAAGACCCCGACAGGGCTCGATCTCGAGGCCTTCACCACCTTGCCGGCCGCCGGCCAAGTCCAGCCGACACTCACCCCCGCGGTGGTGGCCAGCCTCCTTCCCCGGACCGAGCGCGGGGCGATCGTCGTGGGCCCGCATGCCTATGCCGACCGGGTGGAGGGCGCCCAAGCCTTACTCGAGCTTTCCCAACTGACCGGCTGGCCGATCCTGGCTGACGGGGCTGGCACCCTCCGGGGCGACCTCGCCAGCACCGGCCGGGTGGTCTCGGCCTACGACCTCATTCTGCGCGACGAGCGAATGGCCAAGGCTCTGGCCCCCGAGGCCGTCGTGGCCATCGGCCCCTTGCCGACGAGCAAGTCGCTACGCGCTTGGCTGCGCCAAGCGGACCCACTGACGCTGCTAGTCGGACGACCGGGAGAGAACACCGACACGACGCACGGGCGCTGGACGCGCTTGGATGGTTCACTGACGCCGGGCGGCGAGGTGGCCGCCCGCCCCACGAGCGCCACCCTGCGAAACTGGCAGAAAGCCCAGGCCAAGGCCGAGCGGCGTCTGGAGAAGGTCTTGGCGGTCGAATGGCCGTTCGAAGGCCGCGTCATCGCGCAGCTCGAGACCGCCCTCGGCCCGGACGATCGTCTCTTCGTCGGCAGCAGCATGCCCATCCGCGACCTCGAGTGGTTTTCGCACCCAGCCGGACCGGGCCCGGAGATTCTCTGTAACCGCGGCGCCAACGGCATCGACGGCACCGTCTCCACCGCGCTCGGCGCCTCGCTCGACGGCCGCCGTACCGTGCTCCTTTGCGGCGACCTGACCTTCCTCCACGACAGCAACGCCCTGCTCTCCGCCTACGGCCATACCGGCGACCTCACCGTCCTCGTCATCAACAACCAAGGCGGCGGCATCTTCAACCACCTCACTGTCGCGAAGGAAACCCGACACTTCGAGCAGCTCTGGGGCACCCCGCAGGCCGCTGACCTCGGCAAACTCTGTGCCGCACATGGGGTCCGGCACGACTTGGCTGAGACCTGGGCCGGCCTCGCCCGCCACCTCGAACGCCGGGGTAAAGGCGTGCGCGTGATCGAGTTCCGCACCGACCGCGAAGCCGACGCCGCCTGGCGCCTGAGGTCTTTCCGCTGAAAAGGGGTCAGGCCGTTCGTCCCCTGCCCTGTTAGTTTAAAGGCCACTTTCTGGCCTCTAAACTAACACCCCCAACCAAGAACGGCCTGACCCCTTTGGCTGAGCACTTACCCGCGGGGTATCTTCGCATTAGCCCTCCAACGAGATTTGCCCAAGGAACCAAGGATGGCCCGCCGTCGTCGGCATCTTTCCAACCAAGGCGTCTATCACGTCTACAATCGCGCCGAACTCGGCGCGGCGATCTTCGCCAACGACGCGACCAAGGGGCTTTTCCTCGAAGCACTTTTCAGGACCATCGAACTCCATGGTTGGGAGTTGTTCGCCTACGCGATCATGAGCAACCACTTCCACCTGCTCCTGTCGACGCCCCGAGGCAACCTGGACGTGGGCATGCATGCCTTGCAGTCCGACTTCGCTAATAAACACAAGGCCTTCCGAGGCTCGATTGGGCATGTCTTCCAGTCCAGGTACCGGGCGGACCACAGCCCCGCCGGTCCGCTGGCCGCTGCGCGCATGGACTATGTGCACCTGAATCCGGTGCGGGCTGGGATGACTTCGCTGGAGCTCTTGTCTCAGTACCCTTGGACAAGTTATCGGTCGCTTCGCCAGCCCGCCCAAAGGGGTTTGCTTGCCTTGGGGGTCGGGCTCGAGTCGCTGCACGGGCTCAAGGACTCACCGGAAGGATGGCTGGCTTATGAGACTCGTCTGAGACTAACCTTGCTATCCGATCAACGTCACCTGACTGAAGCCGAGCTATTTGGCGCAGTGGCCGCTCGTCGCCGCGGGTCCTTGAGCGAGGCCAAAGGACCGGCATTACGGACGGCAAAGGGACGATCCGAACTAATCGCCGAAGAACGGGCCCGCTGGGATGCGATCTTGGATGAGGTCCTGCAAGCAGCGGGCCTGACGCGCCCAGAGATGGGCGGGCGCTCGGCCAGCGATGCCGTGAAGTTGGCCGTGGCGCTTAAAGTGAGGCAACGATGTCCGGCACATTCCAGCTGGCTGGCGCAACGATTGGCGATGGGCTCGGCCAGCAATGTGAGACGACTGATCTGGACGGCTTCGCCCAAGGGGTCAGGCCGTTAGTGGGCTTGGGTGTTAGTTTGGAGGCCATAAAATGCCGTTTAAACTAACAGGGGAGACTGCGAACGGCCTGACCCCTTTTCAGAAATAAGTCCTCAGGGGCTCGGCTTCCTCGGCGGAGAGCGGCCACTCGCCCGTGGCCATCGCGACGGAGGGTAGGAAGCGCTGGTGTTCCGTCGGTAGGACGCGGAAGCCGTGGCGTTCGTAGACGGACGGCGGCACCTCGGAGAAGAGCAGGAAACGGGTATCGCCGTGCAGGAAACGCGACAACTCCATCGCGGCCCGCACGAGTAGCGCGGAATGGCCCTTGCCGCGATGCGCGGGATCGGTCGCGACAGAGGCGAGGCCCATCAGGCCGTGTCGGAAACGCAAGGTATTCAGCCCCGCGACGGGCACGCCCTCCAAGGTCTCCAAGAGGTAACGCGTGCCGCGCAGGTGATTCCGACTCTGGTCGTAGCCGGCGATGAACTCCGGCAACGTCTTACCTTCGCCCCAGGCGTCGTAACCAAAAGCCAGGACCGTCGCGTGATCCTCGGGCTGGACGAGTCGCACCCGAGCGACCGGCGTAAAGCGGGGCCGGCCATCCTCCAACGTCTCCTCGAACATTCCCTGCGGGCGGATCCACGTCCGCGCCTCGGGATTATCATAGAGACAACGGTAGACCACGTGGGGCGCGAGGTCCTCCGAATGCGCGCCCACGCCCAACCGCAGGTAGTGTTTGCCCTTGTAGTGGCGGTAGAGGGTCCAGGACATGAGGCGAAGCGGGGCTAGGGCTAGGGTCAGGGGCAGGGATAGGCAAGACGGACAGCAGACCGCCCCAACCGGGACAAAGCAGCCCAAGAGTGGCGCTTCCCCCCACCCAGCCAACCTTGATCCGGGCCCCAGCCCTAGCTCCGGCCCAGACCCTTGATTATTTGGCCCAACCCCAACGGGCGGTGAGGGGATGCAGGATGAAGAGCGGCTGGCCGACGACGTCGCCTTCGGGCACCTCGCCCCAGCCACGCGAGTCGTAGCTGTTGGCGGAGTTGTCGCCCATGGCGAAGTAATGATGGTCCGTGACGGCATGCTCCTCGGCCAGGGGCAATGCGAAACGCTCGCCCCCGATTTCGGGCAGGTAACCGTAGTAGCCTGCCGCGGTGTCGCGGCGGTTATTGGCGGCGATCGGGGCCGGGGCGGTCACCGCGACGCCATTGACCAGCAGCTGCCCCTCGGGGTTCACGCGCAGGCGTTCGCCGGGCACCCCCACGAGACGCTTCACGTAATAGTTCTGCGAGGGATTACCGTAGCGGTCATTGAGCCCCGGGATGTTGTTGGTGCGGAAGACGAAAGTGTCGCCACGCTTCGGGGCCACGAAGTTGTAGGACACCCGGTCGACGAACAGCATATCGCCCGTGAGGATATCGAAATTAAGGATCGGCTCACCTTGGACGGCCTTGCGGTCCGTCAGCAGCACGGCCCCGGCCGGGGTCTGCTTGATGCGCCCCTCCGCGACCGCCTTGCGGAACACGGCCTGCCAGCGATCGGCGTCCTGGCGACGCAAAGGCAGCGCGGCCTCGGCGGGAAAATAAGTGCGCAGCAACACCCCCTCGAAGCCAAAATCGCCCGGCAAGGCGATCGCCTGCGTGTGCCCGTCGATATCAAGCGCATAGGTGTCGGTCGTCCCGCGCAGCAGGCCCGTACCGAGGAGCCCGCCGTCGGGCGTGGTGACCTTCGGGCGTAGCCCGACCTGGTAAGTGCCATCGGCATAGCGACGGTAATCCACGGGAATGCCAATCGCCCCCGAAGCTTCGGCCGGAATCACGTAGGTCGAGGACCATAACGTCACCTTCCGCACGACTTGCTGACCAAACCCCGGCACCGGATCATTAGGCAGGCGCACCTCGGAAGTCATCCCGTTGTACGTCGGCCACATCGAGTTGGTCGGGATCTTGAAAGGCTGCAGGAAGAAGCTGCGGATACCCCCGGCGACGATCACGGCCATGATGACCATCTCCGTGTAATCCGTCCCCGCGCTGACCGGGTAGATCATCCCGCCGTTGCGGCACATCACGCCGTGCAGGCGGTCCATCGCGGTCTCCACCTCGACCAACTGGAAAGGCTTCGCCTTGAATTTCGCCCGGAGTTCCTCCGCACGCGCCCGTTGCTCGACTAGGTCGGCCGGCGGAACGACGTCGCGGCGGTAGAGGTCGATTTTCTCCGAGAACTCCAGGAGCTGCTTGGCGATCTTGCGGGTCTTGCCCGCCTTGGAGGCGAAAATCGAGAACATAGCCGTGGCTCGTCAAGTTAGCGACCTGGCCCCGGAGGGAAAGCCTGGAATCGGCCCGGCGACCCTTAGTCCTCGTTCTTCAGGATCTTGATGAAGGCCTCCTGCGGGATGTCGACCTTACCGATCTGCTTCATCCGCTTCTTGCCCTCCTTCTGCTTGTCCAAGAGTTTGCGCTTACGCGAGATGTCACCGCCGTAGCATTTCGCGGTCACGTCCTTACCCACCGACCCGATGGTTTCGCGAGCGATGACCTTGGACCCGATGGCCGCCTGAATCGCGATCTTGAAAAGCTGGCGCGGAAGGAGGTCCTTCAGTTTCTCGCACAGCGCGCGACCCCGGCCCTCGGCCTTGGAGGCGTGCACGATCGAGGAAAAGGCGTCGACAGGCTCCTCGTTCACGCGGATGTCCATCTTCACCAGATCGGACGTCACGTACTCGCCCAGCTCGTAATCCATCGAACCGTAACCACGGGTGATGGACTTCATCCGATCGTTGAAGTCGACCAGGATCTCGTTGAGCGGGAGGAGGCAGACCAGCACCACGCGATCGCCATCGATCGTCTCGGTGCGTTCGCAGACACCTCGCTTCTCCTGGACAAGCGTCAGCATGTCGCCGATCGCCGTGCCCGGGATATGGATGTGGGCGCGGATCGTCGGCTCCTCGATGTGCTCGATCATGGAGGCATCGGGCATCATCACCGGGTTGTCGAGGATGTGCTCCACCCCGTCGGCGGTGAACACCTTGTAGACGACGGACGGGTAGGTGGAAAGGATGTCGAGGTCGTACTCGCGGCGCAGCCGCTCCTGGACGATTTCCATGTGCAGCAACCCGAGGAAACCGCAGCGGAAGCCAAAGCCGAGGGCCGTCGAGCTCTCCGCGGTGTAGGTCAGGGACGAATCGTTGATCGCCAGCTTCGAGAGCGACGTCTTCAGCTTCTCGTAGTCGGCCGTGTCGAGCGGGTAGATGCCGCTGAAGACCATCGGGCGGACTTCCTTGAAGCCCGGAACCGGCTCCTTTGCGGGGTCGGCCGCGAGGGTGATCGTATCGCCCACCTTCACGTCGGCCACCTCGCGGATATTGATGACGATGTAGCCCACGGTGCCAGGGCCCAACTCGTCCTGCGGCTTCATCTTCGGGGCGAAGATCCCCACTTCCTTGATCACGGAGCGGACACCATTGAACATCAGTTCGATCGTCTGACCGGCCTTGAAGGTGCCGGAAAACACGCGGACGTAACTGATCACGCCCTTGTAGGAGTCGAAGAGGGAGTCGAAGACCAGCGCGCGGTGGTGGGGGTATTCGGACCAGCGGGGCGGCGGGACTCGCTTGATGATCGCGGCAAAGATCTCGTCGATGCCGATCCCGGACTTACCGGAAGCCAGCACGGCATCTTGGGCGGGGATGGTGAGGATGTCCTCGACCTGACGGCGGGCCTCCTCGGGACGGGCGCTCGGGAGGTCGACCTTGTTGATGACCGGCACGATCTCGAGACCCTGATTCATCGCCAGCGTGGCATTGGCGACGGTCTGGGCTTCGACCCCTTGGGAGGCGTCGATCAGCAGGACGGCGCCCTCGCAGGCGGCCAGGGAGCGGGAGACCTCGTAGGCGAAATCGACGTGCCCCGGGGTGTCGATGAGATTGAGGATGTACTGCTTACCATCGGGCGCGGTGAAGTTCATCGTCACCGGGTGGCACTTGATCGTGATGCCCTTCTCGCGTTCGAGATCCATCGCATCGAGCAGCTGCTCCTTCATCTGGCGCTTTTCAATCGTCTTCGTGTGCTCAAGCAGGCGGTCGGACAGCGTCGTCTTGCCGTGGTCGACGTGCGCGATGATGCAAAAGTTACGGATGTGGTCGAGGGACACGGGAAAGGGGGAGGAAAAGAGGAGGTATCGAGGACGGAGGACGAAGGCAGCGACTGGGCCGAGGGCTAATAGGACGGTGGCAGGGGCGGTTGTCCAGCGTTAGCCCCGACGGGAGGCGGATTAGGCCGGGATGTCCGCGAACTCGTGCAGGGAAGCGACCGGCGACTCCGGGGCCGTGCGCTTCATCATGCCGGCCAGGACGCCGCCGGGGCCACATTCGTAGAACTGGGCGATGCCGGAGGCGGCGGCGGCCTTGCAATCATCCTCCCAGAGCACGGACGAGACCACCTGCTGGACCAAGGCCGCGCGAAGGTCGGCCGGCTCGGCGAGGGTGCCGCCGGTGGTGTTGGCGTAGACGGTCACCAGCGGGCGCTTGAACTCGACCCCTTGGAGGAAGGCCTCGAAGGCCACGCGGGCGGGCTCCATCAGGCGGCTATGGTAGGCGCCGGCGACCACCAGCGGCTTCACGAGCTTGAACGCGCCGAACTCCTTGGCCCGGGCGACCGCCTGGGCGACCTTCTCGGCGTCGCCCGAGATCACGACCTGGCCAGGGCAGTTGAAATTCGCGGCGTCGATGTCGAAGGCAGCGCAAAGCTTAAAAATATCCTCGCGGGTGCCGCCGATGACCGCAGCCATCCCGCCCTTGGTCTGGTCGCAGGCCAGCTGCATGAGCCGACCACGCTCAGCGACGACCTTGAGCCCCGTCTCGAAATCCCAAACACCGGCGACCGCGTAGGCGGTCAACTCGCCCAGGGATAGACCCAGGCAGGCTTTGAGACCGCCAAGCTTGCCGCGCTCCTTGAGAATCTGGGCGATGGCATAGCCCTGGACATAGAGGGCCGGCTGGCAAACGCGGGTCTCGGTCAACAGCTCGGCTGGCCCCTCGAAACAGGCCTTCCGGAGGTCGAACGGCAGGACCTGGGCGGCCCGGTCGTAGAGGTCCTTGGCGAGGGGCAAACCTTCGTACAGGGACTTCCCCATGCCGACGACTTGGGCGCCTTGACCGGAGAACAACAGAGCGGTGGACATGGCTAGAAAGAGGGGAAAAACGGGGTAAGGGTCAAGGATTAGGGAAATGGGAGTCAAGCGGAGTACGGAGCGCGGTTGACAGAGAACAGATAAATAAAGCCCCCAAGCCCTCGGTATGGCTTCCGACCTCGGTAATCCGGACTCAGGACTCCGCACTCCGTAATCTGGGATCTGAGCCCAGCCCCATGCCCACACCCCCCTTGTCCCCTAACTCTTGACCACCCCCACCCCTCCCCCTACCCCTTGGCCTTTCTTTCGCCATGCCCATCGCCCTCCTCTCCGTCAGCGACAAGTCCGGACTCCTGCCCTTCGCCCAAGCCTTGGTGACGGACCACGGCTACAAACTGCTCTCCACCGGCGGCACCTCCAAGATGCTCCGCGACGCCGGCCTACCGGTGACGGACGTCAGCGAGCACACCGGCTTCCCCGAGATCATGGAAGGCCGCGTGAAGACCCTACACCCCAAGGTGCACGGCGGGCTCCTCTGCCGCCGCGACTCGCAGGAGCACCTCGACGAAGCCAAGAAGCACGGCATCGACCTCATCGACCTCGTCGTCGTGAACCTCTACCCCTTCGAGGCCACCGTCGCCAAGCCGGGTTGCTCCTTCGAGGACGCCATCGAAAATATCGACATCGGCGGCCCGTCCATGCTCCGCAGCGCCGCGAAGAACCACGCCTCCGTTTCCGTCGTCACGGACCCCGCCGACTACGAGCGCGTCCTCGCCGCGATGAAGGCACCCACAACCCTCGGCGAACTCCGCCGGGAGCTCGCGCTCAAAGTCTTCCAGCGCACCTCGGCCTACGACGCCGCGATCGCCAACTACCTGGAATCCCAAGCCCAGCCCGGCCTTGGCAACGTCCTCGGCCTCCCCGCGCGCTTCACCACCACCCTGTCGCTGGCCCAGCGCCTCCGCTACGGCGAGAACCCGCACCAGCAGGCCGCGCTCTATGGCTCCTTCCATGAAGCCTTCGACCAGCTCCAGGGCAAGGAACTCAGCTACAACAACATCCTCGATATCACCGCCGCGACCTACCTCATCGGCGAGTTTGAGCGCCCGACCATCTGTATCCTGAAGCACACCAACCCCTGCGGCGTGGCTTCGGCCGAAACTCTCCTCGAGGCCTGGCACAAGGCGTTCGAGACCGACAAGCAGGCCCCCTTCGGCGGCATCATCGTCGCCAACCGCACCATCGACAAGGGCCTCGCCGAAGCCATCGCCGAGATCTTCTCCGAAGTCATCATCGCGCCGGAGTTCGACGCCGACGCCCTCGCCATCTTCGGCAAGAAGAAGAACCTCCGCCTCATGCGCGCCAAGGTCGGCCTGCGCGCCGACACGCTCCGCGAAGTCCGCGCCGTCATCGGCGGCGTGCTCGTCCAAGACCGCGACCAGAAGCCCATCAACCCGCGCGACTTCAAGGTCGTGACCAAGCGCGCCCCCACGGCCGACGAGATGACCGCGCTCCTCTTCGGCTGGAGGGTCGTCCGCCACGTGAAGTCCAACGCCATCGTCTACGCCGGCAAGGAACGCACGCTCAGCGTCGGCGCCGGCCAGATGTCCCGCATCGACTCCTCCCGCATCGCGGTCTGGAAGGCCGGCGAAGCCAAGCTCCCGTTGCAGGGTTCGGCGATCGCCTCGGACGCCTTCTTCCCCTTCCCCGACGGCCTCATCGCCGCCGCCGACGCCGGGGCGACCTGTGCGATCCAGCCCGGCGGCTCCGTCAAGGACGCGGAAGTCATCGCCGCCGCCGACGCCCGCGGCATGGCGATGGTCTTCACCGGCATGCGGCACTTTAAGCACTGAGCCTGCGGCTCAGAGGTGATAGGGAGTAGGAGTAGGGATTGGAGATTGGAGAGGCGCGTGACATTTTCGCGTTTCTCGCCTCCCTGATACCCGCTAGCCACTGCCTAATCCCTACTGCCTAATCCCTAGCACCTTCCACTTGCCCACTTGCCCCCTTAGAGTTTGACCCCGATCTTCTCCAGTAGGCGGGCGAGGTCGTCGTCACCGGTGAAGGGAATGGAGATCGTCCCCTTGGTGCCCTTACGAACCACGGTCACGGGGGTGGCGAAATGGGAAGCCAGGCGCTTCTGGACATCGGCGACGACGGTCTTCTCGACCCGCCGGCGATCGCCTTTCTTGGAGACGGCGAGGGCCTTGACCTCAGTCTCGGTGGCGCGGACGGAAAGGCCCTTCTCGACGACGAGGCGAGCGATTTGGACGCGGTGGGCCTGGTTCTCGAGGCCAAGGAGCACCTTGGCGTGACCGGCGCTGAGCTGCCCCTTGCCCAGGTAACCCAGGATCTCGCGTTCGAGTTGGAGCAGGCGGACAAGATTGGCGATGCTGGCGCGCGGTTTACCAAGCCGCTCGGCGACGACTTCCTGCGTGAGGTTGAAGTCGCGCATCAACGAAGCGACGCCCAGCGCTTCGTCGACGGGGTTCAGGTCGGAACGCTGCAGGTTCTCGACCATGGCCAAGACGGCACTGGCCGAGTCGCTGGCCTCCATGATGCGCACCGGGATCGACTTCAGCTCGAGCAGCTTGTAGGCGCGGAGGCGGCGTTCGCCGGCGATCAATTCGTAGCCCGCCTTCACCTTGCGCACGACGATGGGCTGCAGGAGACCCTCGGAACGGATGGACTCCGCCAACTCCTCCAACGCCACCTTGTCGAATTCCTTACGGGGTTGATGTGGGTTCGGAACGATGACGGCCACCGGCAATTCGACCGGCACCAGTAAGTTGGCGGCCGCGATAGGAGCCGGGGCGGCCGAGGTCGGCGCGGTGGGCGCCGGGGCGGCCGGCTTGGCGACACCGCCGCCGATCAGGTTACCGAGTCCGCGACCGAGGGACTTCTTGGGAGGGGTGGCCATAGATTTAGCGGGGAAGGGTTTCGGGCTGCGGGATGAAGATCTCGACGTCGGCGCGGAGGGCCGCCGGGCTGGAAAGTTTATTCGCGGCGAGAATCCACTCGGGCTTCGAACCATGTAGCCGGGCCAACTTGGAAACACTGTCGCCAGACTTCACGCGGACCTTGATACCCGTGCGCGGCATGTCGGCCGGCAGCCCGTCATCCCCGGCCGGCTTCTCGGCAGCCGGCGGGAGCCCGACGGGCGGACGGTTCGCCACCGGGGTGGCGCCCTTGCCCGCGAGGGCCGCGTTCACCTGACGAGTCAGCTCCGCCAGCGCCGCGTTCACCTCGACCATCTGCTGCTTCATGCGACGATCGACCTCGGCTAGGGTCTCGGCGCGGGCCTTGGCGATCGCCTCAACGCTCGTCGCGGCGGGGGCTTGACCGCCCTTGGACTTGACCAACGCATCGCGCAGGTCCGCATTCTCCAACTTAAGTTTCTCCACCTCATTCTTCAGTTCGGCCAGATCCTGCTGCACCCCGGCAAACTGGGCGGCATTTTGGGCGAAGAGGGGGGCGAGACCGAGAAAAAGGAGGGCGAAACCAAAGCGCATACCCCAAGCCAAACACCTCCCCGGCCCTAGGGCAACCCTGTCCGTGGGCCACCCGACCAAATCATCGATACCCCTCCCCTGGCCCGCCCCACCTTTGCCCCTTTCCTCCCCTTGGGCTTTCCGCTACGACCCCTACCCATGTCCAAGATCCTCGTAGCGCTCTCGGGCGGCGTCGACAGCGCCGTGGCGGCCCTACTGCTCAAGCAGCAAGGACACGAGGTCCATGCGGCGTACTTCCGGACCTGGATGAACGAAGAAGGCCTGCCCTTCCCGGGGGAATGCCCGTGGGAAGACGATGTCCGCAACGCGCAAGCGGTGGCCGCGCACCTCGGCCTGCCCTTCCGCATCATCGATCTCGTCCAAGCCTACCGCGACACCGTCGTACAATACCTCGTCGACGGCTATCGCCATGGCCTGACCCCGAACCCGGACATCATCTGCAACCGCGAGATGAAGTTCGGCGTCTTCCTCCGCAAGGCGCTCCAGGATGGCTACGACGTCATCGCGACGGGCCACTACGCGCGACGAGTCGCGAACGGGGACGGCACCTTCGACCTACTCGAAGGCCTCGACCCGAACAAGGACCAGTCCTACTTCCTCGCGCTCCTCCGTCAGGAGCAACTCGCCAAGGCCATCTTCCCGATCGGCGAGCTCTTGAAACCGGAAGTCCGCCAACTCGCCGCTGATGCCCAGCTACCCAACGCCGAACGCAAGGACAGTCAAGGCATCTGCTTCCTCGGTCAGGTGCCCGTGCAGGACTTCCTCGAGCGGCATATCCCGGATTCGCCGGGCCCGATCGTAAACGCCGCCGGCAAGGAAATCGGCAAACACCGCGGCCTCCACCGCTTCACCCTCGGCCAGCGCAAAGGCATCGGCCTCCCGTCCAACACCGACCACGAGTACTTCGTCGTCGTGAAGAAGGACTTCGCGACCAACACCCTGCATGTCGCCTTCGACAAGCCCGACGCCCCTTGGCTGTACACGGACGAAGCCGTCGCCCGGGACTTCACCTGGCTCAACCAGCCCGTGGTCGGCGAACAAGCCATCCTCGCCCGCGTGCGCTACCGCGACAAGGCGACCGCTGCCCGCTTCATCCCGCAAGCCGACGGCACCGTCCGCCTTCGCTTCGCCGAGACCCAACGCGGCCTCGCCCCCGGCCAGGTCCTCGCCGTCTACCGCGACCGCGTGCTGATGGGTGGCGGGGTGTTTGTTTAGGTGATAGGAAATAGGGTGTTGGGTGTTGGGTGTTGGGTGTTGGGTGTTGGGTGTTGGGTTCCTACGCCCTACCCCCTCATACCCACTCCCCAATCCCACAATCTCTTCTCCCTATTCCCTACTCCCTATTCCCTACTCCCTATTCCCTACTCCCTATTCCCTACCCCCTAATTCCTACCCCGCCCTCTGCTTGACCTTCTGCGCTTTGTCCCGAACTTGAACTCCATGCCCGAAGGCTCTGCCGTCCAACGCCTGTTCGCGGGAATCGCCTCGCGTTACGACCTCGCGAACCGCGTGCTCAGCCTTGGCCTCTGCGTCGGCTGGCGCGACCGCCTGGTCGCCGCGACCCAAACGACCAGACCGACCAAGGTCGCCGACCTCGCCACCGGCAGTGGCGACGTGGCCTTTGCGTTGCGGGCGGCGCTACCTGCGTCCACGACCATCACCGGGTATGATTTCTGTGAGCCGATGCTTGCGCTCGGCCGGAGGCGCGCCGCCAAGGAGAAGGTCGCCCTCGAGTTCCAGCCCGGTGACTGCATGCACTTGCCCATTGCCGACGAGGGGTGCGACGCGGTCACGATCGCCTACGGCGTGCGGAACTTCGAAGACCGGGCCCGCGGCCTCCGCGAACTCCGTCGGGTGACCAAGCCGGGCGGCTCCGTCTTCATCCTCGAGTTCTCCCAACCGGCCGCATGGTTCGCGCCCTTCCACTTCGTGCATGTGCGCCTGATCTCGCCGATCCTCGCCGGACTCCTCACCGGCGACTTCGCCGCCTACCGTTACCTAGGCACCAGCATCGCGGGCTTCCCAGATGCCGCGGGCCTGACGCAGGAACTGAAAAACGCAGGTTTTTCGGAAGTTAGCCACGAAAGCATGCTGTTCGGTACGGTGGCGCTCCATCGGGCGAAAAAGTAGGCCTTTCCAAAAACTCCTTGCCATTCGAGTCTGGGATGGTTCTTTCAAGCGTCTCGGAACGGGCTCGTGGTGAAATGGATATCATTTCTGACTACGGATCAGACGTTTGGGGTTCGAATCCCTACGGGCCCACCACTTTTAGCACCACCCGGATTAAAACCCCGGGTGGTCTGTTTTAGGGCATACCAGGGTCAGGACCGGGGGCAGGCTTTAGATCATGGTAGGGATGAGGGGCCCTGCTCGTCCGAGGTACAGACTATCCCGAGCCCAGCCAACTCCCGACTCCCCATCACCTAACTCCGCAGTTCGGGTTTCGGCTCCGGCATCTGGGTGCCCGAAGGGTAGACGTACGTCCGGTCCTCGAAATTACGGAGCTCAACGATACCATCATGGACGGCCTGCACGTATTCAGGGTTGATCGGCACCTTCCCGCCACCGCCCGGGGTGTCGATGATGAGCTGCGGCACTGCGTAACCGGTCGTGTGCCCACGCAAGGCGCGGATGATGTCGATGCCCTTCTGGATCGGCGCCCGAAAGTGGGTCGAGCCCTCGATGAGATCGCAGGCGTATAAATAATAAGGCCGCACACGCATCATCAGCAACCGGTGAACCAAGGACTTCATCACCTCGGCGTCGTCATTGATGCCGGCCAGGAGCACGGACTGATTGCCGAGCGGCACGCCGGCCAGCGAGAGACGTTCGCAAGCCGCGGCGAGCTCGCGCGTGACCTCCTTGGGGTGATTCGTGTGGATGCTCATCCACACCGGCCCATGCTTGCGGAAAATGTCGGCCAGCTCGGGCGTGATACGCTGCGGCAGGAAGACCGGGATGCGCGACCCGAGGCGGATGAACTCGACGTGCGGGATGGCGCGTAGCCGGCCGAGGAGCGCGTCCAATTTGGCGTCGGACAGCAGCAGGGGGTCGCCCCCGGACAGGAGCACATCACGGATCTCAGGGTGGGCGGCGATGTACTGTAGCCCCTGCTCCAGTTCCGGATGAAAGTCATACGATTGGGCATTGGAGACCAACCGACTGCGGGTGCAGTAGCGGCAGTAGGCCGCGCAACGGTCGGTCACCAGGAAGAGCACGCGGTCGGGGTAGCGATGCACGATGCCAGGCACAGGCATCGTCCCCTCCTCGCCCACCGGATCGGATGACTCGCCCGCCGCGACATAAGACTCCTCGATCCGCGGGACCACCTGGCGGCGCACGGGGCAGTTGGGGTCCTTGGGGTCGATCAAATTGAAGAAGTGGGGCGTGATCGCCAGCGCCAGTTTGTGGGCGGCGAAGAGGCACCCCTCCCGCTCCTCCTTGGTCAGTGCGAGCATCGTCTCCAGCTGCGCCAGCGTCGTGATGCGGTTACGGAGCTGCCAGTGCCAATCATTCCAATCGGCCGCGGGCACGTCGACCCAACGGCCTTGGCCGGAGTGCCAGTCATCACGTCGATCAGCGGGATACATCAGTCAAGAACCGACCGTAGCACGAACGAGGCTCCATGCAAATGGGGAAGTCGAATCAGGGCAGATTGCCCGCCCCTGACTCCCCTGAAAACCAAACGCCCCGGCAGGCCGGGGCGTCGTCGGGTGGCTGGCGGGAGGCTTACTTCTTCTCCAGCACCCACATATTTCGGAACTCGACGGGGTCGCCATGGAACTGCAGCCCCAGGGGCAGCTTGTCGTCGTGCTTCTTATAGGGCGGGTTGACCTTGTGGCTGCTGGGCCCGATGTACTCGGAATTATCCTGCACTTTCACGCCGTTCATCACGACCGAGATGCGGGCCTTCGAGACCACCTTGCCGTCCTTGTCGAAACGGGGCGCGGTCCACTCCACGTCGTAGCTATTCCACTCGCGGGACGGGTTGCAGGCGTTGAAGAGCGGCGGCAGTTGGCCGTAGATCGCGGCCGTCATGCCGTCGGCGTAGGTCTCGGTCTTGGCGCAATCGAGCACCTGCAGTTCGTAGGTGCGCATGAAGAAGATCCCGCTGTTGGAGTTGCCCTGGCCCTTCTTCTTCTCGTTCTTATCGTAGCCCTCGGCCGAGCGCCATTCGGCGTGCAGGGTGATATCGCCAAAGGACTTCTTGGTGTGGATACCATTCTTGCGGGCGACCATCGCGCCATCCTTGACCTCCCAGGTCACGCCCTTGGCCCCGTTGTCGGCTTCCCACTCGGCGGCGGCGTCCTTGCCGTCGAAGAGCACCACCGCGCCGGCCGGGGCGGCGGTCGTCGTGCACTTCAACTTGTCCTTCTCGGCGCGGGGCGGCTGGGGGCGGGTGGAGTCGTGGACGTGCCACTGGGTGCCGGGGATGAGCGGGGTATCCAGGTAGCCCTCGGCGTGGAGACCAGAAGCGGCAAACAAGAGAAGGAAGGCGGAGGTGCGCATGGGGTGGGGTTAGGGGTTCCGACAGGCTGGAGGCCTAGAGGTTCGGGGAAAAGAGCGAAAAACGCCAAATTCGGGATTTTCGGGGCGTCCGCCTCCCCCTATTCCCGTTGCCCTACGGCCTTAAAATGCCCTATTTAGTCCCCCATGTCCGCCCCGAAGCCCCGCTTCACCCTTGAGTTCGAAAAGCCCATCCGGGAGCTCGAGGACAAGATCAACTCCCTCCGCGCCTCCTCCGAGACCGCCGGCATGGACGTGACCAAGGAGGTCCGCTCCTTGGAGGCCAAACTCGAGCAGACCCGCCGGGACGTCTACGGGAACCTGAACCCCTGGCAACGCGTCCAGCTGGCCCGCCACCCCCGCCGTCCGTACTCCCTGGATTACATCGGGATGCTCTTCGACGACTTCCAGGAGTTGCACGGCGACCGCTTGTTCATGGACGACGAGTCGACGGTGGGCGGCACCGCCTTCTTCGAGGGTCGGCCGGTCATGGTCATCGGCCAGCAGAAAGGCCGTGACACCAAGGAGAACCTGCGACGCAACTTCGGCTGTCCCAACCCGGAAGGCTACCGCAAGGCTCTCCGCCTGATGAAGATGGCTAGCACCTTCGGCCTGCCGATCATCACTTTAGTCGATACCCCGGGTGCCTTCCCCGGCATCGGTTCCGAGGAACGCCACGTGGCCGAGGCGATCGCTGTGAATCTCCGTGAGATGAGCCAGTTCGGCGTGCCCATCATCACCTTCGTCATCGGTGAAGGCGGCTCGGGCGGGGCGCTCGGCATCGCGGTCTCGAACAAGGTCTACATCCTGGAGAACGCCTACTACTCCGTCATCTCCCCGGAAGGCTGCGCCGCGATCCTCTTCAAGGACCGCGCTCACGCGCCGAAGGCCGCCGAAGCCCTTCGCCTCGACGCCCCCAACCTCCTGAAGCTCGGCGTCGTCGACGGCGTCGTCAAGGAACCACTGGGCGGTGCCCAGGAAGACCCGGCCGCCACCGGCTCCAACATCCGCAAGACCCTGCGCGACTCGCTGGCCGACCTCTCCAAGGCGAGCCCCGAGAAACTCATCGCGATGCGCTACGCCAAGTTTCGCGCGATGGGCGTCTACGGCGAATAAGGTCGCCCGACTCGTCGCGGCAATAACCACGAAAAAGGGCGCGTTTACACGCGCCCTTTTTTGTGGTCGGACGGGCCGACCTCAACCGCCGTTCGACAGAAGCCGGATGTAGCGGGTGTAGGCGCGTCCCTGCTGGACGATGATCCGCTTGAAGTCATTGGTGGTGACCTTGGTGCCGCTCCCGGAAACGTTGGCGCTCGGCAGCGACTGGAGCAACGCGAGCTCCTTGGCACCTTCGGGCGTCAGCACGGTCACGGACACCTCAATCGCTCGCAAAGAATACGGCAAGTAAGGCAATTGCGTCGCGGTCGGGGCGGTCACCGAGGAAAGCGCGTCCGGATAAATCCGGTCGGAATAGATGCGCAGCCGACCGCTAAACTCCTCATAAGGGTGCGTACCCGTTGTCACGACCGCCGGCACGGAAGGTACCGTCGGGGCGTAATGCAGGGGGGCGCTCAGGGTATCGGCGGAACTGGTGCCGGTCGAATAAGCGGCCCGGTAACCGGTCCCGTTGCTGAATTTGGCCCCTTGGTCGAACACGTCGGCCTTGTTGACCGGCAAGATCGGCCGAAGCATGAGCGCCGGACGCTTCAGCGGGTCGGTCAAGGGCACCGGCGCCACGGTAACCGTGGTCGATTGAGGCAAGGAGGACGTGCACCAAAGCACCAAATTCAGACCGACGACATTAGAAGCCAGGAAGTTGTGGTCATCCAGCGTCCAGGGCATCCCGGTGCTCGCAGAAACGACGGCATTAATGAGGGGCGTGCCGGCGGTGGTGTACTTCTGGTTATTATAGTCTCCGTAAGTCCGGGTGCCGGGAGTCGTCGTGGACCAATAATCCCACGGGGACTTCGGGGCGGCGGCGGTACCGGCAAGGATGATGGGCAGGGCGTCCGCAAAAGTCTTCTCGGAGTCGATGATCGTCCGATAGACCCCATAGATCTGCTGATTTCCGGTCCCTGGGGTATTGAACGGCGAGCGTTGCCCGATCCGATAGGCGACCGCGCAGACATCGCCCTTGAGGGCGACACGTGGCGCGGTGGCGGAAGTCTGGTCCGGCCGCCAGCGGGGGCGATCCTGCGGCGCGGCAAAGAGCATAATGATCGGGTGCTCCGCGGGATTCAGGTTGCCGACAACAGGCGGGGGCAACGCGGGGCCGCCGGTGGCGGACGAGGCCGGCAGGACGATTTCCATCCAGCAACGACCGTCGGGGCGAATGACGGCGGTCTGGAAATCATTCTCCAAGGCGTCGAGCACGGAACGTGCCTCGCTTTGGGTACTCAGGTCGGCGACCGCCCGGTCATAGGCCTTGAAGGTGTCGGCGGCGATGGAGACGACCGCCAGCACGATGATGACCATGAGGGCCGTCGAGACCATCAGCTCGATCAGCGTGAAGCCCCGGCGGGCCGGACGGAGGGAGGACGGGCTCATCGGTTGATGATGATGTTTTGGATGAGCAACGGGGTCTGCTCCATCGTCTTGTAGCCCGTGGGACCGGTCGGAGCCGTGAAGTCGTGCGGGAAGAACTCGGCCACAATGGGCAGGTAGGCGACGCCAAAGAGATTCGGGTCAGCCGGCAAGCTGCCGCCCGAAATATAGCGGGTCGCGGAAGGCTCGGCCGTGGTTGTGTCGACGGTCACCCGCTGACCGGCGAGCAACTTCGAGAGGGTGATGCGGACGCGCATCGGCGAGCCGATCACATTCCGCTGCGCCGCCATTTCCGGGGTGAAGTTACCATCGGCCACATAGGCGACTTCCATCGAGGAGGGGTTCGAAGTGATGTCATACCGATCCGTCCCCCCCGAGACGACCATCGCCTTATCGGGCCCGACGGTGCGACGGTCATAGACAAAGAGCCAGACCGCGGTGGCCGAAGTGGACGCGGGCGAAAGCAATCGATAGGACAGGTCGAAGTTCGGGGCACCGCCCGGGGCTGGGTCGAGGGTGGTCAGCCCCTGTGGGAGGAACTTCGGGGTGGTCGGCGGTGCGGTCTCACCCGCGGCGATGTAGGCGATTGACCGGGGATTATCCAAGGCACCGATGAGACGCGTCACACCAGCCAAGGCGCGGTTGGTATCCATGATTTCGCTGACCTGCGAAAAGGTCGCGCTCAGGATGCCGACCAAGGAGAGGATCGCGAGCCCGAGGATACCGATCGCGAGGGTGACCTCGATGAGCGAAAAGCCACGGCGGCGGGGGGAGGCAGGGTAAGTCACGGGATTACTTATAGAGGGTGGTCGAGGTCGTGGTATCGAGCTCGTCGGGGTCGGAGGTGTAGGAAACGCTGCCATTCGGTCGCACGGAGATCGCGGCGAACTGGTTGATGTTATCGCAATCGACGGCGACCTTGCCATTGGCCTGCACGCGCGCGGTGCCGACCCCCAACATCAGGACGACCTTGCCCAGGTGGTTGGAGGCACCATTGGGCTGCAACTCGACATAGTACCAGGTCTTGCCGGACTTATGCGGGTCGGCGGCCAGCGAGGTCGGCTGGTTGACCGGCACAAACTGCATCATCGGCGGGCTATTGGCCGCATCAGGCAGGCTCGTCCGGGCATTATCGCCGATCGCGGGCAGGACACTGCGATGCCCCAAGGCCGTGGACCAAGTGCTGGCGCCGCCGCTCGGCAGCGGCGGGGCGGTAATAGTAGCGACGGGGGAGGAGTCCGTCAGGGGCGGGATGAAAAAGACATTGGGCGGCAGAATCGACGGGGCGTCGGGAGCATACCATTTGAAGTTGGTATTGGCGGTATCCGTGATGGTCGCCGGATCGACGCCGGTCGGCGGAATCACGCTACCGATGGCGATGCAGAACTGGCGGAGGTGATTCACCGGATCCGTCTCGTCCTTAAGGATGAGCAGACGGTAGCGACCGTTGTAAGTGACGTTGGAGGCGAAGGAACCTCGATTCATCAAGGCCATCGCCCGGACGGACTGGATCGAGGAACCAAGCATCTTCTGCGCCGCGGGCAGACCGCCCCCCGTGCCCGGCCGGATGCTCAGAAACACGCCGGCCAAGAGCAGGATGATCGTGATCACCATCAGCAACTCGATGAGGGTGAAGCCGCGCCGAACGGCCCGGCCCATGGGACGCAGGAACGTACTCACTGGATGACGAAGATGTCGGCGGCGTCGGACGGGCTCAGGTCAGGATTGAGGGTCCCGATATCTAGCTCGGTCGTGAAGATGATGATCCGTCCCGAGACGCCAGTGGTGCCCGCGGCATCGGCCAAGTCAGGCGGGAAGGTGCCGGCCAATGCCTTAATCAGGCCATTGTTATCCAGGTCAAAACAGACGCGGATCGCGGTATTGCCCAAGCGGTCCTGCAGGATGGGGTTGGACTGCCAGGTGGAATCACCGGCCGCGAAATTAAAGAAATCGTCCTGACCGAAAGCGCAGAACTCCATGGCCTGCCGGTTGTATTTGACGCGATCGCCGGTGGTGCCGCTGCTCAAGGCGGTGCCGGTGAGGTTCTTCCCGTACAAGCACTTGATGAAGATCAGAGTCTTATTGGGGTCGTCCAACTTATGCATGACATCCTTCGAGGGGTCATAGGTCGGGGACAGGTTGGGCAGGTAGGCGCCGTACTCCTTCTTATAAAGGGTGCAAGAGGTGGCCCACTGGGCGAAGACGGACTTGGCCTGAGCCTTACGGGCCGCCTTCTTGACGGCTTTGACCGCCGGCACCAAGGCCGTGGCAAGGAGACCGATGATGGAAATGACCACCAGGAGCTCAATGAGGGTGAAACCTTTACGGAAGCGGGTACGCATAAAAAGCAGGGGGTAGAACCGGAGGGAAGTGAGTCTATCGGCCCCCATCCCCGATTGAACAGTCAAAAAGCGTCTGTTCCCACCCACCCTTCGGGGTCAGCCGCGGAGAAAACCTAGACAAATGACCGCCAAGAACGTGGGGACTGCCGCCCACCCTGCCAACTTCCAGGGTGACACCGCTCCATCGAAATGGGGAGCAAGGATGGACTGCCCGGCGGGATTCGGCGCATTGGCGATCACCGTCAGCCCCCCGCCGGCCAAGGCCCCCGCAACGACGGCATGCCGCAAGGCAGCCGCGACCTCTCCCGGCGCCGCTAAGGCCGGTACCTGGGCGGCCAAGTAGGTAATGGCGGCGTTGTCGTTGAACGAAGTCAGAACCGTCGCCGCCACGAGCAAAGCTTGATCGCCTAAGCGGAGCAGGACCGGCGCGATCCACCAACCTTGCAGGCCACCCAGCACGACCAACCCAGCCAGAAAGAAACCGACCAGCAGCGGCCCCCGGAGGCTCAGCGGCGACTGCCACTGCGGCGTCGCTACCGTGAAAGCAAGAAAGGCGAGCAACCCCCCGAGCATCAACACAGGGTGATGCCCAGCCAGCATGGCGACCGTCCATACCATAAAGAGAAGGTGAGCCCCGGTCACCCAGACCGGAATCGCTGGCTCAGGGCTCGCAGGCGCCGGTGCCCCGCGCAGGGCCGCGAGCTCACGACGGAAGCGCAGGAGGTAAAGTCCATTCGAGAGCAGAATCGTGGCCAAGGCGCCCAGCCCGAACTGTCGGAAGACATCCGCAGCCCCCCACCCCCAGCCGCCCGCGACCATGACGATGGGCGGGGCGGCGAAGTGAGTCAGGGCACCGCCGACCGACACATTGACGAAAAGCAGCGCCAGCGTGGCATACTTCAGCGACTCCGACGGTCGGAGCACGAAGAACTGACGGGACAGCAACCAGGCGCCAATCGTCATCGCCGCCGGCTCCGTGATCAGAGAGCCGAGCAACGGGGCCAGGGTCAGCAAAGTAAACCAGTGCGCGGCGGGCGACCCGCCGAGCAGGCGGGCGGTCGCGCCCAACGCTCGGCCGGCCAGGCTCACGATCGGACGGGCCGAGGCCAACGCCATAATCACAAAGACGAATAATGGCTCGATGAACTTGGCGGGACTGGTCGCCCCCACCCCCATCGCCAGGGCGTAATCACCGCTCTCCACATAACGGCAGGCGAAAACCCAGCCCTTACCGGGCCAGGCGATGAGCATCGCGAAGAGCACGAAGGCCCAGAGGCCAAAAACCGCTTCGACCTCGCCCAGCAGGTGCAGGGCAGCGGCACGAAAGTCCGACGACTCCCCGCGCTCATTGACGGGCACCGAACCCGAGGCGATGCGCGCCGCGTGGGCGGACTCGAGGCGATGGGCCGCCCGGGCGAAAAACGGGGCGGCGAAGGCATGCAACACCGCGAGGCCAAAGACCCCGCTCGCGACCGGCAGGAAGGGGTCCGCCTGAGCCGCGGCAACAAGTTCCGACCAAAGAGTGGCGGGGGCGGGCATCCCTTACCTAAATCCGCCGACTCGAGGATTGCAACCCGAGGCCGTGGGGAAAAAATAGCCCCGATGCCCAAGTCCTGCGCGATCCTCTTGTTCGGCGCCCTCGCCCTCATGGCCAAGGAAGACACGCCGAAACTCGTCTACCACGAATACCACGGGATGTTTGCCGATGACCCGGCCGTGCCCAACGGGTTGCGCAACCCCGAACGCGGGTTTCGGCTCGAGTGCCCGATCGGCCTAGGCGAAGGGCAAATCCTCGTCCAGCGGACCGACGGCCATATCGTCCGCAAGCGAGCCCCAGCGGCTAATGACGAGAAGCCCGTCCCTTTCCTGGGCGTCGATGTTACCCGCAACGGCTGGTCTGACCGGGCGATGGCCGAGGCCATCAAAGGCTGGGAGGCCAAGGGCATCACGAGCTACCTCGGCATCGTCTGGCTTGATGAGTACTGCAGCCGCCCGCTCGACCCGATCCTCTTCACCCGCCTGGAACGCTCGCTCGAGGTCTTCCGCCGCGCCGGGGTGAAACTACAGATCCGGTTCGCCTACGAACTGGACGACAGCAAGACGGCAGGGCCAGACCTCGCCATCCTCAAGGGGCATTGGGCCCAGCTCAAACCGATGCTGGCCAAGAACCATGACATCCTCACCGCGGTGCAGCTCGGCTCCATCGGTCGACGCGGTGAAGGCCCTAACGCCACGCGCCTGCCCGCCGACGTGGCGACGCACTCCGCACTCCTGCGCGACGCCTTCTCCGCGCTCCCGCCCGACCGCGCAATCCTGATTCAATCGCCCACGATGCGCGAGGACCTGTTCACCGAGCTCAAGTGGCCCACCCGGCTCAACCAAGGCACGGCCTTCGAAAAGGGCAACCCCTCGGCGCGCACCGGCCAGGTGAACGCCAACTTCCTGGTCGACCTCAAGCACGGTGGCCAATTCGAGGCCGACATCGGGGGCACCAACGCCGAATGGCAGAAGATGTGTGCCGAGACAATCTGGGTCCCCTACGATGCGGACCTCTCGGCCAAGGCGGTCGCCGAAAAGTTCTCGGCGGACGGCTGGCTGGTCGCCCAAGCGGCCTCCAACGAGCACGCCAGCACCCTCGGCCTAAGCCACGGCTGGTCGGAATCGGCGGCCGACCGCAAGGAGGGCGTCGTCGATGGCTGGAAAAAGCAGCTGAAGACGAAGGCCGAAGCCACCAAACTCGGGCTTTCCGTCTCGGACGGCTATTTCACCGATGCCAAAGGCAATGAGGTCTCGCGCTCAGCCTACGACTACCTGCGGGACCACGTCGGCTATCGCTACGAGCTGCTCAGCGCCACTTGGCCGGTCAAGGTCAAGCAGGGGAAGGACTATGAGATCAAACTGCGCCTCGTGAACCGCGGTTTCGCCATCTGCCCCACCCCGCGCGGCCTCTACCTCGCCTACGTCCAAACCCCGCAGAAGTACACCCTGTCGCCAGGCGAGGGCGAAAGTTTCGACATCCGCCGCATCCTTCCCAACGCCGCCCTTCAGAACACCGAAAACGGGCAGGAGATCACCATCCGGGCCATCGCGCCCAAGGACCTTCAGGGTAAACACCAGATCGTCGTGATGTTCCCGGAGCTCAACTTCACCAAATTCCCCTACAAGCAGGACCAACGCAACATGGTCCGCTTCGCCAATCGCGACGCACCGTTCTGGCAGTCCAACGATAAACTCTTCCAGGGCAATCTCCTGGGCGAGATCGATATCACGCGCTGAGGGCCGGCCTCACCGGGCGACCGGGACGACCTCCGGCCGCGCCCCGCCGAGCGCCTTGATCAAGTCCACCTGGGCGCCCAGGCGATCCAAGCGGACGCGGGCGACGGCGAGTTGCGACTCCGCGAACCCGCGGCGCGCGGCCAGCAAATCGGCCAGCGGCGACTGGCCGGTACGATCGCGCACCTCGGCGACCCGGATCGCCTCCGCCGCCGCCAGCCGACGACGTTCGGCCGCCTCCCAGGCCGCGGAGGTCTCCCGGACATCGGCCAACGCATCCCGCACTTCCCGGAAAGCATTGAGCGTCGCCTTCTCATAGACGGCGACCGCCTGATGTTGCGCCGCCACCGCGACATCCACGCGGGCCGCCCCTCGCCCGTTGTCGAGGAGCGGAAAGCGCAGATCCAGCCCCAGCGCGGAGGTCGAGGTGCCGCTCTCCATGATGCTGGCGAAATTCTTCCCCTCCGTCCCGATCGCACCCGTGAGCGCGAACGACGGGAAGCGGGCGGCCTTCACGAAGCCGATGCGCGCGTTGGCGGCGATGAGCGCCTGCTCCGCAGCGCGGACATCGGGACGCCGGGCGAGCAATTCGGAAGGCAAGCCGGCGGCGGGTAGCGGCGGCAGCGCCAGCGGCCGGGGGTCGACCGGTAGCACCAAGGCCGGTTGACCGATCAGGAAGCCCAGCAAATGCTCCGCTTGCCCGCGGGTCCGGCGAGCGTCGGCCAGCAGGGTGACGGCGGTCGCGCGGGCCACCTCGCCGGCCGCCACTTCCGCCGCCTGACCGACCCCCGCGAGTTCGCGCCGACGGATCAACGCCAGTTCGCCCTCACGAGCGGCGAGCACCGCCTGGGCCGCCTCGACCTGCACGTCCGTCGTCCGCAAGGTGGCGTAAGCCCGGACGACCGAAGCGACCAAGCCGAGTCGGACTTGCTCGGCGGCGTGGTCGGCGGCCAGCAATTGGGCCCGGGCGATTTCCTCGGCCCGGCGCAGCTTCCCCCAGAAATCTAATTCAAACGACGTGGTCAAACCACCCCGCAGCGTCCGGCGATTACGCCCCGCGGCCGTACCACCGACGGGCACGTAGGCACCATCGCTGACCTTGTAACGGCTGTCGGCGGCCGTGGCATCCACCGAAGGCAACCCCGCCCCGGCCGTGTCGTCCAACTGGGCCGAGGCTTCCTCGACGCGGGCGACGGCGATCCGCAGGTCGGTATTGGCGACGAGGGCGAGGCCGACCAGCCGGTCGAGTTCCGGCTCGGCGAAGCCCTTCCACCACTCGGCAGAAATCTCTCCCGCACTTGGCGTTGACTCGGGAAAAGCCGCGGCGCTCGGGACGACCGGGCGTTCGTAGTCGGGCCCCACCGTGCAGGCGGCCAAAAGGCCGGCGAGCGGCAAGCCCAGAAGCCAGGGGCGGTGGCTCATGCGCGGGGCTCCTTCCGATCCCCGGTCAGGAGCTTGAAGAACAAGGGAATGAAGAGCGTGGCCACAAAGGTATCAAAGAGCATGCCCCCGAAGACGCCGGTGCCCATGGAACGACGGGCCCCGGCCCCCGCGCCCGCGGCGAGGACGAGCGGGACCACGCCCAAGACGAAGGCCATCGAGGTCATGACCAGCGGGCGGAAGCGGATGCGCGCCGCCTCGACGGCGGCCTCCGCGGCGGACTTGCCGGCATCGCGCGCCTTGACGGCGAACTCGACGATCAGGATCGCGTTCTTCGCCGCGAGACCGATGAGCGTGACCAAGCCGATCTGGAAGTAGAGGTCGTTCGGGGTGCCGCGCACCCAGATGGCCACCAAGGCGCCGAGCAATGCGAACGGCACGGTCAAAATGACGCCAATGGGTAGCGACCACTTCTCGTAGAGCGCGGCCAAGATGAGGAAGACCATCGTCAAGGCCATCAGGAAGGCCGGCAACGCCGAGGTGGCGGAGCGCTTCTCCTGCAGGGCTTGGGCGGTCCAATCCAGCTCGTAGCCTTCGGGCAAGGTCTTCTCGGCGATTTCCTCCACGAGGCGGAGCGCCTCGCTGGAACTGATCGACGGCGCCCCCGCCCCCAGCACCCGGGCGGCGACGAAGCCGTTGTAACGATCGATCTGCTCCGGACCCGAGGAGGCCCGGAGGCGGACCAGGCTGGAGAGCGGGATCATCTTCCCGTCAGCCGCGCGCACATGGATGCGGCCGACATCCGCGGCCTCCATGCGCTCCGAAGGCTCGGCCTGCATGAGCACCCGGTAGGTGCGGCCGGCGCGGTTGAAGTCATTGACGTAGCTGGCGCCAATCGTCGCCTGCAACGACTCGTAGATATCGGCCAGCGGCACGCCGAGGCTCATCGCGCGGGCCTCGTCGACGTCCGCGACGTATTGCGGGACGCTGGTCCGCATCAGGGAGCGGAGGTTGACGATCAACGGGCGCCCGGCCTTGTCGCGGGCGGCCCCCAGGGCGGCGATGAACTGGTCGGTCACCTGCCCGAGGCGGACAGGGTTGTCGTCCTCGCGGGCTTGGAGGTAGAACTCGAAGCCGCCGGCGGTACCGATGCCCCGAATGGGGGGCGGGTTCACGACGAAACACATCCCCTGCGTGAACGGGGCGGTCGCCCCCATGAGGCGGCCGGTCAGTTCCTCGGCGCCGACGGAGCGCTCCGACCAATCCTTCAGCGGGAGGAAGATGGTGCCCGCGTTGGTCTTCTCCCCGCCCCCGATGAGATCGAAACCACTGATGGCGAAGGCATGGAAGACGGCGGGGTTGTCGGTGGGCGTCCGGAGGAGCGTCGGCACGATATCAGCCATGTATGCCCGGGTGCGCGTGACGCTGGCCCCATCGGGCAAGGACACCATGCCGAGCACATACCCCTGGTCCTCGGACGGCAGGAAGCCCCGCGGACGCTCCCAGAGCAGCGCGGCATTGGCGGCGAGGATCGCGAGGAAAAGGCCGCCCGCGGAACGCGGATGAGCGAGCAACCACTTCACGGCGCGATTATGCCAATCGGCGAGCGCCTTGAAACGGCGCTCGAACCAACCCAGGAAGCCAGTCGTCGCACCATGCGTGCGCGGCCGCAGGATCGCCGCGCACAGGGCGGGCGTGAGCGTCAGGGCCACGAAGCCGGAGATGATGACGGAGATCGCCACGGTGACGGCGAACTGCCGGTAGAGGGTGCCGGCGATGCCCCCGAGGAAGGCCACCGGCAGGAACACCGAGACGAGCACGAGGACGATCGCCACGATCGCGCCGGAGACCTCGTGCACCGAGGCGAGCGCGGCCTCGAACGGGGACATCCCTTTCTCCTCCATGAGCCGTTCGACGTTCTCGAGCACCACGATGGCGTCGTCGACGACGATGCCGATGGCGATGACCATCGCGAACAGCGTCATGGTATTGATCCCGAAACCAAAGACCCAAAGCCCCGCGAAGGTGCCGATGAGCGAGACCGGCACCGCGATCATCGGGATCAAGGTCGCGCGCCAGCTCCCCAGGAAGCAGAAGACCACGAGCACGACGAGGATACCGGCCTCGAAGAGCGTGTGCTCCACCTCACGGATGGAGGCGGCCACAAAGCGGGTGGTGTCGAACGGGACCTCGTAATCGACGCCCGAAGGGAAATGCTTCGAAAGCGACGCGACCCGCTGCTTGACCGCGTCCGCAACGTCCAAGGCGTTGGCACCGGGAGCGAGAAAGATGCGGATGCCCACGGCGGTCTGGCCGTCCAACGTCGCCTGTTGCTCGTAACTCTGGGCGCCGAGCTCGACCGTGGCCACATCGCGGAGGCGCAACACGCCGGCGGCCCCGTTGGCACGCAGCAGGATATTGCCGAACTGCTCCGGCGTCGCCAAGCGGCTGGGCGTGATGATGGGCATCACGATGGCCTGCCCCGCCACGGCGGGCTCCTGCCCGAGACGGCCCGCGGCGTACTGGTTGTTGCTGGAGCGGATGGCGCGAGCCACGTCACCTGCCGTGACGCCAAGCTGGGCCATCTTGTCGGGGCGCAGCCAGACGCGCATCGAATAGTCGCGGGCGCCAAAGATGCCGGCGTCACTGATGCCGGGCACGCGCTTGATCTCCTCGACGATGTTGACGGCGGCGTAATTGCTGAGGTAGACCGAGTCACGGCTCCCATCCTTGGAGATCACGGAAATCGACATCAGGATGTCGTTGGACCGCTTCTTCACGACAATGCCGAGGCGGCGCGCCTCGTCGGGCAGACGCGGCTCGGCGACCTTCACCCGGTTGGTCAGGTTGATGACCGCGAGGTCGGGATCGGAGCCGGGCTCGAAGGTGACGGTAATGGTGAGCAGACCGTTCGAGGAGGAGGTCGAGGAATAGTACAGTAGGTTGTCGGTGCCATTGATCTCGTCCTCGATCGGCGCCGCGACCGTCCGCATCAAGGTCTCCGCCGAGGCGCCGGGGTAGGAGATGGCGATGGTCGCCGTCGGCGGCGCGATCTGCGGGTACTGCGAGACGGGCAGCAGGCGAAAAGCCATGAGGCCCGCCATGACCACGATCAAGGAGAGGACCGTCCCGAAGATGGGGCGGCGGATGAAGAAATCCCAGGACATCGCGGGGGCTTACTTGGTGGCCGGCTTGACCGGGTCGCGGAGAACCAGCGGGGTGCCCGGGCGGACCTTGACCAAGTTATCGAGCACCACCTGATCGCCGGCCTTCAGGCCGCCGGAGAGGATGGCGCGGGGGCCGCTGACGAGAGCCAACTGGACCAGACGTATCTGCGCCTCCTTCTCCGGGCCGAGCACATAGACGAAGCGGCCCTGCGCGGACTGCAGCAGGCAGGAGGCCGGGACGGTGACGGCGCCTTCGATCGGACGGCCCGCCAGGCGGACGCGGACAAACTGCCCCGGCAGCAGCTGCGCCCCGCGGTTCGCAAACTCCGCGCGCATCTGGATGGTGCCGAGCCGGGACTCGACCTGGGCGGCCACGAAATTGATCTTGCCCACCAAGGGCAGCGGCTGACCGGTGGCGTCGAGCACCTCGACCTTGGTGCGGGCGGCCAATGCAGCGTCCGCGGCGAAGAGCCTTTGGAAATCTTCCTCGGAAAGCCCGAAGCGGACCCAGACCTGCTCGCGTTGCACGACCGTCGTGAGCAACCCATCGGTGCCCGGCGAGACCAGCGACCCTTCCGACCGGACCAAGCGCCCGGTGAAGCCGGCGATCGGGGCGCGGACCTCGCAGTAGGAGAGATCCAACTCGGCGGTACGCACCTTGGCCGCGGCGATATCGCGGGCCGCGAGGGCGGCGGCCGCGACGGACCGGGCATCCCCCGCTTCTTTGACGCTGGCGGCGCGCGCCTCGAGCAGCGCCTGCTGCCGGGCGGACTCGGCCGCGGCCTGATCGGCGCGGGCCTGCTCCTGGGCGAGCTGGGCCTTCGCTAAGGCCAACGCGATCGTGTAGGGCGCGGGATCGATCCGGAAAAGCAGGTCGCCCGCCTTCACCACGGCGCCCTCCTGATAAGACTGGGCTAAAAGGATGCCGGAGACGCGGGCACGCACCTCGACCTCGCGGGCCCCCTCCACCTGGGCGGTCAGTTCGGCGAATTGAGGCACCGCGGCCACCTCGACGATCAGGGCATTGACCGGCAACGGGTCAGGTTTGACGGGCTTGCCCGGCTTACCGTCCCCGCAACCGGGAAGCGCCATTAAGGCACCGAGGAGCAGAAGACCCTCGACAGGGCGCAGTTTACATACAGACATGAATGTAAATCTACCTACCCCCGTATGGCTCGCAAGACGAAAGCAGAAGCCGCCCTGACTCGTCACCGAATCGTTGAATCGGCCCGCCAGGTCTTCAGCCGTGCCGGCGTGGCGAACACGTCGCTCGAGCTGGTGGCAAAAGAGGCCGGCGTGACCCGCGGAGCGGTCTACTGGCATTTCCGCGACAAGGCCGACCTCTTCCTTGCGGTGCGCGCCGACACCGGGACGTTACTGCGGTTGCAACCGGCCGGCACGGGGGACGCCTTACGGCGACTGGAAGAAAGCCTGTTGGCGGCGATCCGCCGACTGGAAACCGAGCCCGCCGCCCGGCAGACCTATGAAGTCATGCTGTGGAAGTGCGAGTACGTGGCCGAACTTTCCCCGGTGCGGACCGAGCTGATGGCCGCTGGCCAAGCGTTCAGCGAGGAAGTGCGTCAACTTTACACCCAGGCCCGGGAAGCCGGCCTGACCGCTCCGGAGCTCGATCCGGGGCTCGCGGCCCTGGAGACGTTCTGCCTCTACGCCGGCATGGTGAAACTTTGGCTCGCCGACAACTCCGGCGAGGTCCTGCGACGGCGGATCGAGCCGATGATCCGCACTCATGTCTCCAAGCACCGCCGCAAACCTGCATTGACCCCTCCCCCCGGGCGGGCTAAGAAGAAAGCGAAGTGAAGTCCCTCGCCCATGGGTTGCTCTGCCTGCTCGCCGCCTCCCTCGGCGCCGCGACCGACGAGCCTTCCCCGCCGACCACCCTGCCGTTCATCTACGAAGAAATCGGCGGCAAGTTCCTCCTGCGCCTAGACAACCGCCGCTACCAACTCGCTTCGACACACAAGGACTCGGTCGCCCACCTGCTCGCCGACGCGAACTACCCGCAGGCGAAACTCTGCCACGAGGACTATAAACGGGCCCTGACCGAGAAAGCCGCGGCCTTGGCCTCGGTCGCTCGCTACGACGCCAGCGCCAAGCGTCTCGGCACGGTGGTCGAACGGGCCCGGCAAAGTCTGGAATCGGCGCGGAATCAACTTTCGCTCTACCTTTCGCTCTACCGAAGCTTCCCGACCTACGACCCGTCCCAAGTGCTCTTTCTGCAAGAGCAGGTCAACCGCGCGACCAGCCAGTTGGCGACGGCCGAAGATCAGGAAAACCGGGCTCGGCAGAAGACCGAGGAAGTCCGGCAGGCCTCCGAACCCGCCCAGGAACGGGCGGAGAAGGCGCGCCAAGCCTACCAGGCGGCGTTGACGAGTTACGAGAAGACCTTGGCCAGCCTACGCGCCCTAGCGTTGTCGGCCGGCACGGCGCTCTAGGACTTCCCGGCCAAGCCGACATTGACGGACCGTCGGAACCGACTAGAGATAGCGGGGTGAAGGTCTCCCCTGCCCTCCTCGCCCTGCTGTCGGGCGCCATCCTCGTGATGGCCGCTCCGGTCGAGGAGACGCCGGTGCCGCCACTGCCACCCACGCTCTACGCCCAACCGGCCGGCAAAATCAAGGTACGCTTCGAAGGAAAGTCATTCCTGTTGGCCGAGGAGTTCAAACCCGCGGCCACCCGTTTGCTGGGCGAGGCCAATTACGCGAAGACGCGCGAGTTCTACCTCGCGGTTCGCCGAAGCCTCACCGAGAAAATCCTGCTCGAGGCGAAGATCCGCCAGGTCGAGTCACTGGCCAAGGGCGCAAACGAAAGACTCGAAAATCTGCGTGCGAAGCACACCGAATTGAAAGCGAAGCTCCTGGCGATGCGGCTCGACCCCGAAGCATTCCCCGACGCCGACCTCGACAGTTACGTCCGACTGGGCACCAGCATCGCCGCGACCGCCGCCCAAATCGACCGCGAAGAGGAGCTTGCCGCCAGCGCCCAAGCCAAGTTCGAGGACATGCGCCTCAAGGTCGAACCGGCCTTGCAGGCCGCCCGCAAACTGAACGACGACTACCTCGAGACGCTGAAGGCCTACGAACGTCCGATCACCGAGCTACGCGAACTAGCCGTCGCCAAGGGCACCGCGCTCTGAGCCCAGCCCGCGTTTTCGCTGGCGAGGGTCCAGCCAGCACCTAGTTTTCGCTCACCCCGCCAACCATGCGCTCGCTTACCCTGCTCCTCGCCTTGACCACCCTGCTCGGCGCCCAGACGCCCGCCACCGCCAAACTCGACCCAGCGATGGCCGCGAGCGCGACCAAGGCCGGGCCGGACCTCGCTTGGCATGATCCGGCAGGCTGGGGCATCGAAGGCCGGCTCTGGCCCGAGCAGGAACGTCGCAACTACTTCGATCGCCTCCCCGCCGCCGCCGAGCAGACGGTGCCGGCGGCGGTCTGGAACCTCAGCCGCGATAGCGCCGGCCTGATGGTCCGCTTCCGCACCGACGCGAAGAGCATCCATATTCACTACAAGGTGACCAAGCCCGCGCTGGCGATGCCACACATGCCGGCCACGGGCGTGAGCGGCGCCGACCTCTACGCGCGTGACGGCCAAGGTCGCTGGCGCTGGGTGAACGTGACGCGCCCGGCGCAAGTGGAGACGCGGACCGAGTTGATCGGCGGTCTCGACGGCACGTCGCGCGAATACGCGCTCTACCTGCCGCTCTACAACGGCGTGCAGTCCCTGGAGCTCGGCGTGCCCAAGGGCGCCGCGTTCGCGGGCTTGGCCCCGCGCCCCAAGCCGATCGTGTTCTACGGCACCTCCATCACGCACGGGGCCTGCGCCAGCCGGCCCGGCATGGTCCACACGGCGATCCTCGGTCGACGGCTCGACGCGCCGGTGGCGAACCTCGGCTTCTCGGGTAACGGCCGGATGGACGCCTCCGTGGGCGCCCTCCTCGCGCAGGTGGACGCAGCTGCCTACGTCATCGACTGCCTGCCGAACATGGGGCCGGAACAGGTGACCGAACGATGCGTCCCGCTGGTCAAGCAACTGCGCACCGCTCACCCCGACACCCCCATCATCCTGGTGGAAGATCGCCGCATGACCAACGAGTGGCTCCAGCCTGGCCGCCAGAAGTTCCACGACCGTAACCACGCGGCGCTGCAGGCGGCCTTCGCCGAACTCAAGCAACAAGGCATCTCGAAACTCTATTACATCCCGGGCGACGCCCTTTACGGCACGGACGGCGACGGTGCGACGGATGGCTCGCACGCGAGCGACCTCGGGTTCTTCCGCCAGGCCGACGTCTTTGAGCCGGTGCTGAAGGAGGCGCTAGGTCGCTAATTTTCCACCGCCCCCGCTGGCGTCCCGGCCCGTTTCTTTCAGACTGCGTCCCATGAACCGCGGCTTCCGCTACTACGACCTAATCCTCGGCGCGTTCGTGGCCGTGCTGCTCTGCTCCAACCTGATCGGCCCCGCCAAGGTCGTGATGCTGGACCTGCCGTGGCTAGGCCCGACGCAGTTCGGCGCGGGTAACCTGTTCTTCCCACTGTCCTACATTTTCGGCGACATCCTCACCGAGGTCTACGGCTACGCGCTGGCCCGCCGCGTAATCTGGGCGGGCTTCGCCGCGATGCTTTTCGCCACCGTGATGACGTGGGTCGTCCTGGCGCTGCCGGCCAGCCCTGACGAGCCCTTCAGCGCGCAGCTCCAACCCGCCTTGGTGCTTTGCTTCGGGGGCGGCTGGCGCATCGCCCTGGGCTCAATCCTCGCCTTCTGCGTGGGCGATTTCCTAAATTCCTACGTGCTCGCCAAACTCAAGGTGCGCACCCAAGGCCGCCATGCTTGGCTACGCTTCATCGCCTCGACCATCGTAGGGCAGGCGATCGACAGCCTGATTTTCTACCCGCTGGCCTTCGCCGGCATCTGGACGGGGGCGACCTTGCTCAAGGTCATGGTGGCCAACTGGGCGTTCAAGGTACTCGTCGAGGCCGCGATGACCCCCGTGACCTACGTCGTCTGCGAGAAACTCAAACAAGCCGAAGGCGTCGATGCCTACGATAACCAGACCGACTTCACGCCGTTCTCGCTCAAAGGCTGAAGGTCGGAGAGCGCGTCGTGCCCAAGACCGGGCTCGAACCGGTAAGCCTTGCGGCGACAGATTTTAAGTCTGCTGTGTATGCCATTCCACCACTTGGGCCGACCCGTGTAACTTACCCGTGGGTGCCCGTCTGGCAAACCCGGAATCAGGCGCCGGCCTGGTCGAGCAGCGGCTGACAGAGTTTGTAAACCCCGCCGGTGAGGGCACAGGCCACGAGCAACGCCGGCCAGAATGCGAGGCCGGCCTTCAAGAGGTAAGGCAGGGCGAGGAACAGGACGAACGACGGGGTCGTGTAAGCGAGGATGGACCAATTGAGAGCGATGACCTTGGCCTGATCGCCGGTATCCACCCACGTCCAGATCATCACCATCAGGCTCGTCAGGGGTAGCGCACATAAGAGCGCGCCCAGGGAAATATCGCGCTTCGCAAGCTCGGCGGCGCCGACGATCACGGTGGCCGAAAGGAGGAACTTCAGGATCAGTTGCAGGCTCATGCCGACATCCTGCGGAGGCCGGGGCCGCGGGCAAAGCGGAAATGGCCGCCTCCGGCCAATAAGTCGCCTTGCCCTCCCGCCCAAAGGCGGCTTGCCTCGAGGCGATGGACCGACTCGCCCAGACGTTCGCTCGCTGCAAAGCCGAAGGCCGCCCGGCCTTCGTGAGTTACGTCTGCGCCGGCGACCCCGACGTCGCCACCTCCAAGGCCATCCTGCTGGCGCTGGCGGCCAACGGGGCCGACATCCTCGAGGTCGGCGTGCCGTTCTCGGACCCGCTGGCCGACGGCCTGACGAATCAGCTCGCCGCGCAGCGCGCCCTGGAGGGCGGCATGACCTACGACGGCCTGCTCGACATCCTCGCCGCGACCCGCGCTGGTACGGATAAGCCGATCGTCCTCTACTGTTACTACAACCTGCTCTTCTCCTTCGGGGTCGATGAGTACTGCCGTAAGGTCAAGGTCGCCGGTGCCGACGGCCTGCTCGTCCTCGACTGCCCGCCGGAGGAGGCCGACGAGCTCATCGCGGCTTCGAAGAAGCACGGCCTCGCCAACATCTTCATCGTCGCGCCGACGACCCCGCCGGCGCGCGTGGCGCTCATCGCCCGCCACGCCAGCGGCTTCATCTACTACGTCTCGCGCGAAGGCGTGACCGGCGAGCGTTCCGAGCTCGCGGCCAACCTGGCCGCCTCCGTCGGCGAGATCAAGAAGCACACGACCCTCCCGGTCTGCGTCGGCTTCGGCGTCTCGACGGCCGCGCACGTGCAGGCCATCGCCAAGGTCGCCGACGGCGTGGTCGTCGGCAGCGCCCTCGTGAACGTCATCGCCGCGCACAAGGATAAGCGCGCGGAAGCCGCCCCCGCCATCGGCGCGAAGGTGCGGGAGTTGTTGGGACGGTAAGCCCCCGCATCAGGGACAGGGGCAGGAAACAGGCGAGCGCCTCGGTCGTGCGCTCACTTCCTCGCCCTGTCACTGACCCTATCCCTACAACCTAAGGTGGCAGGAGGCATCACCCCTAACTGGTGCACGCTTAGCCTTGTCCACTGGCCAACTGGCCAGCGGGCCAGCCGACTTCCCACCCCCTTTCCTCTTTCCCACCCCCT
>Ga0114974_10000253_pt1 | contig 45796 bp, 56 predicted proteins | sample S_130206_EF_Meta_FD_87318 | JGI IMG/M metagenome (GOLD analysis project Ga0114974, IMG submission 87318) | Freshwater microbial communities from Lake Simoncouche, Canada to study carbon cycling - S_130206_EF_MetaG | ecosystem: Environmental > Aquatic > Freshwater > Lake | place: Lake... | reverse complement strand
GATAGCATCTTCTGCTAATACCGAACAGTGTATTTTAACGGGAGGTAGGTTTAATTCCTCTACTAAATCCATATTATCAATTGTTATCGCTTGATCTAAGGTTTTTCCTTTCAGCCATTCTGTTGCAACCGAGGATGATGCAATTGCTGAACCGCATCCAAATGTTTTAAATTTAGCATCAATAATTATATCGTTTTCTACTTCGATCTGTAATCTCATTACGTCTCCGCACTCTGGTGCTCCTACTAAACCTGTACCTACGTTAGATTTAGATTTATCTAAGGTTCCAACGTTTTTAGGATTAGAGTAGTGATCTAGTACTTTATCTGAATATGCCATATTTGAGTTATTTTAAATAAATAGAGAAAGCTCTCCTTAATTGGAGAGCTCTCTACTTCAAGGAAACCTTAATTAATACATGCCCATGTTCGGGTCTTGTTCTTGCTTCTTCTTATCGTCTCTCTTTTCGAATATAACTGATTCTGTTGTTAGAATAGTTCCTGCTACAGATGCTGCATTCTCTAAAGCTGTACGAGTTACCTTAGCTGGATCTAATAAACCTGCTGTAAATGCATCTACTATTTCTTGCTTCTTAGCATCATAAGTAAAGGAATCTGCCTCTGTTGCATTTTTTAAGATTGAATAGTAATCTTCAATACCGCAGTTACTTAGGATAGTCTTAAATGGTGCGTAACACGTTTTCTTTACAATATCAAAACCTAATAATTCATCTGATGATGTTTCTCTAGGTAAGATTGGTAAATTGTTAACTGCTTTAATTAAAGCAATACCGCCACCAGGAACAACTCCTTCTGTTAATGCTGCTTTAGTAGCAAATAGAGCATCTTCTACTCTATCTTTTCTCTCTTTAATTTCAATATCAGAATTACCTCCTACTGAAATAATAGCTACACCGCCGACTAGTTTACCTAATCTTTCTTGTAATTTCTCTTTCTCGTAGAATGAAGTAGCTTTCTCAATTTGATCTTTAATCTCTTGAGCACGTGCTGTAATCTTCTCTACCTCTCCATTACCATCTACGATAGTAGTTGTTTCTTTAGCTACGTTAACTGTTCTAGCTTTACCGAACATCTCTAAAAGTTGAACAGGAGTTAATTTATCTAACTTGTGTCCTTTGTCTTTAGAGATAACTGTACCGCCTGTTAAGATAGCTAAGTCCTCTAAAATTAAAGTTCTTCTTTCGCCAAAGTCTGGAGCTTTAACTGCTGCTACTGAAACAATACCTCTCATCTTATTTACAATCAAAGTAGCTAATGCTTCATCTTCGATATCTTCTGCAACGATTAATAAAGGTTTATTATCTGAATTTACTTTGCTTAATGCATTTAATAATTCAGCTGCTTTAGTAATACGTCCATCGTAAATTAAAATATAGGGTTCAGTTAGAGAAGCATTCATCGTAGTGTTATTAGTAACAAAATATGGAGATTTATAACCTCTATCAAATTGCATCCCTTCTACAATCTCTAAACTAGTTTCACCTGTTTTAGATTCTTCAATAGTAACGATACCTTCTCTTCCTACCTTTTCAATAGCTGTAGAAATTAAGTTCCCTACTTCTACATCGCCGTTAGCTGAGATAGTAGCTACTTGTTGGATTTGATCTTGCGAACTTACATCCTTAGCAATCTTTTTAATTTGCTCTACTATTTGTGCTACATACTTATCGATACCTTTTTTTACCTCTACTGGATTAGAACCTTGGTTAATTAACTTTAAACCTTCTTCTACCATAGTAGCTGCAAGTAAAGTAGATGTAGTAGTACCATCGCCTGCTTCGTTAGCAGACTTAATAGATACTTGCTTTACTAATTGTGCACCTAAATCTTCTACTTGGTCTTCTAACTCATGAAATGACTTAGCTACTGTAACGCCGTCTTTAGTTACTTTTACTTCTCCTGATTGATCTTTAATCAATACTGTTCTACCGCCTGGACCTAGTGTTGAGGATACGGAATGGTTTAATTGTCTAATACCTGCTAGTAATTTATTCTTTAGCTCAATTCCAAAAACTGTCTGTGTTGCCATAATTATAATTCTTTTTGTTCGTTAAGGTCTGTTACAAAATAATGATCACCTGTGATGTCACCTTTTTTTAATTCTGCTTCCGTCTCTTTAAATACTTCCGCAATCGGATTTTCTGGTACAATTTTACTGTAAACGTCTTGCTCTTTTACGATAAAGTAATCTTCTCCCTCTACAGTTATTGATACAGATCCCATTTTCGGAATCAATACCTTATCTCCAACTGTTAGAGCCGAGTCTACATACTTATCAGAGTTATAGTTATATACTCTTGAAGTAGCTATCACTTCTCCTAATTCAGGTCTTTCTTTACCTAAGTCAGGTATAATGATATTACCTACTGTTTGTTCTTCTTCTTCGATTGGCTTAAGAACTAAATAGCCGTTAAGTGGATTTAATTTACTCATATACTTTATTATTATTTATTCTATTATAATTTCAAGATCAGGAATACTTCTCAGAAAAAAAAATTTATCTTCTTTTTTTAGTACAATATCTGCTTGCAGTCTCTCTTTCAAGTTCTCAACGATAGGATTATCGTCTACTCTTACAATTTCTACAATATAGTAGAGAGTATTATTAAAGGTAATAAATTCTTTTTTGATGAAAGGTATCATAACTGGTTACTTAGTAGGCCTACTTTTTATTTAGCTTTTAAAGCTTTAGGTGTGCTGATTTGTATTTGTTTTACAGCTTTACCTTCTGCAACTGGAATGCTTAAAATAAGCAGTCCTTTATCTAAAGATGCTTCTAACTTACCTAGATCAAATTTAGTTGAAATCTTCCATGTAATGTTAAAAGAGGATCTTTTAATACCTCTGTAAATAGGAATTTCTGCTGGTTCGTTAGGTTTTTCGTATGTAATACGTAATTGGTCTCCATCGACAATGATACTGATATCTTCTTTGTCAAGGCCTACTGTGGCTACTTCAAATCGAATGCCGTCTGTTGTTTCGTAAATGTCTACTGGGTGTGTGACTTTCTGCGTAATTGCAGAGAAGTGTGATTGTGTGTCGAATAAATCTCGCCATAATAGGTCGAATGGATCTAGCTCAAATGGTCTAAATGTCATTTTGTTTAGTTTTGTGTTCCCTTACGGTGAACGGTTTTAAAATTGTCTATAACTTAAGGCCTACTAAGTACCTTATTTCTCATAAATATCTAGTGTCCGTCTTTAAAGTTATTTGCTACTTCAGGAATTGCAATTAATTCTACGCCATCTAGCTTAGTTGTATTTTCCATACAGTCTTGGACAATTTCGCAAGCTCTTTTTACGTCCTCTATTCTTACTTGGCAAATCAATTGATCATGTATCTGTGCAATTACCTGTCCTACTATATTTTCTTTACGGAATTTACGATTTATTTGTAACGCTGCACGGTTTACTATGCTTGCTGCGTAACTCTGAATTTGATAGTTTAAAACGTTATTAAGAGCATTTTTATAATCTCTATACAATGTAGTAACTGCTTCTACTCCATAGCTTGCTTCTATACCTTTTCTAAACTTCCAGTCATCGAGAATTTTATCTCCGAAAGCTTCGTAGATCTCCTTTGCTTTAGGTAAATGTCTAATACGTCCTACCTTATTCTTAATATAGCCATACTCTTTTACAAACTTTCTAGAATTCTCTCTCCACTCTCTTAGTTGCGGGAACCCATTTAAGTAACCTTCTACAAGTCTCTCTCCTTCTTTTTTATCTATTTTTAGAGACATAGCTAATGCATATCCTGACATACCATAAGGTACACCTAAGGCATAGCCTTTTGCAGTTTGTCTTTTAACTGGATCTACTTTCTTTAAGAAGTTAGGTGCTTGAGTATGTGCACTAACACCTTCAAGCTTTTCTGTCTTAATAGCAATGTGAGAGTAGAAATCTAAATCGTTGTTAAAAATCTCTTTTAGTCCTTGATCGCCTGCTACTGTAGCAAATACTCTAGGCTCTAAAGATGCATAGTCAGTATCAAGTAGCTTCGTTCCTTCGTCGCAAATAAAGAAAGCTCTTACTACGTTAGTATAGCCTGTAAGTAAGGCCTCTTCTTGACCCTCTTCTAAAGGCTTAGGTAATTGCTGTAAGTCAGAACCGTATCTACCCGATACAGTACCGTTTTGTTTAAAGTACGGATAGAACTTTTCATCTTCTGCTGCATCTAAGAAGCGATCAATATAAGCTGTCTTAATCTTAGTAAGCTTATTATATAAACGTAAATGTTTAGCCCATGAGTACTTATCGCTAATAGACTGAATCATATCTTCATCGAATTGAGGCTTACCTTTATCTGTAGTTGACAACGGCTTTTCACCTAGAACGTCAAATGCAATCTTACCTAGCTGATCTTTAGATTGAATATTAAAGAACTGTCCATCGTTATCTTCTTTCCATAGAGTCATACTAACCTTAGCAATCTGCTCTCTAGTTAAGTAACTTTCATCTCCCGTTATTAGAAAATCTTTAATAGTTGATTCTGGTAAGGATGTAATAGCTGATTTATTAATAGCAAACTTACCTGTTCTTTCTGATCTAGGTAATTCAATACCACTTTGCTCTAATAGCCTTTGTGCAAAGGTACCTTTATGTTTAGGAGGATAAGCAGTTCTTGCCTGTTCTAATATCCAGCTTCTTACTTGAGGCAGAGCTAATAACTCTTTAACAACTAAAGTAGATTGCTCTTCTAAATCTTTTGTAATATTATTTTGAGTCTCTTGAATAAGAGCTACGTTAAGTCTAATTCCATGCTCTTCCATTGGTATAGTAACCTCTCTATAAACAGGCATTACTTCTTCCTCAAAAAAGAAATACTCTAATCCTTCAGCTTGAAGAATACCTAGAAAATGATTAAAAATACGTAAGGTTAAATCTGTATCGGCTGCTGCATACTTAGCAAGTATAGCCATATCTGCTTTATAAATCTCAAAATTATCTTTCGATACAGCACCGCCGTTTGCCTTAATACTAGCTTTTAATTCTAATTGCTCTTCGTTAGCTTCAGACTCTACATCTAATCCAATCTCTTTCTGTACCATCTTAGCAATAGACTTTAATCCAAAAGGATTACCAAATCCAAATGCACCTTCCTCTCTTACTGTATGAACGAGCAGAGCAGTGTCGGCATATAAAGCAGGAAGTAAATCTATACCGTAGAAATTTTTTGTAAATCGAACGTCAAAAGAAGCATTATGCATTACTAATTTTTTCTTTAGTAATTGACCTATAGCATACTTTGCTAATTTATCTGCATTTGTACCTCCTATCTCAAGCTCTACTAACTGCTCGTTCTTCCATTCACGAATTGGCATGTAATAACCTTTACCAATCTCACCAGATACAGAAAAACCAATAATCGAGCCCTTACGGGGATTCAAACTATTGGTCTCTGTATCATACGCAACAAGTTCACTGCTGTTAATATGATCTATTAATTCTTTTAAAGTCTCCTTACTGTTGACTGTTACATAACTTTTTTCTTGCATAACTTATATTACTTCCTGGTTTTCTAAAAGGTCTTTTGCTTCCTGGTAAGTGATCATAAATTCTTTCTTTCTACCTCTAAACTCTTTAACAATATCTAGCTCTTGACAAAGTACAGTAAAGGTCTTTAAGTCCTTCTGAGAAGCAGTTATCTTCTGTGTCTGTACTAGGGATTGAAACTTGTTAAAAGATAAGGTTTGATCACCTACTACCTTCTTACCGTTCTGATAATACAATTTAAGTAATTTTAAATTAAGCTCCAACTGTTTAAACTTAGGAGTCTGTAGTAGTTTTTTAGTCTCTTCATAGCTACCTAGAGTATAGAAGGCGTCAAAGCCAACTCCGATTAAAACAATTAACTCTAGGAAAATCGTTATAAAAAGGAATGCAGTTGAGTTTTCCATATTCTTATCCATAGCGGTGTTCGCTTTGGTCTGTGTTTTCGTTTCAAGCTGTAAGATCTTAGCATCTTTTGCTTGCTGTAGGACATTAACGATTGAATCTTTATAGATCCTATCAGCTTTTCTGCTTCCAGGTTGGCTACGGTAATAGGCAATTTCTTTATCATAATACTTTGCTATTGAATCTTGCTTTAGAGTTGTAGTAGAGTCTACTGCTGTAGCTATTATTTCTGAGTTATCAACAAGTCTATGTGCACCTTTAATAGACAAGTAGAAGCTACCTGCTATTAAGAAACAGCAAATCATACCAGCTACAAATATTCCGCCTGTCATTTTCTTAACCTGTAATACGGTTGTAAAGAATTGCTCTAATGTAAACCTCTTTGTTAATTCATACCCTGTTAGGAATAGTCCGACAAAGATAGTGAAGAACATATCTTGAAAAGGAAATAGAGCGGGTATAGAGTTTGTAACAGACTTAACAAAGAAGTACCCGAAGTAAATCAAAAAGATATTACCTAAAAAAGAAAAGTAATACAAGATCTTATCAAGGGTCAAGTAATTTTGCTCTAATTTAAAGACCTCTAGCTTTAATTTAAGCTTGTTAAATTTATCTATTTTCATATTATAATTCTTCTGCTATACCTAGCAACTCGGCTATTATAAGTAGGGCACCAGCTAAAGGTAACCTACCGAATATTAAAGCAAATCCTGCTCCAAATCTAAAGCCTGATTTAACTAAGCTAATGTAAAAATGCCAATTTGTATGTGATTCTTTTTGTTGCATTACCCTCTTTGTTTATCGTTTTGCCATTGTCCATCATATAATTCAGCAACCTCTTCACACTTATGGAAGTATATTTGAGCTACTCTAGCATCTTCTTCAATAAAGATAGTTTCATTTACTCTCATTACACAGCCCATAAATTCAGTTTCAAATCCTGGATCGAATACTGATGAGTGAATAATTGTACCGTTTCTTAATAGAGAGGATCTTTGTCTAATTAAGCCTACATAGTCTGCAGGTAACTTGCATCCTTCCCAGAAAGTAATTTCATAGGTACCAGGATATAATAACCATCCCATATTACCGTCTAACTGTACTTTCTTAGTCTCAGTATAGACTGCTAAGTTAGTTTTATTCTTTAATACTACTCCAAATTTATCTTGAGGATTCTGTCTAATTTGTTTAACTGTCTGTAAAGATAAATCATACCCTACTTGAGCTTTCTTACCTTTAGACTGTTCTAATTTAAGTAGACCTTTCTCTACTATTTGATCTGCATTCAGCATAATTATTTTTTCTTTTTTGTATATGGAAACATTCTATTTAAAATATTCTTTCTTCTAGTACATCCACAATCTTCATACCCAAGCATATGAGCAATCTTATCTGCTAGTCTATCAATATAGAAAAACTTTAGCACTTTAGCAACCGTATCTCCTAGTCCTTGTGATTTCATTATTTACGTGGATAACCTTTAGCAAATTCATAAAATTCTAATCTAGCTGAATCTTCATTTAAGAATGATCCGCTTAACTTAGATGTCTTCATACTAGCACCTTGATGCTTAACTCCTCTACAGCTTACGCAGTTATGAGTAGCTTCAATCATTACTGCAACTCCTATATTACCTTCGCAAATCTGATCTACTGCATTGTGAATGGCTACAGTTAATTGCTCTTGAATTGCGCCTCTTCTACTAAAATGCTCTACTATACGATTTAATTTACTTAAACCTACTACTCTACCTTCTAAAGTAGGAATATAAGCAATATGACATAAACCGTTAATAGTCTGATGATGGTGAGAACACATACTCGTAATAGGAATACCTCCTTCGAATACTACGCCGTCATAGCCATCGCTTGGAAAGCTCGTAACAAAATCTAATGGCTCATACCTACCTTTCCATAAGTCATTTACATAAGCTTTAGCTACTCTTCTTGGAGTATTAGAACTATTAGGATCGTTCTCCCAGTCTACACCTAATGCAGTTAGAAACTTACCGTAATGCACAGTAGCTTCTTCAATAATAGCTAACTTTTGCTTATCACTTAAAGAATACTGGCCGTTCTTAATAGCATCTCTTAAATAAGTGCTAATACCATTGGCGAAACCTGGTTGAGCTAATTCTAAGCTCTCAATATCTATGTTTTTATTTCTATTCATATTGTATATTATAAGTATTTTGAAATCTGCTCTAAACGTTCTTCTACCGTACCTGTTAAAGTTACGACTTTTTCTGCAGGGATATACTCTGCTATAAACTTTTGTATAATTCCGTCGATCTTAATCTGTAACTCAGCACTTAATCTATCTGGATCATCTACAAAGTCAAACTCGATAGGAATATAAAAGAAGTACTCTACTTGATCTTTAGTCTTTTCGAATAACTCTCTAATCTCGTCAATATTAACATTAGGAGTTAAGATTCGTGAATAGATAATACAGTCAACTAAACTACGAGTACTAATTACATTTTTATGAGTTAAGTAGTTTTGATAAGCCCAAGCAGATAACTCATTAATTGCATACTGCTTCTCGTCATTAGATAACTCTAACATCTTACCAATCTTAATTACAGGACGCGAAAATCCGTCTGTAACATAATAATCAGGAAATCTGGTAGATACCTCTTTTAATAAGGTAGTCTTACCAGTTCCATGCGATCCTATTAATATCTTCATAAATGTCTTTTAGTAAAAATAGCTACTTTTTATCAAACTTCCAAATATTAGTAAAGAAATGTACCCAAGAACTTAGAGAAGTCTCTCGAAGTATGGCATAAGCTTCATCTATAGTATTTGCTCTGTTCATAACCTGATAAGCGGATACAATCTCACCGGCATCTAATTCCGGAATTACTTTATGAACTACTGATCCACAGTACGGATACTTCTCTTGATTTCCAGCAATATCCTCTTGCTTATTAAAGCCTTTCAATTCTGGATATACAGTAATTAGAGCTGGATGACCATTAAACATTTGGCCTTTAAATTGAATAAATACGTCTTCTGGAATAATTCGTAAGAATCCGTGTAACGTAACTAGTTCTTTTTCTAGTATTCCTGATCTTAAGTATTGATCTACAGTAGGCTTATTAGGAAGTACTACTATCTCTACATTATTTTTCCCAAAGATTCTCATGTTCTTTTCAGAAATGTTAGTAACTCTATTAGTTACAAGTAAACTAGGGAGAATCCCAAGCATTTCACTAATAGCTATTACTTCAGAACCTGTCTGAGATACTAGTACTCCCCAATTGCTTAACACTTTCATTATTGTCCCATTGCTTTTTTAGTATAGTAGCCTGTATCAATTAATGCACGAGGAATTAATTCTTCTCTAGTTGCACGAACAGGATTGATATCTAATGAACCTCGTCTTGCATACAACAACATTACTACACAATCTTTAACGTCAGGATGCTTTGTAATAGCTGTAAATAACTTCTCGCTACAGAATTCATGAAATTCGTTTACTTCACGTAATGCAATTACCTCTTTCAAAAGACCTTGTAAATCTACACGTCCTTTCCTAGTAGTAATATGGAAATAAGCAGCACCTGTATCTTTCTGCTTTGTATGTCTACATCTTGATCTCAAGATACCAGTCATTACAGAGATATCGTCAGACGTTTCAGCAGGTATAATAGTAAAGTGATTTTCTTTACCGGAGTAATCGGTAATTTCCATCTCTTCTAATTTCTTATTACCTACCATACGAAATAAATCGTAGTAGCCTTCTCCTGGATCGCCTTCGAACATTAATTGCTCTCCTTCTCTAAAGAATGATACTCTTACTTCTTTACCAATGCATGCACTGATATCTTTCTTTACTTGATTCTCATAATTCTCAACAGCTTCAACAATCGTATCGCCCATCTTACACATATCGAATGTATTAAGGTATAACTTAAACGATTTTGATTCTACCATAAATTCTGAATCAGCAGGACATACTATTTTTAACGTACCTGCAATAGGTAGGCCGTTATTTAACAAGAAGGTTGATTCATGACAATGCCACGTATCGTAACCTACAAATTCATCTCCTTTAATACCCCAGTCTCCACGAGCTAATGCTCTTGGCATAGGGTTTAATTGACTTGGATCAAAGGTGTCTGTATAGACTGCATATGAGTTAGCTGACCCTAAGGTTTTAGCAGCTACTTCTGACATATTACTTGCTGACATAATTACGGAATGTTTTTATATTTTTAAAGATAAGGTTTATTTGTTCTTCTGACAACTTAATATCTAAGTTATCAGCAAGTTTTGCTTTTGGTTTAGGTACATTTAAACCATGAGGTCCTAATTCGTTTCCTACCCATCCGTTAATAACAGGTGAGCTAGTATCTAGCGAGTAGATAAGTCCTCTTAGTACAGTATTTAGATCGTTAATTAGGATAAACTCTACTGGATTTTGACATCCTAGTAAGTGAAATTTAGGTAATCCGATTCCCATGTTGAATCTATTTGCATACCACCAGTTTAAAAATCTAGTTCTTACTGTTACATAATCTGAGTCTTTAACTAGGTCAAAAGGTAATGCGATAATATCTACTCTCTCTTTTAGGTAGTAGTCGATACACTCTGCAATTTGCTCAAAGGTATCTCCTTGACATACGCCAATATATTTCTGTCCTTCTACTCTGTAACTACCTAAATACTCTTTTGCATTAAGTAAAGTTTGATCATAATCATTAACTACATCAGGAAGTACAAGATGGGTAGGAAGATACTCTTTACCTAACTCGTATAACTCCTCCATCGGTATGGATCTACCTAATTCAAATGCTGAATTGTCTAATATAGAGTATTCTGCTGTTTGTAGCTTCTTCTTATAAAAATCAGCATATTCTGTATCTAAGCTTAGTAAATGACCTAGTACATAAGGGTAATCACTTACCTCATCATGACGATCAAATAACGCTTTTGGTATTTCGTGTGAAATTAAAGGCATAATTTATTTTTTATATTCTGATAAAACTTTTTCTACTTGCGTTTTTGCAAACTGCCAGCTAACAGGTCCCATTTCGTCTGCATACTCTACCGGATCAGGACGACCTAGCTTAATAAACGCTTCGATACGTTCTACTGATGCTGCTGACTTATAATCAGAATACCAGATACCTTGAGTATCGGACCATGAATGTCTAATAAAGATCGGCTTATAAGAAGTATTCGTACGCTTATATACTTCATTAAAATCTAAACCTAATGCTTCACACGATCTTAAACCATCTTCTAGAATTTCAAATTTAGTTACATCTAAGTAGGGGGTATAAACTGATATTAAATCAGCATCCCAATTACCAGCTTTAAATGCTTCCATATCTGCATCTCTAAATTCCTGACGGCAGTCAGGGTAAATTGCATGATCTCCTGCGTGAATACCCATTGCAATAGCTACTTCTTGGCCAATAGAACAATCATCCGTAATAGGTTTAGTTGCAATTGATAGAGCAGCTGCTTGAATCAAAGAGCTAAATATCTTATTACGATTGGGTACAACAGTTGCTTTCATATTATCCTGTTCGTAATGTCCTTCTGGTACATCTGCACCGCCTGTTACTAAAGCTGAGTTCAATAACTGTTGTAATCCATCTAATTTAATAACCTGGTACTTTACTTTTTGATTTTTAGAGCTTAAGTACTCTACTAAAGATTTAGCTCTTTCAAGCTCTACTTTATGCTTTTGACCATAATCAAAGCCTAATGCTGTTACTTCGTAGCCGTTAGCTAATAAGTGTAATAAAAGAGATGAAGAATCCATCCCGCCTGATAATGATAAAACTGCTTGTTTTGCCATTTTGTTTAAAATTTAAAATTTAGAGCGTATTATTTTGTACGTCGATTAGCTCTATAACCGAATTATTTTTTATCTTCTTTACCGTTAAGGTCCTTCTGTAGAGAGAGTATTTGACTAGTAATGTTACCAACTAGGGTTCCTAACTGTGCCCAAATATCATCACACTCTTTCTCTAACTTATTAATGAGTCTTAGTTGGTATATCTGTAATCCTACAAGTATTAATATAATACCAATGTATAAATGTTCTGGTGTAAATGTAACTGTCATTAATTAAAGGTATTATTTTTTGTTCGTTTCAACAACTTCATTCATAAATTCGTTAAACTCTAATGTTCCTGGAAATGCTATAAAGTTAGTATTATCCATTACTCTCTGTAATGCTTTAATAGTGAGGTCTCTATTCTTAGTATCAATTATTAAAGGTTCTAGAATATACTCTTCTGCCGATCCGTCTTTACGATTAAGGTAAAATAAAGTACCGGCTACCTCTCCTAATGCTTCGTAGTATTCTTTAGCTGTTGTTGTAGACTTCATAGTATAACTTTCTTATTTTAGCGCCTAATTCTTGATCGTTAGATGTACTTTTAATCATATCGACTTCTACTGCTAATAATCTTCTATCAGGAAAATTTATATCTGATTCTTTTCGTTGTTCATATTCGAAACCTAATACACATGCTAAGTGGTCGGTTCCTGCTAAGTAATCAAATTCAACTTGGTCAGTTGGTTTGCCACAAAACTGGCAAGTGTAAGGTGTGCTCATAACGGTTATTTTTTCTCTATTTCTATTATAATATCATCGAATCTACCTTTATTTTCTCTTAAATCAAAAACTCTATAGCTTTTAATCTTTGTTTTATCTACATAGGAGTCTATTAACTCGGTCCATAAAAATTCCTGTACGTCTTCTATAATTAACTTTCCGCCAGGCTTTACCTTATCGATCCATTTCTGAGCGCTTATAACCATAGAGGCTAGAGTATGAGGTCCATCATCGATTATATAGTCAAAAGAATTATCTTCAAAGCTATTAATGGTTTCATCTGAGAAGCCGTCTACAATCATTAGTTCTATTCTACTGTAATTTGATAGTGATCTAGGCAAAGAGTCATTACATTCGATTCCGGTAATTTTTCCTTCTGTAAACCATTCACTCCATAGCCTAAGACTATCTCCCTGAGCTACTCCTATTTCTAATAGGTTAATATCGCGATCTCTATTTTCGAATTCACGCTCATAATACCCGCTAAGATAGCTATGATCAGTTTCTTTATCAGAGGTCCATTCTACATGGTGATTACTGTCTATTAACTTACTTGCGTTCAGTTCTGTTAGAGTCATACTGTTGTTTTATTATTTCCAAAATTGATACCAACGCTTTTTAGGAGCTGGTTGACATTTACTAAAAGGGTTATCGCCGAATGATACTGCTTTACAGTACTTAGATGTCATCATGTTTAAGAATATTTCATGATACTCTTCGGGTATTGTATCAAAATCGGCTTGTACTTTAATATCTAAGGAAATACTTCTCTTACCGTTAACTACTAGTGTTAGTATTTCATGACACGTTACTAATTTAGAAGTAGTCATGATTAAATTATTACCAGAACCTAAATTTATTTCTTCCATACTATACATTTAAAGTTTTATTCCAGGCTGCGATATGCAATCTAGTTAATCCTCTAAATTTATATTTCTTAGCCATCTCCATTACAAATCGAGTTCTTTCTTCGAAGTTAGCTGCATCATCTAAACCTGGCATACAGATTACATTCTCTAAAGGAATATAAAAGGGTTCAATAAAGTCTCTAAAGATTTCTTTAACATCCTCTTCAGTACTAATAACAAACTTAAATTGGTAGTTATCGTGCTCCATAATACGATTAATAGCTTTAGGAACAATACGTTGTTTTACTGTCATACCCGAGTTATCCAACTTAGGTGAACAGTTAATTTGATCTAAGCTCTGAAATAATTCTTCTTCGATAAAATTAGTACCGTTAGTTTCGATTTCATAGTAGGTATTACGTAAAGAACCTTCTATATCCATCCAATATTCAGTAAAGTTATTAATTGCTACTTGATGTCCTGCAATAGTAGGTTCACCTCCAGTCCAGATTACACGTACGCGACCATCTAGAATATCCTCGTATACTCCTTCCTCTTTAAATCTATCAAGTAAGTATTGAAACTCTTTATCTTCTCCTCTCCATAACCACTGAGATGTAGAATCACAAGTCCAGGTAGCTTTACCTTCTTTAACTAAATCGCCTTCGAAGATTTCACCGTCTTCTAGTAATTGCTCTTTCATTAAATTATTTGTAAATGCTCTAGACATACCGCACGTTAGGTTACAAATACCTAAACGAACGAAGTATGCAGGAATACCGCTGCTTATGCCTTCGCCTTGAACTGTATAAAAGTCACTAGTAATAAGTAACTTATTTGGATCTATCTTACTCATTAGTTACTGTTTTAGGGGTTTCTACTTTTTTAAATTGAGCCTTCCATTCAGATTTAGGTATAAACTTCCACTCCCTAGTAGCTTGATCAGCCTTTTCATTTGTTATTCGGATAATTTCTCCGGTCTTAGAACTCTTTAAACATTTCATAGTTTCCTCCATGTTTTATTGTGATTAAATTATTTTTTATCTACATAATGATGTAGCTTATTTCTTAACCTATCAATTCGTATTTGACAGTACCATTTTCCCATATTACTAGATGCATTAGCATATCTTTCTTGCCAGTACTTAATACCTTTATTAGTCTTAGCATTAGCTTCTTCTAGGTAGTCTATATCCCAATAGCTATTATTCTCCTGTATCTCTTCATCGGTAGGAATATAAGGATTTTCTTCTTCCCACTTTTCAATAAGCATCTTGCGTCGAGACTTCTCTTGTTTTTTTTCAAATTTCTTTTCCATTACCCTATATAAATTGCTGAGTTTCTTTTATTCTCAAAGAATTCTACTTGTGCTACTCTAACGCGGTTATTTGTCTCTTCCTGTACAAAAGTATTTATTTTACCGTAAATATACTTTGCAAATTGCTCTGCACCTACAGGGCCTTCAAGGATTCTTAACTGTACTACTCCTCTCTTATCTAACTCTTTAAAGATCTCCAATTCAGGATCATCTGGTGCTAATACCGTAGTATGATCGAACATATAATCCATCCATTGCTTAGCGTTCATACCGTCAATTTGAGTTTTAGCTCTCTTCATACCGCCAAAGTCCCATACCCAATTTCTATGATCTAACTCTCCTTCAAAAGTTATTCTAAATTCAATATCGTAACCATGTAAAAATCTACAATGCGTACCTTCAGCAGCCCATTGACGGAATACGGTACTAAACCCGTCGTATAATTTTGTTGATTGAAATTTGCTCATAACGTATTTTTTATAAAATTAAGTATTTTCTCTCAGATAACCAAATTCTTGTGCAAGTACTTGACAGCTTTTTTTATGTTTATCTCTATATGGACAATGTCTACATCCATTCCCACAACACTGTCCTCTTTGAGAATGGAAAAGGGCCGTAAAAATGACCCTTTCCCCTTCCAAATAATAATGTATTCCTTGTATGAATTCTTTTTTTTCCATCTTATTGAACTTCACAAGCACCGCCAGCGCAAGCTGCTTCTCCCATTAAGTTAGTATTGTCTGCAAATTCGACAACTTTAGATAAATCTATATTATGTAAAGACTTCATCATTTCGTCGTACTTCTCTTCTGTACAGTCTTCGAAAGGTGCTTGAATATAAGTTCCGCCGTCGTAAGGTAGTACTGATAAGCCATTGTAGAATTTTTTATTATCCCACATCCACTTTCCTACCTCTTCCCACTGATCTGCTTTAATAGAAACTGTAGCTGAAATATTATGTGTATTCTGACCTGTTCTATGACCTGGTTTAACCCAGTTTTGATATACAGACTTAACTCTTTCAAGAAGATCTAAAGCAGACTCGTGTCTTAAAATAGATCCTGCTGGAGCTTTTTGCGGTACAGAGATAACTGCTGTATCATGAGGTCTAAAATATTCATCTTCGATAAGCTCTGGATGATTAATTGCTAGGTAGGTGTATATAGATTCGTTCTTACCTACTCTAATTCTTCTAATATAGAAATCATTATGCCATGCATGAATTCCAGATGATGTTCCTAATGCTAAAGAAGAAGTTCCTGAAGGCTTTACTGTAGTAGTTCTAGCTGCTTTATTAATTCCTAATAGCTTAGCTACTCTCTCATTTTCTTCATTAACAATCTTAGTTGCTTGCTTAAGATCTAACTGTTGAACTTTACCAGAACCAATACCTGTCATTCCTACGCCTATTAAAGCGTCTTTTTCGGTTGTTCTTTGCCAGATAGGACGTAAGTAATGGAAGCTAGTATAAGATGCTTGTAACGTACCGATAAAAGCTGCTGCTTTTACTCTTGCATTTAAATCAGCTTGATCTACAACATCTGAAACATTTACTTCACATAAGTTACAGAATTGGAATGGACGTAAAGCAATCTCGCAACATGGATTAGTTCCCCAATCTTTATCATTGCTTAAATAAATGCCAGGTTCACCAGCACCGCTTGCCTTAATTTTGTCCCACAAGCCGAAGAAAAATTCCTCAGTCACCTTATTTCTTAATAAGACTGCTGAGTTGTTAGCTCTTCCGCGCTGTGGGTTAAGTTCCCACCATGCACCTGACTTAGCTGAAATCATATTATCGTCATCTGCACTAAAGAGGCTGATTAAAGCTGCTCTTCTAATACCGCCTGTCAATACTGCATCTGCAATATGACATACTATATCGTGTACTTCAATAGAAGTTAGTTTATCGTTACTTTCTTTGCTATCTAAAATTCCTTGAATCTTAATTAAGCATTCTTTTAATGGTTGAGGTCCTGGTGCTTTACCGCCAGTAGTGATTAAAGCAGCTCCTTTGGCTCTAATATCTGAAAAGTCAAATGCTGGAGTTGATCCGCCTTCAAAATAAGAGCGAACTAATACCTTAACTGCATCAGCCCATCCTTCAATAGAATCGCCAATTAAAAAACGTCTAGTTTTCTTTGGATCTGGTTTTCTGATTTCAGGTAATTGCTCAACGTGATGCTTTTGTACTGAATAACCTACCCCAGTACCGCCTAGCAATAAGAACATCGTTTCTCCAAAGGCTCTCCAATCATCAATCGGAAGATAAGCACAGTTATAGATACGGTTAGGGCTAATTTCAATAGGTTTACCTGCAAACTGCATTGAACGCATTGAAGGTAATGCTTTTCTATCGTAAACATACTGATAAGCATCTTCAATTTCTTCCTGTAACTGCGGAAATTTCTTTAAGTGCATTGCTTTGTTTCTATCTACTAACTCTTTCCATGTCTCCCTTCTCTGTACTTCGGGATTAAATTTGGCATACTTCATATATACCGTAATGTCACTTAAAATGCTCTGTGAAATGTCCATTTTTCGTCGTTTTTTATAATATTAAAGATACGTTTTTCATTCGAGGGTTTTACACCGTCGTTAAGTCTATAACTTATTTAGTTGAATCTACAGGTTTTTGTTTAGACCGTCTTGAAAGACTGTCTCAAGGTATGTATCAGCAGCAGTAGGAGGTCTAAAGGTAGGATCTACCATATTTCTATCTACTAAATTGTTAGTGCCATTTTTCTCCATTTCAAATACAAACTCTTCATAAGTAGTTTGATCTACAGGAGGCGCTAGTGCTGTCTTTTTTTCGTTATATAATTCAGTTAAACTCATATTAGATACCTTTTGTAGTAATAAATAGCATTATTTACCTAATTCAAAGAATCTTTGCTGCAAATAATTCCTCTCTTCTGCACTGAAATTAGTAGTCGGGGCCTTAGTTCCTTGATTACCATTTTCTACAGTAAATTCTCCTTCTTCCATCTCTCTTTCTAAAATTTCTATATTACCGTTTTCAGTGTTAATTTTCATTGGATAAGTCATTCCATCGCCGCCATATCGATTCTTCATAATATGTGCTCTTCCAGTTCCATTCATCTTATCTAACCTTTTTCTTGATAAAGACATTGCAAAGTCTGCAATCATAACCTTGTTATAAGAACCAGCTGCCTTATCTCCTTCGATTACATCATCTTTCGCACCTGCTCTATTCACTTGAGATACAGTCCAAATCGGCAACTTTAAGTCCCTTGCTAAAGCCTTTGTGGAGATATAAATATCATCAATTTCATCCTTTCTGTCAATAGACTTACGCTTAGACTTTAATAAATCCACGTAGTCAATAATAATTAAATCCGGTCTAGTACCGAGGTCAGTCATCTTTTGAATATGAGATTCAATAGAAGATATAGATGCTTTACCCATTGAGAATTCTTTGATAATTAACTTTCCTTTAAGCTTCTCAATCATCTCATTTACTTCTGTTCTATGCAAACCTAACTCTTGTACTTTAAGTCCTGTAAACGTAGCATCATATCTCCTACCCATATACCCTTCTGATAATTCTAAGGTATAGTGAGCAACAGTATAACCTAACGATACAGGCATAGCTCCTAGAGCAGTTAGCATCCAGCTCTTACCTCCGCCTGGGTTACCGAAAATAATTCCTACATCTCCTGCTCCTAATCCTCCCTGTAATAATTCATTAACGTGAGGCCAAGGCGTTGGTATAGGGTTTCTATCTTCTGCTCTATAACGAGTTTCAGTATCTTTCTCGTACTCGTGACCTAGGTTCTTATCCATACCAGCTTTTAATGCTGAATCAATTAAATACCTAATATCATCGTACTGTCCTTTTTCTAATAAATCAACTGAAGACATTAAAGCTTTCTTTAGCTGTTGGTTCTTACAGAAATTAGCAAACTCCTGCTCTACATACTCCTGGTCTTCGTTAGATGCTTTATAAGCTTCTTTTAACTGCTCAATAACAGATACTTTTAATACCTCGTTATCAATTTTTTTAACCTCTACTTGTAATGCATCAAGAGAAGGTGTAGTATGGTACTTATAATGATATTTTAAAATCTCTTCTATAATCCACTTATGTGCCGGATTATCAAAATACTCTTCCTCTAGTATATCGTGTATGTTCTGTAAAAATTCTTTATGTCTTAGTAAGCTCGATAACACCTTTACTTGAAAGCCTACACCGTATTGATTCAACTGATTTAAAACTGCCATAACTGATTCTCTTTATTCTTTAATATAGTAAACTATTCTTGATCTTTCAACTCATACCCCGTTAATTTTGCAAAAGTTTCACCTAACCATATTTGAGGGCTAAGTAAAGTCTTGCCTAATAAGTCTTAGTTGTATAACTTTACAAACTTAATAGGGTCGTAACCGTTATTCGGGTTATTTAGTAAGTGATCTACTACAGCTTTATCTTCTTGAGGTATATTTGGATTATGTAAATCCATTAACTTCCTGTTTATGTCCAATTGATAGCTATAGTTAAGTATATCACCGTAATGTTTACTTTTTGTTATATTTTGTTTTGCATACTCTAATAAAACTAATAATCTAAACTTCTCTTTTTCTTTTAATTGAGGAAAAAGCTTTATTAACGTCTTTGCACCAATACCTTTTACCCCGGGTACATTATCGCCTTTATCTCCTAGTATAACTTTACCTACTAAAAAGTTTTGAGGTGTAATTCCGTACTCTTTTACTACTCTAGCCGGGTCGTAGATTATCTTCTTAACTGGTGAGTAAACTGTAATTTTATCCGATACGAGCTGTAAGTAATCTTGATCAGTAGATAGTATAGTTACTTTTTCAGGAAACCTAGTTGCAAGGTATCCAATTACGTCGTCTGCTTCAATTTTATCTATTGCAATTAAGTCAACAGGTAAACACTTTAAGTAAGCTACTAAGCGTAAAATTTGATTAGTGATAGACTCAGATTCTTCTTCCTGATTATCAAATGCATCCCAGTTTGAGATCTTAGTAATATGTCTATTAGCTTTATACTCTGGATAAAGGTACCTCTTATTTGTTGAACCGCCAACGCCGTCAAAAACTAAAATAACCCTAGTAGGCTGTAATTGTTTTATAACTGCACCGACTGATTTTAAGAAGCCTCCTAATCCTCCTACGTGATTACCCGCTGGATTGATATGGTGTATTGCTACAAAACTACGTAAAAACGTATTTAACGAGTCTATAATAAGAACCCTGCTATTTTTATGCAGGGTTGTTACCGGTTCACTTTCCATTTCCGCAAACATTTTTCTATAGTCTGTATTCATAATATTATTCTTCTGAAGCATCAAAAATATCTTTACTATCCTCATCGGTCTCTATTACTACCTCGAAGTCGGTAGCTCCTAAAGTCTTTAACCATCCTTTCGAGTACTGTTTCTTATAGGCATCAATAGCTTGCTTAGTATCATCAATAAAACCATGTGCAGTCATAATAACTCTACCTGCAGATGTTACGTCGTTAACGTGGTTTTTATCGCAACTAACTTTAGTACGCTTTGCAAACTCTACATCTTTACCGTTCTTGGTTGCTTTAATCTTATTTGTACCAGAACTAGTAACATTACCGAAAGTAACAATTAATGAAGAATCAAAATACATCGTATCCCCGCCTTTATTTTTCATCTTAGGCTGTGCCATGATGTTTTCTGCTTTAGCTACCCAGATTTTATTTACTGCTAGCATTGAGTTGGTATAAGGTTGACTTTCTTTACGTGATAATACGATTTTTTGGTTAATAAAGTTACCGAATGTCTTAGACATAGCGCCTGCATTCCATTCGTTATTATTCTTATTAGAGTTTACAGACATTTCACAAGGTATACTGCCTACTGAATCCTATAAAAATAATAAATCATAAGGTAATTTACCGTTCTTCTGTTCGTCAAGTAAATCTGCAATAAATGCACCTACGTCTTCAATAGTATTTAATCTTTCTCTATCAATATACAAGAAAAATCCTTTATAATCCTTTACTACTCCATTGTCATCAGCTACTTCTTCATACTCTAATCCCATTAACCTAGCATGCTCCCAATTCCACTTCATCTCGGTAACAATAAAAACAGGTAAGACGCCCATTTTCTGGGCGCTTACTGCTGCTTCTAAGAGAGCTGTTGTTTTACCGGTGTCAGAGTGACCGCGGAGTAGTGTAATATGGCCTTGTGGGATGCCAGGTATAGATAAACAGTCTTGAAATGCTTTTGATAAAGGTATCCATTTTTGTTCTTTCATCTTAATCGATGTACTAGATAAGTTCTTTGCTTCTTTAAAGCTATCTAGATTAAAGGTACCCTTTAGGGCACCAGCTATACTCTCATTAAGAGAAGCTTTAGTTCCTTTTACCATGTAATTGTTTATTTAAATAATTCGTCGAACTCGTCGTCAATGCTTGCTTTAGGTTTAGCGTTTAAAGCAAACGATGCTGGTTTATTAGCAGGAGCTGGTGCTTCTACTACGGGTGCAGTAGGTGCAGCTGGAGTTGCTGGTTCATCAGTAGCAGCTTCAGGGTGTAGCCAACTTAACAAAGATTCTTTCATCTCATCATAAGAATATTTCTTAAAGATAGTGAATACCTCTGGTTAGTATTTAACCACTTTTCTACTTCTGCTGCTTCTTCTGATAAAGGAGTAGTTTTAGTACGAACACGTACTTTAGATTGGTTATAACCAGTACCGTTAGCAGCTGCATCGGTAGTTTCGATCGTAATATCACGACCCTCAATTACGTCTGTGTAATCTCCTACATCAGGATCGTCAGCTAATGATAATAATTCAGCATAAATTTGCTTACCGAACTCCCATAAGCGTACGCCCTTCTCTTCTTCACCTCTAACGATGACAGGAGCGAATACACGCATCTTAGGTTCTAATTTCTTAGACATAACCCAGTTCTCTTTATCTCCTGCTGTAGCTAATTGCTTAGCAAATTCAACAATTGGATCTTTTTCACCGAAGTTAACTAATGAAATCATAGTACGGTTACCAATACCGTAATGTACTAATACTTCCTTAAAAGGATTTGATCTGTCCCATGTTGCAGGAACGATACGAACGCTGTGTTTACCCACAGTAGGTTTCCATAAGATCAAGGACATGTCTCTTTTTTGACCGCCTGACTTTTGGTTCTGTAACGAGTTAAGTTTCGACTTAATCGCAGATAGGTCCATTGCCATAACTTATTGTTTTAGTTTAAAATTTACTTTATAAGGAAATGTAAGTAAAAAAATCCGAACTAGCAACTTATAAGTTAACTATTTTGTGGATTTTTGTAGAAAGTTTTCTTAAGTCGTCGCCTTGAGTTAGAAGTACAGTATTTCTGTAATTCTGCCACTCTACTCTAAAGGACGTGTCTAAGATTCCCTCGTTTAGGGATTTAATTAGAAGGTTTAAACTGTTAATCGTGTATAACGTATTAGTTTCCTTCTTTCTATGTAAAAGTATTGTATTTGGAAGTACTCTTGTATTAGTACTTTGAACTTCAATATTGTAAGTGCACAAAAATTCATCAGAATCTTCAGATTCTAATACAAATATCTTTCCGTACATGATTACGTATTCGGATTTAATCGTATCTAAAACCTCTTCTAGCTTGTCTTTAGGAGAGAATGTGCAAAATAACTTATTCTTCAATTGATCTTGTGTTAACTGTATAAATTCCATAATAAATAGTTCGTTCTTAGTGTTAAAAGTTATAGTTATTGCTTTTTTTAGCCTTTACCTTAAATCTATCCGCTTCTAGGATATCTTTAATATGAGATAGGGTACCTTTTCCGTCTGATGCTGCATAATCAATTAATATCGAATCGTATACAACTAAAAGCACTTTGCTTTGTTTATCTTGAAGATAGCTTTTTAGCTTATCTAGTTTTTTAACGTTGTTTACTGTCTCTAAACATTGAATATAGTAGTTAAATAGCTTTTGAGGATTAGCATTCTCTAGTGTAAGTCTTCTTTTATTCGGTAATTCCAAAAAACCGCTTCCTTTATAGGTAGTCCACATGGCATCTACTGCGATTGCTACGTCTTTAAAGAATTCAATGTGCTTATACTCATCCTCTACTCCGTTATACATCTGTCTGAACGTAATTTTCTTAGCTTCTTGATATTCTTCAGACGTTAATTCGTCTTTTTCAAAGTACTGCTTACCTAAATACTCGTGAATTGACTCATTTTGCGGTATTTCAGTTCCCATTTTATTGGCAATCAACCTTAAATGATATCCGTCAAAATCAAACTCTACAAAAGCATCGTTTTCCGGTATAAAAGCCGTTCTAGAGCCATTTTCTTTATTAAAAGCAAGGAAGTTTATACTATTAAATGCGTTAGTAGGACGTGAAGTAATATTATACAGGTTATAACTCGAATAAACCCTACTATCCCTTAAAGATCTCCCTTTCCAAGGAGTTTCAAAGTACTTATCAAAGAGCTTTTCATCTACTAAGATTCCCTGCTCTTCTACCCATTTATACACTTCAGTGTATTTGTTCTGCCATTCAGCATTTGACTCTCTTCCTGCATAGTCTTTAACCATTTCAAACATACATTCACATCTTTCGTAATGCTTTGAGATCGGAATAAAGGTATTTACCTGTGAGGAATATTTAAACTTCTCGTAGTAGTCTAAATGTACAGGTGTATAGCATTGTACGTCTGGAATTTTACCTTCTATATCAAGTACAGTAAAGAATAAATCAATTCCGTTAGTTAGATTTAAAAAATAAGAATGCCATTTTTTATCTAATAAGTATATTTTAGGGATACCTTTTAAAAAGGTCTGAATTTGATCGATAGAGAGGGAAAAGGCTTCTGAATGGTTAATTGGAATAATATATCCTTTCTTAAAATCATTATAGTATAAGACGCACGGTGTAGTTAAAGCTGGATGAGTATGTTCAGAAAGAGCCATTAACTCAACAAAGCATTTTTCAGGTCTAGGCAGCTGTGAAAGCTGTTCTTCGGTCTCAACAATGAAATACATAACTTTTATTTACAGTAAATATACTACATACTTCCCGAAGTAGCAACTGATACTTCAGTTATTTTTGCAAATTTAGTATAATCCCCTCCAATATACTCTACAATACCTCTAAAGCTTTTTTGTTTTGCTTCTGTTACACGTTTATTAGTAGTGTAAACCCCTCCTATAATTTGATACTGAGATTTTCTTGTATCGTACGTTGGTCCTGTTAATTGCCAAAGCATATCTGCAGTTTCGTACGATAGTAGTCCCTTATCAACATTTCCATTTCCTACTTGAGCCCAGTCTTGCTCTGAAATCTCCATAATAAACCCTGTTCCAGATACTTTTTTAGCAAAGTACCTTGTAAAATAACCTCTTGCGTAATCACCATCTATTGGTATAGGTATGTAAGGGTTTAATTCTATTAAACTACCGGCAAGTTGTCTATTTGCTTGATCATAAGCAGCAGAAGAACTAGGTATTACAGTTATATTATTAATAGGATTGGTAAGAACAGTATTAGTCTTATTACGTGCCCTAAAAAGGCTTATCGGAATTAATTCTATATTTGTTCCTAAGGCTGGAGTTATACCTGTAAAAAATTTGTTATTGTAAGTTGCATAATATCTCCCGGCATAGGTAGTTCCGTCAGGTAATACAAATTCATTACCTCTAGTATACTTGTTTGTCTCTACTCTACTCAATGGATAATACTTTAACGACATACTCTATATAGTTATACCTATTATTTTATAATATTCTCTTAAATAAGGTAAAGCATCTGGCGATGTCTCCTTCCATTTATTTGTATGCCATAAATCATACTCTGCTAATGCTTTATTTACTATGCTAGTTGTATCACCTTGAGGAGGTCTAAGTACTACAAAGTAATCAGTTTTTCCTAACTGCCCTCCACTTAATGCAAGACTCTTTTTCCCTACAGTATTACCCACATTACCTCCAATTCCTGTAGCTACGTTACCGTTTACAGCAGTTATAATATCTCCATGACCTGCTCCCGACCAAGTTCTGGTCGTAAAAGTCAGAGTATTTCCATTTCTATTTGCTACTACTAGATCTCCTGCTTGAATTTTGGTCTTACCTGGATCTAAGACCTGCCAGCCGTTAGGTTTACTTCTTAGAGCTTGCGCATATTCACTATGATACGAATTATAAGGAAAATTACTTACTCCTGCCTGTTTCATTACATAACTAATAAAGCCAGCACTCCACGGGTACTTGCTGTTAAATTCATCGCTTAGTGTAGTTATAGAAGCTAAAGATATTTGTAAGGCATCTGATCTTTTTCCAGGTGTTTCTATTAGTACTGGTGTTTTTAATTTTATCATCTGTCCTTTTATCTTAGTTAGCCATTCATTATTTTGAATAGTATGTACTAACCCAGTTACAATAAAGGCAATTTTAGTCTTACCGCCTTCTCCTTGGTAGGTATAAGGCAACCTATCATTTGGAACAGTAAAACCATTCATCATCATTATACCGCTTATACCGTCTACTGTCAACTCTAACTCAAGAGGTATGTACGGAGAGGCACTAGTTAGGGGATTTGATGATTTTGCTTTAGACATTCTTTCAAGGTAGTAGTTCTTAGCGGCTTCGATATTTTTAGGGTTATACCCTTCAAATTTACCATATAAACATTGTACGTGACTATTAAATAAATCTGCTGCTTCCTGGTCAGAAGTAGCTCCGCTTTTGTTTACTACAGTAGCATTATTTCCTATAGTAGGATCTTCTTTTGATCGGGAATACCTATCTTCATAAAACGTATTTAAGTGGCTATACGGAGAATGGTCTTTAGAGTTTACTGATCCTGTTTCTGCTTGTGCAGATATTGCAATTTTACTTGCTAATTTAGAAGAAATTACAGTATTAAGGCGAAATTCTCTCGTTATACTCTTTGTTCCTACTATTGATATTGATCCTGGTGCTTCTGGAGATGCAATAATAGATCCGTCTAAAGGTAATTGTCCGGAAGTTACGGGAGTAGTAGCATTTTTTGCACCTTGTTCTGTCTGACTTAATACTGTATCTTTTAAAGGTACCCATTGGTCATCTACTATTTGTATCGTATTAGATTCATCTAGATAACTAACTCTAAAAGAGTTTACTCCTCCTAAACACTTATTAATATCTATTAGAATTTGATCTAAAAAAGGCTTAAGGTTGACTGCATGTTCAGGATCGTTTCTTGACATATTAAGGCATAGATCTAATAGGTACTGTGTATTTACAAGTATACTCATTAGATTGCCTTTATATTTAGCAGAATCTGTTCCATCATTTGTCGTAAAACTTGCTCCTCCTTTTTCAAGGTCTTGTGTTACTACGTTATTTGTCTCTGTATTAAAAAGCGGTGGGGAAAGTTTTTTTATAATCTCATCAGTAGTAAAAAGTTTTCTATAGTATTTTTGACCTTTTTGCATAGGGATCATACATATAGTAGGATCTATAGAAAACTGTTGAGGTATAGTAAAGCAAAAATTAGTTGTTGGATTAAAATCAATGTAAATAAAAGGATGCTTTTTAGTGCCTATTGGGTTTGTACTTACAGCTGGTGCACCTGTTTTACGAGATTGGTTAGAATCGTAAATTAAACACATATTATTTAAAAACGCAAGTAAGTATCCGAGAGTTATGTATGTTGGAGATCTAACATCATTTACAACACCTTCTACTCCGCCCTGTTTGTATTTTATAACATAAGCTTTGCAAAGGGCTTTAAAATCTACAGCATCAACTTTCTTATACGTCTCTACTGAGCTATCCCCTATTATAGCACTACTAAAGCCTTTTATTGCATAATTTAATAACTTAAATTCTGTAAAATTTTCACCTTTAACTATTGTAAAGTCTGGGTTAGTTGTTTTACCTGTTGCATCAAAGACATTATTTAGAGCTCCATCTGTATAAAACTTTCTTGTAGTTTCTAAGATATCATGTACATAGACTCCTGTCTTCTTTAATGCTGCTGCTTGTGCTTGTGCTTGTACGATTGTAAGCATGGCTTGTAAAGCGGAACTAAATCCTTCAGGAGATTTTGTTTGAGCTATATCCGCCTGTGTTATAGTAGTGTCTGCAGTTCCGGTATTTGCTGAAGTAGCTCTATTACCGGTTGCGTCATACTTCTTACCGTTTACTTTAAAATCGTAAAAAGGAGTAAGGTTATTAGTAGTTATAGTTAGTGTAACGGGTACTGATGGAGCTACATTATTAGCGCGGGTAATTGCTGGGTATTCCTTTCCTTTAAAATCGGCAGTAACATCTGCTTGCTCTTTTGGGCCGTTATACGCAACGTTAGGTACTTTGATACCGGTCCAGGTTGCAGTAATTGTAAAGTCATTATCTAAAATAGGGGCGACACTATTGGCTTTTTTATTGCCATTATGTTTTAGACTTATCGCAGGATAAATCACTGAATTGGCTCCTCCAAGCCATTGATCTATTGCAGTAGTTACTTGATTTGCGGTAGGTGAATAGTTAACCCATTCTGCAGGCACGTTTACTGTTATCTTTAGGTCAACATATCCTACAATATACTGCTCTACTGTGGAATTCGGGTTATCTTCCTGATAAAACGGTTTGTCGTATCGAGTTCCGTACGTTGTACTAACTAAGTCTGGCCAACCCTCGTAGCCTGTAGTTCCTTCTATCTTACCAGGAATAGGTACTTCTCTACCCTTTGGACCGAGTTGGTAAGTAGCTATAGCTCCTATCGCTTTATTTAAATATGAACCTTTTAAATCAAAAAATAAATCTAATGCGTCAGTCTCTTTACCTGTTCCATCGTCATATCCAAATGTTGCTTCTTTTAGTAGTCTATTAAGTACAGTAAGATCTAAGCTTGCACCTAAGGTGTCTGAAGTTTGTACTCTTAAAAATTCAGTAAGGTGTCTTATATAAAAGCCTGCGAACTTTTTAATATATCCTGCTTTTACGGCTGGATCTGTAAATACATTAAACGCACTATCTGGGATAAAGACGACCCATTCGGTGCCAGAAAGAGGTCCGTCTATACTTCCAAATGCTTTAGCTTCTAAGGCCTCTACAGTAGGTATTGGAAATCCGTATTCAATTAAAAACTTTGTATAGGTATATGTACTCTCCTTATGTATGTACTTATGTATAAGCTTATAAAGCTCGGTAAGAGATGTTGATGCAGCTTCTGGAGGCTCTGCAGGTTTTACTTGTGCATTTGCAGATCCGGCAGCTAATTGAGCTGCAAGATCTTCGTTAATTTTTTTCTGTATAGCTATCTGTTTTAAGATATACTCTTGAAGTCTTTCATATTCTTCAATCTGTCCAGCTGGTAAAGTATAGGATTGATTTGCTTTCGTTGAATCCATTATAGCACCATGACCTATCAACTTTACAGTACAGTCGTAGCCTCCATCTTGAGTGGCATTAAAGTTAAATCCGGTTACTATACCGTACATTCCTCCGTAATTTCCGTCTGTCTCTCTCGTCTTGGTATTAATTTTAGTTATTATATCTTCTTTTCTTAAATTATCATTAAAAAGCCCTTCAATTCCGTATATATTATCTGTTTGAAAGGTACCGTCATTAAGGTAGTACTGTGTATGTCCCCATTCGAGTATCATAGAATAACCTAACCTAAAATAAAGAGCTTCAATAACATTAAGCTGGTTTAAATTGTTAACTCTAAAATTAACGGTAGCTTGTCTTAATGAACCTAAACGTCCTAAAGTTTCTATTGTTACAGAAGTTAGACCAGGCATTGGAACAAATCCTAGTTCTGTCGTACCTCCGAGACCGTAAGCACCTAATGTAACACCTGTAAGATTTGCTCTATTATCTGCACTTATTCCTTCTCTTAAGTTAATCCCGTCCCCAACTTGTACAGAAGTGCCTGCTTCAAGTATCCAATCCTGTGCTAAACTATCTTCTTTATCAAGTAGTCCTGTTCCTAGAGCATTATATATTTGCTTAGTTGTAACGTCGTATGGCTTAGCTGCTTTTTCATTCTCATTAATTTTTTCTAAAGTTCTACCAATTACATTAACAGAGGATGCAAGACGTACCCATGCTGTTTTATTGGCTAAAAATAAAACCTCTTCAAGACCCCTTTTATTTTCTGCTGTTCCGCCAGTACTGTTACGATTAGCTCTTATATCAAACTGAGATAAGACATAGCTTCGAAAAGGAGCGCCGAGAACATTGGATAATTTTATATTAGAATCCATTATTTACAGAATTATAATTGTTTAGTATTATTTTAAGGTTGATTGGAATTCTTAATTGAATACCAATAGGAGGGTATATTGAATCCCCGGGTAAAGCGTTTGCTGATGCAATAACCCACCACAGACTTGAATCCTGATAGAAGTCTTGTGCGATTAAATCTAATCGATCATTAACTGTTGTAATAACATAATAATCAGAATTAGTTGGCTGTACTTCTGGGTAGATGTTAGTCTCGTAGTAAGTACTTCCGGTTAAATTTAGTCTTGTGACAGGTATATTTTTATATCTTGATTGCATTATTACTGTGTTTGACTTGCTTGGTTAATAACACCTTGAGCTACTACTGCGGTTGATTGTAAGAAATCTCCGTTATTTGCAAGCAACGGTACAAAGTTGTTATTTAGAGTTACTCTTCGCGGTAATATATCCATAATAGGTTTAAAGCTACATTGTACTGAAACCATATGAGGTAATTGTCTTACGTCATCTTCTCCTTGCTTAATACCTGTTGTTGCTTCAGTTCGAAAGGCTTGAGCAGTAGTAGCAGGATCTCCTGAGTTTATAAATTCGTTTAATTGAATTTCCCAAGGCGTGTTACCATTATCAATAGTCACGTTTACACTCTCTAAAAAACCCGGTACTCTATAAAGATAATCACCAATTGTCAATTTAACAACACTTCCGCGCATTAAATTATAAGTTGCAGAATAGTCAGGATACACTTGTGATACGAGATGATTTAGCTTTTGATACATTGGTTTAAGTTCTTGTCTACTTTGCGCAAACATTTTAAAGCTAAAGCCAATACTTCTATCAAATCCTTGGTAAGTTCTAAAAGTCTCACCTCTACCCACATACTTAAACGTATTATAACTAGCTTGATTACTATCACTAATTTGGCCATCTAGAAAAGCTCTGAAAACTAAAGCTGCAGCAGTTGACCCGTCAGGATCATCGTTATCTATACACTCAAAAGCAAATTTTATAATATCGTTTGTAGCTAAAAGATTTCCCTTATCGTCTTCTAGATCCCAAGGCTTTTGATTGCTTGTATTAAAGTAAAAAGGTGCTAAAGCATTTAACTTATCTACACCGGTATTATTAGTAGTATCAGTATAGTTAACTCTAGCTCTAGGTGCGCCTGGATTACCAATATTTAACCTTGTAACTATATCGGTTTTAGCTCCGTAGTTATCCGCATTGTACGGAATAACTGGTGTTTGTCCGTCGTTTGTTTGCTTTCTAAAGTCTTGAATCTTAGCCTGAGTTGGTGATCCAGGATTAGTTGTACGAGTATCTTGTGCAGCAAGCTGTTGATATGTAAATGCTATAGCAGAGTAAGGGCGTTGAATTCCTGCTACAGTAAATCCATTAGTGTATTCTATTTTTGCAGCATCGGTATCTGTATATCTAAAAATTCTTGTAAAGCCATCTCCGTAAGTAGAGCCTGGACCTCCTGGATAATTGAATAATTGATTTTGTATAGATGAAATACCTAATCTATCTACTAGAAGAGGGTCAATTCCTATAGCATAAGTTGTATCTGAGCTTACAAGAAAGTTTTTATTGCTTATTAACTTTAAAGCACGTAAAATAGAAAGTCTATTAGTGGCTGTTGTATTGTTTTGAGGTGCACCTACAATGTATTGATAAGTTTGTCGTACAGATTCATATACACTAGGGCTATTACCGTGTCTATTAAAGTGAGTTCCAGTACCTTGAACACCTACCTGTGCAATAGTATTTGCGGGATTGTATACTTGTGTAACGGGTATAACTGCATTGCCTAAGGATAATCCTACAAACTGTAATGAATTAGGTACTTGAGTTTTAGGATTAGTTAACTGTAATCCTTTTTGTTTTTGTATAAAAGCAGTACCTTGTGGTGCAGATTTAAAAAACCTCTTTATACGTTCAGTATCTATTACTGCTGCCTTAGTAGTATATGTTCCATTTACTAGAGAGCTTATCGCTCCCCCTCTTACTGGGTAATCTAAGCTAGTTCTATTAAGCTCATAAAAGTCTTTAAAATCCGTAGGGGTATTAACAGTCTCAATAGGAGCTTGAATAAATGGTTGACCGCTATCTCCGCCTCCAGGCTGATCCATGCCAAATCGTAAGCTAGTAAGGTTTGTCTTGAAGTTAATTAACGGCATCTTATGATTTATTAGAGGCTTTTAAGAAATCTAAATATGTTGGTTGTGGTTTTGCGCCATAAGTAACGTCTAGTGGATTCTGACTTACAGGGATTACAGAGGAAGCTAAAAGAACGGAAGAGCCTCTTAATACTGTCGCTACGTTTTGAGGAGTTCCTTCGAACTGTCCTGTAAGGTTAGTTTTACCTTGCTTACTTAACTGCGAATTCTTTATTTGACCTAATACTGACATTTTAGACTACGTTTAATTGCTGTTGATTAGCATTTTTAAAGATAATTTGACCTATTTTAGCTCCATCTATATAAACATCTCCTGTACTTTTACCGTTTCCAGAAGTTACATTTGTTCCTGAAGGTGTATAAGAGGTTGAACTACTTGCAGTTGAAGAAGCTGGAGTTGATGCAGCGCTCATACCAGTGCTAGGTATTGAGGTAGTACTGCTAGGCATTGCAGTTGTTTCGCCTCCTCCTCCTGCTCCGCTAGCACCGGTATCCCCTGGAGCTCCTAAACTATCCATTCCGCTCATTGATGAATTATAGGCTAAGTACCCCATTAACGTTGCGAATGCTGCTGCACCTACTGCTATAGCGCCTGGCCCTAAATAGGCTGATCCTGCTGTTACAGAACTTGCTGCACCAGCAGCTTTTGTTGTCGCTATAGCTGTTTCCCCTGCTAAACGAGAGGCCATTGTACTAAGCTCTTGCCTACTCATTGCTAAGTTTATAGCGTTTGCTGTTTTTATAGCAAAGCTATATGATGCTGCTGCTGCTAATAGACCGACAATGCCTGCAAATACTGTTTTAAGATTTTTCATGTTAGCTAACCAATCAGCGACTTTAGTAATCATTGGAAGCAGTACAGTTGCCATTTGTGCAATAGAATTTTTAATAGCATCCATTGTAGCAGCAAGTTTTTCTGATACTGAGGCTTGTTGTGCACTATTTACTGCTTCTTCTCCTAATGTAGCTACTATTTGCTGTCTTGTTTTGTGTTGTGCAACTAGTATATCATACTGAGTACGTAAATCAGCGCCTGCAGCTTCACCTAGTACTTTTGCTTTTTCTTGATCTCTGAACATTTCTGCAATTGAATCTCTACTCATACCTATGGCTTCCGCTTTAGCTCTCTGTGAGATAGAATCTAATTGATTCCATTTTGCATTATCGCCGATAAGTCTATTAAGCTCTACCATTAGCCCTTTAGTATCATGAGAAAGGGCAAGCTGTCTTGCTTTAGATAACTCTAAATTTTCGCCTGTTAGTACTTCGGCTTCAAATTGCTTTTGTATACTAGTTTCAAAATCTAAAAACTGATCTTGAGTTGCATTAATTTTATCAAGAGTAGTACCTAATGCTTTGGCTTGTATTACTGCTCCTGTTAACTCTTTATAATTACCTCTAAAATTTTGATATACGGTTGCAGATACTTTGCCGACTTCTTCTAGTACCTGCTTTTCTGATAATTCTAATTTAACTCTTGCACCAGTTTCTTTAGTAATACCTGAGATGGTTTTATAAGTTCCCATTAGAGTATCTCCTGATTTTTTAGCAGCAAACTGTAGTAATGCCATACTTTCAGCAGAAGCGCCAGTACGTCTTTCAATTAGAGCGGTACTTAAGTTAAACTCTTGACTTTGTTTAACAATAAACCCTAACTGATTCTGTACACCTTCGTATGATTTTTCTAATTGATCGGCAGTTACACCTAATTGTAAGTTAGCTTTTGCAAGCTCTATGAAACCAGTCCTTAATTCTTTTCCTCTAGCTACACTAACTCCTAAATTTTTAGCTGTTTCAAACTGTTTAGATTCAAAGTCGGCAGCTAATTTAGCAAGAGCAATAAATCCAGTCACTATACCAGGGAGGACTGTTGTAAGGTCTGTTAAGCTATCGCCTGCTGTTTTAAAAGTTTCTTTTATTCCAGCGCCCATTACTCCAAGCTGCCCTTTCCCTTCACCGGCTGCTTTTTGCATTTTTTCAAGAATCTTTTCTGCATTGACAAGTTGTCCTACAATAGGTACTTGTGCAAGACCTTTAAAGATTTTACCGAGATTACCCATAGAAGATTCGATCTTTCTTGCGTACATCTCTTGCTGTGCATATACTGCTAATTGTTCTTTCTGCTTTTCTTTAAGCTCTCTTGTCATCTTAAGGAAAGTGCTTGCAGAGATTAATTGGTTCTTTCGAGCATTTTTAATATCTATCTCTGCTTGTGCAGTTCTCTTTAAAAATTCGTTTTTTTGCTTAGTTATATCTCTTTCCTTAATAGACCCGTCTGCTATAGCTATCTGTGTTTTTAAGATATCTTGGCTAGATTTAGCCATGCTCTGAAGATCTTTATTAATACCAGAAGCAACTGATTTTCCCCAATCTCTAGTCTGTCTAGCAGCATCCGATAGGTTATCGTTAATTTCGTCTTTAAGAAGTCTGCCTATACTCTCAAAAGAATCTTTTAGTATTTCTACTGTTTCTTTTAACTGTTCAAATTTTTCATTAGTCTTTCCAGCTTCGTCAGAAGTATTTCCGCCACCACCAGTTGAAGTAGCCATGTAAAATTTACGTAGTAAGTCCATGTATATAAATAGAGAAAGTGCCTATTTTTTAGACACTTTGCTCGTATATGTAGGTATTGCTTTAGTTGAGTTTGGAATTCCTGGTTTTGCTAGAGGTTTATTAGCTGTAACTAATTTTCCTTTGTTACTAGCTTGATCGTTTGCTTCTTGCTGTTTTTCGTAAAAATCATTCATAGTTTTATAAGTGAAATTACGTAGCCAAATAGGCATATTATATACAGTCTCCCAATTATAACCTCCTTTTCCGTAGAATACTATCTCATGTATTTGGGTAAAGAGAGCGGATCTATACTCCTGTGGAAGGATAAAAAAAGGAAGCTTCTATTGGTAGATCTACACCCTCCTGTGTGTAGCCGTCTGAACCGACAAAAGTAAAAGTTAAGTTTAGGTCTGGAGTTATTTTTCTCATATAATTTCTTAAAGCTCTAGCATCGGTAGCTAATAAGTAGGTATCTACAAACTCTCTAATGTCTTTCTTGTCTCTACTACCGTTAATTGATACGATAGATTGTTTTAGTCTTGTAGTAACGTCTGCAGATAAGTTAATTTTTTTAAGTCCCTTTAATTCAATTTCAATCTGCTTTTCATCTCTATGAGTTAGTATTTTAAAAATAATTTCGTTTTTAGACTGAGGTAAGGTGAATGTAAACTCATTTAAATTCTTACATAAATCGTAATCAACTTCTTTATTCTTTATTTCTGCAAGATCGATAGTAATAAGCTCTTCCTCTCCTGTAATCGGATGAGGATACTTAGTTTGGTAGTCTTTACCGTAACCTAAAATACGTGCTGCAATTAAAATTGCATTTTTATCACCTACTGTTAAGTCGTCGTAGTTAATTTTAGATACAATAAGGGATTGAAATAATTTATCAAATACTACTCCTTGACGGATATAGTTTTGATTAGATAAAATATCCTCTTCTTTAGCAGTCATGTATTTCATTTCGATTTTGCCAGAAGATAAAGGATTCTCTAAAGGATACAAAAGTCCTTTTGAAGGTAGTTCAACAGTCTCTGTAGGGAGACTCATTTTTGGTTGGTTTTCCATAATCTTAATTTAGTTATATATCAATAAATATCTAAGATATAGCTTTTTTACATAAAAAAACCGCCAAAAAGGCGGCTTTCTTAATATTCTTAATCGATTAGTAGTTAAGGATACAATAATCCATTCCTATACCTAATTCAATTGTGATAGCGTCTTGATTAGACCAATCGTAAGAACCAAAGTTTGATGTCTTAACGAAAGCTCCTTTGATAATCCACTCTGATACTACATCGCCTACTGGTCCTAAGATAGATAAGTTAAGGTCTTTTTTGTAGAAGTCAGAATAACCATCACGGCCAGTTACTGATTCATGTGATAAACGAATCCACTCCATTACGGCTTGTTGACCTGAAGGAGAGATTGGGTTGTATAAGTTTAAAGTCATATCTTGCCACTCAGCCTTACCCTTAATCTTACGGTAAACGTTGATATGGTCGATTTTAACTTCGTTCAAGTTGATGTTTGGTGCAGTTGCACTTTTGATCATAAATGAAGGGATACCGTCAATATACATGATGAAACGGTTCTGAACGGTTGGTTCAAAGGCCGTAAACATAATTTCATTTGGATCTAATACTGGCATTTTATTCTATGTTTTATATAAATATCTATTAATGCAAAACTTATTAACGGCAATGATGCATGGAAACTACTGTATATTCACCTTCGTCATTATATCTACGGCATTCACCGTTTCTTACTTCGTAATGGTGCTCATATTCCTTTAAAGTATCTTCATTCGGACCGAAAGTCTTACCTGGATTTACTGAATGTGTTTCTCCTGGTTGATTACCGCCTACTTTTCTATCCATGTGTGCAGAAGCAGCACCGCCTACAGCTTTATAAGCTTGCTTAAAACCGTCAATACCTTTAAGGTTATTATCTTTCATATATGCTACGATATCCTTAATGATAGCTGCTGTAAGGACTACTCCTGGAATTAAACCAACTAATGCTGCAATACCTTCGCTAGAGATTTCGTTTTGTGGACCAAAAGTTTTACTTGTATCAACACCATGTCCTTGACCAGGTGTGTTGCCTCCCATCTGTTTATCTATAGCACCGCTAAGTTTTTGAGCTGCTTTAAAACTTTTTGGGTGTTTTTTCTCCCACCACTTGTGCATTTTATCGATAGCAAGAGGTGCTAATCCAATAGCTGCCATACCTGCTGCGATAGCTTCCCAAGATGTAGCTGGATCTATTTCGTTTAATTGACCTTCTTCTGCTACATTCATCTCCATTTCTTTCATCTTCTCCATCTTCTTAGTATCTGCTTGAGCATGTACTTCTCCCATCATCGCTTCGGCGTCAGTTTTTTGAACTTCCGGAGAAGTTGCTTGAGACTTAGATTGCTTCGGTGTCTTAGGTTGTTTAACTGCTACAGTATAACCGTCGTTAGCTTTTGCTTCTTTAAGAATCTCTTTTGTCAGAGATTCAAACAATTGCTTAGATAAATGTAATCTAACTTTTGTATTATTCTTCATCGAGTTGTTTTTTTATTCTTTATTAACCGAATGTTACTCCAGTTGGTAATACGTTGAAATCTAATTGGATGTATTCAGCTGTTCTAGTTGGCTGTAAGTAGATAGCACCTACAAGTAAGTTTCTATCGATTACATCTGGTGTGTTATTGGTTTCGTCCATTACCACTCTGAATGCATATAAACCTTGTCTCTGTTGTACATACTCTAAGTAAGGGTTAACTTGAGATAAGAATTTATTTCTAGTTACAGCAGTATTTTGTTCAAATACTAATGTTTCTGCAATTTGACCAATATATCCCTTCAATGCGATTAATAAACGTCTTACATTTACTCTATCTAAAGCAGAAGCTCTAGCTTGTAAAGTCTTTTGACCATATACTACTGTACCTTGACCTGGGAATACTGCGATTGGGTTTACTTTACCTGTATATAAAGTGTTTCTTTGTGCTACTGTTAATCTTCTTTCTGGCTGGATTACTGTTGGTAAACCTCCTCTGTTAAGACCTGCAGGTGCAAACCACTCAGCAGATACTTTATCATTGTATTCATATACTCCTGGGATAATAGTAGAGGCCGGTACGAAGTTTAATCTACCTGTTTCTTGGGATCTTACTTGAACCCAAGGCCAATATGTAGCACCGTATGAATTATCGTAAGATTGAGCTCCAGTAGTTACTGCTGTAATATTTTGATTGTATCCAACCATGTCAACTACTGCAATAGCATCACCGCGGTTTTGAACCGTGCTTAATAAAGTAGATACTTGACTTGCAGCGTTCTGATTAGTAATACCTGGTGCGTAAATTGCGTTATAAGCATAGGCATCTGAATTTGCAAGTAAGCTAATTGCGACGTCGTAGTCATTATTAACTAGACCTTGAATATTGTTAGCAGCAGCTGTTGCAGCTACTGTTGGAATTTGTTCGAATAAATTTAATGCAACAGAAGCACTTCCGTTTGATAATAAACCTCCGTATAAAGCACCAGTTGCACCACCAAAGCTACCGTTTGCAGATCCGCTACCGTTTAAAGGAATAGAAGCTGTATAAGCCGCATATGCTCGACCTTGCGGATCTAAGTAGTTTGGTGTTGGAAAATATACGCTAGATACTCTAATATAATTAGATCTGTTAGGGTAACTGCCTGTTATATTTAAATAAGCAGCACCGCTTTCATCATAAGCCACTCTTTGATCTTGATCTCCAATTACGTATGCAATATAGTTGTTTTGATTTGGATCTAGAGATAAATTAGTCCAGGTTTCTAATACTGTTTGTCCTTGTGTGTAATCATTTCCTTGTCTAACAAGTAGAGTAAAGTACCCTGAAGCCGAATCAGCTTGAGAGATCTGCCATCTAACGTTGTCAGCAGAACCAGAAGGTAACAAGCCGTTAGTTGCTGTAGTAGCGCCTTGGCTATTATTCATCACTGTACCTACTGATAAAGTACTTATTTGGAAAGAAGCTGAACCTAAGCTATTAACAACTGTAGAAGAAGTAGCTGCAGTATAAGAACCACTCGCTACTCTCGTTACTAACAACGAAGTACCTCCTTGTTGGAAGTAGTTGTAAGCTGCTTGAGAAGTTAAGTACTCTTGTGTATTACCTCCAGAAATGAAAGTAGTTCCGTACTTAGCTTTATACTCTGAGTATGAAGTTACAAGGGTTGGGATATTCACTTTTCCTACTACTGTAGGGCCGATTAAAGCCGATCCTACTGTAATTGGACCTGCTGTTATTTGAGAAAGGTCGTTTTCTCTAAGGAAAACGCCAGGACTAATTAATGCTTCTGCCATTTTATGTGTTTATTTCTGATAATAAATAGCTGGTAATGATGGCAAAACCTAATTTATTGTATTGGTGTGATAACGCCGGTTTCTACGTCGATAGAACCATTACCGTACTTAGTGCCAAACCCTGTCAATAGGGCTTTTTCTTTTAAAGCGTTCTGCTTAATAATACTGTTTAAATTCTCAATCTCAAACTCTAAAAGAGTCTTTTTGTAATTTAAATCACCTAAAACTCCGATTGTTTCGAAGATTTCTTCTCTAAGACCTTGGAACTCTTTAAGTTCTTCCTGTGTTAACGTAACTTTTTCTGACATTTTACTTCTTTTTTGCTTGTTTAACTATTGCTTTAGCGTCTTTAGCTGCTTTTGAAGCTTTTTTCGCTACTTCATTCTTAGGAGCTACCTTTTCTACCTTTTCTACTACTTCTACTACTTCTTCAACTGCTGGAGTAATCGCTTCCTTTGCGTTTTCAATAGCTTTAGAGATCTTAGACTTGTTTAATAAGTAAGCTGTAGCTACTGCTACTACTACGATAAAGATTCCAAATAACATAAAATTAAATTTTGGTGTTGTATTATATAAATATATCGATATTTTTAGGAACTACCCTACTTCCGGCAATATTTTATTTTCTTTTAAGAAACTGTATAGATTTTTTGCGTAAAGCCTGTTATGTTCAGGGCCAGGATGTCCACCGTCTGCTCCATAATCCTTATAATTTCTATAATCATTATCAAATCTATTAGATTCTTCTATAGCCCCGTCTAAATGTGCTCCATTCCATACAAACGGGGTATTTTTAATCTGTAAAAAGTACGTAATTAGCAAATGGTTTCTATACCAGTTAACAATACCGTCTTGTTTATTAGTGATATTAGATAAATTATGGTACATCTCTCTTCCTACCGGATCTTCTTTAAAATATCCCCAAGGGTTCCATGCAAAAGGTTCAACTCCTCCTTCTCTTGTATAATAATCTTTCCTATCTTGATTTGGATACATTATTAAAACTAAGTCTGGCTTAACTAAGTCGTAATATGTTAGTAAGCATCTTGAAACGTAATCACTACTTCTTCCTCCAAACCCGAAGTTTAAGTCTACTGCGTTTGGGATTAGTTTACAGAGTTGGTGAGACCATGTCTTATCGTCATCTACTCCTACTCCTTCTGTATGAGAGCACCCTAAAGACATTATCTTAAATCCTTGTTTAGTAGGCTCGTCTCCTCTAAATCCTAAAGAGTTGTAGCTATATGTAGATTGTCCAGAATTGTCTGATCCTGATGTCGTATATGTCCTGTTCTTCCTTTCTTCTAATTTCCATTTATAAGAAGATACATCAAAAGTTTCTAATGTCCAGTATTTTATCATATTAAAGATTTAATTTTTATTTTTAAATTAGTATTCTCTAAAAACCAAATAAGTGAATACCTCTCTCCTTCTTCTATCGGTGTTATTTCGTGTTCGGTATTAACATCAAATACGTAAGCATTTCCGGCTCTTTTTTCTAGTAGATAAGCTTCCTTATCATAAAGTACAAAGTCGCCTCCTTTATACTCATCGTTTAGACACACTCCTACAGCATACATTCTACTTTCTCTAGTATCTTTATGTCTCCCAAACCAATCCCCCTTTTCGTACCTATGTAAATGTATAAAATTTTTCAATTTTATAATTTTTATTTCTATCTCTGCTTCAAAAAACTCTTTTAGTCTAGTAAATAGCCATTCAGTTTCTGTAGTAAAATCTATAATAGCAGATTGATATTTTCTATCTGAATTACTCCATAATTCACTTTCTTTTTTAAAAAAATCGATTATAGTACTACATTCTTCTTTACTAAAAATAACCTTTTGCTTAATCATATGAAGTTTCTTTCGTTACGCTTAATATTAGACTCCCCTATAAAAAACATTAAAGTCTCTCTAACGCCTTTAGTTACCAACTCTACTGAATGAGGAATGCCTGAATCGAATATGTAAGCTTTTCCTTTTTCGTAAGGTAGGATATACTCGGTATCAGGTAAGTAAAATTTTAAATCACCTCCTGAGAAGTTCTCTAAGTCAGATAGTTGTATTCCTAAAGTGTATATTCTCTTATCTCCACTATATACATGGTCATCATGTTTAATAAAAAAGTCTCCTACCTCATATCTTCTAAAAGTACATTCAATAGTACTACTCTTATTAATTGTTATTATTCCCGGCAAGGCATTTACCCAATCTATAATTCTATCTTGAATCCATAGGTTATCTTTATTCCAGATTATTTTAAAGGATTTCATCACACCGCCATTCTTTGAGTAGTTAGACCCTAGTCTTACTTCGATATTAGTATTCTCCCATTGTTCTACATAGGAAAGTATCTTACTTACCTCCTCTGTATTAAATAAATTTCGGCTTTCTATTTTCATCCTTTAAGTCTATTTTAATTTCTTCTTCTGAATTTACTCTATACTTTTTTCCGTAAGGAAAACCTTTATTTTTTAAATCTTCAATACCTATGTACTCTAACACTTTTTCAAAGCCGTCTCTATAGTATAACTCTTCGTAAGAGATTTTAAAAAAGTCTTTATCAAGATACTCTTCTTTAAAACGTCTTTTTACTTTTTTAAACGCCTCTTCTTCTTCTTTACTCTCTAGTTCCTTGTATATCCATTGTTGATGCCAGGTACCTTCTACCTTAGCGTTCAACCAAGACTCTATTTGTTCTTCTTCGTTTTCTCTGTAAAGCAATATTACTCTGTCAGAAATAGAGATTAATTCATTAAAATGTAAGCCGTTACCTAAAATATCTTTTACAAACAAATGTTCTGTCTGATACTCCCATCTAAAAGGAGTTATGCCGTTTTTAAAATCCTTCGCTCTTAAATTTGCTATCGGTTCTTGTAAAACAGTAAAATTTTTCTTAGCAGAAAACCAATTAGCAAGATTTGTCGAACCGGTTCTTGGTTCTGCTATTACTATAATAACCATACCGTTACATTAAAGTTTTTGTAACTTTTAAATGTTCAAATCCAACATTTCCAGCTAAAACTATCCTATCAATAGTTGACTCTGATGCGTTCATTGGAAAATGCGGCATATCTCCAGGCATTATAATTAAGTCGTCTTCTTCTGGTAGTATGCTGTATTCGACACCTTTATTTGATTTAAAGTAAATTATACCGTCGTCTGTACCCGGTCTTAATCTATTTGGCATTTGAATATAGTATACCCAGGTGTAATGTGGGTAAAAAGACTTTGTAGCGTGTGCAATTCCCGTATGTGTATGAAATTTTTTACTTCTTGTTTCAGCATAAAAGTTTGGCTGTACTGGTTTAGAACGTATTCTATTTATCCAACAATCTGAATTTATAATACTCCAATTATTTTGCGCACTTTTATATATTTCTTCGGAATAATTTATACCGCTTTGAATAATAGTGTCTATTTTTTTTAGAATTAATATTTCTTTCGAAGTTGATCGCTCCCAGAAGTAATTATCTACTTTATCTTTTACGTGGTACTGGTGAAGGTATCCATCAGCTTTTTGGTTTTTTTGTAATTCAATTTCTTCATAACATTCCTTTAAGAATTCATCTTTAAATTCCTTTAAATTTAACTTAACCTTCCATATGTAGGTGTCCTTATCAAAATAAATTTTTTCAATTTTCATACCTTTTAATTAAAACAAAGTTTTATCTAATTTTAATTTGATCATTTTTAATTTAAATGCAATTGTAATACGTAAATCATTAAATGTTATTTTTGGCGAAGACCCTTTATGGTAAAGGTCGCTTTTAAATAATATACCGCTATTGTGTGTAGGTTTTGCGATATCAGTAATGTTATCCTGTTCGTCTTTAAAATAAGTTTCTCCTATAGTACTACTGTCTCCTTTATTAAAATAATATAAGAACGTCCAAGCATTTTCTAATTTAGAATCTACATGCCAATCTCCTTCTTGACCAAACGTATGACCGTTTGCGTATATTCTAATTATTTCAAATTGATTACTCGTCAATTCCTCTATTTTTTTTATAAAAATACTGTTAAAAAACGGATAACTTGTCAAACTTGGTATCATCCAAAACTTATGAGAGGAAGTAGGTCTACTTAGATGACCGTATTTCCATAAAGAGTTATCGATTATTTCTTTACATATAGAATACTCTTGTTCGGATAAGATATTAAAATACTGGCTGTACATATGTGATTTTTATTAAAATAACTTTATAATATTGGTAGGTTTTAGGACGAAAAAAGTTACCAGGGAGTATCTAAATCCTTCTTTTACCGGTAATATTCTGTGTTTAATTTTTGAATTAAATATTATGGTCATATTCTCTATTGGATTAAACAGTTTTGTTTCCTCGTTTAGAATATATTGCAATTCTCCGCCTTTGAAATTATTGTTTAAATAAGTTATAACTGTTCTATCGCAATTATCTCTATGAAACGTATCTTCACTGTTTGTATCGTCTGTAGCACAGTTGAGTGAAATAAAACTAATATCAAAAATATTAAGATCTACATACCTGCTTATTTTACTGTAGTAATTTAATAAGCTATTTTTTTGTTTAGATATATCTGTCTTATAGTATGTAAGTTTAACTTTATCTGGTTTTATTGTAAAATCATTTAAGTTATCTGTCATTTTTTCTTTTAAAAAAATAAACTCGTCTTTATCTAGTAAATTATTAACAAAACTTATCATATAAAATTTCTATTATTTATATCAAATCTTTTTTCAAAAGAATTATATACCCAGTTTTTAAATTCAATATTATTAATTATACCTGATTTATTTTTGTATATAGTTGTATTTAACTTCTCAATTTCTATATTAACATTAAATTTTTTATTTATAAACTTAGTATACTTGTCTAAATCTAAAATATCAAATTCGTAGGTACATTTTTTACAGTTTGTCCAATAGTTTTGTGAAAGTATTGTAGAGAGATTAGTAAACACATTCCTATAAGTGCTACTAAAATCTAACTCTTCTTTAATTAGTCTACAGTAAATATTAAACCATAGTTCATGTCTTCGATTAGTTGTATCGTATAAATTATTTATAGTTTCAAAATCAAAAAACGAATATATAAAATTATTATCAATTTCGCTAATATCAACTACTGGAGTATGATTGTTTACAGTAATAATTTTTGAAAAAATAAATTCAATTCCGGCTATAAATCTATCGTAAGGATCTCTTTTTATACAAAATGTCTCTTTGTCACCGAAATCTCTCTTTAATTCATCTAATTTAACATGCGGATGCGGTAATACATCGGTATTATTAAGCTTGTTACTTTCTAATAATGCATAATATACTGGTGCATGTTCTATTCTAAGATTCGAAGTTAATAGTGAGTGCTCGACTGAATAGCTTGCATTTTTTGGAATACTAACCCAGATTAATTCGTTATTAATTAATAAACTCATCTACAAAAAACTTTTTGATTTTTTCTGAGTATTTGTAAATAGCTCTGTATTTTCAACCTCTAACCACTTGTGTAGCGGACAGGCATCGTACATTGGTGAAAATATTTTTTTCTTAAGAGGACAGCCACAGTTAGTACAGACGGGACTTCCTGTATTCTTTCTATGTCCTATAAATTCACAATTGTTACAGATATTTAATCTAGCTGCTGCTAATACTAACTGTTCTTTTGATGGATTTGCTGCAATAATCCACGATTCTGCAATTTCTTTTACTTTTTTTATCATAACTTATTATTAAAAAAATTCTATTAAGAATGCTTTTGTTTTATTGCGCTCGTCAATACCGCTACTGCATTCAGTAAATTTAACTTTACTGTACTATTTGAAACAAGTTTCTGTCTTTTAAACAAATCTTTGTAGTTTGAATAAGATAAATTTTTATTATTTTCTGTTGCCATGCTTCTATTTTATTTTTTTAAATTCAACATCTATTTTATTATAATCAACCGTATATAAACCATTTCTATCTTTAGATAATGCATTTTCAAATTTTGTTCCAATTAACTCTTGTGCGATTACTCCCTCATATAAGCCATCTTCGTTTTTATAATTAAAACGATATATGTTTATACCATGTAAAGACTTATCGTATAGTTTTATATTCTCTTTATATAAAACATCGGATTTTTGTCCGTTACAATACCCGTAAACTTGATAATAAGGATTTTGTCCGTTTCCGGATTCATCGCTGGTTTCGCATACCGGTGTTGAATATCCATAAGGGCTATAGCCTGGGTACCTTGCACATACAGTGCCTGGGTCTAGGTAAGCATAGGTACGTGCGCCGTACGTATAAAAATAATTGCTACCGCAGTCATTAAAAAGAAATAAAGTGTTATTTCGGTCTCCTGGAGGGCATCTTACGTATCTACAGTCGTAACCGTAATTATGTGTTACTAAACCGTATCTGCTCTGTGTTTCTGTCTCTTCTAACGTCAAAAATAAATCTGATGCTTCAAAGTCTAGCAAGTACCCTTTAAATTTATCGAATTTGTATGTTATATTAGTTATAACTGATGTTACTAGTTCATTAGTCAAACTATCAAATAAGACGACTGTGCTACCTGCAATTAAATTTATGTACTGTTGAAATTTTGCGTTATCTCCGTCTTTAACCATAATTTCAGCATGCCCTACATCTGAAAATATCGCATTAGTATCAGTTTCGAACGTGACTAATGTACCGAAATAGTTTAAAGAACCAGTGTTTACTAACTCAGTTGTCGATATTTCAAAATTTGCTACTGTCTCGTTAAAAGAACTACTCCACGTTAGTGCAGGTTGAGCTCTATCGTCAGTTGATAAAGTACTAAATAGTATTGATTTCACACTATCACCGGTATTGAGCTCTTTTGCTAAAGATATATTTCCGTCTGGTAGTATAATTTTCGTATTATCAGTTGCATCTAACTTTACTGCAACTTCTGAAATTTGAGTGTAAAATTTTTGACAGTATCTCATTCTATCCCAGTATTGAACTTCTCCATTATCGTCAAAATCACAACTTTCTACTACTTCTAAATTTGCAGTTTTTTCTAAAGTTTGTAAGTTAATAATATCTAAATTTGAACCGTACAGTAGATCTACACTTCTATACGATTTAACTCTGTTATCTAATAAATCATCAGTATTGTATATAAACTCCTGGATATACTCTTCAGCTCTTAAATTAGACTTCAATACATTTAATTGTTCAATTGTATCAACTTTAAGTAATTTTGGATATGTTTTGTTATCAAAAGGAGTCACTCGTCTTTTAATACAGTAGTTTGGATGATTTCCATTATCTCTCAAAGTAGTACCGATCGAATCAAGGATAATTTCGTCGTTATTTATATAACACTTCGGAACAGAATTTGGGTCTGCGTCGTACATTAACTTTAAAAACTCGCAGTTATCTCTTGCATATGTATCGTCAATTAATGCTGTAGTATCATATGATAATCGAATAATTAACTTGCTATCTTCATCTTCTACAAACGGAACAGTAATTGAAGTCCTATCGGTTTGAAATGTATTAAAAGTTATAGAACTTCCTGATGTAAAATCAGCTAAGTAAGATTTAAAACTTGAAAAAACAGCTGTACTATTTTCTGAATTTTGACTAATTTTCGTCTTTAACTCTTCAAAATCGTAATTAAACGTATAACTTGACTGTGCTGATAAATTGTTTTCATTTGAAATTAAAACAATTTCTGTAAAATTATTAGATGTTACGAAATTCTCAAAAGATGCAGAATCGAAATTTAACGACCACTGAGTATCTAACTGTACATTAGTATTCGTTTCTAAAGCTTTGAAAGATCCATCTATATCTTTCATAAAGTCGGTTCCTATAATAACTGCTCTCATATGCG
>Ga0114974_10000250_pt1 | contig 45993 bp, 45 predicted proteins | sample S_130206_EF_Meta_FD_87318 | JGI IMG/M metagenome (GOLD analysis project Ga0114974, IMG submission 87318) | Freshwater microbial communities from Lake Simoncouche, Canada to study carbon cycling - S_130206_EF_MetaG | ecosystem: Environmental > Aquatic > Freshwater > Lake | place: Lake... | reverse complement strand
GAATCAGCGAAATCCTGAATGTTCATCGCATCCTTACAATGCTCGTTCAAAAAGATCTGCATATTGAAGGTTTTGTTATGGCTATTTTTTGTTTTAGTATTATTGATAGTCGTGTTATTACTATTTTTACACATATCCATCATTTTATTTTGTAAATCAGTATTGTTTTTCATCATTTCAAGGATCAAATTTTTAAAGTCTTTATTATCATTGATTAATTCTTTATTTTCGTCAATGAGGGTTTTGATTAACATATTTTCTTCATGTATGAATTGAACTGGTGGCATTGTTATAAATGTTGGCTGCACAGGTGGTGTTGGAATAATGCATGTTTTTTTGTGTCTCCATAACCCTACGTTTGATTTATATTCTTTACTACATATATTGCAAACAAATAATTGCGATTTTTCTATTACCAAACCATTACTATTTATTACTTTATTATGTTTAGCAGTGGATATGTGTTTTTTATAATCACATTCCTTAGAGCAAGTATACTCGCAACATTCACACACAAATTTTTTGGCGATTTTCAGCGACTTTTCAATTACCATTTCTATATATTTAAGTAATATAAAAATCGCCTAAACCTTTTACAAATTAAATTATAAAAAGTGGAAAAAATTATGCTCACAAACTTTTTCACCCAAAAACCAAAATGAGAGCATAATGGTCACAACTCGTTTTTTCACGTTTTTTCCAGAGGGCGAAGCCAAAAAAGCCATTTTGGACATTTATAAATGTCCAAAACCGGTTTGCGACCAACAAGTCTAGAATTTTCCATTTTTTTCATTTCTTAAAATAAATAAATTATATAAAATACATATTTATTTATTTAATTTAACACGAATTACCCATGTCATATAAGTACCGAATGTATGAATACATGGTGGCGAAAATACTCGGTTTTTCAATATAAGGAATGGTGTTCTTATCGCAATAATTTCTAACAATATGTTGGATTTGTCGCAAGGAACTATGCGGTAAATTTGGGAATAGATGATGTTCGATTTGTATATCAAGTCCAAAACAAATAAAGCGCACGAGTTTATTCTCAGTTTTATAATTTATGCTACTCGTCACTTGATTGAATAAGAAATCATTTTTATATTCATTATTTACTTGGATACAATCACGCTGTATATGAGATAATTGAGCAATAGATGAAAATAAAAACCCAATCGTTCCGTATAAGACAAATGTATTTAAAAAACCAAAATTGTATAAAATATATACAAACAACAGTATATTCCAGCGTTTTTTTTCTATAAAAGTCAAAGGTCCTTTACCTAACCCATTCAAGACAAATAAGAAATAAGCATATATATATTGAAACCGATGATGAAAATAATGTTGGTGCGTATCCGAGTGTCTTAAAAAAATTTGATGATGTTCAAAATCGGAGTCGTATTTGGTATTTGTAAAACAATGATGTAAATAATTATGTTCATATTTCCAAATTTCCGAGTTTATGATAGGCGACAAGATTAAATATGAAAATATATTGTTTATTCTTTGATTTTTGAAACCGGTATAGTGCGATGTTTCATGAAAAACTAAGGCAACATAACCTATATTCATAATAGCCAATAAAATCATCCACCAAACAGATAACCCCGCTGCGTTGTAAAGACAATAGCCCCATAAGCCAATATATAAGGCTAGCATAAAGGCATTGTAAGCAATTTCACTATTAGACCAATACACCGGTATTTTTTTTTCTTGAATTTCCGTATAGATCAACTTTTTAAGGTCACAGTATTTGTCATAGCTGTAGTTTGTATCACATTCAATAATGGTGCCCTCGTTCAGCGGGATTTCATATTTCGGTAATATAGTTAAAATAGCTTTTGGATGCTTATGATAAGCATAGATCATCGGTGTAATATTTGTATTGGGTTTTAAATTATTAAACATATCCATGCCGCCTGGGTGAATTTTTACAAAATCGGTCAAATCGTAGAACTTATCGTGAATTTTATATTTATAAGTCATTATTATATTGTATTATTGAGTGTAGTATTATATAGAATTAATTACTTAAATGTTTTTTATAACTGTTAATGTCTACATAAAAATAAAAAAACTGGGTTGTTTTTTATTTTTTTTCTATTCTATATAATTTATTGAGTATATAATTTATTCAGTATTCAAATATTGCCATTTTTTCCAGGTACGCGCGGATGTCTTCGTCCTTTTCAAAGGACAACCCTTGTCCGCTGTTCTGCATCCAACAATCTCCGATATACCACATATGGTTCGAGAAATCGTGCCAATATTCGAGTGGCGTCATAGTCACGGGTTCTTCATCATCCGCTACTGAATAGCATTGAACGATAGCCTTCTCGTGCGCCCCGATATATTTAGGCACTAAGAATTGCACGACAAACAAGTTGGACTCTAACACATTGCTTTCGTCGCGCCGGTGAATAGAGAGATCACGCTGCCGCTCGCCCGAGATTGCCAACCGGAGCAACTCGTTTTGCAGCCCAGCCTCAATAAAGAGTTCTACCAGACGCACATTATTAACCATGTTGCGCTTCTTCTCTTTATCGGTGGATGAAAACAATTCATGGTTCGCCATGACATAAGTGATCAATAATAAGCGCTTATTGTTCAAGAGACCGTTTAATTTCCAACGCCGGATGGTCCGAACGTCATCGGTTAAGAGTGCCTCCGTGAGTTCCTGGAAGAGTTTGTATAATTCCAGGTTTTTTTCGGAATTATTATCTTCATACTCATCATTAGTCCAAGCCGGATAGTATCCGGGGATTTCCGAGCGAATGAAATAGAGGCACTCTTCAAAATCTTCGAAGAGCTTGTCTTCTTTGGCTGCGCTTGCTGCTTGCTCTGCTTTCTGCTTCTGCTGCTCCGCTTGCTGCTTCTGCTCCGCTTGCTGCTGCTCCGCTTGCTTGTGCTGCTCCGCTTGCTTCTGCTGCTCCGCTTTGATCTGCTCGGCTTGGAGCTTCCAAGTTGTATTGTTATGCGCATATCTAAAAGCCCGGAAGGGCGCAAACAATACACATTCGGTCGCTTCGTCGACAAATTCACCCGCCATCTCGGGCATCTTCTTACCTGTATTTGCTTCGAGTAACCAATTGTAATGAAAAGCACACATTTCAATCGGTATAATCTCAGCGGGCAAATCCGTGCCCCAGCTATCGACATATTTATATAAAACCTTTTGAAAGGTAACCGCTCCCATGCAGCATCCGTAGTTGTTCGCTTGGCAAGTCATTTTCGTTCGTTTGGTTCGTGGTAATACCATCTTTTTTATTTTAAAAAAGCATTTCAATTTTTTGCAAAAAAAATACATATACTTACTTGATACCTTATACCTTATATTTTATACTTATACCTTATATTTTATACTTATACCTTATATTTTATACTTATACCTTGATAAACTGGTCAATACTTTCTAACCAATCTGCGAGTGTTCCAGGCTCGTTTTTCGTATCGACGTTCGCATTCAATAGCAAGAGCGGCTGTTTGTTTTCAATGAGAAGCCACTCTTCGTGATACTTGTGGCAGTTTTGTAGATAAGCTAAGGGTATCACTTCACCTGCGCGTCCGCGTTTAAGCACTCGCTCATACGAAACTTCCGGATCAGCTTGCACATAGATGAATTTAATCGGCGGCAAATCCGAAATAAATTCATCAACCCATTTCATATAAATCATATATTCAATGTCTTCTATCTTCTGGTCGTGGAATAACATTTTGGCAAAAACCGCCGAGTCGGTATAGACACTGCGCTCAAGAATAATAATACGATATTTTTTTTTCAAAGCGGCGCGAATGGCGGCAATGCGCGAAATATAAGCCATCATCTGAAACGAGAAGGCATATTTTTTTTGGTCGGCATAATATTTTTCTAAAATAGTCACGCCCTTCCCATCGACAATGGTATCCCAGACATCTACCGGCTCAGCCATAAAATGAATAGTAGGATCGGCGGCATATTTATCTTTTAAAGTTGCGAGCAAAGTGGATTTGCCAGTGCCGATATTTCCTTCAATTGAGATGATAATCGAATCGGCGCTAGCGGCGGGAGGAGCGGGAGCACTTGCTTCACTATGATGAGCACTTTCTTTACTAGCAGGAGCACTCGTCGCATTGGCAACTGCATTTGCCACTGCATTCACAACCGAAACCGCATTCGCGAGCGCAATCATAATGTTATTCGCCATGTTGATTATAAGTATATGTAATGAATATAATAATTTTAAATTCATTTCAATTTATTATTTATATAATTATAAAATTGAAATAGAGCTAAGAAGATAAGATATATATAACTGACGTCATCAACGAAAATGGAATACCTTACGAAACAAAGCAAATTAACACGCGAAGAATGGAATAGCATTGAAGTGCCGTGCGCGGATAGTGAAAAGCGAATTCTCGGCTTAATCGAAGCTGGGTTTGCTGATGTAAATATATCGCGCAATTATACCTTAACCTTAATACAGCATATGAAGATGCAATCTACACCGCAATTCGATGCTTATTTATATAATCAGTATTTCGAAAAGCCGATTAATGAGTTGTGTGAGAAATACAAAAAGGGCTCTGCCCTTTCAAACCCGTCCTCGACCGAAATTGATAAGGGACTAAAACCACAAGTCGTGTTGAAAAAAGCCGATCTAATCCGGTTTCAAAATACCCATAAACACATCGAAGATCACAAGCAGACGATTTTTGAATATATTTTACTGGACTTGTTGGAAAAGTTCTTAAAATATCGCCGAAGTTCAAAAGCATCAGGTGCAAAAGTGAACGACGAATGGATGTTTTATTACTATACTATCCATAAATTGTTCGGGTATAAAGTGGAGGGCTGCAACGGAGAACTGCGTAAACAAATCTTAGCTATTCTCGATGCCAGCGTGGTATTAGACGAGCAACTCATGGAAAAGATGGTGGCTAAAGGCGACAAGTTGATCGAAAAAAACGAATACTTGTTGAAATACGCCGACGAAACTCTATACGACCATCAGAAACAATTGTTCACCGTATGCAAGCAGCCGAACCCGAAGCTGGTGCTCTACATTGCGCCGACCGGGACGGGCAAAACGATGTCGCCGCTCGGTCTGGCTGAGAAATACCGTGTGATATTTGTATGCGCCGCCCGGCACGTGGGCTTAGCCTTAGCCAAGGCGGCTGTCTCGGTGCATAAGAAAATTGCCTTTGCCTTCGGTTGCAATGACGCCTCGGATATCCGGCTGCATTATTTTGCGGTGAAAGATTATACGAAAAACGAGAAAAGCGGCGGCATTGGCAAAGTAGATAACTCGCAGGGCGAAAAGGTTGAGATTATTATTAGCGATGTCCAATCGTATCTGCCGGCAATGCTGTATATGCTGGCTTTTAATCCCAAAGAAAATATTATTCTCTATTGGGATGAGCCGACCATCACCTTGGATTACCCCGACCACGAATTACACAGTCTTATTCAAAAAAACTGGAAGGAGAATTTAATCCCGAATGTTGTGCTTTCGTCGGCGACCTTACCGCAGCGGCATGAAATCGTAGAAACAATTAACGATTTTGCGACGCGCTTTGCATGCGTAGCAGGTTCAGGCGTAGCAGGTTCAGGCGTAGCAGGTGCCTGTGCCGGTGCAGGGCAAGCCGAGGTACACGAAATTGTCAGCTATGACTGCAAGAAGACGATACCCATGATTAACCGGGAAGGCTTTGCCGAAATGCCGCATTACTTGTTTGACGATTACACAAAAATCTTGGAAGTTGTTGAACATTGTAAGCAGTACAAAACCTTGCTGCGCTATATTGATTTGGGCGAAGCGATACAGTTTATAATGTTCATAGATAAGACATATAATGGCAGCACGGGCACGGGTGTAATGCTAAACGACCGCTACAAGGTTTCAGCCGAGTTTACCGATCTCAATGCACTCACGATGTATAATGTGAAAATGTTCTACCTGAACTTACTAGGCAATTTACAGGCGGATGCGTGGCCGGAACTTTATAAAACTTTCCACGCAAAGCGCACAAAACGCTATGAATCGTCGGTGAACATTGTAACAACGGATGCGCATACATTAACCGATGGACCCACCATCTTCTTAGCAGATGATGTCAGTAAAATTGCGCAATTTTATATACAAAGCGCGAATATTCCGGATTATGTGTCAAACGACATCATGAGTAAAATTCAATACAATCGGATGCTCAATGAAAAAATAGATACGATGGAGAAAAAAATGGAAGATGCGATTGCCAAGCAAGCCAAGGGCGGTGGGGCTGGGGATAAAGAGGGAAGTAAGGGCAAGAGCAAGAGCAGCAGTGGCAAGAGCAAGAAAAGCGATAGCGATGAACGCCTTTCACCCGAATTAAAAAAAGACAAACAGCAAATTGAAGAATTGAAAATGTCGGTGAAAATGGTGATGCTAAATCCGGCATATGTGCCGAATACCACAGACCATCTTTATAAATATGCGGCGAAGGTCGAAGCACCCCAAGCTTTCACGTGTAATATTTCCGAGGATGTGGTGGAACAAATTATGCAGATCACTGATATCGCCGATTATTGGAAATTATTACTGATGATGGGTATCGGGGTATTCGCGTCGCATAAAAGCACGCGATACGTTGAATTAATGAAGCAGTTGGTGCAAGACCATAAACTCTATATGATTATTGCGTCAACTGATTACATTTATGGTACCAATTATCAACTATGCCACGGCTATATTGGCAAAGATCTGGGAAAGATGAGCCAGGAAAAATGTATTCAGGCGATGGGACGGGTTGGGCGCAATAAATTACAGCAAGATTATAGTGTGCGGTTTCGCGACAACGAACTGCTTTATAAATTATTCCAGCGGGATGATAATAAGCCCGAGGTCGCCAACATGAACCGGCTGTTTAATACGGACTAAAATGTTATATGAAATAAGCATATATGAAATAAGCATATATGAAATAAGCATATAGGAAAAGAATTTAAATTGATAAGGCTTATCATACTAATACATAAAGAAAATGTCACCCGATTATTTTATTGTCCCGATTATCATGGGTCAAGCCTCATCAATTATTAACGCCTTAAAAACGGGCATAATTATTTTTGATTTTTTCATGCTGATTTTCTTCTTATTTCTCTTTTATAATACGGATACGGCTTATCTGAAAAAAATGTACACGCAATGGACGAGCGCCGAAAAAAATAGTATCGTCATTTGTTCCGAATTAAAAACGCGTTCCATTAAATTTCGCGCCATCATGCATTATTTGGCGAAAACCAATGAAACTATTAGTCGGCTGAGAGAAGATACGGAATTTGATTGGGATAATATTGAAAAACGTAGCGGCTATTTAGTGGATCAGCTCAAGACATTTAAATTAACTGACGATATCCAGGGGAAAATAAGAAACGAAGATAAAGAAAAAATGAAAAACGGGGATAATAATAAAACGACCTTCGTTGAATATAATACCTTGACCGTATTTTCGCATAAGCTCAGTTTAACTCGGCTACAAAAATGGGTTGATGAAAAGGTGAAAGAATACAAGGAATATTTGAAACATACCGCCAATGAAAAACAATTATTTATTACCGTCAAGGCTAAAAAGACAGCGAGTGGTGGGTCTGGAGAGAGGCGCAGTGAAAACGATATACAGATTGATTCGGTGGAATGGGATTCGGCGATTACATTTGAAAATAGTTATTTTCAGAATATGACGGATATTATGAAAAAAATAGACTTTTTCTTGAATAATAAAGAATGGTATTTCAAAAAGGGCATTCCTTATAATTTGGGCATATTGCTACACGGGGAACCAGGGTGTGGGAAGACCCGCTTCATTAAACAATTAATGAACTATACCGGTCGGCACGGGATTGATATTAAATTAAACGACGGTATGGATTTCAGCGATTTACAAACAATTATTTTTAAAGAAGAACTAAATGAAACCCACATCATCCCCCAAGCGCAGCGAATATTGATTTTTGAGGATATTGATGCGCTAGGGGATGTCGTAAAAGACCGGGATTTAAAAAATCCGAAGGCACCAGCTAATGCCAATGCAAATGATAATGATGCAGCAAAAGAAGAAGCGAATGAGTTTAAAATGATTAGCAATTTATTTAAAATGACAAACGGAACGGCGCCTAATTCCAAAAACAACAATTTATCTTATTTATTGAATATGTTGGATGGTATCCATGAGTGTAGCGGTCGCATTATTGTTATGACGACAAACAAGCTCGATGTATTGGATAAAGCCCTGATAAGACCGGGTCGCATTGATATAAAAATTAACTTTAAAAAGTGTTCGCTGTATGATATCAAGCGAATGATTGCGATCTTTTGGGAGTTGGAAATCGAAACTGAAACTTTATTGCCGGAACTGGAAGGGAAATATACCTGCGCGGAGATATTAAATATATTTCGAGAGACGGATACGTTTGAGGATATACGGGAACAGTTTTGCAAATAAGGATTATTACATTTAAGGATTATTACACTAAGGATTATTACATTTAAGGATTATTACACTAAGGATTATCAAATGTTTCAATCTCATTTGCCGTCTCTTTATTTGGTCCGCCGCCAAAAATAGATTGTTTATACGCCTTGTATATTTTATAATTCGCCGAAATCGGATTTAAAAATCGTATTAACCAAATGAGCAAGACGGTAATTGCTACAGCGTGCCTATATTTCCAATCGGTCATCGTGTATAAAACCAGAACGATCAGAAACAACCCATACATTATAAATTGTGTCGCATTAAAAATCTTTTCAATCTTCCGTTTTGTTGTCATTCCGCGTTCAAAATCGTCATCCATGAACTGAAAAAAAACCATCCCCGTAGAGCCAGTAGGTTCAAAATAATATTCATAAAATGGATATTTTGTATGTTTTTGTACAAACCAGTCAACCATTTTTTGCGGTAACAGAAAAACAATCGGTAAGGTCGTAAAACATTTATAGACATAAAAAGGTTTGAATTTCATTTCAGCGGTTAAATTATGGTTCCACTCTTTTTTTAAAAAAATATTATTGATATTAGTAATGAGTGCGTCATTTTTCGTGCTGACCAAATAAGCCCCTGCCCTCCCTAAACGCAGACTAATTTCAATGATTTTCGTATCGCGGTATTGCGCATTAACGATGCCAGTAAATCCTTTCATATGTTGATTAACCCACTCGGTGATAATCGACGGCGGGTTAGTATCAGGAGAGACATATTTCCAATCATCGCTGAACCCATTTTGTTTGGGAGAATACGGATAGGTTAATTGGTGGACAATGACCCCATTTAACATCACATAATCTGTCATGCCTTCAGTTGCGTCAATAAATTCCGACCATATCATGTCTTTATAATCTATATATTTCAGTAACTCGTCGGCGGAATTGATTTTATAGCAATTCTTTGAACAGGCGCTTAAATGCCCCCAGCGCGGTTTAATAAAAATAGGATAATTCACTTTCTCTTCTTTGCCTTTTAGTTTTTCTAAACGTCCACCGAGTAAGCCTTGGCTTTTAATTATCCAGAGTTTGTCATAGACGTATTTATACTGCGGATAGCGTTCATAACAATCACTATCGTAGAACGGCATTTTATCAGTTAAATGTGTCTTGAATTTATCAATGTATGGATTAAAATAGCCCATTGTTTTGCACCATTTTTCTTCATAGGGCATTAAATATTTAAAGAAGGACATTGGTAAGTATAATATATATAAATAAATATATACTAATAGATATATATTTATAGACATATACTTATAATTAAATAACGATCAATCATCATGTATTTTTTAATTAAAGGCGGCTACGATTCCTTGCGGAAACACATTGTGAATATTTCTTTAAGGCATACTCATAAATGGACAGAGGGCAGAATTCATACAAATAATATATATTTATGTAAATTAAATTCGTCGCAAGACAATCGGTTAGTGATGGTTAAAAATAATAACAAACATATCTTACTATTAAACAACATGATTATTTACGAGACCGAAAATGTCTTTTCCTATAATGTTGATTTAACCCGCTGTTTAAGTGATTATAAACGAGGAATGACAAATATAGATGATTTGCTTGATGCAAATTTAATTGACTATAATTATGTGAATTACAATGAAATGACGAATATTAATGCACATCGAACTTTGAATTAGTAACCGATTATAATAATATATATTTATATTTATCTAATATATATTATGTCATTTGGCGGCGTTTCTAACTTACGAGAAAATCTTAAACAATTTATTATATCCGAAAATATAATCGGTACAATGGCAGGGGTAACTATTGCTATTGCTGCAGGAAATATGATCCAATCATTTGTGAAGGAAATAATATTTCCAAGTATTTATTACTTTTTGAAATATAAAAAGCTCGGTGATTTTTCACCGATTGACGCAGCGCATATATCGAAGTTTGGTAAAGAATTCATTACCTTTACATTTGTCGTAATTATTACCTTTATTTTTATAAAATATATATTAGAACTGTTTTTAAATATGCGAGGTGATGTTAAACAAAAAAGATCATCAACTATGTCCAATAACCGAGGAATTTATAATAATTAAGTTATAATATTAAGTTATAATATTAAGTTATATTTATAAACTTTCCAGATCTACATCGTATTTTTCTTTAATTTTCTCTCTAAAAATGCTCAATTGTTCTTCTAAAATATAATCGGTGGGTAGGACCATGCGTAAATTCAACCGCTTGCTTTTTTCTTTACCTTCGGCGCCGTCGGCTTTTTTATCAAATATCAGGTGAAATTTATCACGTTCATTTTTAATAGTAATAAAAGCCGGTAAGCCCGTCTCTTTACTTTCCGGATAAATATCTTTTTCTAAATCGGCGACGACCTTATTGGCACTAGCGAGTTTCTCTGCCCGACTTATTTTTGCTGATTTACTGCTTATCCAAGCTTTATCCAATTTGGCGTGTCTTTCTACTTTGAAGAATTCGCGATATAAATCCTTTTCTTTATTATAACATTCATTATAATAAACGACATATTTGTTCATCATGCCTTGGGTGAGCCCCTCGGGTAAAGCTTGGGCGTTGTGCTTGCGTGCTCTTTTGGTGCCATCCGCTATACCTTTTGAATTTTGTTCTTGTTCATCTCTTGTCGCAATGCGTAAATTCGTAAGGGTATTATTTAATGGGTTGCGATCAATGTGATCAACGCTTACATTTTTGGTGCCCTTACCGTTGCCATGACACTCCATAATAATTTGGTGGATATATAAATTTAGGGCACAGCATATGTAACCGCTTTGGTGATTATAAAATGTTATTTTTTTTCCGTGGTTATGTATTTTTTCGAATTCTAAAATTTTCAAATAAGAATTAGCCGATAAAACGCATAAAGTATTTTTTTCGCAATACATGAGTATTTGCTCTTCATTATTACTTGTGCGAATTTTCCACATGGGATTTTTTATCACAAAGGCGTCATTGCCAATTGTATGATGATGACCTTGTATATATTCCAATATCGTATAATTTTGTTTAACGACATCGTGATATTCATGGTATATTTCTACATTACAGCGCCTTAAATCGCACGGATTATTGTTTTTAAAAGTATATTTTAGATTGGCTGAATTATAGAGAAATGTATTTTCTAAGAGCGAAAAGCGTTTGTAATTATATAAATAAGACGGGTATACGTCGTAATCATTCACGAAATTAAATTTTCTACCGGTTCGAACAAAATGATTAAAATCATTTACGTCAAGTAGATACTTTTTCCCTCCAAAGTCTAAGACGCCGCATAATAACGTAGTATCAATCGTAGTAATAACCTTCATTGTCAACTGTGTATCAGTTTGGTGAGTGGTAGGCAAACATTCAATTTTTCCGTTAATCATATTATAATTAATATAGTATGATTTGGCTTTAAGTGTATTTTTATATAAAGTAAATGTAATAAATGTTTTTTCGGCGGATAAACCGCTCAGTTGGAATACGCTAACCCACCCATACCCGACATAACTCGGAGAACGTTGTAGTTGGTGGCATACACGCGAACCTTGGCGGTGTTGGTGCCTTGAACGGTCGCGTTGGACAACACCAGCTGAAGAGTGGCGTTATCAATGCGCGAGAAGTTGCAAGACCCAGAGGGCTGGTGCTCTTCCGGGCGGAGGGCAAACGAGTAAACGTTGATCCCAGTGTCCGGGTTGCGGGTGTGGTGCTGGTAGGGTTGGACGAGGTCAAAGTAGGTACCTTCACGCTCCGAGAACCGGTCCTGACCGTTAAGCTGCAGCTTGGCAGTAACGACGGGGTTCTGACCCCAGCAGTGGAGGTCGAGGGACGATTCGGTAAGAACGAAGGTTCCGGCATCAGACACACCCGAAGCCGAGTTGTTGGCAAAAGCACCGGCGTAGGCGGTACCCTGAGTGCCCCAGTTGACGGTTCCACCGGTCGTAACGTCAACCGCCCCGGGGTCATAGAAGAGACCCGAGGCAGAGACGAAATCACCAGAGATGGTGGATCTTTGACCACCGAACGCCATGATGGAGTTAGGGAGGGCGTCAATCCCGTCCGTGTAGTTGAAGGGCTGGGCGCCGAGCGTGCGGTACAAGATACTGCCGGCAGTCAAAGACGAGCAGTAGTCGACGTTGGCATCGGGCTGCACCACCCAGATCAACTCCTTACAGGGGTGGTTGAAGTTGAGCTTGATCTTGTTGGAGGAAGACCCGACGGATTCATCACCAGTGAATTGAAGCTGTTCAATCAGGTATTCATGGGGGTTCTGCGCCATGCGGCGGCGCTCATCCGTGTCCAAGAAGACGTAGTCGACGTAGAGGGAGGCGGCAACGAGCGACTGGTTGTAGGCGCTGGTCACTCGCTTGCTGCCACCGCTGGACGCAGCCAGGTCGGAGATGGCCCACAAGCACTCATCAATAGGGCGGATGTCGAGGTTGATCTTGACTTCGTGGTATTGAAGGGCAATGAGGGGGAGAGCCAAACCGGGGTTTCGGCAGTACCAGAATTGGAAGGGGACATAGAGGGTGGTTTCCGGGAGGGCGTTACGGGGCTCGCACACCTGGACGGCAGCCGTGGAGGCACAGGGACCATCAACCGCCGAGAAAGAGGGGTCGGTAATAAATGTAAGCTGGGAAGTATTACCGATCATCTTGAAGTAACCGCGCTCCTGTTCCTTGGAGAGGGTAAGCTGGTTCCACAAGTGCATCCAGTCACCATATTGTCGGTCAATGCGCTGTCCACCGATTTCAACTTCAACCTGGGAAATCATTTGCTCCCCAGGGAAGTCGAGCCAACGAGCCCAGACACCAGCCTCACCGGTGCCCTTCATGCCCTGGTTAATTTCAGGGAGAGTGACCTGCAAGTATGTGCGGTAAGCCAAATCACCGTTTCGGCTGATGGTGCAGGTCACACGGCGACCAAAATCAGCTTGTCCGTTAAAAGTCTGCTCAATGGATTCCATCGAGAAGTTCGTGTGGCGACGGTAAGTCACCTTCCAGAAAGTAATCTGAGGGTTACCCGTCAGGTAGACATCTTGTGCGCCGTAAGCTACTAGTTGCATTAAACCTCCTCCCATTGTGTTATATTATTGCTAAAGAAAAAAATTTCAAAAGTTTTAATTTAATTGAAATTACAAATTATACAATTTTTTATAATAAAATTTTTATTATAAAATCCTTTATATTTACGTTACATAGTTATACATAGTTATACAGAGTTAAACACACATCATTGTACATACATCATTGTACATACATCATTATATTTCCTTTTTTTTTCATTTTAAAACTAAATTAGACTCAATAAATTTTTGCAGATATGTGTCTAAATATACTTCTCTTTTGCCTTCGTGTTTCTTTGAAAAAATATATTGGTTGTCGATTTTTTTAACAGCCCAGCCGTCATTGAGAGCATTATAAATAAAGGACATTTTCTGTAATTGGATTAAATCAATGTTTAAATTATGAGGGACGTCTACTTTTAAATCCATTTTAGCATTTGATTAGAAAACATTAATTATTTCTAAACCAAATCTAATCTAATAAAATGTCTAATAAATTTTGTAGTAAATTTTGCTTAAATAAAACACGTATAATTATACATATAACGTCATGCCCAATTTTAAACCAAAAAATATAAAAAAAATGGTTGTTTCAAAAAATATTACGACCCTCGACGGAAAACATAAAGAGTTAATTGATTCGTTTAATGCAGACAAATTAGAATTATTACCGGCGCTATTGGAGGAAAAAACCGTTATTTGCCAGAAAATAAAAAATCATAATTCAAATCCGGATGATATAAATATTGATGAATTATTGGAGATGACTGATCGTTTGGCGGATATTAAAAATAAAATTCGCCTAATAAAGAAAAAAGAGAAAGATTATTTGTTAAATAATTCTTCTTATATATTTGATTATTTTGAGACCAAGAAAAAGATTGTTGACTGTGAAAATAAAACGACTTCGTTAGATAATTTTTTTAAAATAAATAAGAATGTTGATACGGCAGCTCATATAGAAGATTTAACCAATGAGCGGAAAAATATCCAAAGTTATATGCGAAATGTGGATGAGAAATATTTGGATATTACTAAATTTATTGTGGTCACAGATATATGTCGCTTATGCAATAAAGGTGAGATGATTGCCGTGGATTATGAAGGAATTATGATTTGTAATGTTTGTTCAAATAGTGTTAAATATTTGGTTGAAAATGAAAAACCGTCTTATAAAGAGCCGCCCAAAGAAGTCTGTTTCTATGCGTATAAACGGATAAACCATTTCCGTGAAATATTGGCGCAATTTCAGGCGAAAGAGACGACCCAAATTCCTGATGAAGTGATTGAAAATATTATACAGCAAATTAAAAAAGAGCGGATTGATTTATCGCATATGACAAATCGTCGGACAAAAGAAATTTTAAAAAAGCTCGGGTATAATAAATATTATGAACATATTCCCTTTATAAAAGATAAATTAGGTATCAAACCGCCGATAATGAGCTCAGAATTAGAGAACACTTTGTGTAATTTGTTCATGGATATTCAAGGACCTTATGCGAAATATTGCCCGGATGATAGAGTGAATTTTTTAAATTATTATTATACAGTTTATAAATTATGCGAACTTCTTAATCAATTACATTTTTTGCCGTATTTCCCAATGTTGAAGGATCGAGAGAAGCGGATAGAACAAGATGAAATTTGGAAAAATATTTGTGAGGAACTAGGGTGGGAATATATTCCGACCATCTAGGTGGGGGACTTCCTTCCGCTGCGCATGCCCTGATGTCTCTACTCTACGCCCAACAAATATTTTTTAATTTTTATATATAAACTGGAGTGTGGGTATGAGTAATGAAAGATAGCCCCCATTACAAGAAATCCAATAAAAAATTCAGCTAAATCCACAAACAAATTCACGTCGTTATAATCATATAACTGATAGGCTATAAATAATGGAACCATCCAAAGAAAGCGGACAGCTAATAGACCAAATACGAAATGCCAAAAAGAGTTCCATTTATCAGTAAATAGCGGACGACTTTTCATATAAAATAAAAATAATATATTAATTTTTATTTTACAATGTGATTTGAAAGGAGGTGGGGCGGGGGTGGGATGAAAGGCACTCTCTCCCTTAAGCGGGGGGTTTGGGGGAGGCACTCCCTCACTTAATCGGAGTTGAAGGGGCAGAGCCCCTCTAGAACCCACCCGGGAAGTGCACCAAGTTGGCACCGATACCGAACCCGGCACCCGTTCGCGCGCTGACACCCATACTAGGAACATAGGTATCCAAAATGCTAAAAGTCGCCGCCGCAGTTAAAGCAATTAAGGCGATTTCGTCGAACTTGAGAGACTGTTGAGGAATAGCAAAGGCGGCAATGGCAACCATCAAACCTTCTACTAAATACTTGATTGCCCGTTTAATAAGCTCTTTCATATCAATGCCCAACATTTATATTAATTGTAAAGAAAAAAACTAAGAGATTTAATTAGTTAGATTTATTAGTTATGCTAAAAAGAACTTAAAATACTCTGTTTATAATAAATTATTAAGATGGCTTCTACTAAAACCAACACATTCGAAACTCGCGTTAACGCTGACGGCTCTTTGAACTCTAAATATGTGGATATGCTTGAAGAAGATAAACCGGTTGCTGGTCAAAAATTCGTCTGCGTCTCTTTTGTTTCGCCTGAAAATATTATCAAACAACGCGAATTGTTTAACTTTCAACAGTTCCTAAACCAGTGGGATATGAACAAATCGCTCGAAAAGTTTAACCATTTTCTTAATTTCTTGGCGTACAAGTATAATTTGAATTTCGATAATGTGTCAAAAGATCTGCAAGATTTCTGTAAGGATGAAAAGGATAAACTATTTGCCACCACTTTAGATGACGATTTTAAGAATTATATTGATGTCAATGAGGCGCGATTAGAAGAAAGTTATCAAAAGACGCATGGGTTTCAGACTAGTGTGCGGGGCTTGAAAGTGCGAGGGTGCTATCCTAGCCAAGAAGAAGCCGAGTTGCGGTGTAAAATGTTGCGGGAAGTCGATCCTAATCATGATGTTTATGTCGGTCCGGTGGGTATGTGGATGCCTTTTCATCCAGAATCTTACAAGACCGGACGGGTCGAGTATATGGAGGAAGAACTTAATCAATTGATGCATGAGAAGAATAAGAATGAGACGAACGCGAAGGTGGAGTTTGATAAGCGGGTTCGGGAAACGAAGGAAAAGGCGATGGAGGACAATAAGAAAAAGGCGCTCGAGAGCGGAAATGTCTTGACCCAGACAATTGACGAACAGGGTAATCTTATTAGCGTGAAGGATATGCGGGAAAATGTCACGGTCGCTGATTTGCGAAAGGAATTGTTTGAAGGCGAAAATATCGTAACGGATCCGAAGAATTCAGATCACGGATTGAGCCGGATTGCGGAAGTACGTGAATTGCCGGCGGAGTTGGCAAGCAAGTTGTAAGCCTTTGTAAAAACAATAAGTAGAATAAGTATATAAAAATATAATATTACGTATATTCATAATATTATGTCCTCATTGAAAGATTTGACTGCCTTTCATCTGCGCATTGATACTGCCATGAAAGTTATTATGATCGATGGGAAAGTTGACCAATATGATATTCCGGAAATTATATTACTGATTACTGATTTGATGACAACACACAAAATGACGGAAGCTGATTTGGAAGAATCTATCACCGGGATGTATGACTATATCATGACTCACTACAATCTTTTTCCTACCGATGAACAACAAAAAGCGACCTTCAATCGTTTGTTTAAGATGTGTGTAAAATTAGCTCTTGTGCAACCAAATGTTAAGAAATCGATTGCAAAATGTTTCTCCTGTTAAAGGGGGTTTCGCCCCCCAACGACAGGGGGTTTCGTCCCCCAACGACAGGGGGTTTCGCCCCCCAACGACGAACTAGGCGAAGCCGGGTTTGAAAGGGTGTAACCCTTTGGGTTTGAAAGGGTGTAACCCTTTGGGTTTGAAAGGGTGTAACCCTTTGCTAAAAAATTGAATTATATATTAATTTAAAGATTAACATATAAAATTAATATTGATATGTACAATATGTGTGATATGGATGATATGGATGTTATTGTAACGGGCACAAGCACCGCGAGCACAAGCTCAGCAGGTACAAGAGCAACCTCAGCAGGAATAACCACTGTTTCTATTATAACTGTTTCGCAGTATTCGCGAATGGAATGTCTCCGCAATTTAAGTGATTTAATCAAACTTCAACTATATGAAAATATTATCGAATGGGTTATCGTCGAAGGAAGTCCGACAAAAATTGACGCCTTTGTCAGCGCGCAAAATGTGGAATCTATTCGCTCAAGCGCAAAATTTAAATTCCCGATTGTTTATGTGCCCTATGCTGATGACGAAAATGTCAAGTTAAGTGACTTGCGTAATACTGGCAATGCGAGATGTAAAGGTGATATTATCGTATGCATGGACGACGACGATTATTATCCGCCGACCCGGATCAGCCATGCGGTTTATCAGTTAAATAAATCATCCGCACTCATTGCCGGGTGCTCAAATGCGTATATTTATTTCTTCCTCTCTAATCATTTCTTCCAATTCACGAGTTTTGGAAAAGGTCATTCGACAAATAACTGTATGGCATATAAACGTGCCTATTTACAAAAACATGCACATGCGCCGCATTTGTCGCGCGGAGAAGAAAAAAGTTTTACCAATGATTTCAGTGAGCCGATGGTGCAATTAGATCCAATTAAAACCATCGTCATTTCCGGACATTCGACGAACACGGTGGATAAAACATTAATCTGCCAAAATTTAGCTAACCATAAAATGGTGACGGAATTAGACGCCGCCAAGGAAATTTTAGATTATATTCCCTTACCGATTTTGCTGCGGATGGAGAAAATATTTGAAACCTATGTTGTTATCAAAATATAAATTATATATATGTAAATAATATATATGTAAATAAAAATAAAAAAATTGAAATGAAAAAATAATATTAAATACAGTATTAAATACAGTGTAACGCCGAAGAAAATGACTGGAGTAATCCGTGTTCCAAATATTGAAAACTATATGCAAGAAATCATCAACGGGGAGCTTATAATTTCTCCCAAAAAAATTTATATTACCGAAAATGAACTCGGTATGACCGATCTTAGAAGTTCCAATATTGAAGAATGTTTAATCAAAAAAAGAGAAGACATTATATCAAGTAAAACGAACTACCGGGGTATTGTAGTTGATATATGGAAATCTATGCCGACCGAAAAAATAAGGCAAACTAGTACATATAATATCAAATCAACCAATGAAAATGGTTTCAATGGATATAATTGGAGCGCTGATTTAAATATATCGTTTCAAGACAAGAATTCAAACGGCGCATGCAAAGAAATAATTAAAATGGTGAAAGTAAATAACATTTCCATTAAGATTTCTATTAAATTAAAAACCGGTCGAATTGTGCATTTTAAAATAGATTAGATTATTGAGCTGATTGGTTAAAAATAAAAAAGGGTTCCTTTTTATTTTTTTCTTTTTACGGTTTATTGCATATATAATTTATTCAACATATAATTTATTAAGTGTAAACATCTTCGACGATGTCCAGTATTTCCCTCTCGATTTTGATCAACGCTTTCAGGTTGTGGTTAGCCCATTTATCTTCCGAGCAGTTGTTAGAAGTGCAGCTGATGACGCCGCGCAAAATAGAAATCAATGTCGAAATAAGCGAAATCGGCGTTTTCCCGCAAATATTTCTGGTCAACGCTAATTCCGGATTAGCTTTGGTTATCGAAATAATGACTTCTATACTGACGAGCCCTTTTTTGTAGGCGATCGGATCGTTTCGCCAACTCGGCGCAATACAGCATTCACAGCGATAATAGTGATGCGGCCAGCTAAACCCGTTGATATAGGAGAGCACAGCCCAATGGAGTTTGTTGTTTTTAAATGATTCGCATACGCATTCAGCGGGCGTAGTACATTTACATTTATTATTAAACCATTTTTTACACAAATCGGAACATTTGCGACTGAAATTCTGGTCGAAATTGCAGTGAGAACACACCGGGCGGTTGAAATCTACGCCGGCAGTCCAATCTACAAATGCTTCATACTCTACCGTGTCTCGTCCCATTTCCGCTTCTGCTTGCTGTTGCTGCTGCGCTTGCTGCTTTGATTGCTCTTCATACTTTGCTTGTTGTTCGTTGGAATTCATTTTGAATGTTATTTGTTTGTTGGGTAATGCTTCTTCATTATTTTTAAAATACTTTTCAATTTTTTGCAAATCATTAATGTCGTCTGGTTTTTTTTGAAGCTTTTCTACCTTTACCTTTACCCTTCCTCTTTGTTTTTCGTGTAACCTTTCGGCGTTTTTTAATTTTTATACCACCCGCCAATGAATATTCCGTCTGTATTTTAACGGTATCTGGGTCTGAATGAGTTATTTGAATATCATTAGAATTTTCAATTAAAAAATCACTCACGATACTTGGTATATACATTTCATCTCCAACCCGTCCATACGGTGCGCTATCAATAGTGATGGGAGCATTATCCTTTATAATTATAGTATCAGGTTCACGCAACGATTTAATACAATTTGATTTACAATCTTCTCGACGAGCTGGAACACAGCTGACATTTGGTTTTTTTTCTACATATGATTTGTATGCTTCACCCAAATGTGCCCAACAAAGTGTTGGATGGTCTTCTAATTTAAAATAAATATATATTTTATTATCTATTCCAAGAAACTGATACCATTTAACAATTTCAAACGTTCTTTCTGAAAATTCATGAGGTGATAATGGACATTTACACTTAATAATTATTGGATTTGTAAACTTATTTTCATACATTCTTTTATCAATAGATAAATTAGATGATTGAGTAGATGTTGATTTTTGTGTCAAAGGATTAACTTTTGTTAATGCGCGATGTGATGCGGTTATACCTGGTAAATTTAAATGAGCTGAACTCCCAGCACCAGAGCGTAATAAATTATACAATTTATGGTTTGGGTCAGCAACTACAAATGCACCACTAACAAAACAGTATTTATCGCCTAGATACTTAGCAATATTTTCAATATATTTTGCAAAATTAATATCACTAACATTTTTTATGTCCTGTTTGATAGTCTTTTTGCTAGTCTTTGTAAGAGTACTTTTATCCCCTATTAAATTCTCTTTATCATACTCGCTTTCTTCGCACTTCAATTTGGATCTTAATGGATTTAATAACAAGTCACTTACTCTTCTACGCATTGATTTACGTATTGATTTGGACATCTTTATAATATAATTTTATATAATAATTTTATACTATATTACCTAGTCCCAGACCGTCTAGTAGTTTTTTAACTTACCATCTGGTCGTTTGCACTTACCACTTGGTCGTTTCACTTACCACTTGGTCGTTTTTTTCACACTGATTTTTGGACCTTGCCCTCGTTTTTTCGTGCTACCCGGGTCATATGCAGGGTCTTCATCATCCGAATTTAAATCCTTCGACAAATCCCAAAATTCTTTTGATCCGAGTTTAAAGTCAGCATGCTTTTCAGCTCTATACCAAAAAATCTGGTCGTGTAATTTATTCGATTTGGAATTGTTGTTAATGACTAAACATTCAAAATTCTCGGTACATTGGTCCATTACTTGACAAAACGATTCAAAGGTCGGAAACATACCGGCATAATTTTCCCAAATGCGTTTGCGATTGGCAATATAAGGTTCGCGCAAAATAAACACATAATCAATATTCGTACGCAAGTTAGGTGGAATACCGAGGGGATACTGCATGGTAATAATGAGCATAATTTTCCAGTGCCGTCCATTCATAAAAAGTAAACGCATCATTTTATCGCGCGTCCAGGTTGCATCATACAAACAATCGTCTAAAATAACAAAGGCTCGGGGATCGATATTGCATTTGCGAAACTGCTCCATTTCTTTTTTCACCTGTTTTAAAACGGTTTTTTGCCGTTTAAGAATATTCTCAATAATAGAGGTATTGTATTCTTCATGAATAAACAGCTTGGGTACATGGGAACTGTAGAACCCGTTTCCGGCTTCTGTACCGGAAATAACCGTGCCAATAGGTATATCTTGGTGATGAAATAATAAATCTCGCACTAAATAACTCTTACCTGTATCACGCCGACCGATTAAGACTACGACGGGACCTTTATTTTCGTCTGGTTTAAAGCTAATATGCCGCATATCAAATTTTTTTAATTCTAAGGTCATCGGAGTGTTTAAATTTATTTAAGAAAATAAACCATATCCTAGTCCGCAAAGAGGCATAAGTATTAGCCTTCGGCATAAGTATTAGCCTTCGGCATAAGTATTAGCCTTCGGCATAAGTATTAGCCTTTGGCATAAGTATTAGCCTTTGGCATAAGTATTAGCCTTTGGCATAAGTATTAGCCTTCGGCATAAGTATTAGCCTTTGGCATATACGTTTAGTCAAAATTTTATATTTTATAATATATTACAAGTAATAATGGCAACTCTTACTAAAATAGACATAAACTACACAAAAAACGATAACCAGAAATTGTTTAAAAGTTTAGAAGAAAATCCAGCCTTTGGTATTTCAACACCGCAAAATTATATTCCTTTATATGACCGTTATTTTTCTCTCTCTTCAAGTAATTTCGATAATATTACATTGAATAACAAATGGCAGCTGCACTCATTAACAGCTCAAGATACAAACAATAGTTTCAAATGTTCGGTTAAAAATGGTGGAAAAAAAGAAACGCGAAAAACCTACTTGAAATTTAGTCCGCTCTTAGATCCTTCTAAATATTTATTAGGAAAATATGATATCAATGATACTAATTTGCTAAATTTGCCGTCCTTTGATAATTCGAATTGCCATCCCAAAATAAATGATAGCAACAATTCGGCTTATGTTGACAGTTTTTTTACCTATCTATCGAGTAAATTACTTCACGAGCATGAATTTACACACGGGCTAGACTTTTATGGCTCCTTTTTGGCGAACAAACAAGATTTTCGCTATAATATTACAGATGATATCGATTATTTGGAAGAATCTAATTTTTTCCGAAAAAATGATAAAATTTTATATGAGTTGGAAGACATGAATTTAAGTGAGTTAGCAAATGATACGCGCAACTATAAGAAGAAATTAAATTTTATGGAAGGCGGTAGCGGTCATGAGGTGGATATACAACTAACCGATATTTGTGAATTAACTGATTTGAATATGAATTGTGCAGCTAGACCGACCGATATAAATAAAGAATTGGTTATTATAAATGATATTGATGTAATCGACGATGATACTAAAATTAAAACAAAAAAATCGTCGTCTTCTTCCGGTTCTTCTTGTTCTTCTTGTTCATCGCGTTCCTCTAATACAACTACCGGAACTGCAGGTGAAGGAGAGGCAGGTGCAGAGGCAGAAGGAAAAGGGATAGGAGAAAGTGATGAAGAGGGATCGGAAGAGGAAGATGACGATGATTATGAAGATATTGAATCAAGTGAAAATAGTGACGGCGAGAGCGAGGAGGATGATGACGACGACGATATTATTGCCAAAATCAAGAATTTCCCCGTACAAGTTATTGCATTGGAACAGTGCGATCATACCTTAGATGAATTAATGGCGCAAGGCACAATCTCGGATGAACAGTGGGAATCAATTGTGTTACAAATATTATTTAGTCTTATTACTTTTCAAAACACTTTTAGTTTAACCCATAACGATTTGCATACCAATAATGTTATGTATATTGAAACAAGTCAGGCATTCTTATATTATAAATTAAATCATATCTATTATAAGGTGCCGACCTTTGGCAAATTATTCAAAATCATTGATTTTGGACGCGCCATCTATAAATTTCGTGGACAATTATTGTGTAGTGATAGTTATCATAAGGACGGTGATGCGGCGACGCAATATAACTGCGAACCGTATTTCAATGACAAGAAACCGCGGTTAGAACCGAATTTTAGTTTTGATTTGTGTCGGCTAGGGTGTGCGTTATATGATTATCTAGAGGATGAACCGAAAACAAAAATTGTGCAGATTATTATGGATTGGGTGAAAGACGATAAAGGGCGCAATATACTTTATAAGAAGAACGGTGATGAGCGCTATCCGGATTTTAAATTATATAAAATGATCGCCCGCACGGTAAATAAACATGTGCCTATAAATGTTTTAAATAATACGTATTTTGATAAATTTATTATTCATAAAAAAGAAATTAAAAACCGGTTTAAGGTGATGGATATTGATAGTATTCCGTCGTATGTTTTGTAATATAAAAAAATAAAAAAGTGCCCTTATAAAGGACAGCTCTTTTTATTTTTTTTCTCTATCTATATAATTTATTCATCGTACAACACTGCCTCAGCGACACGCATTGCCGTTTCAGACAATTCAAGTTCTTCACCGATTGTTTCCATCACGAAAACTTCGGTAACACCATATCTACCGGTGCCAGTGTACGGCTTCACGATCCATTTTTTTTTATCCTTTTCGCTCACACGTTTTTCCATGGCGGTTAAACTGGCGTCTAATTTTTCTACGCGGTCGTTCATTGCCCGGAGCATTTCTTCACATTTAAGCAGACGATATGCCGTGTGATCCATTTCTGCGTTCATCCGCTCATTCAGCTCATCGATGTTCATCTCGGCGTCATCTTGGATCTGCTCAATTTGGTTGTTCATCTCTTCATTCAGGTCGTCTACGTTCACTTGGTTGGCGTAAGTCTGGGCGTCAATTCGCAACATCCGCTTGTCGGTTGGCGATAATTTTTGTTTCTTATTTTCAAAAACCACCCAAAACCACGGGTCATCATAAACAACCCGGGCTTGTTTCTTGGGTCCGAAAATGCGTTGCTGGAAATTGTAGGCTATTTCATTGTCATACCAAACACTGAAATAGATAAAGGCTTGATAGATAGGATAATCACGCCCGCGTTCATCGGGTTTACGTTTAATACTTACTCTGCCAACACGCCCGATGTGCTGGCGATCAAATATGCTGATAATTGTCGCCTCATCAATCCATTGCGGAAAGACGCGCGGAATCATCAACGATAAATGTTGGTTAATACGACGGGTTTCGGTTGCGGTAGTCATTCTCTTTGTTGCTTTGCTTTAAGTTGCTTTGTTGTTTTGTTTTGGTAATGCTTATTTTATAAAATAAGAAAAGCATTTCAATTTTTTGCATTTACAGTTTTGTTTTTTATGATATAATACTAAAAGCCCGGAGGGTCGGTAAAAACATTTGTCACCGTTTTCATAATCGAATTGGTCGGCATAAACTCGCTAATAATGTAGAGACCGACGATTGCGCTTAAATAAACAATAATCGTATCGCGTATTAATTCTTTCACCGGTTTTATTTCCTTTGCCACGATCCGCATTTCGACAAATTTCATTAGCAGATAGATAAAAGCAATGATACCGGAATGAATAATATATTTTTCCATACATTATACTCCTAATTATTGCTTAATATGCTAAACGCATTAAAATACTACGTCAATACTTCAAAATCGAGTACCGGCGGCGCCAATTCAACCGTTGCCGCTTTATTCAAATCGTTAATATCAATAATATCTAATTTAACATTTTCGCCAATCGTAATTCGTTCATCAGCCTCTTCATCATCGTCATCATTACTACTTTGTAATGAAACTCTGTTTTTTTCTAATTCTTCTAGATTTTTTTCATCTTTGGGCGAATTTACAAAACTTGTATTTCCTTTTTCGTCCATCACCGAATCATCATCAGCAAAAGATAATCTTGTATAATCAGTCGTTTGTTTATATTCGGCGATATTCTCTTTTGTAATTGCCGTACTTTCGGAACTGGTAGGGGCAGGGGCAGCAGCAGCAGCAGCAGCAGCGACAGCAGGTATAGGAGCATCAGGTATAGGAGCATCCGGTAGTGGTTCTGTGACTTCTTTTACTTCGACATCTTGCTCTTCGGTTTCGTCCATATAGGCACGCAATATTCCTTCGACTGGAATACTATCACGAATGGCATTCAAAATACATTCTTTAATGATAATTTCTACTTCACGGCTGTTTTTCTGGGTTTGTAAAGGAGCGATATTTTTTTCAAATAAATAAATATTCGTATAAATCTTGCGGGCGACATGAATATAAATTTTATGAATGAAATCATTGACGGAGGGCACATTGATATCTATTTTTTTCTGTTTAGAACCAACCCGAACACACGTAAGCATTTTTAATTGGATCACGTGGACACAGGTAATAAGTTCTTCTAAATAAGTGCAGCCGGATATTTCTATAATGCGGTTTTTTTCATTATCTATAATTGTCGGGTTCCATTGCGGCACGCGTGTAAGAAAATTTTGAAAGGTCATTAAATATTTATCTTTTTCTTTGTTATCCAAACAAAGTTTCCATGCTTCATCAAAAATAGACCTCACGCCTTGAGAGATGGAAGGGGTTAAAATGTTTAATAAACGAGCGCACCATTCGTTCTTGGATTCGCCCAAGCTTGTCACCGAAAAATCGTCCATTTACATAAATGATATATTTTCTAAATCGTAATCGGAACGTAACAACATAAAATTTATTACAAAGAGAATAAATAATTTTTCACTTCTAAATTCTTTTTTACTGTTATTAAAAACTAGTAACATTTGATACTTTTTTATATCTTCTATCTTTTTATCTTGTTCGACATATTTCATGAGGTCGAGCCCGCTATAGCCTTTTTCGTATATATTATTTGTTAGTGTCATTATTTCTTGATGAATACTAAGCGTATCAGGCGCACAAACAGTAGGGGGTACAGGCGTAGCAGGCACATGCGTAGTAGATGCAGATGCCTCTTCTGCATTAATTCGGTTTTTCAACGGCTCTAAAATTGTATCAAACCATTTATACATCTTGAGTTCGCCCGAGGGAATACGAAAGGTTTTCTGTAAATTATAAGTATGAAGATTTATTTTTTTGCCCTTTGCCGACGGCTCGTATACAAATATTTCACATAAACGCGATAAAATTGGTTTTAGTAATTTATATTTGTCTTGGACTACAATAAAAAAACGAGTAGTATGACTAAACAATTCAATACAACGCCGCAAGGCGGACTGCGCATCAATCGTCAATTCATCGGCATTTGATAATATAATTGTTTTAAAGTTGCCGGTCCCTTCAACGCTTACATGCGTTTTGGCAAAGAATTTCAACTCTTCTCGTACAAATTTAATGCCTTTCCCGTGCGCACAATTAACATACATGACATAAGTTTTAATCAGTTCTTTATTGTGCTTATAAATATCGGAAATAAAATTATCCACAATTGTGCGTTTCCCACTTCCGCTAGCGCCGTGGAAAATAATATTTGGAATTTTCCCGGTTTCGATAAAAAAATCTAATTTCGCTTTAATTTCCGGATGATATGTTATGCTATTGCTTATAATACTATTGTTTGTGCTACTATTGTTTGTGCTACTATTGTTTGTGCTACTATTGTTTGTGCTATTCATTAATAGAGAAATAGTATAAAAAGTTTAAATCATATTTATGGTATGTTATATTTATGGTATGTTATATTTATATATTAGTCCAACAGATCCATCAATTCATAGCCTTCTTTATGCGCCAAAGCCGTTATAATAGCTAATGAAGATACCAGTGTCTTTTTAAAATTTGCTTGAGTATTAAATCTCGCCAACACTTGTTCATCCTTCATACACGATAAAAATATTCTCTCTTGCTCCAAATCTGCTAGCAATTGTTTATAGGTAGTTTGTCCGTATCTTTCTTTTACTCTTTCTTTAAAATCAGACATCAAATAATCTTCATCGGTAAATCGTAAATGACCCTTAACGAGTTGAGGCATCTCTCTTTCTTATTATTATAAAGAGAGATGGGTTTAAATGTTTTTACTATAAACAAAGATCCGTGTTAATTTTCATCGGTCACGACAACAGATTCCTCGGTCACAACAGCGACGGGTTCCTCAGCGACAACAACCGGTTCCTCAGCGACAACAACCGGTTCCTCAGCGACCACAGCGACTGGTTCCTCAGTAATAACAACAGGTTCCTCGGAGACCACCGCGACGGGTTCCTCAGCTGCAGCAACGGGTTCCTCAGCGATAACAACAGGTTCCTCAGCGATAACAACGGGTTCCTCAGCTGCAGCAACGGGTTCCTCAGCGATAACAACAGGTTCCTCAGCGATAACAACAGGTTCCTCAGCGATAACAACAGGTTCCTCAGTGACGACAACAGGTTCCTCGGTCACGACAGCTACGGGTTCCTCAGTCACAATAACAGGTTCCTCAGCGACAACAGCAACAGGTTCCTCGGTAACGGCAGGAGCTACGGGTTCCTCTGCGGTGGTATTTAAGAGAGAGGCTAAATCGTCCATATATTTTGTCTTTAATGTTTGATTATTATCTAGATACTGTTTTTTTAAATTATTCAAATAAATTTGTTTAATATTATTGCTACCCCTTTGTTTTAAAATGGCTGCAACAGCATTGTTATATGAAGTAATAATATTTTTCATATTATTATTATATATTATGGTCAATTGATCCGAAGTACTCATTATTATAATATATAATAATATATTATAATGAATAATCTGATTAAAAAAGTAGATTCAGGCGATTATATTAAAACCAAGCGGCAAATGGCTATTTTTAAAGAATTTTCTGTTGCCAACAATTCACAAACATTTTATCCGGTAAAACGTAACGGATCTATTTACAATAAAAATTTTAAATTAATACCAACAAGACCTGCACCAACAACCGATGCATCAAATTGTCTTGTTTTTGCCAAAAGTTATGAATTATTAACCAATTTCAATAGTGGGAAAATATATTTAAAACAGGCGTGCGACGCAAGTGGTAATTAGAGCGGGGTTTTCACGGGGGTTTCGCTCCAAACGACGACTTCGGAAAGGTGCTGACCGATGACGGGTTTGAAAGGGCGGGGGTTCGCCCCCCAACGACGACCTTGGGCGAAGACGGGTTTGAAAGGGCAGAGCCCTTTGGGTTTGAAAGGGCAGAGCCCTTCGGGTTTGAAAGTGTGTAACCCTTTGCCCTTTTTTTAAGTAATTATAATATTTTTTCGCACTTCCAACACGCGGTCAACTCTATCAACCTCGTCAATTTCCGAATCCAAAATATATTTGTCAATAGGAAAATTACATTTATTTTCTATTGAAAAAAGGATATTACACATTAAACGATTGGTATTTGTCTTATTTTTTTGCCCACGGTGGTAGACATAATAAGGCATATACAATAAAGCATAAGCATCAGAATTGGCGCATTTAAAACAAAAATCTTCGTTGTATTTTAAGTCATGCATCTTTAATAAATATTCATTTATATCTTGTTTATCTAAATAATTATCAGACATGTGTAATAAAGTTTTATAATATTTGGTATAGTTTTGTTGGTCAAAAAAATGTAAATATTCGGTGCCATTTAAGTCTGATAATTCTACCAGCGGAATAAAATAGCTGTTGCTATCACATTGATAATCCATATGAAAAAGTTGATTATTACAGTCCGGTGGTGCGTTAATTATATTTAATTGAATTAGTGTATTTTTTTCAAAAGACTCCTTTAAATGGGGGCACTCTTTTTTCAAAAGATTTATGATATCCAGACCTTTTTTGTTGTTCTCCTCGGTCCATTTATTACAATAAAAAACCCTATGATTTATTAAGTTATTAGTTGATTTAATAAAATAATAAGTATCTAATTTTTCTAAGGCGGTTTTAAGCTCTGCGCTAATTTGCGGTTTGATAATCTCCATTCTCTCTCTTTATATATATATGTAATATTATAATAAAATATTATAATATTATTTTATTTAATTATAATATAATGCCAACCCCACGATTGTCCAGGGGGCGTCCTCCGCGTAGACCGTCACAAGAAAAAGAATACAGAGAAACTCTAGCACGAAAAACAGCCGCAAAGGCACACGCAGAAACAATAAAACGAGTAGAAGATATACGCTCTAAACCATCATCTAGTGTTAAATCATCAAGTTTATTTAAACGTTTGTTTAGTAGAAAATCTGGTGGCGGCAAGAAAAGCCGAAAAATAAAAACACGTCGGACACACCGGAAAAAAACATACCGTAAGCGAAAATAAATATAAATAATTTTAAATATATTATTTATATTTTGCTTAAGCCCAACTAGTCAAGCTTTGGGTATAAGGATTACTTTTAAAGGCGCTTAATATTTCGGGAGAAATGCGTTCAGTGTTCACATTTTGGTCATAGCTTTGCGACACCTTAACCCGCCCGAGTGTTTCAGTCGATGCGCGGGCTGTAAATCCTGCCGTAGGTCCGGAACTTGGCACCCACATGCGGTTATTATCACGGTCACCGTCTCGCTTTTGAATGCTAATGTTATCATTTTGATTAAACATTTGGGTGCCGCCTTGATTAGGGCGGTTTACTTGCGTTTTATTAACATTATTGTGTTGTCTGTATTCGGCTTCATATGATTTGGTTGCGGCAAATCCGTTGGGTCCTGCGACACCAGTATGTGATACATTTGTGGTATCGCGCTGAACACCCACCGGCTGCTGTTTGGAAACCAGATATGCATTTCCCGCTTGATGTTGGACATTCATATGATTACAATCTAAATCTGCTTCGGTCATTTCGCGAATAGTCGTTTTCGTGCGATCGGCTGGATTATATATATTCCCGTTCGGCACAGGCGCAGATGGATTGCCACTGGACCGCATGTTATTAACAACATCTTCTTTGCGCGAAGGACGTAAAAAATCCATAAGTGGCGAAACAATGGCTTTCATAAAGCCGCTCGCATGACCCATATTTAAATCGTGCTTGGTCGACGAACGGTTATTCGAGAGATTGCTATAACTTTGAATGCCATAATCACCGGTTGTCGCGGGCGCGGAACCAACAAACGACGGCGTAGCATGGTCAGTTGCCGGTAGGATGATACGACGCGACGCCTGGCATTCACTATTCACATAACCCCCTTCGTTTTGATTAGCGCGCGAACCATAATATTCAGACGTGGTATCAGTTCGATTTACATCATGGAGCAATTCTATTCCGCGCGCGGTGGGCGCCTTTTCTAAACCGGTTGTCGTCATCCACCGTTCCGGTCCGGACGCATAATATTTGTCAGGTAAATGTTTTTCCACCACACCTTGGGTTTGCGAAGTGGGCGCATTTTTAATAAAATATGTGCCGGGACCTTCATGACCTGCCAATTCAAAAGACTGTTTGGGATTTGTATCAACCCGGAGTTGGTCGACCGTTTTGTCAATCCATAAATCACGTGCTTCCATGCCCGAGTTGAACCCGGCACTGCCGTTATTGGTAAAACCTTGATTTAAGCCTGGCGCCACGCGTTGTTCTTCCCAGGGTTTGACATTGGCGATGCGCATACTCGGGTTGACGCGTGATTGTAAAAAGTCACTCACATTTGGGGCGCCATTTGCGTATTGAAATCCTTCTTGCGGTTTAAACATCGGCGCCTGTTCTTTTTTGGAGAAAAATTGCGACCCTTGACCTTGCATATTGTCTAAAACACTTTCGGTGATATTACTTTCAGCTGTCGCACCACGCACCTTTCCCCCAAAATAGGGCATCATATTTTGATGTTTGAATTTTTCTTTATCAATGGGTTGACCCGTTAAGGAATAAGAGGTTTGGACACTACCACCAACACCATAATTCGCTGTCTGCCGTTTTTCGTGTTCGGCGTATTGCGCTGCATCGAAATATTTATCGGTATACTGATTTGAATTTTTATAAGCATTTATATTATTGTTACTTGTTACGGGTTCCAATATAGGAAAATTTATCGCCGGGCGAGGCGGGTTGACCCCTGGTAATACATTTCTTACTTGGTTCATATTTGTATAGCCCTCGTTACCTTTACCTTTACCTTTATCTTTTTGATTAGAAATAACATACATACTACCTAAGGCAATTAAAGGCACTGCTAATTCCATTTTATATATATTAAATATAATATATATAATTATTTATTGTTATTCATACAATCAATTAATCAATTGTCTCGGTGCCTTTGCAATAAATCGTTCTTTTTCTAATATCCGGGTGCTTAAATTATTTTGAAAAGTAAAACATATATTTTCTTGAGGGTTTAAGGGCAAATAAGACAACTTGGTTTGTTCTAAATCACGGATCATCCAAGCGGGATGGGTTGCACGTGATTGATCTGTTGATGGATTACACGTTTCGTATTGCACCGAATTGCTTTTTACGGCATTTAATCTATATTCGTTTGATTCCAAATCATCCCGGTTGGTATTCCGGGAGAGCCCGAACAAGTCGCTTTCCAAGTTTACAGTATTTGTCATCAAATTGCCGCCCCATTTTTGCATGCGAATAAAAGGGTCGTCCATATATAACGGCTTACTTCCATTTCCTGGCACATTTAACATATACCGTCCGACGCCAGTTGATTCTTGCAATTGTTTGTTTATTCGACAGGGATCGTCGTGAAAACGTGTAAAAGCCATTTACTATATATAATATTATATTTTATTATATATATCTATTATTTCATATATTATTTCATATATTAAATCGGATACGGACGCTGGTTATTTTCAACGACCAGCGGTTTGGGCATATGCACCGGGATACGTTCAAAGAAAATAGATGTAGGTATTTTTTTAAGCTGCGGATGAATTGGTTTCTGGGGCTTGACTAAATTTGTAGAATTTATGCCGAAGAGCGCTGATTCAATATCAATTGGATTATGCGAAAGCGTATTTCGAGCCATGCGGCTTGGCGTAATGCCAATGCTCGGGATAGTTGGTCTATAGGCACACCCTTGGGCGGAATGTTTATAACCAGTGTAAAACCGTGAAGAGAGATACTCGTTTTGCTCTAAATTATAATCGCCGCGGGAATTAATATTTCGGGTGGAACTCATTATTATACTGTATATATTATAAATTTATATACTATAATGAAATTAATAATTTATTTAAAATGGTTGGTGCAATAGCTTTTCGTCGCAAATATTCGCATAAACAGCGATGTAATAAATCAAAATAGGTAAAATTAAAGAGGAACGTAAAAATCAGAAAGAGATTATCCTCATTGGTATTTATGTCATCGCCAAATTTTAAAAGTAACATTTGCATGTTTTGGTTCGCAAGCGCTTTTTCAAAAACTTTCGCAAATTCATCGGTTTTCGACACGAGTCTGTATAAATTTAAAATAGTTGAATTTATCTTATCATCGTCCCAGTGCGGTAATTCAAAGGCTTGTAATAATTGAATGCGATACAGTTGTTCTTGCTCATCTTCTGTGTCCATTAATTTATAGGTGCAGAGGAAATCTGTCTGATAATTCATTTATATTTATATTTATATTCATAATTAGCTTATGTCTAAGTTTAAATCTTTTCTATATATAAATGAAGTTTACGAATAAATTGGCGCACTACGGCGATATGCTAGCTATTCCATGTTATTTTATTGTCTTGTTCTATTTTTACCAAATTGAAAATAAAACGCTATTAGAAATGCTAATAATGGCGTTTATATTTATGGCTTTACTGTTTGATGTGGTGGTTACGTTTATTTTTCTTAATACGTAGCTAAACATTTAAGCTCGTCCCATTGTCTCTGTATAATCTTTATCACGGGCTAATTCGCGCGAGGGTAACCCACCCCGGATCCACCCTTCGGCGGCACTGCTTTCAATTAAATTGACTGGATTGTTAATAGTCGCTTGTAATGAGGGGATCATCGGCGTATTGTAATAAGGCGTATAACAGACTTCGCTGCTCGGGTTAATACTTTTTTTATTATTTGCAAAATCACCTTGCTGCATTTGTGATTCTAACATCGGGTCGCATTTACCGCGCCCTAAATAAGGAATGGTTAAATAGGGTCGCTCTAGTAAACTAATACGGCATTTCGAGCGCGAGATATCATTGATTAATAATTTTGAGCTTTCGGCGATATTTGCACCCCCTACACTTATTTGGCGGCTGCCCGTAAAATTAATATTCGGCTGACTAGTTGCAAAATCAATTGCGCTATTCATGGGGCAAGATGGGCGAAAACTATCCAGGATGTAATTTGCAAATTCGGAATTTTGTAATGTGCGCTGGCTAAGATCAGTTTTATCATCCCCTAACCGAGTTGTTTGGTAAAAGTTATAATTGTGAACGGATGCCATTATATTATATAATATGATATGATATAATTAATGAATAAATATATAATATAAAATATACAAAATACTTTAATACAAAATAGTTTAATAATTTGTCCAGCGCGGTGGTGAATTTCGCAGACAAGCAATTTCATTATTGGTTTCGTCCCGACAGGCTATCATATCGCCATAACAATAATCGGTAAATGCCTTTTGATCATTCGGTATTGTTGTATTTGGCATAGGATGCCATGCTCGCATTGACTGCTCAAATGTAAAATTATCGCCTAAATCATTAAACAACCGTTCCTCAATTTTTTCGTCGTTAAAATTACTAGTAACAAAATTTTTTGTTTTTTCATTGATGTCGTCTTCCACTACCGGACTGAATGATGGAAGAGCTTCATACCTGTGAGGGTTGTCGTTAATCTCTGGCAACAATATATTCATAACCGGGTTCATCGTAGTTGGTTTGGTAAATTCTGAATTCATAACATTATAAAGCTCCCTGTCAGTGTAACCCTCTTTTGTGGTAGCTTTATTTTTTTTTATTAAATATAACAGAATAATTGCCCCTAAAGTTACAATACCTGATAATACAACTTTTGTTTTGTGTGTTATTAAAAAACCTACACCGGTTAATAATATTACTAATCTGGACATTGCATTTAATTTGCCCTCAAAAGTCATTTCGGCTGATGGCCATATATTTGAAAGTTCATCCGTTTTAAATAATATATTTGGATTATTTAACCAGAATGAAGTAGTCATTTATATATATAATCACAAATATATATATAATCATAAATAATATATAGTTTTTTACATTTGTTCCTTTTTACTTTTTGTTCTTGTTCTTCTTCTTCTTTTCGGTCGGAACTGAGTCACGCGAACTGCGCTCAACTGTTTCACCTGTAGAAAAAACGGTCGGAGTAGTTGGGGGGAGAACACCTGATGTTGCTAAGAGTTGTTGCTGTGCTTGAAACTGAGCAAGTGCCTGCTGTAGCTGCTGAGCTTGCAATTGCTGTGCCCTTTTCTCTTCCAACTTTTTTAATAACCGTTCACTATTTTGCGATTTTTTTAATTTCTGGTCTAAATTACTTTGCATTGCGCTAACATTAACCTTACCTGAACCCTTTCCGGCACTCATGCCCATTTTACTTAACATGCCCTGCAAGTCTCCCATACCCGGCATATCCTTCATTTTTTTCATTAATTCACTAGCCTCGGCTAAGAGTTCGCTTTCTTTCATATCACCTGATTTCATCTTGGCGTCTAATTTGGTGCCGACATTTTTTACCAAGCCTAAAAGTTTGGTGGGGTTTTGAATAAGTTGCTTAAATACATCATTAAGTGAACTGGCGTTTTCAGTATTAATATTTAAATCAGCTGCGGTTTCCTCTGCAATCTCTCTCGCCATCTTACCTAGTTTTCCATTCATCATTCCTGTTACATGTTCGTGAATATCGCTCGGGTTGGGCAAATCATCTAAATTAATACCGGTTTTCCCAGTTTCCTCTGCACTTTCGGCATTGGCACTTTCGGCATTGGCACTTTCGGCATTTGCTGCGCCCTGTGCCGTGCCTTGGTCAGTAAATAAGGTCTGCATTTGTGCAATAGTATCTTCTAATTTAGATTTAAATTCATCTGCATTAATGGCTTCAAATAGTTGAGTTGTATCTTCAAACTTATGACCATTCGTTGCGTCTGCCACTGCCATAAAAAGAACCAACTGTAAATATTTCCAAATTGTTTTTCGTGTATTATCGCTAATATTATCATGCCATAATTTTTTAAAATCGACACCTGGTAAAAAATGGATCTCTTCATTTTCCTTTTCGAAAATTTCATTATTTTGATAAAGAATGTCGAAAAATCTAGGCGGATAAAATGTTTTGCAGTAAATATACATAAAATCTAAAGATTTATCCAAACTATCTTTGTCGGTTTCAAAGACTAGATTTTTTAAATGACAGTGCAAATTTTCCTCTTGTTCGGGAAAAGAAGCCAAAATATCCTTTGTCATGTCCACAATTATTTTTTTAAATTCTGCCGGTATTGTGTATTTTTGCTCCGGTGTGGATGCGGTTTCGGTTTCGGGCACAGATGCGGGTTCATGTTCGGAAGCCATTGTTACTTATATTTGATTTAATGTTTTTATATTTAAATCAAACTTATTATATTTATTTATTTATTTATTATTAATTTTTCGCAAACTGATATATAAATCTGATAATTTTGTCAGATTTTGTAAATATTTAATAACATTTTCTTTATCTTTATCAGTCATATTACGAACAGGCTCGCGGAGGCAATCAATCTTTTCGAGTATCCAGGGGTCATCGTTATCTTTATAGCCGTGCGTTTTTTTATAGTCGTTATTAATGAAAAAATCCAAATCACCATTTTCAATTTGGGTTCTATAAAATTTCACAAAAGATTCTTGAAACATGCGAACCAACATTTTAGGCATGAGTACTAAAGTTTTATTCAGGGTTTTTCGGCTTGATATAATATCATTATCGTTCGGAACCACAAATTCGATGTCCTTAACAAATTCCATAAAATGCGTGTTAAATGCCTCGATTACTTGTGTTTTATTCATAATTAGTATAATTCGTTTATATTTTTTAAATAAGTTTTAAATGTATTATTAATTTATGTATTATTAATTTATGTATTATTAATTTATGTATTATTAATTTATGTATTATTAATTTATGTATTATTATTTAAAGTCCTTATTTCGCGATTGTTCTAATTGTTCGGTTGAAATTTGTCCGATTTTATCAGGTTGATAAGTATCCGGAGGTGTTTCAATATTGTCCATATAATCTAAACTAACATAATGATGCTGTTGGCGCATTCCACCGTCCCCTTTGGCAGAGAGAGATTGGGGGTCCTGATCTAAAAAGCTGTAATTATCGGAAGCAACGCCATATCCACCGCTGCCCATGGAAAATGCTAAAGGTTCGCCATTAGTTTTAACAATTGAATTTGTCTGAGCCACATTACTTGCCTCTAAATGATTATTAATATCATTTCCAAAAAGAACCCGATGCCCTTTGTTTAAAAGCAAGAGGGCTGGAACTTTGGTTATGGAGGGCGGTAAGAGAATTTCTTGCCCGTTTTCTAAAATAATATAAGTAGCCCCATTTGGTTTCTTCGTTCGCTTATCAATATTAATAAAGTGCATATCACTTTTTGAATTAGATCGGGCAACGACTTGTAGAAGTTTATTACAATTATCACAGTAGGTGCTGTAATATAAAATGGAACTCATTATATAAAAATAATTATTTTAAACCGCTAGAATTAAACTTATATTAAATAAAAAATTGATTTAACAACTTTTATTTAATATTATAATATACAAGACTTTGAAATGAATACTGCTACTGCCGTCAACACAGTCACTGCCAATATTGCTAAAATTGCCGAAAAGGATAATATTCTAACATTCACTTTGAGTGGCGTGAATGTAAGTATCGCTAATGGTTTGCGGCGCATTGCCTGTGAAATTCCGGTGGTCGTTTTTCGGACCACCCCGCATGAAGCAAATAAAGCCAATTTTGAAATAAATACCACCCGGATGAATAATGAGTTGCTAAAACAGCGACTGAGTTGTATTCCGATTTATGCCCCCGCAGATTTCCCAATTCAAGACTATATATTAGTCGTGGATAAGCAGAATACCACCAGTACCATTCAATATGTTACAACCGCTGATTTTAGCGTCGTAAATGTGAAAACGAACCAGAAGGACATTAACTTGACGGCACAGTTATTTCCAGCGAATAAAATGACATCCGATTATCCCGAATTAGCACGTCTATTGCCGCGTGTTTCCGAAAATATTGAAGGGGAACGCTTAGCCTTAAAATGTAAATTTGATATAGGCACGGCGAAAGAAGATAGTTCGTTTAATGTAAGCTCAATCTGCGTGTATGCAAACACGCCGGACCCAATTAAAATGAAAGCCGCCTGGACAGAAAAAAGAACCGAGCTCTTAAAAACCCACAGCGCTGAGGAGATTGCTTTTGCCGAAAAAGATTGGCAATTTTTAGAGGCTAAGCGACAATTTATACCTGACTCGTTTGATTTTATGGTTGAAACGGTCGGTCCAATTTCCAATTTTGAAATCATACACCAGGCTGCCAATCTGATGATTGCTAAATTAAATAAATTACAGTTTACAATTCAAAGTGAGCCCGGTGTTATTGTTGCCTCGGCAACGACTATTCCCAATAGTTTTGATATCACACTCAAAGGCGAAGATTATACACTGGGGAAAGTAATTGAATTTATGCTATACAATGCCCATTACGACAAAGCCTTATCTTATTGTGGTTTTCGCAAACCGCATCCGCATATAGATGAATCCATTATCCGACTGGGCTTTAAAAATCCAACAGATACGGTGACGGTGGGCAATTTTATCGTGAATGCGGCGAATGAAGCAATAAATATTTACACTAAAATCAGTAAAGTGTTTGAAGTGGCAAAATAGACACAAATAAAATAGACACAAATAAAATAGACACAAATAAAATAGACACATAAAGACAAAAAATAAACAATATTTTTATTAAATAAACAATATTTTTTATTAAATAAAAAATTCTACTATAAATATAAGGTAATGTCCGATAAGTTAAATTACAATAAGTTGAGTTACAAATTAGGAGATATTATTAAAATCATAGCGCCTACCGACCCAGCCATTGATGGACATGTATATTTAATTAACTATTATGATGCAAATAAAATACGTTTAGACGAACCAAATGGGGATGAAATTGTATTAACACTTACGGATGGATATCTAGACAATAAAGCGATTGACAGCATTATTATAAAAAGTCGAGCAACGGCAGAAGGTTATGCGCGACAAAATAATTTACTTACGGGAATATGGATTGATATTAATTTTGGCGGAGATTTACCATTAACTTTCACCGGACAAATTACAAATTTAGTGGAAGATAAGATTGAAATCACAACTCATCCGGAGAAGGATGTTATTTTTATCGATTTTGCATATAAAGGACTACCGGAGGATTTACAAATTACAAACATAAAAATTAGACGAGCGCCCGCGAATGTTATAAAAACGGGGGTTTTGCCGGGGGGTCCGCCGGGGGTTCCGCCCCCCAACGACAAGGGGGTTCCGCCGGGGGTTTCGCCCCCCAACGACAAGGGGGTTCCGCCCCCCAACGACGAAGCAGGTCCGGGGGTTTTCCCACCCAGCGACGAACTAGGCGAAGCCGGGTTTGAAAGGGCAGCGCCCTTTGCGGCGCCCTTTGCAGAGCCCTCTGAACAATTGCGCACACTTATTTTAAACGCCGACCAAATAATGTTCGGCGAAGACTTAGAACCCGTTAAACATATGATTGATGTGCCGGCTGAGGAACAACGCTATGATATAGAAAAACAGCTGGATGATTTATTAGATAATATGCTTTCAACGATACCAAACGCCGAGAGAACCGATCAGGTTAAAAATAATGTTCATAAAATGATCCAACGGTTTAAACAATTACGTGAGAAATTTTCCATTTTTGATGCAAATGGTTATGCGTTGATGCCAAAAGTGCAAGGCGCCAAATATAAGCCGCTTATAAATGTTATGGAAAAATTAGATAAACAACTTTATTGGATGATGCCCGTTGTAAAAACAATAAAAAAAATATATACAATAGATGCTGGCAATGAAGAAGAGGATACAGAAGAAATTTCCGTCGAAGATGACGCCACCGTTTTATCGTTTTTAGAAAATTACAACGAAGAAAATACCATAATAGAACAATATGAAAAAAATGATACCGCCGGTGACCAGAATAAATATGCTTTCTTACAAAAACGATTGAATTCTTATTTAACGCCATTCAATCAACCCGAAAATAATGATGATATAATGGTTGATCCGACAGTTAATGCCAATATAATGGCAATTGTAGATAACTTGGGCAATTTTAAGTCAACGATCAATGGCACTGATTCAACTACCTTAGATACAAGATATAAAAAAAACAAACGTAAAATTGATGTAAAACGGTTTTTTACGCAAAATTATATCACCGGTGCAACGGGATTAGAAATGATAAAAGTGCGCGGTGAAAACCCCCTTATAAAACGAAAGAATTTAACCCCGAACGATACCATAAGTATTAAATCGCTTATTACCTTACAGGAACCAGCAGTTCGGTTTTCGCGTATTAATTTATATTCCACGAATATTTTGGATAAAGCCAATTTAAATCTTCATTTTTTGAATTACTGGCAACTACTAAAGGCAAAAACGCGTGTATCAAACACAACTATTACCGACATAAGCAAACCATATAATCACGACCCAGATACTTTTTTAACGAAAGTGAAACACTTTACACTTGAACAAGAACTTTTGAACAATGCCGATGAAAAAGAAACCTATAATAAATTTTTAGATACAGTTATTCCCCAAACTAAATTTTTATTTAATTTAATCAAACCCTATTTAACCGGTAAGTTATCCATTAACGATATATTGACCTACTTAGAACCATTTATGGTCTATCATGATGATTTGACTTTTATGCAATACAAAGAAATGAACGAATATATTCGGGATAAAATTTATGAATATCAGCGGACTTTTTTAGCCAAGGCTAGAAAATATGGCAATATAAAAGGCACGCAATCTGTCGCCATTCCGTCATTGATTAAAATTTTAGATGAAAATCCGAATATGAAAACAAAAGTATTGGATGTGTATGGTTTCACTGATACTATAACCCAGATGACAAACTCCGAATTTATTAAACGCATTAACGAATTTGATACGGGTATTTTTTATAATAATGCAGTTGCGCTTGCTTCTACGAATTTAATGATTGCGGAAGGGTCGCGCAACATGGCGGACATTAATATCTATTTAAATGCAGGCAAGGGAGCGGCGGAAGCAACAGCAGCGGCAGCAGCAACAGGTAAAAAAGCAACCGCAAAAAGCAAAATGCTAGCACAGGCACAAACACTTACCGGCGACAATACCTGCAATAAAATAAAAGTCATTGCTAAACGCTATATTGAACTAGAGGAATTAAATGAAGATAATGGCAAGGAAAGTTATTTCGATAAAAAATACGATACAACAGACTATTCAGTCGCCAAAGCTGATAGCAATATGCCGGTCGAAGAACAATTGAAATATTATGCCGAACGCTTAATTAAAAATAAAGGACTGGACGAAATCAGTGCCCGCCGCGAAGCCGAGGCTATTATTAAAGGTAAGCGCACAATCGAAGATGGTGATTATGCCATCTTGGAAACGACCGATGAAAATAGCGCAACTATACAATATTATGTTAGACAAAACGACATTTGGAAATTAGATGACAGTATTGATTCCGAAACCTTTGCGGATAATACGAGCCTGTTTTGTAATTTAAATGAAAAATGTATTGCCGTAAAAGAAACGTGCCAAGACCAACAAACGGGTGCCAATGAATTGAAAAAACATAATTTAAAATTGCTGTTATCCGAGTTTGACTCCAATTTGAATGCGAATAAAGATATTGTATTGAATAAGATCGATGATGAAATTGTAAAAGCGGACGCCCGCATTGAACTATTGAAAAGTATTCGCATACGCGACATGTACAAGTATGAAACCGCAAAAATTGCACTGGGAAACACCTTAGAAACGGTTGAAAAAATGACGTCGCCGAATGATGGATTACTGAAGACTATTCTCGGACAAGCGGATATAGCCAAGCGCTATTTGGATATTATCAATTTCGTCAAATATTTTACGCGCGCGGGTCTTATTGACAACGGCGAATCGCCTTATTGGTTTTACTGCACCAAGACAGGTAAACCGATGTTACCGACTTTTATACACAAACTCGCAGTTACGTATACCACAAATAAAGCGAATTATATTCACATGTTAGATACCATTTGCGCTGAACAAGGCACGCTGAGCGAAGATGGGGATAAATGGATTGATAAGCATAGTGGTTATACCATTAAAATGACCGAACTAAGTGCCGACGAAGAGTATACAGCCGAAGGCTTCAAAGTGGTTAGTCGGGCAGTGCAAGAAGCCGACGCCGGCGATATTATTTTAGCGACCGCAGCAGCAGCAGCCGAACAAAAAATAAATAAAACGGTTGCGGCGACTGCGCGAAAATTTTCCACAATGGATGCGACCAAAATATATAATGTCATTGAGAGCATGAGCACCAATATTGGAATTAATATTGACGGGCAAGCTGATTTTATTGTGCGCAATGTATTAAATCTAATTACAAATGACAAGGTCATGCCACCAAAAGCCAATTATGAGAGATTTGTGCAAATGAACGCAGCCAAAGGCAAAGAAGTGGATAGTTATGAAAACGCATACAATTCCAAACTGATTTATTTGACCCTGGCTTATTTTTTAATCGCCATTCAAATCAGTATTCCGCCGATAAAAACAAAGACCACGTATCCTGGTTGTAAAAAATCATTTAGTGGATTTCCAATAGACGATGAGACGGATAATAAAAAGGGCATAACTTATATTGCGTGCGTCGCGCATAAAATTAAAAGTAATCCAAATTTACCCTGGTCGGCGATTGGAAAAAAGAATGCGCAGTTCATTATCACCCAAATGGAAGCCTTAATAACAACTTTTATTTTACCGACCGAAGAATATAAAAACGGTGTTAAAGAGTTTAAACAATATTTGGAAAATAATCCCGATGTCACAGATATTCCGTCGGAACACAATGTATCCAACTGGACTAATTTTTTACCACCCCTAAAACCGCTTAAAATGAAACTGCCGCAAGACGTGGGTGACGTGTTTAAAACGCATTTAAAGGATAGTTTGCGCAAGGGGAGCGCAACGCAGCAAGATTATATTTTAGAATTGCAGTCAAAAATAATATTGTTTTCCTTTTCAATTGTTGAATTGATCGAAAAAACGGTGCACGGAGAAGGTCTGATTTTAAAAAGCAATAGCGGAGAGCCATTTGTTGAAAATGCCTGCTGCGAATCTAGTACCGCCAAGACACTCCAATATTTTATTAATAAAACTCCTGATATTGCCACCTACAACAATAAAGTGGTGAATTTAAGCGATATGTTAGATGATACAATTCGCATGAGTAAAGCCTCTATTTTATATGATCCGAACAACACTAAACGAAAATTGACTGAACTGAGTAATACATTTTCCGAGGAAACAATTTATCGAGCCTTTATAGTCTATTGTAAATTTAATAGTTTGATCCCACTCAGTGAAAACTTAAAATCGGTGTGCTCTACAAAACCGGACAATTTTGATGCATCGGATTCTATATCAGAAAGTATTAGAAAATTAAAAAGCAATTCGCGCAATTATAATGAAAATTCGTTAGCCAAACTACTCGATGTAGTTAATAATAGCACTAAACAGACGATTGAAGTGGAAGATAAAGAAGTAAACAACATAAGTAAATTAAGTGAAATTATGGAGAAAATCGATAGAGAGAATAGTCGTCCGAGTAATTTTCGTGCTGATTTTATTGCGGTGTTGGAACAATTTGAAATGAATGCACTTATGGAAGATACTGCGCAACTGCGTAAATTGAAGAACCTCCTTGGTTCCTTAAACGGGTCCATGCAAAAAGACTTGTTTGAGTTTGTCAATAAAAACAGTGTAAAGGTAAAGAAAGACGAACAACGCAATTTTAAAGAGTGTCTTGAAACAATTGTGCTATTTAAAGAAACGGGTGATAATCTGTTTTTGGGGAGCAAAGAAGAGACCGGTTATAAGATGCTTAATTTTATGAAAAAAACAATGCGGCGTTTGACAAAAGAAATACCAAATATTATTATAAATGGAATAAATTACGAAGAGAACGTCAAGGTGCCTTCCCATTGGAAATTGTCGAGGTACCATGTAAATGACGTGAGAGGTATTATTAAGAATTATTATGCTGATTTAAAAACATTTTACAAGGATGAGCAAATTACATTGTTGCTGAAAAAATTTACAGAAGTTTCAATGGATATAAATGATTTGGCGCAAAACACCTTATTTTACGCACCGGTTGAAATTATCGGGAAGAGTAAAGCGCCCGCACAGGAGCAATCGCAATCACAGTCACAGTCAAAGAGCCCTCTACAACCAAATGAACCAATGCATAAATATTCGGCTTTTGATTTAGATTTAAATGTATATTTATTCAAATTTTATTTTTTAAGTATATTAACTGATTTAATGACACTGAAAGATGATGCGGAAATATTGCAATTACCTATAACTTCTTCGGAGGATAGTTCTTTATCGGCAGAAGAACGATTATTTGAGTCGTCCGCAAACCCGGATGTGCTTGAAGGAAATAAGGTCGAACTTTCCGAAAAAATAGCCAATATTATTGTGACTTTTACAAACTTGATTTGCGCTGATAAAAAAACCGTTGATTACAACTATAAATCTCTCATGGAGGTGATCTTGCGGTCAAGAGTAAAAGAGAAGGATGAAATAACTGATTATCTGGGGAAGATGACGGTGGAAGAACGTGATGTAGAGAATTTATTTAAAAATAATAAACTTGGACGCTGGAGTAAAGGTGAACAAAAAGGTATTCATACATATGATACTAAAACATATGATCAAGAGCGGGAAGATATGGAAAACATGGCACAGAATGAAGCGCGCTTGAACAAACGCTGTGCCGTTACTGACCTAAATCGTGATATTTATGCGCTCGAAATGGTGGAAGAAGATGCCGCCGATGCAGAGGCTGACCGAGAGGATAATATGATTAATTATATGGGCGAAGATGCGGAGCCCGAAGAGTATGATATGGATGGCGATGAAAATTATTATTAGGGATAAGGATAAGGATAAGGATAAGGATAATGATAATAATGATAAAAAATAATATCTATTTTATCATTTAAGCATTTAAGCATTTGAGCATTAAGCGTAAATGTAGAGCGCAAGCAACCCACCAACCGTGGATAAATTGGACATGAACGCATAATATTTATCCTTGCCTTTGAACGGGTTATGATACAAGGCGGTAACGACTACGGTGAAAACTATTAAGGCAATGAGTGCCATCTTAAAGAATGGTAAGAGCGATAGCATGCCGGTGAAAGTATACGCATAGATAATTAACGGAGCAAACATCTCTAAGATAATAGCGCCGCTAATACCCACTTGCGCTAAAGGCAAGGATACGCCTAATTTCTTAGCAAATTTGCCCGTTGATTTCGGGAATAAATATATCTTTTCAAAACTGCTGAGAAAAAAAAGGAGAGTAATAAAAACGGACGGAATAAACGAGGGTAGCATTATATATTTTAACAATATTTTTATACGAATTGTGCGTAAAAATAGTATAAAGAATTAACCTATTATTACTGTAATACTATAATAATGGATATATCCTTAGCCGATGCAAATTGGAAAAATACAGTAGAGTTCGTACCTCTTGTCACCGAGGGAAAGGTTATAAAAGTGTACGATTGTGACACAATTACGATTGCAACTAAATTTCCATATTTAACAACATTAAATGAAAGCAATATAATGTACAGATTTCATGTTAGATTACTTGGTATTGATACGCCGGAAATGAAAACGAAGAATCAAGATGAAAAAGCAATCGCACAATTGGCACAAAAAACACTTTCCGAATTAATATTAAATAAAAATGTTACATTAAAAAATACATCGCTTGATAAATATGGACGAATTTTAGCAAATGTTTATACGGAAGATGGTCTTGAATTAAGTAATTGGGCGATTACATCTAGGTTTGCTGTATCTTATGACGGCGGTACAAAAAAACCTCCCACCTCTTGGAGTGAATATTATAAAACTGGAACTATAATATAAAAAAGAGCACCTTAATTTTGATATGTAATAAGATTTTATATAAATAATAATAATATATTTTTTATATATAAAATGAATCCACGCTGGGTAAGAAATAATAAAATAACCGTAGCAATTATTTTATACATCTTTTTATTTGGACTAGTTAATATTATAAAACCGCCCTTTATCTATAATCCCGATGGATCAATGAAAGATTTTGGGGTTGGTTATCGTCGTAAAACAATTATTCCAGTCTGGCTACTCTCTATTTTTATAGCTATTCTGGCTTATTTTTGTGTTATGTATTATACGTCGATATACCGTTAAGGGCGCTGCCCTTACAAACCCAAAGGGCGCTGCCCTTACAAACCCAAAGGGCGCTGCCCTTACAAACCCAAAGGGCGCTGCCCTT
>Ga0114974_10000248_pt1 | contig 46255 bp, 53 predicted proteins | sample S_130206_EF_Meta_FD_87318 | JGI IMG/M metagenome (GOLD analysis project Ga0114974, IMG submission 87318) | Freshwater microbial communities from Lake Simoncouche, Canada to study carbon cycling - S_130206_EF_MetaG | ecosystem: Environmental > Aquatic > Freshwater > Lake | place: Lake... | reverse complement strand
TTATCAAAACTTCCAAATACTGATAAGTTTCCGACTTATCAACCACATATAACAATTGCTTATTTAAATAAAGGAATGGGTAAGAAATATGTAAATCCTAATTACAAATATTCAGTTAAGAATATTAACAAGATTGTTTATTCATCACCAGGTAAGGAAAAAGTTTATTTTGAAATTACTGATGATAGAAGTAGTATTATGCAAACTATAGAAGATATTATAATTGACTTTAAAGAAAAGGGATTTAAATCATTATTAGGTCAAGACCCTGGAGTTCCTTCAATATTCAAAAGTGATAATAAAGATGATAGAAGAATCATTCTTGATGTCAATAAGATAAATAATGACTCATTTAAGTTAAGTGAAATAGAAGATGAAATACTACACATTGTTTCTTATGTGAGATCATTAAATTGGGGAATAAGTGCAACAGTATCAATTTCATCATATGGAAATCCATCAGTATTTCATGGAGATAAAAAAGATTTTGCTTACATATCAAGTCATAAAGATGGTAATTTCTTAGATGAGAATGGTAAAATAATTGGTGATGTTATAAATGTAAATATTAAAGTAATTCCAAAATGAAACACTTAGAGAAATATAATTCCTTTTTAGAAAAATCATCTACTCAATATGGTATTTATGATTGGTTTGAAGATTTAAAAAGATATCAATGGAACCAAAATCAAAAGTCAATGGTAAGTGAATCATCATTAAAAAAATGGTCAGATCAGTTTATTGGTGAAGGCTATTGGGAAAAGATTAAAGATTTAGTTGATAGAATGTTTGTTGCTATGTCTAAAGTAGACACTGATTATATTAATGATAGAATGTATGATGTTTATGATGAGATACCATCTAGTAAGGAAAAATGGACAATGTGTTGTGTTGCTTATGGAGATTATGAAAATCATGATAAACCAAATAATAGAAAGTATAATGGACTCCTATCTGTTCAGAAGCCAAAAGAAGATAATAAATTAAATATTATTATTTCAATATTAAAAGATATTATTTCACCAACTTTAAATATTGGTGGTTATCCAAGTGTTTTTCTTAGAAGAGATGATGATCAGTATTATGTAACTGATAAGAAATGGAATTGTGCTAACTTTGATATTGATAATTATGGATTTAGATCAGGAGATTCTTTTGAAACATCTGAGGGTAAAAATTCAGTTATTCACAATTCAGATATTGATAAAAAGAAAAAGTATTCAGTAGATAAGATATTAGATATGTATAAGCCTTGTGTTACTATCAACATTGGTGGATATAGTGATTCACACTTAACTGGTAAAATGAATCTTAAAAAGTTAGAATCAGATATAGATGAAATTTTACCATCTATTTTACCTACCTTAGATTATGAAGAAGTTATATTTGATTCTTCAAGATTTGACAGAATGTATGATGATGATACTGATATTAATGATTATACAATTAAAATCTTACTTAACTTTTAATATATAGATAATGAAATACTTAAAACTATATGAAAATTTTGGACATGGTATAAGTAGTATACCTGATAACTTTATTAGATTAGATAGTATTGGTCATGTTTTAGATCCAGAAGAAGGTGTTATGTATGCTGTTTGGAAAAGAGGCGGATATGATAGTGAGAATCCATATGAAATATGTGATAATGAAATAGAAAATTCCCGATATTGTCCGTATTTGGATATTTCTGATGAAGAAAAGAAAATAGTTGATAAGTTCTGGCTGTCTTGTGAAGATATTAAAAAAGGTGAGATAAACTGGAAATTAATAGAAATGGCTAAAGACCTTTCACTTGATTATTTAGATGAAGGTAATGAATTAAGAATAAATGTAGTTGTTACAGAAAACATAAATCGTGCTTTTACTTATGAAGATATTTTATTTGATGTTTACCGAGAAGTATTCTCACATAATGATGTTTTTAAAAAATGGTTTAAATACTTTCCAAGTAAAATGAATGTTATTAAAAATAAATCTTTATCATATAGATTTAATGTAGAACCACAAAGAGAATCTAAAAACTGGGGTATAAAAGCTTGGGAACCTGAAATGACAAGAGAATTATCATCTAAATTAATAGAGATGTTCCCAGATGAAATAATAATGATTAGATGAGATACTTAAAAACATATAAATTATTTGAATCAATAGATAACAATATCAAACTTAATATTGAAGATATCTTATTAGAATTAGATCTACTTCAGATTGTATATGATATATCAGAACTTAATTATTATAAAGATGGTATAAATCCTACAGATTGTTTAAGAGTTTATATTAAAGATAATCAAGATAGATTTTTTAGTTTAGAAGATATAATGGATGTTTTATTAAGAATAAAGGAATATCTAAAAGAAAGTGATTATTCAATTGATATTGGTATACCCAATTCTGATGATTATTTAGATATAGATTATTTTATGAAAGAGTTTTCAGGTGAAGAATTATATAACATTAATATTTTTATCTATCATAATCCAAGAATATCTACTTTTAAGAGAAAATACACGGTTGATAAAGATATTTTTGAGGCTAAAAAAGAAGTTTCAAACTTAAAGTTTACTTTACAACCTAAAAAGAAAGGTGCTAAAACCGACACTTATAATGTTAATAAAGATGGTCAGGTTATTGGACAAATCAAATGGTATTCAAGAATGAGAGGTTATGCCTTCCTACCAACTCCTGATTGTAATGATGAGATAAAAGAATTCATCAAAGATTTAATGAAAAAAAGAAGAGAAGAAAAATGAAACATTTAAAGTCATATAAAATATTTGAGAATAATACAGATATAATTAAATTTGATTTAGAAGACATCTTTTTAGATGTTAAAGATACACATCCCGAAGAAAAATGGATTATTTGGGCGGATGGTGGTTTGTATACGCCTGGAAAAGAATTTAGTAATTACTATACCATTTATATATCATTTGGAGAAGAAGATCCCTATAACAACGAGTATCTGGAAGATGAGGAACTCATCCATGATTATCCACAAGTTAAAATTTCAGAAGAATTAATGAAATGTATAGAAAGATCTATAGAATATATGAAAGATTGGAATTGTAAAATATTTATTCAATCTGAATATAGTTCAGACCCATCAGAAGATGATGTTGAAGAGATTACAATTGATGATTTACAAGTTAATCAATGGATAGCTGAAAATCAATCTATAAAATTAATATTTAGAAAGTGAATCATATAAAGTCATATAAATTATTTGAATCCAATATTGAGGATCTTGAAAATTATGTTCAAGATCTTCTTCGTGATTTAGAAGATAATGGTCTTCAAGTTACCATTAGTAGAATTAGAAAAGATGTAGAGATAGAACCAGAGAAATTCTTCAATAAGACAAGAACCGATATCTATTTAGAAGTTTATATTAGTAGACCTTGGGGTGCTGAAAATAGAGAAATACCAGGAGTTGTTAATCCACAAGGTGGTTACCCAGGTAATCTTTTCTTTTGGTATGAGGTAAAAGAAACTATTATTAGACTAACCGAGTGGTATTATTCAGTTTATGGAATGTATGATTCAATAGATAAAGAAACAATCTATAGAACAGATAAAGATAATTCACCTTTAAGATTTTTTGCTAGTGGAATAGAGTTTTTAACTAATTGTAGTAAAGAAGAAGATTTTAATGGAATTGGTGATTATATTTCTTTTTCAAACTTTAGATTAATGATAAAATTATGAAATATTTAAAAACATACAAAATATTTGAATCAGTTATTACTAAATCTGAATTTCCTACTGAGTTGGATATTCAAGAACTATTCTATGATTTAACAGATGATGAACTCCTTTCTAAATGTAAATTATATGAGACAGGATATCAATACTTTACAACTGATAATATATCAAGATCTATTAGAAGGCAATTATTTTCGGATATGAGTTTTGAAGAGAACTGGATAAATAAAGAATGTGAAGATACTCAAGATACTTGGAAAAATATGTTTATTGATTTATCTAAACCTCTATCAGATGATATGATTAAAATGGCTAGTAAAAACTACAATGATGTTTATTTTTCAGAAGTTGAAGAATCAAAAAATAGTGCTGGTAAAAGTTATCTTGAAAGATTACAAGAGAATATACTAAATGATATTATTCCATCTTATCCAATTTCTTACTTAAATCTAGGTCTTTTTAATCCAGATAAATTACCAGTAGTTATAGATTGTTTAAAAAGATTATATGAAGTAACTGGATTTAGACCAACCTCATCAATATGGAGTGAAGACTATATAGATGAAGAAAATGGCAGTTTTGTTACTTTATATGGTGCTGACTTACAACTCTATAAAGTAAGTGACACAGAATATCAAAATCTATGTAAGATTCTTGGGAGAATAAATCCAAATAATAAAACACAAGAAGTAACTAAACATTTTCTATAAACTTTTTTAGAATTATTTTCTATATAAGTGTGGTTTTTATTATAAATTTCACACTTTTTTTATTCTGAAAAATAGTTAAAAATAAATAAACTTTTTAAAATATTAAAATATAAATAATAATTGGATACAACAAAGTGTCTAATATAAACAAAAAAATAAAAAGCAATTATGGCAGCAAATGAAACAGATGATTTATTTAATGGTAGTCTTGACACAAAGATGGACTTCTTAAATGAACAAAAAGCAACAAACAATGACGGTATTTATCGCGTTGATTTAAAATTAGTAAAAGATAAAAAAAGAGGATGGCGTAGTGTTGTTCGATTTTTACCTAACTTAACTAAAGATGGTAAGGTAGGCCAATCCGCGATCGATAAGATTACGCATTTCGTGGATATTAAACAACCAAGAGAATTAGCAGGTTGGTTTGATTCACCAAAGAACTTCAATGAGAAGTGTCCTTTGACTGACTTATACTACACAATGCAAAATTCTAAAAATGCTATTTTGATTGAAAAGTCAAAACAATTAAAATACTCTAAGAAATACTATTCTTATGTATTAGTTATTGAAGATGAGCAACAACCAGAATTAATTGGTAAAATCCTTATCATGCAATATGGTAAAACTATTAAAGATAAAATTCAAGCTGAAAGAAACGGAGAAATCTCTGGAGTAGGTTGTAATGTTTTCTCTTTAGATTCAGGTAAAGATTTCGTATTAGTAGTAAAAGAAATCCAAACTGGTGATGAAACTTATCCTGATTACAAGATGAGTATGTTCAAACCAGAAGCTACTTCTCTTCCGATTTATTTCAAAGAGAAACAAGCATTCAAAAATGCACCATTAGTAGAAGGTAAAATTGACGCATCTATTCAAGGCAAAGTAAAAGAATTCTTAATGGATCGTGAACATGATTTAGAAGAGTTTTCACCTAAGAAATTAACTGATGATCAACAAGCTAAGATTACTGAAATTTCAAATTTCTTAACTGGTAAGTCTTCTTCTTCTTTCTCAGGAGCTAAGTCTGAAGCAAAACCATCATCTGATGATTTTTCTTTTGATGATAATTTTGCAGAAAAAACTACTGCTAAAGCAGCAGCTGACGAAGATGACTTTTTTGCAGACATTTAATATCTAATTAAAAAGAAAGGGATTGTCTTCAATATATAAGACAATCCCTTTTTTAATTAAAAAAACTTATAATAATATGGACTTATCAAATAAATCATTTAAGGATAATCAAACTGGTGAAATAGTAAAGGTCATTGGATCTTTTGAAAATATTGCCATTCTTGAGAATAAACAAAAAGTTGATGTAAAAAGATTAATGGATGTAAATTTCTACACAGAACAAATAGATCCAAGTAATTTTTTTAACAATCAAGGTGCTTATAACAATCTAGCAGAAAAAATTAAAAGTATACCAGCTGATAAAATCAGAGATGATGTATCAGGGGAAGTATCTATTAATATAGATGGTAGTAGTATAAACAACTCATTCAAACCAGATATGAATGAGCCTGTAACATTTATGACATCTGAAGAAGATGAAAGAGCTGAATTGGCTAAAAAATATGAAGTTAATAATAATAGTAAATCTATTAATAAACAAAATGAAGCTTTTGCTAAAATTTTAGGAGGTGATGAGGAATTGCCTAAGTCAACTCAACTATCAAAAGAACAAGTTCAAAGAGTTGAGGTTAGAAGAGAAGAGCCACAACAACAATATATTCAATCTAAAGTTGAAGATCCTATTATCACAATGTTTAAGAATGTTAAAAGAGTTAAAGAATTTTCTATATCTCTTGAAATTAAGAATAAAATTCCTAGACTTGACTTTATTGAAATGATGGAAGATTCTTATAATACAAGTATTATTGATTTCTTAGCATCTGAGTTTACTGACAACTTACTTAAGAATCCTCAAATCATAGAAGATATGATTAAACAAAAGATTAAAGAGTTAGTTTATGGTGCTGAAGTTGGAGTTAAAGATGTTAATCCACAGATTACAGACGCTGTAACACAAATAGGCCAATTAAAAAATGATGTTTCTTTTAATGAGGAAACTGACGAAGTAAAAGTTGAAAAGCCAAAAACTACTAGAAAGACAAGACCAAATCCACTTAAAGGTGAAAAAGGATTTGTAAGTAGAGTTAAAAAAGAAGTTTCAAAATAATGATATCACAAATTTTCATAGACAGAGCTGTAGGTATTAGAACTGAATATCTTTCTCTTAATAGAGATGCTGGTAACTATAAAAAGTTAATTGAGAATCTAAAAAATAAAGTTGAAGATACAATTGGTGGTTTAGAAGATCTTATTAAAAATATTAATAATTTAACTGAGGATGAGTCAAAACAACAATCATTAAAATTTATCTTTGACTTAGAAGAAGAGACTCAAAAGATTCAAAAAATGGTTGACCCAATTAATGAAAAAATACAACAATTGGTTAAAGAAGAGCAATCTTTATATGACCAAATAAAGTTAAACTATATTGAATTAAGTAATGAAGAAATTCTAACAATAATTCAAAATGAGTTGAAAAAAAGAAACCTTTCATAATAGAAAGGTTTTTCTTTTTTATATATACTACAAAAGGAATACACTTTAATGAAAATTTCAAAATTTGCAAAAGTAGATAGGGATGTTCTATTAGAATATGTTTATAATGACGGTAATTTATTAAGCGAGAAATATAAAATTCTATCTAATGTAAAAGATAATGTATCTTCTTTTATATCAGGAGATGCAAGTGCAACAGGAAATATTAAAGCAAATCAATTATTTAAGATTGATGCGGTTGCTAATAAATTTGGTAAAGTAAATACATCATACTACTCATTCTTAAAAGATGCTGACTATTCAGCAGGTATTCCGGTTAGATATGATACTATAAAATTACATCTACCTATTAATTACACATTTGGTGAACACATAGGTGCTTACATTAAAGTTTATACATATGGTTATGATAATAAAACATTATATGAAATTTCAAATTTTTATTTTGACATATCAGATGTTAATCAATCTTACTTATTAAACTATACATCGCCACCACTTTTCTTTCAAGAAAAATTATGGGGTAAAAACTTAACTATTGAGATACCAGCCGTTAATCAAGTTTCTAATCAAAGAGTTAATGGTGTTGTAAAAAATAATAGCATAAACTCTAATTTAACAGGTGGTATAGGTTTAAGTCTGACTTCTCCTATATTTATTGACTTTTATTTTATTAATAAGTCACAAGTATTAAATAATGTTACAACTTATTTAATGTCTAGTAAGATTACTGTTACAGTTCCACAAACACCAGAATTTGAACAATTAGGATTAAGAATAGACCATTCTGTTAATGGTGATTTCTTTGAAATATATGGAACATATAATGACACTATTGCTGAGTTAAAATTGTTCTTAGACAATTCTGTAGCTCTTGGTAATAGATATTATATAGAATACACAATCACTTTATATGAACAAAATATTAAAGGCAAGTCAATGAAAGTTTTAGTAAGTGATAACTTTAATGAAAGGATAGAATATAGACCTATTATAAAGTATTCAACAACTACAGCTATAATAGATGTTGAAATGCGTTTAATAGATGCTGTAGATGACTCTTATATAGTTAGAATGGCTTCTTATGGTATGTTACAAGATGAAGTATCAAAGTACAGTCTAAATCTTTCTAAAATTAATTTAAGAAATGCTAGTAAACCTAAAATCTATAATACTAGATCTGGTTCAGGATTCGGAGATGCTAATTCAGGACTTGGACTTGGATTGGGTAATGGAATGGGTAATAATATAAATGTTTCTACAATTAAAGTTCCTTTCCCAGTTATGATAGATAGATCGAATATTATTGGTAAATCAGATAATGTGATATATCAAAAAGATAAATATTATGGAATAGGTAAATTATTAATTAATGTATTCCCATTTGATAATATAATTAATTTTGTAATAGCTCTTGACTTTACAGGAACTTTTGATACAGCATCTCAAATTCAATATTTAGATATGAGTGGCATGAATGATATTAAAATGGAATTTAAAAATTCAGCAATTGATGTTAATGTTCCTATTTATAGAGATGCTGAAAATAATTTAGAAATTGGACAAGTTGTATTCAAAATACCTAAAAGTAAAATTCCTGATATTAGAAAAATCTATGAAAGTGGAATTAATGTATTTTATATCACAACAACAACTGATGATGTAACAACTGTTATTTATACAGGATTATATAAAATGTATGATTCTGCTAGTAATGTTGATGATTTAAATCAAAACATACCAATTTTATCAACTGTATCTAATAATCCTATAATTATAGATGATCCAAATACTAAGAAAGAAACTGCAATCGTAACTAGAAAGAAAGTATTAAGTTCAGAGACACCTAATGCACTTAAAAAAGGTGGTTAAAAAATAAAAATTAAATGAGATTAAGCAGTCAAAACTCCCAATTCGTATTTAACTTACCCAGCGATTTTTTACCAGGTGAGATTATACCACAATATGCTCCTATTTTAGAAAAGAATCATATTCAATATGAAAATATTATTGATTATCTTAACTCTACTATAAAGGCGGTCAACTTTCCAGGAATTGGATTTGAAGCTGTCAAGCAAATTTATCCAAGAGGTAAAGAGAAATACTATAAACCAGCAAAGAATGTTCAAGATATTATAACAACAAGAGAACTAACAGTTACATTTAGATCTGTTGATTCTGATTTGAACTACTGGTTAATGTTTGATATTGTTACAAAACACTACTTAGATGTTGAAGAACTTTATGTTCATCCATTTTCAATAACTTGTGTTGATATACATAGAGATGGTATTTATAGACTTAATTTTAAACAATTAATAATTAAAACTTTATCTGATAATACATTTAACTACTCTGCGATGAGAGTAACTGCTAAGGAATTTACAATGACATTTATGTTTAACTTCTATGATATTGAATTCTTATTAGATAATAGAAAAGTTTTAGAATTAGGATCACTTCCTACAATTATACAGAAGATTTAAATATCTTATTAATAAAGTTCATTCTTCTGATGTTTCTACTATAAATACCCATACTTTTTAGAATCTCTTTGTCTATACTCTTAGTTAATTCTTCACACAAAATCTTGCTTAATTCATAAGAAACATCAATACCATAATGTTCACTTAATTTATCTGCTTCTGGGTTTGAGTAAATTTCACTTTTCATTTGACAATTCTTTCTTTGCTTTAGTAAGAGCAGATCCGATTATCTGATGCATGTCATAATATTTATATTCAGATAGTCTACCACCAAATATAACATTAGAGTCTTTAGATAATTCCTTATACTTATTATACATAGTATTATTCTTTTCATCATTAATTGGATAATAAGGAGTTTCTCCTTTTTTATAATCTAAAGGATATTCTTTTGTAATCCAAGTAACATCTGATTTAGAACCTTCAAAATGTTTATGCTCTGTTATTCTAGTATAAGGAATTTCATAATCTGTGTAATTAACAATTGAACAACCTTGATAATCTTCTACATCAATTTTTTGATTTATAAATTTTAAAGATCTATATTCTAACTCACCAAATTGATAATCAAAGAATTCATCTATTTTACCTGTAAATACTATTTTATCAGCAAGTGAATTATAATACTCTTTATCAAAAAAATAATCTACATTGGTTCTAACTTCTATACCTTCTAACATTTTTTCAAATATTTGAGTATATCCACCAACTGGTATTCCTTGATACTTATCAAAGAAGTAATTATCATCAAAACTAGTTCTAATAGGGAGTCTTTTTATTATAGATGTTGGTAAATCTTTAGGATTTTTATTCCATTGTTTCTGAGTATATCCTTTAATAAATGTTTCATAAATATCCTCACCTACTTGAGATAAGATCCATTCTTCTAAATTTTGAGGGTTATCATTTGGAATAGAAACTTCTTTTAGTTTGTCTTGGGCTTCTTTTGGTGTTTTGACACCCCACAATTGATGTAGAGTCATTAAATTAATTGGAAAGGAATACATACTACCATCATAAGAAACCTTAGGAGAGTGCTTATAACTATGAAATTCAGTAAATTGGTTTATCCATTCCCAGATTCCTTTATCATTGGTATGAAAAATATGAGGACCATAAGTATGTATATTTATACCGTCTTTATTTTCGGTATAACAATTTCCACCTATGTGATTTTTACTTTCAATTATAAGACATTTTTTACCAGCCTTTGTCATCTCATGTGCAAAAACTGATCCAAAAAGTCCAGATCCAACAATTAGATAATCATATTTCATTTAGAATATTGGTTTTTTATCCTTAGTGCAGAATCATCATATTCATCATATATCTGTAAAATACCATGATTTCTATAATGGAATAATTTGAAATATTCTTTATCATGGAAAACATCAACAACAACACTATTGACATCTCTATAGATATCACCCCCACTAGACATAACTTTTGTTTTCCTATCAGGAGTTTTATCTCTATTAGAATCTAATGTATGACAGCAATCAATTTTATTGAGATTGTATATCCTAGATATACTTTTTCCCCTGGATGAAAATAATCCCCTTTCAACAATATCTCCATTTTTATCTAATGTGTTTCTTGTTTTATCTGACCATCTATATAATGATTGATCTATAACTGGGTAGTCCAAATCTATTGGACATTTCATATCATATGACGTTAGATATATTCTATCAATAGTCGGATCTATTAATGATAGGAAATCTATAAGTTTATTATCTCCAGTTTGTACAATATACTCATCAACATCAATAAATGCTACCCAATCATTTTGATTAATTTTATAGTTATCCTTAATATATTTAAGTCCTTCCATATAACTTTTTGCTAATGAATAAGCGATTGCGACGTTTCCATGGTAATCATTAGGACTATTATAGTTAACAGTAACCCCATGTGTTGTGAAAAAATAGATAACATTCTTGTTTTTAAGGCTTATTTCTTTGATAAGATCATCGGTTCCATCAGTCGGATAATCAATATAGATGATTATTATATCAAATCCAACATGGAAATGGTAATCTACCCATTCTTGAACTCTTCTCTTTTCATTTTTTAATTGTGTTACTATAAAATTCATACTATTTAAATTTTTTTATAAAATCATTTTCTAATTTTTTATCAAGTATATCAAATTTAGAATCTATTTCTATTGACTCATTCCATCTATTATGCCAATGCCAAGTAAAGGACCCATCATACATCATATTACTATATTCGTGCATTTTCATTGGTTCTAATAAATAATCAATTTTTACATGACAATTGGACTGCCATTCTGGATTAAAAAAAGCGGCTGGGAATATAACCAACTCTGGATTAGATGATTTAACATTAACGTATAAATCGGATGCCCAATGTAAAGATCCAGAACCTGGTCTGGCATTACTATTTAATAGATTTTTAGTCATTTCGTCATTTACGTCACTATCTTTTTTAAGATGCATGATTGCGCCATTAATCATATTATTTGGATATGAACCCCATTGGTAGAGAAAATCATATTTTAAAAGTGGAGATAAGTCCCTTATCAATAAAACATCAAAATCAATATAAAAACCACCGTATTTGTTCAGCATCAATAATCTAAAAAAGTCGGATTCATATGGTGCGTTAAATTTGTGCTCTATTATTTCATCAACATAACGAAAAGTTTCATATTTAGTACCTTTTATTTCTTCTTTTAAATCAAAAATATGAAATTCAACCTGTTCAAAGTCTCTATATCTATCAAATACTGAATTGTCTGATATTTTTTCATCGGAGTATATTTTTAATGTTGCGTTTTTAATATTTTGAGTTGATAAAAATGATTTTATGACAACAGATTGTTTATAGTTTATATTATTACCTATCCAATAAACAAAAATATTATATTTTTCATCAATAGTTTTATTGATAGATTTACTAATCTCTAATGATTTATTAACAGAATCAAGACCCTCATAGTAAAGTTCCTCATTATTTATCTCTGTTATTTGGTTGTTATAATAAATGCTCATTTAATTTAAATATTTTTTTGTATAAATAAACTATCCCAATAGTTTCGACCTGCTCCGATTGGAAATCCAGGATGATCGGTCATAACATGACTTACTATTTCTATAGTATCCGAAATATTACCAATCAATTCATCATAATATTTTTGATTATTAGGATAATAAGGATTCATCGATCTAAAATCATGAAACTCAATAGAATATTGTTTGGAGATTGACCAATCAAGATTTTTTAAAATCTCATATTCGGCCCCTTCTATATCAAATTTAATCAACTCAAACTTATCTATATTGTATTTCTTCATCAAAGATTTTATACTCATCACAGGTACCGTAATAACTTTTTGTAGTTGACAACAATCTCTATCAGGGTTTAAGAGTGAATATCCTTGTACATCGTTATAGATGTAAAAATTTTGTTCTGTTTCATCGTCTAAATGTGTTATTGCACATCTTTCGTAAAAAACACCCGTAGGTACTTCATTTATTTCTGGATTTGGATCTACACATATTATGTTTTTGCAATATTTCTTAATGTCATTTGTGAATGAAAAATTCACACATCCTAAATCAAGTATCCATCCATTTTCGTCTATTATAGATTCCTCTATAGTATGTTCTGATAGTGTTATCATATTAAATTTTATTTTTTATAATGTTAATAAACATTTTACATCTTTCATAGTAAGTATGGTTTTTAACAGATTTCTCGTAGCCAGCCTTTGCTATTTTTTCTCGTTCTTCTTCATTTTCTAAATAGTATTTTACTTTAGAATCTAAATCTTCTATAGATTCATAAACGACTATTTCTTTACCAATATCAAATAGTTTTTCTAAACCTGGTGTATAATTTGTAATTAAGAAAGTTCCACATCCAGTAGTTTCGAATGTTCTATAGTTTATATCATCTGATATATTGCAGTTTATATGTATCTTATAAGAGTTTATGGCGTGCACCATACTATCACCAATAACAAATATATCTTTCTTTATACCATATTTTTCAAGTGAGTCTATTACATGACCGCGATTTAAAACATTGCCACAAAATCCAACATCAACACTTTTTTCAATATCCAAAGGGTACATCAAATCATCTGGGTATGAGTTCGGAAACCAATATGATTCTTTAACCAGATTTTCAAAGGCAGGTATATATCCTTCTGTGGAGTTTAGAAGTATATCTATTTTCAATAAACTACATAACTGCTGGTGTTGTTCTAAAACACAATGGCTATCAATACTCCAAAATATTTTTAATTTTTTACTATTTGATATTTCATTAATTGGTAACCAATCAGATGTGTAATTTTCAATTACAAATATAACATCAGCCCATTGTTCAATTTCTGAAAAAGACATATTAAAATCAGGATAATTTAATCCCCAAACTTTTGATTCTACTTCTTCAATTCTTAATAAAGCTCTATGTAAACATAAAGACTCTCTAAAATTTTTATTCTTTTCATGTCTACCAGATTCTTGTATAATTACTATTTTCATTTTTAATCTTTTATTTTTGAATATTTTAACATTTCTTCTATTTTGTACTTTATATTCAATTTGATTTTACCGTCTATATTTGAATCAAGTTGTCTTTTGATATTCAAAAATCGACTATCAGAAAATACATAATGTCCTGAAATATTTATCAATTCTATTTTATTATCATCGGGTATAAAGTCTTCTGATACCCATTTGCACCACTTTTTTGATTCCAAGCATATTCTGTAAAATTCTTCAATAATATCTTCTCTCTCTACCATAGAATCCAGTAAAGTTTTTGTTTCTATTTGTCCAAACTCTGGTGCAACATTTATTGAGTTAAGACCTTTTTTAAACTTATCCAAAAGCATATCATTGGAAATGTAATCCCCATTGTGCTCTTTTGATATAATATTGTACTTATTACAAACTTCAACCATCTTCAATAGTCTATTGTCATTGTAAACACCGGTATTGGTGTTTCCCAACAATGAAGTACCCGATTGTATCACTGCGTATTTTACGTTTTTAAAAACCTCTTCGCTTAAGCTCTTTTTTAAATCTGACAAAAGAGTATCTAAATCTTCCACACTGAAATTCCTTATACTCTCTTCAGTTCCAACTTCGAATAATATTGAATTGTTTTGTTGAAATCCAGTATTTATAAAGTCTATTGTGTATTTTAGACCACTTTCATAGTCTTTGTGTTTTTTCCAAACATCTACATGAATTACATCAAAGTATTTACAATCTTCTTTGAAGGATTCTATTCCATCATCTTCATTTGATCCTTGATTAGGACCACAATGATCCCTAACAAGAAGTATATTATTGGTTTTAGATCTAACATAGTTACAGAAATCCTTAGTAGTCCAATTGTTAACATATCCGCCATCCTTCTCAATCTGTCTTCTCGATGGTATAATACCAATATGTATACCAGTATCATTGACATATTCAATAATACTGTCTACTATATTTTTACTCATTGGTCCGATAAAAATTCTAATATCTTTTATATCTTTATTTTCCATATTTACTAATTTTTTGAAGTGCTTTAAATAGATTTAACTTACCAAAGTAGAATAAGAAAAAACCCATTTTTGAATCATGTAAAGGTGACATATTCAACCAAACTATTGAAGTCAATAACTCAACTTTTACTAAATCAAAATCATTCTCTGTGATAAAGTCATGTAGGATTTTTCTACAATTTGAAAGATTATCACTTCTTAGTATATCACATTTTACAATATTGTTCTTTATTTCTATAGAAAAATTTCCATTATTTACTATCTCATGATTAAAAAGTAGATTGTGATTTAATTTACTTAAATCGTAGTAGATGTCACCATTTTCTAAATCTCCTCCAAAGTCCTGCCTCCAGTCAATCATTTTAAATCCATCACCATCAACTATTATATTATCTAGTATATAGTCACCATGAAACCTATATGGTTGTTCGGAACATAACCAATCCTTATCTATGGATTCTATCATATCCAAAACGGATGGTACTTCATAACCATTTATATAACTTATAGAATCTTCTAAATTGTTACTTTTTAAAAAGTCATTTACTCTATTCATGGTTTTTTTAAAATAAAAATCATTACATATTTCCTTAAATGAATCATTTTTTGGCATCTTCATCCATAGTTTATCAAAACTCCATTCTAAAAATTTTCTGAACGATATTTCGTTTACCACCGATGAGAACAATTCACCATCAATATACTCATACTTATAGAAGTTTTCACAACTATCTATTATTCTTGGAACAAGATTTCCCAAATGTTTAACACGATTTACTCTGTTTCTACACAAATCTTTGTTATGAAAGAATTTAACAACAGAATCGTCAAATATAAAAATAGACTCGTCTTTTTTATCCAAGATGTTAAATTTGTCCTTTATTCTATTGCGAGACTCTCTTAGAGAAGAAACATTTCCAATATCTAGCCAGTTTTCAAAATTGAAGAAATCCCATTTAAGTTCAAACATTTTATTGATTGAGTGACAATCACTAAGACTTTGGTTGTTCTTATCACTTTTATACTCTTCTTTAAGATTTTTCCAGAAAGATTCATAGTCGTTTATTCCGGCAAGTCCAATATAGACCGAGTTTGAGTTAATATCGCCTTTTTCGTTTATTTTCAAACGACTATTTAGATTTAATGTTCTATATTGTGACGAATCATTCTTTACCGTATATCCAAGCCAATTAGAGTCTGGTTTAGGAATTTTATCAAAGACAATAGTATCTGATGCATGAAATATAAAAGGACATTGTACATTACTCTCTGCGTGCAATAGTGAATAACCTAGACTGGATCCTGCACCTTCATACTGACCAACTTCAACAAAGTTAAATTTCTTATTAGGATAGTTCATAATTAGATAGTCTCTAACATGATTTTTATAATGACCGAGTGTCACTACAATTTCAACATTATCATCATATGACTCAACTATGTACGATATGGCAGGTTTTTTACCTACTCTAACTAAACATTTATTGGTAAATAATGTTAAATCACCCAATCTTGAACCAGTTCCACTGGTTGTTATTAAAACTTTATACATATCTTATTTATTTTAATTATCTACCATATTTATCTTCAAGCCTAATAACATCATCTAAAAAGTTAGTCGAGCATTCTATATAAACACTATCCACTATTGCTTCCATTCTGTGAATGACGAATGGTTTTATAACATAAAACTTTCCTGGTTCCAATATAAATGTTTCCAGGTTTTCAACCGTTTCACCAACATAAAACTTCAGCTGGCCACTTATGACATAAAAAGTCTCATGTTTCTTTTCATGGTATTGTAAACTACAACAATTGTCTTTTTTCATAAAAAGTTCTTTTACAACATAGCTGTCATTTATTTCTATGTGCTTTTCATATCCCCAAGGTTTTTCTATAAAAATCATTATAAATCTATATTTTTTATACCCTGATTTCTATCAAGGTTTATTGATTGACAAGTATTTAGGTTACTATTTTCTTTTCTATCATTTATGATGATTCTCTCACCACCACCAATTCCCATTACTAACTGGTCGTAGAAAATACACAAAGTCTCAAGTTGTATTTTGGTTTTTTCTCTCATACTTTCTCTTCTTCCTGTAGTTAGTATAATATTATAACCCTTTCTATCCCATTCTATCATTTTTTCGAGAGTTCCTTCTATAATAGAAACTTCATCGGTTAGTTGTTTGGTTAGTATATTAGAATGTGTTATTAAAACACCATCTATATCTAAAAAAATTGTTTTTGGTCTATTCATACTATTTGTTTAATTTTCTAACAAGACTATAATCTAAGTCAAATCTTTTTATATTTGATAGCTGCGTATCTAAATTTTTCTTTAATATAAATTCAGGATGATAGTTAAAACCCATCTCTAAACATAATCGATCGAGATTGCTGTAAACATTACAATACTTTTTCATACTTTCATAATTTCCGATTGAAAAAGTATCTATAATTCCATAACTATCATGTGGTATAGAATAGTAATATTCATCTACACATATGGTTTGTCTTGGTTGTTCCGATGGTATGTTTATTGCGGATAGATCTATTTTTTTCAAATCGAGTTGTTCGTTTAGCAAAAGGTCCATTCTACATCTAATGATACAGTCGTATTCATTTGGCTCTATTAAATTAAAGCATTGTTCTACTTTATAAAACATTGATATGGATCTTTCGTGCGTTCCTTGTAGTTTATTATAATTTAAGTATTTTTCAATAAGTGAATCTCTTTTGTCATAATAGTTTTCAACTACTATTTTCTTTGGTTTATAGAGACTTTCTATTTCACTTATTTCAATTTCTCTTTCGGTATTATTTGAATCCAAAGAGAAATTTGAAAAGTCCCAGGTGTGTATATAAACATCCACATCATAGTGTGACAATAAAAATCTATTTAGACTATCGTAGCATAGTTTTGCGGATCTTGTTAGACCAGGCAATAATAACGCAACTTTCATTTTATACTTTTTATTTTTCTTGCAGGGTTTCCAAAATATAGAAATCTAGCATCAATGTCTTTTGTCACAACTGAACCAGCACCCACCATTGAAAACTCACCGATTGTACATCCACATACTATAGTTGAGTTTGCACCGATACTTGAATTGTTTTTAATGATTGTTTTTTTAAATCTGGATTGCCAATCATCAACCGGTAAAGTTGGAAAGTAGTCATTCGTAGTTACAACACCAGGTCCTATAAAAACATCCGTTCCAATTTCAACACCTGTGTATAAAAGAGCTCTGTTTTGTATTCTACTATTATCACCTATTGTAACATCAGGTCCAATATAAACTCCTTCGCCGATTGTACAGTTTTTACCAATTTTTGCACCCTTGCAAATATGAACAAATGCCCAAATTTTGGTACCTTCTCCAATATTATCAGATTCAACTATTGCAGTATCATGTATGAATACACTATTTGTCATGTGTGTTTTTTATTTTTATAATAGAATCATTAAAAATGTATTTTTCAATGCTTTCGTTAGATGATAGAAATTTTTCCTCTACTCTATCACCTCTTCTAGGTTGTATTATAGTTTTATTTCTTTTCTCATATAAAGCATCTGCGATATCAGTCATTTCCCTCAATATTGGTGAGTTAACAATATATCTACAACCACTTTCACTTAAAGATGATATACAAATTAATAAACCAGTAGCCTCATCCAAAGAAATAAAGTGTCTCTTACAAACAGCAGCAACTTTTATAGTACCATTATCTTCAATATTATCCCATATTTCAAAAACATTTCCCTGTGTTTCAACAACATTGAAGAATCTAGCAATACTACCACCATGATTTAAGACCATTCTTTCTGCTATTAGTTTTGATGCCCCATAAACGGTTTCTGGATTACAAGACTTACAAGTTGAAGTTAATATTATTTTAGTATCTGGATTTGAATAGTCTATTAGATTTTTTGTACCAATTGTGTTTATTGATAATGTTTTCCAAGTTTCATGTTCACCCTCTGGTGCATGTTTAGCTCCTGCAATGTTTATTATAATATCTGGACTATAAAAATTTAATACATCTTTAACATTTTCAGGCAATGTTACATCTAAATAAACATGATCACCCTCAATATCAGTAGATAGAAAATCAACATTCATATTTTTAAACCTCTCAATTAGTCTACTTCCTATACTCCCATTGGCTCCAGTAATTAGTATTTTCTTATCTAAGCTGATGTGTTTATCTACTTCAACCAAATATGTTATTTCATTTCTTCCTAAAATTTTATTTAAATTTTCTTTTTTCATATATTTTTTTTATTTTTTATACTTAGGTATAAGTGATATCATTCTATTTATATACTCAACATGATTGGTATAGGGTCTACACAAATGTGACTCAGAATAATGACCACTTTTAAGTAACTCATCATCATATTGAGTTTCAAATGTTCTATAACATTCAATTCTTCTATCAGCTAATAGCCTGAATTTACTATGTGCTTTAATATTACCACCTTTGCTCTTATATTCTCTAAGTTTTTTAGAAGTATATGATTCATCCATTCCCCACTTATCTTCACCAGATGCCCAAAAAGCATCTTTTGGATCATAATCACGTTCTACTGGTGTGTTATAAATTTTTTCAACTTCTGAAATAAAATCATCTTCAAATTTATAAACCTGATTAAATACACTCCCTTTAGCTATATGATAAGCCGATGGTGAAGTACCATTAAAATTTTCCCAATATATTGGTTTGTAAGCGTCATCAATTAACATAACATACTCATCATCTTTAGAGTCTTCTATCATTTTACCTAAAAACATATCAGATAAAGGAACTTGGTCTATACCCATAATTGTTATAGTATCATCTGGATAAAATTTTGTATGGTAAAAAAGGGCCCAAGTAGTTTGCCATCCTATCCTATATTTACTATTTGGTTCTTGTATCACTATGTCACCATATTCTTTACTAAGACCAAGTCTATCAATATCAGATTCTTCACCAAACCATATTAAAGTTGGATGTATATTAAAATTTTCTTTATAAACTTTACTTAATGGGTTCCAAAATGCGTAGTAATTTATATTTTCATTACTAGCTAATAATACTCTATCTATTTTCATTTTATTCTATTACATTTTTTATTAATTTCCAGTAATCGGGGTGTCTTATATCATTCGCATCAAAAACATCTCCGACAAATTCATAGTTATTTCTTATATATGGAAAAGGTCTAATTTCACCACCAAATCTTAAATTAAATTCAGAGTGTTCTATAGCATTGTCTTTTATTAAAGGATATACAACTTCTTTTAAAAAATCTTGGTCTATTCCATATGAATAACTAGATCTTTTATTAATACACCAATTATTAATTAAATTTGATAATCCAATTTTTATCATCATACCATTTCTACATCCCCACATACCACCTAATATATGAGTTGAGTGGTATGGATGATCTCTCATAATATGAAAGTCTTTATCAGATAATAACCATTCATTTATAGCACTTACTTCTCTTTCTGAAATTCTAGAATCGCAATCTCTAGAAAGAAAAACATTAACTTCAGGATCCTCAGAAGCTGCAAATCTCCAAAGCATACCATTATGAAAATAAGAATTATCATGTGTTCCGGTTGGATTAACTAAAATAATTTCAACATTATCACCTTTTATGGTATCAATTAAATCTTGATGACAATTCTTATCAATATAGAATCTACATATCCAACCAGGTAGATATTTCTCAGTTAATTCAATATTTTTAAGAGCACCAAACCAATATATTGGTTTATCACCCCACAAAGAATATGATATTACATTTTTCATTTTAATTTAACTTTTTATAAAAACAGAATCCCATTGTATATTACTATGTAATGTATAACCTTTACTAGTTAAAAATTCTGTTTCTTTTTGTAATCCATAATTATTTTCAATTAAGAAACAATTGATATTTACTTTATCAAAATCTATTGACTCCAATACTTTTAATTCAGCACCTTCAACATCTATTGATATAAGATCAATATCCGTCATTTTATATTTATCAAATAATGTCTGTAATTTTACAGCCTTCATCTTTATAACTTCTCTTGTTGAGTGTAGCTCATGTCCCTCAGGATATGATTTATACATATCTAATTCTCTATCTATCCTATTCATGTGTTGTGGGTTATAAAACTCAACTATTCCACTTAAAACATTACACGGACCACCAATAGATAGAAAATTAATATCCATCTCAACATCTGAGATGGCACAATTTTCTTTATATGATAAAGGTCTTTGATTATTTTCCATTTTATTAAACTCAATAGGATTTGGTTCTATTAATAAACCGGACCAATTTCTTTCTTTTTCAAAAAACCATGTATTTGATGCACCATAACCATCAAGAGCACCTACCTCAACAAAAACACCGTTTGTTTTTCCTCTAAATATTTCTTGGTCTAAAATTTTATCTTGACCAATTTGTGATTTACTATTATTCATTTCTAATTAAATATTTTATATAAGAATAATTTTATATTATCAATCTTATTATTGTCTGGTATATTATAGTCTATAAACCAAGGTTGTTTTAAAACTTCCAAGTATTTATTATCATCTTTATCTAATTCAATGATATATTCTATTACATCTTTCTCTGAACTAAAATCATGATAATTAATAAAAGATTTGGTGTTAAAATCATCACAAATCCTATCACCACCTTTATAAATAGGAATTGAATTTACACTCATTGGTTCCATTACTTTCTCCGTAATATACCATTCATATCCTGGTCTATAAGCATTATTCTCAAAAGCAATTGAAAACTTATACTCTGATTGAAACTTTCTCTTATCAGAAACAGGTTGACCTATGTTATTCATAAATCTCCCTCCAGAATCTACTTTTTTATATTTTGATAATTCTGCAAAAAAGTTATTTCTATCTTGACAATTACCATTAGATGCTACAAAATTACAGAACTTTCTTTTAGCAAAAGATTCATCTATAATCTTCTCTCTTTGTAATTCATAATAACCATCATATAGTAAATAATGTGGCAGTCTGTAATTTCTTTCATCATCTAAGTAATCAAATGAGAATGACCAATCACAATATTGTAATGGTGGCTCAACATTCTCACCGGTATAAAATATCTTTTTACATTTAAATTGCTGATGTGCATTACCAAAAACTGAAAAGAAAAGGAAGTCAGGATTGTTAGATATTTCAATATCAAATTCATCTTTCAATAAATTATAGAAGTAGTTATTTGTTTTATCATACCCACCCCAGAAATCAGTAAAGTTAATCTTTATCTTCTTTTTCATATTTTAATTCTTTCTTCTACTGGTAATAATTTTCTCTTATTCCAAGTTATTTCATCATCTTTCCATTTATCATTGTAAGATTGATCAGCTACATCAGCATTTCTTTTACCAGCAGCATAGTGATGATGTTCAAATATTGTATTATCCGACATCCTATCATCTATTAATAGACCTAATTCTTTTAGATTCATATAAAGCTCAGAGTCTGAAAACATATGAAAATATACTGGATTATATATAACCTTGTTTAGTTTAAGAAGGCAACCATAAGTCATTATTGGTATTGTGATAGATGGGAATAACATATTTGAGCTATCAGGTAACTGATATCCGTCTCTAACCATCAATCCACCCTCTTTTCCTTTTAATTTATTAACTAGATAATTACACCAATCATTTGGAGGAGTAAAGTCATCAGATGCGAATACAACTATATCATCTTTTTCTCCTTCTAATTTAGAAGATAATAGATATGATGGTTCACAAACTCCTCTTCTTGTTGAATTTATTACAGTTAATTTAACATCACTATAATAACTTTTGATTAAATCAGCATCTGATTGACTATTTACACAAACATGTGTTTTAATATCTTTATAGTTATTAGATTTTTCCAACCAAATTTTATAAATATTTATAAATGTAAATGGTCTTATTGTTGCCCAAAGTATATTAATCATTAAAAATTTTTATTTTATTACTATTATAAAGATAATACTAGATAAGTTTATTTGATTTTTTAATAATTTTTTAAAAAGTAGAAAAAATGATATTTATAAACTAATATATAGTATAATAGAAAAATTGAATTCATTAATAGTTCAATAAAAAAATAAAAAAACAACTATGTCTAGACCATATTTTAAAATCCAATCAATGAGTTACTCAACACCCGTGTTAACCATGAATTATACTTTTCACAAACTAAGAGGGGGAGGAACTATATCAGTTGCGGGTCTATCTTCATCTTTTTCTTTCTTTGAAAGTAATAGTAACTCAAGTGGTGAAGGAGGTTCAATTATATTAGCATCTGATTACAATACTAAAACATTCTCAATGGGAACTTTAGGTACATCATCAACGGCTACTTATAACGCACCAACTCCAAGAACATTTACATTTACAGGAACTGTTTCATTTGTTTCAGTTGCAGCAGGAACTAATACTAGAATTTCACTTGCAGGAGTACCTCTTTTAGGAGCTTCTGGCGTAACAGCGAGTATTGCAGCCGCTGGTGGTGGAGCAACTTTATCAAATTATATAACAAAATTATATAATGCTTTATCATTTACAGGAGCTGCTGCTGGATTTACAGCAACATCTTCAGTAGATTCACTAATATTCTCAGCTCCAGCTAATACAGGAGATTTAGAAAATGATGTACAAATAGTAGTAGCTCTTACAAAAGGGGCATCATCTTTTGCAACTGCATCAAGTTCTACTCAAATTTTTGGAAATGGATCAACTACTTATAATATTGTTTTATCATATCCTAGATTAGGAGGCGGAATTACATTTAGTTATACAGAAACTAATGAAAATTCTTAATATTATTATTAAATAAAAAAAAGAGTGTAGAAAATTTCTACACTCTTTTTTTTATTAGTAAATTACCAATTACTTATCATCTTTTTTCTTAGTAACTCTTTTCTTAACAATCTTAACTTCAGGAGAAGTGACTTGAACAATCATCTTATCTTCTTCTTTATTGTAACTTAAAGAAAGTTTAGATCCTTTAATTGGACCACTTTGAATAATTTCCTCAGTTAAAACATCTTCAACTAATCTTTGAATTGCTCTTTTTAGGGGTCTTGCTCCATATTCTGGGTCAAATCCTTCAGATGCGATATAATCAACAGCTTCTGGAGTGATGTCTAAAGTGTATTCCATTTCTTGAACACGACTTACTAATTTTTCCAATTCAATTTCAATAATTTTATTAATGTCTTCTTTCACAAGAGAGTTAAACATTACTACATCATCAATACGGTTTAAGAATTCTGGTGCGAATTTCTTTTTTAATTCCTTATCAATAACATCATTTGAATATTCTTGTCCTTTTCCTTCTTTATTTTTAGTATTGAATCCAACTCCAGTACCAAAGTCTTTTAATTGACGAGAACCTGTATTAGAAGTCATAATAATAATAGAGTTTTTGAAATTAACCTTTCTACCCAACGAATCAGTTAATTGACCATCATCTAAAACTTGAAGTAATAGATTAAATACTTCAGGATGAGCCTTCTCAATCTCATCAAGAAGAATAACTGAATAAGGTTTGCGTCTAACCTTTTCAGTTAATTGACCACCTTCATCATGTCCAACATATCCTGGAGGTGCTCCAATTAAACGAGACACTGCGAATTTCTCCATATATTCAGACATATCAATTCTAATTAAAGAATCTTCTGAATCAAATAGATACTTAGCCAATACCTTAGCTAATTGTGTTTTTCCCACACCTGTTGGTCCTAGAAACATAAATGAACCAATTGGTTTGTTTGGATCTTTCAAGCCAACACGACCTCTTTGGATTGCTTTAACAATCTTTTTAACAGCTTCATCTTGACCAATTACTTTACCAATGATAGACTCTTGCATTTTACCTAACTTGTTAGTTTCATTAAGAGTTACTTTTTGTAAAGGAATACCAGTCATCATTGAAACAACTTCAGCAACATTATCTTCTGTAACAGTTTGTCTGTTTTTAGAAGAGTCTTCTTCCCAAGTTTTTCTAGCTGATTCTAGAGACTCATTTAATTTTCTTTCAACATCTCTTAATTTAGCAGCCTCTTCATACTTTTGAGAACGAATTACTTCATTCTTTTTATCCTTAATATCTACAATTTTATTTTCAATATCAATGATTTCTTTAGGGACTACAATGTTTGAGATATGAACACGAGATCCAGCCTCATCTAAAGCATCAATAGCTTTATCTGGAAGAAATCTATCATTCATATAACGAGAAGTTAAATCAACACAAGCTTTGATTGCTTCTTCAGTATAAGTAACATTGTGATGTGATTCATACTTATCTTTAATGTTAGAAATGATTTGTAAAGTTTCTTCTGGAGAAGCTGGTTCAACCATAACTTTTTGAAATCTTCTTTCTAAGGCTCCATCTTTTTCAATGTGTTTACGGTATTCATCCAAAGTAGTAGCACCAATGATTTGTATTTCACCTCTTGCTAAAGCGGGTTTGAACATATTAGAAGCATCTAATGATCCAGATGCACCACCAGCACCAATCATAGTATGAATCTCATCAATGAAAAGAATTACATTTGGTTCTTTTTCAAGTTCAGACATTAAAGCCTTAACTCTTTCTTCAAATTGACCACGGTATTTAGTACCAGCAACCATTGAAGCCAAGTCTAACATTACAACTCTTTTGTTAAAAAGAAGTCTACTTACTTTTCTTTGGATAATACGAAGTGCTAATCCTTCAGCAATTGAAGACTTACCAACACCTGGCTCACCAATTAAAATTGGGTTGTTTTTCTTTCTACGAGAAAGAATTTGAGAAACTCTTTCAATTTCTTTTTCTCTACCAACAATAGGATCTAGTTTTCCTTCTTCACCCATTTTGGTTAAATCACGACTATAAGTATCTAACACCGGAGTTTTAGACTTACTGTCTGGTTTTTTAGAACTAAAAGACTTATCTTCATCTTCATCATCTTCTAGTGATGATTTAACATCAGGAAGATTTTTTAGGTATTCACTACCATCTAATTTCTTATTCATCATAGTTACAGTTATTAAGATTTATTTGTTTTATATTGTTTTATTTTCAGAAGTTTTGTTATTTAACAACTCATCTATTATTTCTTCTCTTCTTTCTTGAATACTTACAGGATTAAAAATATCAGATTTAATAGTTAAATTCATATTTGAATCAAAATCAACATCAATAGATTTAATCAAAGAACCTGGAGCTACAAATTTAACACTACTCATAATAAAAGAACTATGATTTTCATACAAATTTGTGAAGTATTTTAAATAATTAGGGTTTTTATTTATATCAAGTGATATATAAGTTGTTGTGTGAGAACCGATAGAAAGTTGAACAGTTACATCAATAACATCAAATGGATCATTATCTATTTTTACCCAAATAATATTTTCTTTATGTGGTGGTATATATCCCATTATGCTAATCTAAAGTTTTTTAAGAAGTCTCTCAAGAAAACATTCTTTTCACCTCCAATAATTTTAACCCAGGATTGATAGACTTTTTGGTCTTCCTTACTATTTGATTCTTTGATTCTTCTAGTAATTGGATATGAGTTACCATCACCTATAATTAAATCACCATAGTTATCAATAACCCAGTCTTCGAAGTCTGGATATTTTTTTCTATTAAATACTCTTTCATCAACAATAAAAACAACAGCTGATAACATGTCGTTTAAATCTGGTTCATAAAAAGTAGCAATCTCAATACCATTTTGTTCCAATAAAACTAAATTTGATTCCATTGAACCAACAAATGGTTCATCAGACTGATGATATCTATTTATAGAGTGATTACTATTTCCACCATTTAGTATAATAAATGTTTTCCAGTTATCAGCCCAATCATTATACTGAGTATTATCATTTTTAAATTTCTGACCATATTCAACTACAGCGTGTCCAAATTGTATTCCAATTTGGATACCACTCAATTGATAGGGAGTTAACCCATACATTCTTAATTCTAATTTTTTAAAGTCCATCCTATTGTATTTTTTGCATAAATCTTATTACCAATAACCATATCTTTTGTGATTATATAATTCTTATATTTTTTTAAAATGTGAAGTTGTAATTTTTCTTCTTTACAAAAACTCTGTAACTTAACTCCACCATATATCACAAACTCTTCAAGTGTTGGTGATATTAAAGTGTATTCTTTTATATCACATCTTACATTAATATTTTTTTTACCTCTTCTTAAAAATGCTGCTTTTCTAATAGCATCAATTCCTGATTCACTAAGTTTAATCCTACCTTCCTTATGCGCCTTACTGACAGAATCTTTTTGTTTTTCACTTGATTTTCTACCATACATAGAGTTATTCTCACCCATTTGTCTATCAGATACTAATTTTCTATTTTCATAATTAGAATAATATATTTTTTTTATACTTGACATTTTATTTGAAAAGTCTTCCGATTTCATTTTATCAAACCACTCTTTATTATTTTTAATAGATTCACTTTGTTTACAAAGTGATTCAAAGCTTCTCTTAATTCCGAGAGATCCATCACCTCCTTTTGTCATATTTGTTAATGGACCATCTGGATATCTACCTATTTTATCAATTATTTCAATTTCTATTCTTTTGGCATCATAATCACTTAAATTTTCATACAAAAAAACTATTTCGGGTAAAAGTCCACATTGTTTTATTTTATTAATCTTACTTGATTTGTGTATATTAACAACTCTTTTTTCATTTATATGTTCATACGCTCTATATCCAAATCCCTTACCAACATAGAATGGTTCATACTTAAATTCTATATCACTATATGTGAAAATTCCAGGCTTTCTTGTATCTAGGTAAATATAAACATAACTATTCATATCTTATATATTAAGGATATAGTCTTACCTTGTTGAATAGTTCATATCTTATATGGTAGTTTACTGTTCATTTTTATTTATATTTTATTAGATAAGCTTCTATTACTGAATTGTTTAAAATCTGTAACTTCCATAAGAAGTTTATCCTTAATAAAATCAGGTATATTAACTTTGAATGACTTTTTAGGAATTTCAATTTCAGCAACTATCAAATGGTGACCACTATTAAACATATCAACTTCCCACTTAAGATCACCATCAGGATAAATCCATCTTTCTTTTGAAATAAATTTAGCATCTTCTCCAGGAGTATTACATCTTTTAGTGAAGAATTCATATTCTTCTTTTGTAAGATTATGCTCATCTTCAATATTAATACCTTTTGCTACAGACTTTTTAATAGTATGTATCCAATATACTCCATTAATATTAGAATTCCAAGACCTGGCTCTTTCCCAGACACCTTTTGAGTTTTTCCAATACCACTGGTCAATTTTAACAATTTCAGATGGTGCTTTATCAGGCATAGCCTTCAATAAGAATTTACGTTCTATTTCTAATTTCATTTTCTTTCTATATCTTTTTTAATATATCTTTCTAATTTTTCAAAATAAAGTGATACTGTTAATAATCCAATGGTTAAGAGAATAGGTGAAATAATAAAACCCATACCACAAAGTATACCAATTGCTGAAATTGTCCAAATAAAAGCGGCTGATGTCATACCAACAATTTTATCATCATGTTTCATAATAACTCCACCACCTAAGAAACCAATACCAGTAACTATGGTTGATAAAATTCTTGTTGGGTCAGATATATTATAATATTTAGAACATAAAAAAGAAACAATTGTAAATATGGCAGATCCTACACAGATTAGCACATTGGTTCTTAAACCAGCAACTTTATTTTTACGCTCTCTTTCCCACCCAATTATGGATCCACAGATTGTTGCTACAATAATTTTAGGAAAAATGTATCTTAGAACTTCTAGTTCCTGGGTTAGTTCAAATAAGTCTTTCATATTAATATTTTAATATACAAATATAAACAAAAAGTTTATTTAAAACAAAAAAACTCACTAAATTCTTAGTGAGTTTAATTTTTTGTAGCCCGTATTGGATTTGAACCAATATCTATCAACCGAAAAGTTGACCGTCCTAATCAGATAAATCTGATTCTCTTACGAGTCCTGTAGACTAACGGGCCATATGTGTGACTTTAAGGTAGTCACACTGTCAATGACAGACCCCCTTTTTCAGGGTAAGTTAACCACTACGAAAACTTAGTAGTCAGTATTGGATTCGAACCAATGTTTAATATCTGAATAGATATCCGTCCTAAGCCACTAGACGAACTGACCATAAAAAAAGGACTGAGATTACATCCTCATACGACAAGTCTTTGTTTGGATTATGTGTTCCCAAATCTATCCACCATCTTTTGGATGGTATCCTGTCAATACCGGTTAGTTAGACTAACCACCCCTTGAGTCACTGACCACTCTCCCTCTACTCTACTTATCCAACCCTCGCAGGCTAGTTCGGGATTCGACTCCCTATAAGCTTTTCGATGAAATCACACCAGTCTTTCGGACTTATGTGGCCAAGAACAACTCTTGACTAAGTAGGTACCTTTCATCAGTAACTAGATAACACTTTTGATTTGAGTTTAGTTTTGAATTAAATTTCAAATTTTTAGTGCCGTAGATTTATGTCGAAGTAGTGGTTATCTCTTAGTTTCCAAAGCTTTTGACCTCAAAAATTCTAGACTACTCCGTGTGATTCCTCAATCACAACTCATTAAGATATCTTCACCAGACCCTACCTTAGTAAGGTCACCGACTTGGTAGTCAGTTTAGTGTTCATTAACAGCACCACCTGTACAATGAATTGTCTTTCGACTTTGAGATACCTCTCAAGTTGAAACTCGCAATGATGATAACTGGTTGGTCACCACTTCTCGCAAAATTCCTACGGATTATTCCTATTCTTCTTCCGAAGTCAACTAGACAATCTACACTCACCTAGTCACTAAACCATTTCATCTACAGTGTTACCCTCGATTACTAAGGAATAGTGGTATTCCGTTTGCTTACACGAGCTCAACCTTTCGGTCAAGCCGCAATCACATTTAGCATTTGTGATCACTTTATCCTCCTTTCAGAGATTATTTATGGACTATAAGCCGCCCCACTTACTCTAATGACCGAAGTCACTATTTCTGCAATTTCAATATGTTAAAGAACTATTTTTATAGTTTTGTTTTTAATTTTGTTTTACAAATGTAAAAACTTTTTTTCAATTATCCTAATCTTATAAAAAGTTTTTTGTATCAATATGTTTTTATATAATACTTTTTAATTTTGTTTTACAAATATAGAAACTTTTTTTTATTCTACCAAATGTTTTTCAAAATATTTTGGTATATTTTCAATAAACTATTTCAATGAACTAAAAATTATTTCTGATTTCTTTATACAAATATAAAGAAGATTTTTAATCTCACCAAATAATTTTGTAATCTTTCTACAAAGAAAATTAAGAAAGTTTTAAATACTATCTAAATAATCTAGTAAATTATTTAATAAATTATCAGCTCTGTCAAAGAACTCTTTATTTTTATTAAATGTTTTATTAGAATCATAATAATTCATACCCTTATTAGTATAAAAAGCTTCTACTAAATTATCAGGAACAAAAATACCAGAGTATTTTAATTGTAATATAAAAGGTGTTAAAACACTTTTTGGGTCAATAGAGAATGGATCATGCATTACATCATTATATGATTCTGGCATTTCTTTACCTTCATAATCATCTGCACCATCATCACCATGTGTATAAAAAGCAGCAACTTTTCCTTCTAAATGATTTCTTAACATATCATCATGTTTTCCAGAACGAGCAAACTTACCAGTTATTTCAGAATTTTTAATATTTCCATCACCCATTAACTTTTTAGCATCTTCAATAGTTAGAGTAAGATTGGTACAAACTAAACGATCAAATAATAATTTAATTTGTGAAGAAAGTGAATGCCAGTGAATTGGTGAAACTATAATAAAAGCATCACATTCTTGTAATAAATTATAAACATCTAATTCTTTTAACAAATCTGGCTTTGATTTATCTCCTTTAAAGTAACAGGAACAATTATGTATTTTTATACCCTCACAATTAAATTCATTTGAATTAGATACTTCAATATCATAAACCGGTTTTAGTCCAATTTCTCTAATGGATTTAACTTTTGAATATTCATGCCTTAAGTCTCTTCTCTTAATATTAAAATAATTATCTAATTTATTTCTTTTCTTTATATTTAAAAGTTTTATATTATCATGTATTATTTTAACAGAAGACTGATCTGATATAACGAGTGAAGAAGTTCTTTGATGTCTTTTACTTCTAACTACCATCTCTTTATGACTAATGTCAGATATATTGGACTTTATACCCACTCTTGATAACAATAACTGAGCATCTCTTAGACAATTATAACTTGTGTTATATAACACAATACCACTTTTTGTAATACAACCATCAGTTGATATCCATCCATTAAAAAAGTTAAATATATCGGAGTTTGATTTAAAAACATCTATACTCAGTCTTCTATTTTTAGCACTTGTTTTAGGTAAAATGCTAATCATTCTTTTACCTATTTTGGTTCCAAAATTTATTTTAATCATTTCTGTTGTATAACTATCATATAAATCACTCATCTTATATGAATTATCTATTTTATGATCAATTATAGATATTATTTCACTTCCTAATTTATCTTTAATTTCATCTATAAACTCAAATTCCTTTTTATCAACATATAACAATGGAGTATTATTTGCAAATGATCCATCTCCCCATATCAACCCATAAATTAGAAACTCATTTTGTAAAAAATCATCTTTGAAAATAAAATCTGTCTCTATATAAGGTATATTATCACCAACTTTTATATACTTTAGTTCAATCCATTCTTCTTTTCTAAAGAACTTCCAATTAGATTCCTTTGTTCTATATCTTTCCTTTGATAGAACTTTTATTTTATGATCATTTGTTATCTCCAACTTTCTACCATCAGTTAGTTTTAACTCATATATTTTTTCAGACTCGGATGTCTTCATGTGATTTAAAACAACATTACCATCTTGTAATATATCACCTATTTTAATATTTTGAATCTCTATAAATCCATCTTTTGTATGCACTCTCTGGTCATAAGCAACGCATTGAAAATGACAGTGATATCCACCAGCAGTTGATACACAACCTTTACAAGGTTGAATTGTAGGTCTTTTAGATTGATTAACAGCAAGATCAATAATTTTGAAATTAACAAATGGTGACCACTTATCAACCATATATTCCACAACACCGTGTGTTTTAGAATCCATATTAGAACAGGTTTCTTTATCTCTTGGTGATCCTTGGAATATTAAAACTTTTGGTTTTTTATCTCCTAATTTTCTTACTTTCATAAAGTATATATTAAAATAAAAAACCCAGACTAATCATCTGGGTTTAATGTTTTAATTTATTTTTATATCTCTTTTAAATTTGGTTTTAGTTACTACCATCTACTAATTCACTACCAATAAATTCTATATCTTTTTCTTTGAAAAGTGTTTCTAATTTATCTTTATCAATTGAATTGATAAAAAATCTATCATTAGAGTATTTACCATAGAATAGAAATTCTTCACCAAGAAAATCTAGTGAATAGAGTCTAGAATTATCATCTAACCCATAATCTTCATTTTTAATTGATTTTTTCCAAGAAAGAATTTCATAAAATTCCTCATTTGTTTTTTTGTTTATGTATCTAAATGAGTAGATATCATCTAATTCTTTCACTACCCAACACCCATAAAAATTTTTGTCAAAATAGACTTTATTCATTTTATAAATAATTTTTTATTTCTTTTACAAGAAAATCTTCAATTTCCTTGGTCAATTCAACTTCCCATTCATCAACAGCTAAAGACTTTACTAATATTTCAATATCAGTAACATCTACATCAGTGTAGGGTGGAGTCCAATAATCACCTGGATCATAATCAACTCTGCCAGCAACAGTAAGTTCAAAATCAACTACAACTTCAATACCATCACAATTAAAAACCATAAATTGATTATCTCTTGTAAATCCACCAGACTCACAAATCTTTTCAGTCCAATCGGATGATTTTACAAAGTCACCATCTTGTAATTTAAGATTATTTAGCTTCAGAGAGTATGTTGTATCTAAATTGCTCATATATATATTTTATATTTAATACAAATATAATATAAATGTTATTAAATACCAAAAAATCCAAGATTAATCTTGGATTTTTTTATTAAATTGATATTACTTTATCAAAACCTTCTTCTGGATTAACTGGTTGATATGATGAAATCATACTTTTAATAACATGAATTGGAATATCTTTATTTTCTTCCTCAATTCTTTTCTTATTTCTTCTTTCATATTCATCTTCTGATAAAATTGGAAAGATAACCGCTAACTTATAGTAATCATTAGAGAAATAATTTAAATTATGTTTTCTACGTTTAGAAGCCATATGAGTCATATCAATAATAACATTTTTCTTTTGTAGGTTAGCATCAACAAGTCTTTCATGTAGAATTCTATCTACTTCTTTTTGATCGACATTTTTAAATGCTTCTGTATAGTTTTTTGAACCATATACTTCCATAACAATATCATCACGACTAATTACATTAGTTGTTGGGAAATTTTGTTTAATCCAAGTTGTTTTACCCGAAGCCGGAGGGCCGATTAGAACAATAACAAATGGTTCTTTAATATCAGTGTTTAATTGATTAAATTTTTTTATTTTCATTAAATTAATTATTTTTTGATACACAAATATACTAAATCTATTTATTAAAAACTAAATTTTAATATATAGAACTATATGATTAGTAAATATAATAGTTTTTTATCTGAGTTATTGTTGGAAAGGGCAATAAATGAGTCTATACTTTATTATTCTCCTGATTTAAGAAAGATTATTAATAAAATAGATTCTGATATTACTTTAGATTTAAGAAAATCAGAAACTACTGATATTAAACCAGATGTTACTTTTGTTGATTTAGATCAAGAAGGATATTTAAGTTTCTCAACTATGAGAAATGCTAAAAAGAATATTATTGAGAAATTTCCACATTTAGATTATGTTGATACTAAAGTTGATAAAGATTTATCAGATGAACTTTTTGATTTAGATAAAAGAGGATCATCAAGAGCTAGTGGAGTTTCAACTAAATCAAGAAGTCAAATTACAATAGGTAAATTTATTAATAAATTATTTCCTGGTAAATATAATGACAAACAAAGAGAAGATTTTGTTAATTCATTTAAAGCTGCTTTAGTAAAAGTTGCTGAGAAATTTGAAGTTGTTGAAGGCGTTGATATTGGATTTTGGTATAATTCTAGAAACTATGCTCAGGTATCTGGGACACTTGGTAGTTCTTGTATGGCTGAAAAAAATAGTTCTATATTTAGAATTTATGAAATGAATCCTGAAGTATGTAAAATGCTTATTCTAAAAGAAGATGATAAGATTTTAGGAAGAGCTCTTGTTTGGAAATTAACATCTATCAGAAGTTTAGGTAAACCAGTAGCAGGTATTGAATATTTTATGGATAGACAATATACTATAAAAGATTCCGATGTTCAAAAATTCAGAAATTATGCAAAAGAACAAGGTTGGTGTTATAAATCTTATAATAATCACCACAGTTGTGAAACAGTTAATATAAACGGAGAAGATAGAAATGTCGGAATGACTGTAAAGATTGAACCATTTAAAGTTTCTGGAGTGATTGAAGATTACGACTATATTAGATATCCTTATATGGATACTTTTAGAAGATATAATCCAAATGATGGTTTCTTCTATAATGATGGTGATACCGATGAAAATGAAGGACAATATATCTTAGATTCAACAACTGGTGATTATAATGAAATAGTAGGTGGTGTTTACTCAGAATGGTATGATAGAAGAATACCAGAAGATGATGCTGTTTATTCTGACAGACTTGGTGATTATCTTCTAAGGGATTCTGCTGTTCAAGTTACTATGGGTAGTAGAAGACATAGAGGTTGGTATCCACCTGATTATGATGATATTGTATTTGATGAATCTATTGATGAATATTTACATTTTGATGATACAGTATACTCAGAAGCTAAAGGTTATCACATATACATAGATAATGCTGTTAAAGTAATTAATAAGGTTTATTCAGATGGTAGTATTGAAAATTATGATGATGCTGATTGGTATTATGATGAAGATCCAAATATTATTAGAATAGATGAGAGTTCTTATTGGTTTGAAAAATTATCAGCTAGATGGAATGAATGGAATGAATACTCTTATATTTTAAAATCAATAATGATTAAAGATTATAATAATAAGTGGATTCCTAAGGATATAGCAACTACTTTATATTTAGTGACCGAACCAAATAAAGATAATTTAATTGATATAATGGGTATTGATTACTTAACCGAAGTTGATGCTTTCTTATTAGGATATGATATTGATAAAAATGACAAAATAGTAATTGATAAATTTTCATATCAATTAAATTTAGAACAAATTATAAAGCCATTAACATTAAGATATAAATCTGAAGTTAAAAGATTAAGTGATATTTTAACAAATAAAGGTCAATTAGAATTAGAATTAGGATTTGATAATGAAGAAGAATATAAAGTTGAAATAAAAGAAAGATTAATTAAATTATCTAGCAGATTAGAAGAGTTAGAAGATGGTAGTTGGTCTTAAATTGCTACTATAAGTTGAATAGTTTTATTATTAGTAGATGAACAACGGTGATAACCATCAATCAATCTATATTCTTGGTCTTTTTTTAAGACAATTCCTCTAATACTATTATAATTATTATCAGAATAGTGGTCAATATTTTTAAGATTTATTTTTTTATAATGATTATCATTACCAAAAATAATTTTATCTCTTTCAATAGTTTCAACAGAATATTGACAATTTTGTAAAGATGGTAAAATATGACCATATTCTAAATTTAGTAAATACTCAACTCTTGTTGTTAGTTCAATTATTGAAAGAGCTTCATCAATTTGTTCTTCTAATTTTTGTGCAACAGAATCTTCTAAAATAATATTGTCAATTTCTTGACCATAATAACCACCACAAACATTAATTTCCCAGTTTGTTGGTTCATATACTTTGTTAATTCTTAATATTCTATCAATAGTATATTTATCAATTTCTTTTGATGTTCCACCTAATATAGAGTTAATAGTATTGTTTCTTTTTGTTGATAAAGATTTATCAAAATAACTCGGATATATATCATTTACCATTGAAGTCACATTAACAGAAATAATATGAGCATTCTCTATTGTTGAACAACGACATATACCTTCATCATCACACCCGCTTTCCGAACAACTAGTTTGACTATCATAATCATATTCAGTACAATACTGAAAACTTTTATTTACTATTTTGTTATACATTTCTTATTCTTGTTTTACAATCTTTACCATTTACTTTTTTATAAATGTAGAATTTATTGTTTTTAATTTTATCTAAAATTTCTATAAGTACTTTACCATCTAAAGAATACCAACTATAAGGTAGTATTTCCTCTGTCATATAAGGGTTCCATCTATTAAATCTGTTAATATTTTTTTTACCGTTATTAATAGAAGTATCAAAATAGTAGAAACTTTCATGCTTTAAAATAGATTGTTTCTTTTTAATCTCTGATTCTATTTTATTTATTATGTGTCTTGTTATAAAATTACTCATATCATTTTACCATTTAAAATTCCATTATGAAAATATCTAAAATTAGACATATCAAATCCTTCCACATTCTTCAAATAAGAAGTAATAGCACCAATTATATTTTGACGACCAGATGTATTATCAGTATGTGCATACCAACTTGGAAACTTCTTACCATTATCTAAACAGTAATTAATTAAGTAATCAGCAGCTGATTTACCAGTATACTCTTGTCCGTCTTTAATACAAGCAAGGTCATGGTCAAATGAAACTAATTTAATTTCATCAAAATGTTTATTCACAATATCAACAAATTGGAAGTAATCTTTAGCAATAATCCATTTGTTTTTATCAGAATAATCTTGACCTAAACCTTTACCAGATTTATGTGACATATCCGGTGTACGGATGTCATCTATAAAAACATTCATATTAATTTAAATAAATATCTCTTCTAATACAGAAGTCATCAAGGTTTAGACCTTGTGAAATCCAAAATTCATACTCAAAATCTGTCTGAGATTCTTGAACATTTTTAATAATTTTGTCAGCCAAAGATTGGCAAATTTTAGTAATTATATTTTTCATATTTTATAGTTTTTAAGAAAGTCTTTCTCTACTTCTTTTAAATTTTTCATTCCTACTTCTGATATTCTATCAAGTATAGTATCAATATCTATATTTTCCATTGTCCAATAATTAATACCTTCCATAAAGATATTAAATTTTATCTGACTTGTTGGTAAATATTTATCTTTTAATAAATACCCTACATCAATTTTACCCTTTAATATACTTTTAGATATATCTTTTAATTCATATTTGATTAAATTGTTGTTTAATATACTAATATATTTATCAATTTCAATGTGTGTTGTAATCAAGATACAAGTATATTTATCATTATCATCATCATAATCAAAAAATGATTCCACATCAATAGTAGAAATAACTTCTTTTTCATATTCATCCAATCTATCATAATCATCATTTAAGAAGTCAGAGTTTTTATCGAATTTTATTTTGAATACAGAGGGCATAAAGTTATATATTATTTACAAATATAAGAAAAAAATATAAGAGAAAAAAATTAACTAACAAAAAATAAATTCATGTATCATCATGATAAATTTTAGATTAATTAGATTGTTTATATAACTCTCTATTTGATTGACCTATAACATTAAAACTTATTAATAATGCTATTGTTACTAATAATATATTTTTCATAATTTATATATTAAAAAATATATAAATTTTTAACTAGATATCATTATAGCGGACTAGATGGGACTCGAACCCACATATCCTTTCGGCCTCCCGTGACAGGGGAGTCGGCAACCTTTGCCATCACTAGTCCATTTTTGTAGAGTATGCCAGACTCGAACTGACGGTCTCTTGGTCCCAAACCAAGCGCGATACCAACTTCGCTAATACTCTATATTTTGTCTGGATGGAGGGGCTCGAACCCTCATAAGATGTTAATCATTCTCGCATCCAAAGCGAGTCGGCTCCCAATTGCCTTCACATCCAGTTTTGTTATCGGAGGTGGACTCGAACCAACCATCAAGGAGTTCAAAGCTCCTTATCCTGCCATTAGACGACCCGATAGTTTAAAATAAAAAAAACCCGATTAATCTTTCGACTAACCGGGTTACGTTTCATAGTTAAATATTTTCTTAACTTAAAACCACATAGTTAGCCCATTTCGAACCAGGATCCTGATCGATTACAACTTGCGGTTGAGTGTTAACGATATTTAAGTTAAAGTTGTTCATTTCAGTATATATTAAAAAGTTTTTGTTTCTTTTTTATTTGTTTTTATTTTATACAAAATTAGATAAAAGTTTTTATCTGTCAAATTATTTTGTAAAAAATTGAGACTTGTATCTGAATCGTTTCCCATCCCAATTGTTTCACAAATATAAGTTAGATTTTTTAATCTACCTTATTATTTTTTGAAATTTTCAAATGATTTTATGTTAACCTTATCACCACCTTTTAAATCTATAACATCTGTTCTATCAGATAAAGAAAATTTAGTTATATCAGTTGGTATTTCAGGATGTTTATATTCATAATTATCTAATTCAGTATCTAAGAATTTAAAATCATCCAAAGTTGTTTCAAATCCAAATCTATTAAAAAAGATTATCAATTCTTTTAAAGATTCATTATCAAATGAAAACTTTGTTTTTGGATCATATAAAGAATTAATTCCACTATAGTGAGTAACACTTACCTTGTTTGGTTTTTGTATACTGAAATCAGACATCATTACATCACCATATACAATATTAACATTTAACTTAATTGTATCAGGATTAGAATCTCTTCCATCATTATTTTTAACCATATCTATATCAAAACAAAGATAATCAGGTTCACCATCATTATTACAATCTTCCGGATTATCATATGTAGAATGACTATATGTTATTTGAATATTATTGAATAAATGTGATATATTTACATTATGACCTAAGTTACTTTTCTCCTTAGGTAAATTTAATTCAAAATTACCATTTGAAGTAACTATTTTAAGTTTACTTGGTAAAAAATCAGTCCAACTATCATCAAAAATAGATATTCTATTCTCATTGAATTTTTTAAGATATTTCATATTCTATATATTAAAATAAAAACAAACTTTTGTTTATATTCCTAAATCTTTCAATTTTTTATCTCTCATTTTTGAGACATCATGAATAGCATATATAGAATTACTTGTAATAATTATATTCTCATCAACTATATTGATAACTGGAGTTGTAGACCAAGATCCATTAGCAAGAGTAAATGACTTACCAACTTGAGGATTATCATCAAACTTACCGACATAAGAATGTCCTTCACCTATTCTACCAGTATTTGAAATCCTTTCAATAATAATAGACTTTGATGTCTTCAAAAACTGATAGTCATTCTTACATTCTTTTCTGAGAATATTAACATAATGATCATATACAGGACCAGCATCATAAACAACCATTAAGGTTGGTTTTTTGGAAGTATTACTCATTTGTGATATAATTCTTCCAATTTTTAATATTTCAATTTTTAATATTTCAACTTCTTTAGTCATATAATTCTTCATAATATCCACTCATTAAGTCATCGTCAATGGATCTATAAGTTGGTTTTAATTTTGATTCTACTTTAGAAAACACTTCATCACCATAGTCTTTTAACTCCTCAATTTCTTTATAATCTAAAACCGGTAGATATTCAATTAAATCATTTCTATCACAATCAGATGTATGGTCAAATTGATAATAAACTTTTAATTTGAATCCATCCCATTCAGATTTAATATAGTGTAGTTCAAGTTGAACAAGTACTTTATCAATCATTTCTTGCTCAAGAGCAATTCTTTCTTTACAAAGATCTACAGAAACAACTCTTTTAGTTAATGTATTAATTTCAACACTTGAAACATAGTTAAACTTAGCATCATGAAACCAAGTTTTTTCAGTTCTATCAACCGGGATAGTTGGCTTAGACCAAGTTCTATAACCATAATCATAGTCATAATCATACTCACTTCCCCATCCTCCACCATAAGAACCATAATTGTATTCAGTTTTAGAGGGATCTCTATCAACAGGTAAGTTATTCCAATCAACTTTCAAACAAGCTTCAGCTAATTTTTCTAAGTGTTCAATATCTTGAACTTCTGAGAATGTGTGTTCATTTTGATAACCAACAGAAATGTTGGTACACTCTGGATATAATTTAACAAATTGAATAGAGTCAGTTAAAAGTCCAGTAGTGTCATTTTTATAAGAAAATGTGTCATTTGCTAAATTTAATTGTTTTGATAATTCATCACCAAATTTATCTGAACAACATCTGCTTCCACTTTGATAAGTTATAATTGATGTAGTACCTCTACGGTCAAATGAAATTACTTTATTGATACCTTCTTGTTTTTCTTCTTTGTATTTAGAAGCAACTTTTCTAGAACCAACACAACCAACTTCTTCACCTAAGAAAAAGTAGTAAAGACCTGGGATATTGTTTTCAATCATATGTAACATAATAGTTACACCAGCTTTATCATCAGCTCCAAGAATAGATTTACCATCAGTTTTGATATTCACACCATCAATAACATGTACAACTTCACTAAGTGCAGATGTAGCAGTGTCTAAGTGAGAAGTAAACATTACATCACTTTCACCGATTTTAATAAACAAGTTACCGAATTCATCTTCTTTAAGATCTGAATTTAATAAAGGAAATACATCCTTTTCAGTTCCGTGAGGGTAAGTTCTACTTGTTAGTTCCAAGAATTTCTCTTTAATGTTCATAATCTTATGTTTTTATGGACTTTTGTCCTTTGTAACAACAAATATACGGACATATTTGTTAATAAAAAAATATTTAGAAGGAATTTAAATAGAAAGATAAATTTAATATATAGGATATGCAACAAATAATATCAGATACATTAAATGGAACTTTGGTAATATCAGACCAATTTAGTATAACAGCTGCTACTTCATCTTCTGAATCAACTCCTATTTTCTATAAACCAGGTGACGAATATACAATAAGTTTTGTAGATATAATGGATGTTAATAAACTTACAACATTCTCATATGACACCTTAGGATCAACTAATACAAGATTTTTAACAACAACTTATAGACTATCTAGAAATTCAACATCTTGGAGTGCTTTTCAAGAACTGAAATCTAATATTGATAATTTTCCACCATTCGATCCAAAAGATCCTTTATTTGTAGATATTAAATGGACAAGAGAAGGATCAACAATAGGTATTATTAGATTATTAGAATATAAATTAAGTGGATTACTTGAAGTAAACATTGAAACCGGAGATGTACCTATTAAAGTAAAAGCAGGTGAGTCAACTATATTAAAAGCTCCTTATATTTATAAAGTATTCAAAGTAGATGATATTGAAATTATATCATCATCAGTTCTTACAGATGTTAATATTAAGTATAGATTCTCACAAGATAGTAGTAGAACTTTTTCAGGTTGGGAACCTTTTACTAAAGAAAATATCACATCATTAAGAATAAATCCTATTAGATTTTTTCAAATTGAATATTCAATAGAAAATAATTCAACATCTAATATAACAATTCAAGATGTTAATTTAATTGGAGATTTTCAAAATATAAGTAAAGATTACTTTAAAACAAACTTATATGGTATAAGAGAATGTTGTCAATCTAATGTTTCTGGTTACTATGATGCTAATGGTACTTTTATACCAAATACATCATCTATTGGAGTTTCAAATTCAGGTGGACAGTGTGATACAACAAATATTTTGTACGGTCTTACATCAGAAGATAAGTCACAACTATATAACCCTTATCAACAAAATACAGCTATTAATTTATTAAATAAGTTAAGTACTGATGCTCAACAAATATTTGGACATAGAGTTACTTACTTTGTTACTGATGCTGATAAACAAGGACAAGATCATACTTTACATGAATATCAATTATATAATGTTGTTTGTGATGGAAATATTAAAGTTTCAATTGAAGGTAATAACTTCCCAGATTCTCAAATAATGATGAATCAATTTGATTTGAATTTATTTGAAACAATGGAAGCACATATTACTAAACAACAATTTAAAGAAATATTTGGACCACAAAGAAGACCAAGTAAAGAAGACTTTTTATACTTCTGTGATCTAAATAGAATGTATCAAGTAGAACATGCTCAACAATTTAGAAATTTCAATAACTCAGCAATTTATTATAAATTGATATTGAAGAAATACACTCAGAAAGCAAATGTCAAAGCTGCTACACCTGAGATTAGAAATAAACTTGCTGAACTTACTAAAAACACAACTATTGAAGAGTTATTTGGTGTTGATATTAAACAAGATAAAGATGCAGTAGCTAACAAAGAACAATATGCAACTTTAACAAAAGATTCAATTAGAATGGATTATTTTGCTCAAATAGATAAAGAGCTAATTGAGAATTCAAGTAATATCATTTCTAAATCAAATTATGATTTATCTACAATAGACTTTGGAAGTGTTGCTGTTAGATACAAAAATATGGATACCTATATTAAAAAAGGAGATAATATTGGATATATGGCTTGGTTCAATATACATAACTATGTTGTAAATGATGTTTATAATTTATTTAATTTATATGACTCTACAAATGATTTAGGATGGAAAGCTAACTTAATTAATGATAACTTAATAGTTAATATCAGCGGGTCTACTTATAGTTATAACATAACTGGTGATACTATACCAAATACTATTGCTCTTGATGAAGATACTTGGTATTGTTATTTATTAAATATAGACCAAAGATTAAGAACCATAACTCAATATATCTATAAGAGAAATGTTGATGATGAAAATGATGCTCAGAACTTACAAAATACTTTACTTAAATTAGTTTATGAAAATACTCAAGATATGATACCAGTTGAGTTTCAATTAGAAGGAGTATTCTCTGAGATATTTGCTTCTGATATGAAAATGACTAATATCAGATTATTTACAGATATTATTCCTAAAGAAGAACATAATAAGATGTTAAATCAAGCTATCATTGGTGAAGCATCTAAATACTTAGTTTTTGCAGATAATGCTAATACAAGATTAATTTTACCAAACTTTCCACTTGGAAATGAATAAATAAAAAGCCTCTGAAAATTCAGAGGTTTTTTATTTATACGGTAACTGTCTTGGTAGAATTAATAATTCTCAATTTTACTTGGTCTTTACCAAGAATTGACATTGTAGTCATTAAATCCGGACCAGCAATTCCACCAACTAAAGCAATTCTCAAACCAGGCATCACTTTACCAATCTTAATTCCAAAACCATCACAGATAGAAGAAATAGTTAATTTAATACTATCATTATTACTAAAATCAACAGAATCAATATTATCAACAAAACTCGACATAACTTTTGTATAGTTATCATCAATTTTTGAGTAATCGGTGATAACAGGAGTATCAAAAAACAAATCCACAATATGATTCAAATCCGTCTTAAAAGTAGATCTATCCTTAGCCAAAGTAATAATCTTATCTAATCTATCATCAGAGTATCTCCCATCTTTTATGTTGATAAAGTCAATTAAATCTTTGTTATCAGTAGCCTTTAGATAATGAGAGTTAATCCATTTAGCTTTATCAATATCAAAACGAGCACCGGCCTTATGAACTCTATCTAATGAGAATGAATTAATCATATCATCTAAATTCATAACTTCAATATCCTTACCAGGATTCCAACCAATTAAAGCAAGTGAGTTAATAAAGGCTTTAGGATCATAACCTAAATCTTTCCAACCTGGAATATAAACCCCGCTATCATCAGTATAACCAAGTGGTGCAATAGGAATGCCATATTTAGCGGCCGTTCTTTTCGCTAACTTACCTTTGCCATCAGGATTCATAATTAAAGGAAGATGAGAAAAAGTGGGAATATCCCATCCAAATGCTTTATACATAAGAATATGAAAAGGAGTAGAATTTACCCACTCTTGTCCACGAAGAACATGAGTAACTTTCATATCATGATCGTCACAAACATTACAAAGATGATAAGAACCAATACCATTGGATTTGATTAAAACTTTATCATCTAAAGTATTTGTATTAATAGTAATACTACCTAATATAGCATCATCAAAAGTAATATCAGTATCTGGAGTTACATCAAAACGAACAACATAAGGAACTGAATTAATATCAGTATCAGGATTTGTCAATGAGTTATTCATAGACATACGAGTTGTTGAATCATATTTAAGACCTTTTGATTTTAAAATATCTAAATCATCTTTAGTATCAAAAGCATAATAAGCTAGTCCACTATCTAATAGAAATTTAACATATTTAGAATAATCTCTTTCTGATTGAATGAAAGAACCAATTGTAGGATCTGGATTCCAAAAAGAATAATCTGGTACAATATCTAACCAATCACAAGTATCTTTAAAATATTGTAAAAATTCTGGAGTATAACGGTCTCGGTCCGTGTCTTCGAGCCTCACAAGAAATTTACCACCGTGTCTTTTAGCAAGGAAGTAGTTATAAAGTAAGGTTCTTAAATTTCCCAAATGGACAAATTTTCCGGTTGGTGAAGGAGCGATTCTTGTTACAATGTTTTTCATTTTACAAATTTTATACAAATATAAGAAAAGAATTATAGAAAACAAATATATACATTATGAAATATTTAAGAAGATTTAATGAAGATATTGAGGCAACAATTAAAAATAGTATCATGAGCCCTAATATAGATGTTAAAACTAACATATTAGATACAATCTATGATAAGAGATGGGAAAATGAACTATCAGAATTCCTTACAATAAATTATCATAATAATCTTTATAAATTTAAGAAAAGTAATATAATGTTACATTCTGATATGATTCAGATAACTTATGCTTCTACACCTCTTGATAGTGAGGAATCTGAAGAAATATGGGGATCTTCTGATACTTTAGAATTTGATATTTATTTTGCCAAAGATGATAAAGATAGTAATATAACATTAACTATTGATATAACATATGGTGATGCTATGGTTTGTGAATTTAATATTGAAAAACCTAATAAAATAAAAGTTATACAATATACTTCTTATGGTTCTAAATTTGATAGAAGTAATACGGTATTTGCTTTAACAGATGATTCTTTAGAATCATTTATAAATTTCTTAAATAGATTTGATGGAATGAAACTTAAAAGAGAAGATTTTAAGTTTTTAGACCAATATGATAATTATCATCCGAGATTATTCACAAAAGATGTTACTAATATAAACATAGTTAATAAGACTAAGTTAGGATATCCTAATAAAATCAATTAGTACCGTGTATGAGGCTCGAACTCATTTAACCTGCCTTATGAGAGACTGCTCTTTTCCACTAAGCCACGCCATTTAAACACCACATTTTAGTACTTCTGATCGGACTCGAACCGATACGGACCTTCCGGTCCAAGGGATTTTAAGTCCCTCGCGTGCTGCCAATTTCGCCACAGAAGCATTTAGAGCTCTCTACCGGTAACGATCCGATTTATTTAGTTTACAAGACTAACGCATCACCATTAATGCTTAGAGAGCTTATTGAGCACCTGGAGGGATTCGAACCCTCGTGACTGAGTTTGCAATCCAGTGCCTTTCGTATTTCTACTCCACTCGACCACAGGTGCTTATTAGTAGTCCTGACCGGGATTGAACCGATGACCTTCTCGATGTAAGCGAGTTGCTGCTACCGCTGAGCTACAGGACTATTTTTGTACCGGAGGTGGGACTCGAACCCACACGTCATATAGACACTAGCTTCTAAGGCTAGCGCGTATTAACCATTTCGCCACTCCGGCATTTTGTGAATGTGGTAGGGTATTCTCCTACAGATGTGGTGGTTATCTACTTTCCATTATCCACTCTAGTCATTCGGATAGTGCTGTTGTAGTTTATCAGCATTCACACATTCTTTTTGTACCCCAGGTAGGATTCGAACCTACATTTTCAGTTCCGTTACGATTAGTC
>Ga0114974_10000247_pt1 | contig 46832 bp, 35 predicted proteins | sample S_130206_EF_Meta_FD_87318 | JGI IMG/M metagenome (GOLD analysis project Ga0114974, IMG submission 87318) | Freshwater microbial communities from Lake Simoncouche, Canada to study carbon cycling - S_130206_EF_MetaG | ecosystem: Environmental > Aquatic > Freshwater > Lake | place: Lake... | reverse complement strand
GGGTTGCCTGTCCATGCAGTTACATCTACTACATAGGTTTTATAGTCTGTATCAGCGGTGGTTATAACAACACTTCCATAATTAGAACCAAGTGATGCTGGACATAATCTTAAATAGCTTATCGTACTTAAGTTTTTCAATCGTATTTCAATAAAGTTAACATTTGTATCTGCATCAATATTGGCATCTGCCTTTCTTATTATAGGATTATTACCCTGACCAACAACAAAATCAACCCTTAAATCCCCTGCTGACTGTGTCACTGTGTGCGCTCCTAAAGTTCCAGCAGAAGAATTGCACGTAAATCCTTCCGTTGTGGAGATAAAATTCCACGGCCCTTGAGCAAATATCAATAAAGGAAGGATTAATAATAAGTAAGTAATTTTTGTTTTCATAATATATTTTTTAAGTTATGTTTTGTGTAAAATTAGACGAAAACCCAAAATTATTCTTGGCGAAAAAGTGTCATTCATAATGCTAATTCGTTTCAATTGTAATTTAAATCAAGAAGCTACTATTTATAAAAACGAGTCTGATTTATGTAATACATTAAAATTCAGTCCCATCTATAAAACCATAGCAAATGAAACAAAAAAAAGACTGCAACAAATAAATGCTGCAGTCCTAATGAAGTAATTAAAGTCTTTTAAAATTTAGAATTAATTCTTAACAATTACTTTAAGAGTTCTTATTATCTCCTTTTTTAATTCACTGTTTTTTTAATAACCACTTTACTATTCTCATCTATAATTTTAACAATCAATACTTGGTTGGTTGCTTTCAAATTATGGATAGTCGCTGCAGTGGCTTTCACTGATTTTTGTTGTGCAATTAATCTTCCCTGAATATCGTACACTTCAATTGTCATGATAACATTTGTTCCTGAATTTACATATAAAGTGCCATTTTTTATATTCACTCTAACATTGTTTTGGTTGAATTCTGGCGTATCTACGTTCAATGTTCTTTGGTATTTCAAAGAAAATCTGGTGTTGTCCACTCCGGCGGTTGCAGTGAAAGTATAAGAACCTGCTTTCAAATCTGTTTCGATACCAGTAGTATTATCTTTAAGATAAATAGCTTGTTGCCCTGTAAAAAGTCCATCAAAATGGTCTATTGCAATAGTATAATCTCCTGCTGTATCTGTTTTGAAATTAAAGGAAACTACATCAGCAGGGTCAAATGTTGAACGACTTTGAATAGTATATTCTTCGTTATTGATATTTGAGGTTAAGGCAATTGGGCTGTCATTAATGTATTTAGCATCGTAACTATCCACTCCTTGAGAACCTTCTTCCAGATAACCTATTAAAGTTTGGCTAAAAACACCTGAAGCATTGGTTAGGTTCAACCATATGCGGTCTTTTTGAACTTCGTTGGTTCTGAAGAATTGATTGTCATTATTGGCAAAACGCATAGCGTTTGTAAAGGATATGTTAGAGTTACTTTTGGCTTTCACGAAGAACCCTTGTCCTACTTGGATTGTTCCGTTTGGCAAAGCGCTACTTGGAGTAGCAGTTGCTCCTAACGAGTTATATACTGCATAAGCAGAACCGTTGGCGCCATTTATTTTTCTCCAGAAATACAAACTGCTTTCTATGTTGGCAGTGTTGGCTGTGATAAATGCTTGCGCATTAATGGTTGATGGATAAGGATTTCCCAACATATTGTAACCAAATGGAGCAGAACCATTGTATGTTATAGCTTTATTAATAGTCCCATTGTTAGGCACTCCTGTAAAACTACCATTCCAAACCGTTGGAGTAGCAGGATGATCGTTAGGCATACGAATTAAATAACCCAAAGCTGTTGCAAACTGGGTTGTTAAAGGGTTCACTACATTGTATAAGTTAGTTGTTTCGTTATAAATGTAAAAACGATTTGACAATGTAGAAGGAGAAAAAGACAATATATTTTGTTCCGCCACTGGAGACGACCAAATAGTATAGTCTAAACGTCTCAAAGCATTACTGTTTCTCTTTACAGTTATTGCTCCTGCATTTGCATTAACTATAGTTGAAGAATTCTGAATTAAATTGGCGTTATTTTCTATCACAAGACCCATTGTGCTTCCATTATTGATTACTTCATTTAGAACTGTCAAATTTGTTCCTGAATTAATTATTAAAGAACCTGAATTTAATGTAAGCTTTTTAGCAGTGAATGTGCCGTTAGCGATAGTACTGTAATTTCCAGCAATAATCCCTTCATCAAAAGCTGTTGGAGCACCATCGGACCAAGCTGTACCATCCCAAGTGGAAATTTTATATGGAGTCACTGCATTTGATGCGGCACTTTCGGCACTTTGTCCTATATTGTTTGTTGCCCTTACAGTAAATTTATAAGCGGTTCCATTAGTCAGTCCACTAACTAATATGGAACCACTTCCTGCTTGACTTACTGTTGCAGTAAATCCACCGGGAGAGGAAGTTGCTGTATAGGACGTAATTGTTGCATTGCCATTGAATGCAGGAGCTGTAAATGAGATTGAGGCTTGCCCACTCAGTCCCGAAACTGTTGCAGTTCCTATAGTAGGAGCGTTTGGTACACCAACCGTATAGGTAATTATAATTTGCCCGGTACCTCCGGCGCTTCCCCTATTACTACCAGTATTAGAACCATAAGCACCTCCACCTCCACCTCCCGGAGAGGTTCCTGCAATTCCATTACCCGCAGAAGTTTTACTTGCTCCACCAGCTCCACCCATAGCTCCAGCTCCGGCACCTCCAGCTCCACCTGATCCACTAGCACCGGAAGCACCAGGTAAACCTAAAGTTACTGTACCACCGGAACCACCTGAACTATTTGTACCACCTGAACCCAATTGTCCTGCTGTAGTTGTAGCGCCACCAGCGATACCTCCGTTTGCAATTACTGGAGTCGTTGATCCGAATGTTGTGTTACCTCCAGGATTTCCATTAACTCCATTAATACCGGTGCCACTTTGCGCTCCCCCGGCACCAACTGTCACGTTATAACTTGTTGTATAGACAACAGTCACGTTATCATTTATTACATAGGAACCTCCCGCTCCACCGCCGGCAAAACCGGCAAGATAAGCTCCGCCGCCGCCGCCGCCGCCGCCCCAGGCTTCGACTTTTATTTTATTTATGCTTGTCGGACATGTCCATGTTCCAGTTGTAGTAATGGTAATAGAAGTTTCGTTTACAACTGATAAATCTTGTGCAACTGATGTTGCTGGATCAAAGCCATTATTTCCCGCTTGTGATGCCGTAATTGTAGATACACCTGGACCAACGATATGAATCATATTGTTAACTATGGTTGCCACATTAGTATTAGAACTAGTGTAATTAATAGTTAAGCCAGAACTAGCTGTTGCTCCTGGATTAAAGTCTGCATCTCCCAGTTTTTTAGATGGCAATGGGTTAAAATTAATAGTTTGGGGTTGTATACCGATTCCAATAATATTCATTTCAATTCCATTAAATATATCATCAACAGTATCAGTATTGACCAACATAAAATCGGAACCATTAACACCCCCTTGATTCATATCGCCATCTAAGACATTAAAAATTTCTGTTCTCCATTGATTAGTTCCTGTTCCTGTAAAAGGTATGGTCTGAAGACCCGCTGAATTTCTATATTTAAAAGCCCAGGTAGAACCTGCAGTTTTATCCAGCCAGATAATGGTAAACTTTAAGTTTTTATTTGCATCTGGTAATTCATTATGCAATTGGAAGTACATCGTGTTTTTTCCAGTACTATTCTCAAAAGAACGGGCAAAACGATCGTACTTTGAAGAAGTTGCAGTTATAGGGCCTCGTACTCTGAACAATCCTATGGAGGTAGCATCAGGATTTATTTGAGTCATAAATCGCTCAATATTTCCTTCGCAAATATCCCAGCCTGCATCATTATAAAACTGTTGATTTTCACGCTGTGTCACTTGCCCTTCTGTTACATAAGTTGTATCCTCTATACGAGCTCCTCTATTATAATATTTAGGGGCGTTACATATATTTTGATACCGTGTTAAATTACTTTTATTAGCGTTTCCATAAATCGATACAGGAAATTTAACTGTATCGGCCGAATTGAGTCCTTCATGAAAAACAGAAAAAGCTGTAGTGGCATTTACCGGATAAACCTGTTGGGCATATCTGTTGTACATTTTGAAGATGTCAATAATTCCAGGATTTGCTATAGCATACGTCATTGCACTTTCTGTAATGTTGGTGCAAGAAAGTCCTGTATTAATACCGCCAAGGGCTGACCAATAAAAACCTATTTCATAGTTCAAAGCAAAAAAACCTCTGGACCAAGATTGATCCATTTCTGAAGCTGAAAATAATTTCCTACCATTTGGATTTCCAAGACTTACCCTTGGATTAATTAAAAATGGATTCCATTGCTCTTTGTAGGTCTGCTCATCTGATAAATGATGTCCACGGTTATAAGCTCCCCCTTTAATACCAAATCCAAGTACTGGATCTAATTGATTCATTACATAATTATAAGCGTCTGGTTCATCTACAGGATCTACATTATTGAATGTTAAAACAATTTTTCGCTCAGGAACATCATTGAAATATAATTTAAATTTATTGAATGCTTCTAATCGAAATGCTTGCCAATTCGATGTGGTGATGTCATAAATAGGATTATTTACTATACCTTTGTAAGGTGCTTCATCACCAGTAGCGCCTGTTTTTACTTGTACAAAAGCAATGTGGTCAAATTTTAGTTGAGGTTGACTTCTCAAAAATAAGGCAAATTCTTCAATCAATTTATAATAGAAGGTTTTATATTCTGGGTCTAAATAATAGGGGTGTCTATTAGCGTAAGTTTGATTTGAATTAGCGGCAATAGTTACATTTACTAATGGAACTCCATTGCTAAAAAGCCACGAAGGGCAATCAGGTCCAACATTGATACTAAATCGAATCAACTTATCATTGGCAACAGCGAGATCTAATTTTTCTTGAAATAATCTGAAGTCCCAACTAGTTGATCCAGTAGGTTGAATTTCATCCCAATTAGCGGAAATTTCAATACCCTTGATAAAGTCGGCATTTGGACTGGAATAATCCACAACTCCTGCTCCACGATCCCAAACCCCATAAGAGGAAATAGGCAGTGATTGTGAATGTGATTTAATAATAAAAAAAAGAACAAAGCCAAGTAAGGCTATGTATTTATAAAGAGCTTGCATAATCATTTTTTAAATTTGCTTTGAAAAATTATTAAAACCCCAAGATTTGAATAGGATTTAGGCTTTGTCAATTAACAAGTACAAAATTAAGTCTTAGTATACCCTAATAAAGTGTGAATATATGTCAATAGGCATGCGATTTTGTTTCATGCGTAGCTACTATTTGTTTTTTAAAGGAATGTCTTGTCCTGAAATAGCGATACACAAAAAGTATCCTTATGGAAAACCCTAAAGATAGTCACTATGTAAAACGAACAAAAAAAACCTAACAACTTTTAACATTTACAAGCCACAAATTTCCCGAAACTTAATTTTTTCTTGAAATTTCATATTAAATACCATTTATTGAAATAAATTTATATTTTTGTAATCGATTGCATTGATTAATTGTAGTAACAATAATGTGTTTAATGTAAAAACTATAATTGAAAAATAGACATAAAAGTAACAACTTTATAAAATGAAAAAAATAATACTGCTAGGGTTCTTTTTCTTATTTCTGTGCACTGCTTCAGGGCAAAATTATTACATGACACGCCCCGAAGGATTTGGAGCAGCCGCAACTGGAGGAGGAAATGCTACACCTGTTACCGTATCTACTTACGCTGCTTTCAAAACGGCTCTTACCTCTACAGCAGCAGCAAATGCTGTGATTTTGGTTTCGGGAACTATTGACTGTGTTTACACAACCGTAATGCTAAACAACAAAACAATTATCGGTTTGCCAGGAGCTAGACTTAGAAATCTACAAATTACCGTTGGAAATTCCGTAACCTCAGCTAATAATTCCGGAATTCTAAATATCAAACCGGGTTCAAATAATGTTATCATTCGAAACCTTATCTTTGAAGGTCCTGGTGCCTACGATGTTGATGGCAGAGACAACCTAACTTCTGAAGCAACAAACCTTTGGGTAGACCATTGTGAATTCCAAGACGGAATGGATGGCAATTTTGATAACAAAGGACTATCAGACAACACCACGATTTCATGGTGCAAATTCACCTATTTAAAACCTGCCATTGCGGGAGGTTCCGGCGGGTCAAACGACCACCGTTTTTCAGGATTAGTGGGTTCTAGCAATACCGATTTTCCAACCGACGGGCATTACAGCATCACTTTTCAAAATTGTTATTGGGCAAATGGCTGCAAAGAAAGAATGCCAAGAGCACGAAATGCCGAATTACACCTTTTAAATTGTTACTACAATACTAACGTTTCTGGATCTTTGGCTATCGGTTTAGGCGGTGGTGACAACAACCTAACTTGCTATGTAGAAAATTGCAACTTCGCAAATATATCTTCCGTATACAGAAATTACTTTAGTACAGATGGTGGAGTCGTTGCCTTAACCTTTAGCGGTTGCCTTAATGGAACTGCAAATGTTGGTACGGTTACAAGACCAACATACGCTTACACAGTGCTCCCAGTAGCAGATGTAGCGACATATATTCCAAATGTAACGTGCGGAGCAGGAGCAACATTAAACGTTACTGCTGCCGGAGTAATGTCTACAAGTTGTGTTCTAGGTCTTGATGATCTCAACAGCAACAAAGGAATCAAACTATTCCCTACCCTTGTTGATGCCAATTTAGAAATCGATATACCAGATACCATTTCTGGAAATGCAGTTGTTGAAATATACTCAATTACAGGAGAAAAGGTCTTTTCTTTTTCCAAAACACTAACTTCCAATGAAAAATTATCTCTCAATTTAACCAACCTATCAAAAGGTCTGTATTTATGCAACCTCAAAATAGGCGAAATAAGTACTTCCAGTAAATTCATTAAGAAATAATTTTCTTAAATTCACAACAATACGAGGCTTACTAACACTAAGCCTCTTTTTTTTTATCCCACCAGAATATAAAAACGCTACTTTTTTTGGGGCGTGCCCTCGTTTAGAACGTCATTGCGAAGCATGAAACAATCCGTAAACTCGGTCGGTCTATTCGCTACAATCTCTGTTCCACTTGTTCCACAGAGGATTTTCACTGCTTTCCCTCACGCGATATAGACAACTTTGATTGTTAGAACCAGATGGCGCGGATTTGCAATCCGTGCAAGTAAATAAAAAAAGTAGTTATTGACTTACTGAACTCTAAAATGAATCTGAAATAAATTCAGATTGACAAATCATAGGTTAAATTCAGAGTGAAATACCAAATTTTTAGTTTGCATTATAGTCTTGGTTTCCGCATGAAGGATGGCAGTGGAAATCCTCTGTGGAACGCAGTGCAACAGAGATTGCAACGTACAGCCTGACCCGAAGCTTTTACGGAGGGGCATGCCCAAAAAAAAGCCTTTAACTAAATAAGCTAAAGGCTATGAATTACTTTTATAATGGGTTATAGAATGGCTTTCTTTTTACCGTCGTTTACTCCTTTTACAAACTTTATTAGTCCGCTCATATAAGCGTCTTGGTCGTCATAGAGTGCCATGTGGCTTCCGTTGGGACAAAACAAGTAGCTGCCATTTGGAAATTGTGCCGACATCCATTGCATGTGTGCGGGATCCATCGTGTCGTTTTTGGCTCCTATTACTAGCGTTGGGGTTTTGATGTTTTTTAAATCCATGGAGCGATCCCATTTTTCTAGTTTTCCTGAAACACCAAATTCACTAGGTCCTTGCATGGTTACATATAACGATTGGTTCATTTTTGCAAAAGAACGGTTTACCGGTTCTGGCCATTGGTCTAATGGGATTCTACAGATGTGTTCTGTGTAAAAATTAGGCAATAGCAATTCCATGTAGCGCGGATTTGCGAAATCTTTCTTGGCCTCTAGGTCTCGAATTTCTTTTAGAACCTCTGGTTTCATTTGTTTTGAAAGTACGTCATCGGCATATTTTCCGTATAATGGAGCGCTAGACATCATATTGGAAATGATTAATCCTTTCAGATTATCTTGGTATTTCACCGCATAATCCATAGCGAGAATTCCGCCCCAAGAGTGTCCTAACAAGTAAAAATTATCTTTGTTGAGTCCTAATCCTATTCGGACTTGCTCTACTTCTTCGACGTAGCGCGGCAAATCCCACATGGTGGTGTCTTTTGGATTGTCTGAATTTCCACAACCCAATTGGTCGTAATAAATAAATTCTACGCCTTCTTTTGGCAAGAAACTTTCAAAGCATTCAAAATATTCGTGTGTTGCTCCTGGCCCACCGTTAAGCAAGAGGATTTTCATCTTTGGATTGTTTCCGACTTTCTTGGTCCAAACATTGAATTTGCCTTTTGGAGTGGTAATGGTAATCATTTTTATGCCTCCATTTTGAACGCCGTTCTCTGTATTGGTAAAATATTCAGAGAAATTTTCGGTGGTTGCTTTTTGGTTGCAAGAAACAAGTACGCTTGCAATTGCAAGTAGAAAACCGATTTTTTTGAATGTATTTTTCATAGTTAGTAGTGTTTGAATGCTAAAAATAATAAAATAATTTCAATTTGCAACTAATTGTTGTTTCGTTTGCTATTTCAACAACTCCTTTTTCAAATCTTCAAAATCCAAAGAAACTTGTTCACCTGAAATGAGATTCTTCAAAGCAAATTTCCCCTCGTTCATTTCAGTTTCTCCAACGATTATTGCAAATGGAATGGTACGTTTATCAGCGTGCATAAATTGTTTTCCCACTTTTACAGTGTCGGGATACAACTCTACTTTTATGCCAAAGTTTCGCAATTCTTTTATCGCTTTCATAGAATAGAACGCTTCTTTTTCGCCATAATTAATGAACAACGCTTTTGTAGTATTCGTTACATTTTCGGGAAACAAACCCAATTCTTCAACAACCAAATAAATTCGATCGAGACCAAACGAAATTCCCACGCCACTCATGTCTTTCAAACCGAAAATTCCTGTCAAATCATCGTATCTTCCGCCACCACCAATAGAACCCATCGCAACAGCTTTTGGTGGAGCAACTTCAAAAATAGCGCCTGTGTAATAATTTAACCCACGAGCCAACGTAACATCTAAATCTAAAATTGCAGTACTCAAACCTAATTCTAAAACTGTACTACAAATAAACTGCAGTTCTTCTACGCCTTTCATTCCTTCCTTGGAAGTCGCTAAAAGTTGTGCTAATTTTTCGATTTTCTCAGAAATAGTTCCCGTGAAATTGAACAATAGCTGTACTTTTTGAATGGCTTCGGCTGAAATTCCTTTTTCAATCATTTCAGTTTTCACACCGTCCTCGCCTATTTTATCTAACTTGTCTAAAGCAACCGTAAAATCAATTAACTTATCCGATGCACCGATAACCTCAGCAATTCCAGATAAAATTTTTCTGTTGTTTATTTTAATGGTAGCTTCTTTTAAACCTAAATCGGTAAAAACAGCATCATATAATTGCACCAATTCCACTTCTTGCCAGAGTGATTTTGAACCAACTACATCGGCATCACATTGAAAAAATTCTCTGAAACGCCCTTTTTGCGGACGATCGGCTCTCCAAACGGGTTGGATTTGGTATCTTTTAAATGGAAATTCAATGTCGTTTTGATGCTGTACCACGTACCTTGCAAAAGGAACGGTTAAATCGTAGCGAAGTGCTTTCTCAGAAATACTTGACGTTAATTTGTTGCTTTCTTTATTTTGCAATGCTTTTTCATCGGCTTTCGCCAAATAATCCCCCGAATTCAAAATCTTAAATATTAATCGGTCGCCTTCTTCCCCATATTTTCCCATTAGAGTTTCCGAATTTTCAAAAGACGGTGTTTCTATAGGTTGAAAACCAAATTTTTCAAAATTGTTTTTTATAATTGAAATGATATGCTGACGTTTAGCTACTTCACTTGGTGAAAAGTCGCGTGTGCCTTTGGGAATACTTGGTTTTTGAGCCATTTTAATTTGCAGATTTTAATTCGAAGATTTTAGATTTATACTAATCTAAGACCTAATTACTTTAGAAAATCTAACCTCTAAATTCATAAATTTTAAATTTCCTTTTGCAAATATCTTATTTTTATACTAAATAATCCTTCTTCATAAAGTAAACTTGTAACAAAAAGCGTATTTTCGTGACAAATTAGAAAAGATGTTTAAACTATTAAAGGAGAATATACGCATTGCACTTGGCTCAATCAAAACACAATTATTGAGAACAATTCTTACTATATTAATTATTGCAATTGGAATCACGGCTTTGGTTTGTATTTTGACAGTAGTTTCAGCACTTAAAAACACTTTGTCTACTAATTTTGCTTCAATGGGATCTAATACTTTTAATATTAGTCAATATGAAACGAGCACCAGAAGACGAGGTGGTGGTGATATTGACAAAGTAAACCCAATAATTTCTTACCCTGAAGCAAAAGCTTTCAAAGAAAACTACAACTATCCTTTTACAGAAACATCACTATCTTTTACAGCTACTTCAAATGCAGAAGTTAAATTCGATTCTAAAAAAACAGATCCTGAGATTTCAATTCTTGGTGTTGATGAACATTTTTTAGGAAATTCAGGTTTGGAAACAAAATTAGGAAGAAATTTTACTGGTTTTGATATTGACAACAACGCCTATGTTTGCATCGTGGGTTCCGATTTTGAAAAAGGATTATTGAAAGATATGAATCCTATCGACAAAGTTATTTCTGTTCGAGGTGCAAAATTTAGAGTTATTGGTGTTTTAAAAGAAAAAGGATCCACTTTTGGAAATAGTCAAGATTTGCGTGTTTTAATTCCGATTCAAGTAGCACGCTCTTTATTTACTGCACCAAACATCAATTATACGATGAGTGTCATGGTGGCAAAAGAAGCATTGTTAGACGAAGCTGTTGATTACGCTACAAATTCAATGCGTAGGGTTCGGAAATTAAATCCTGTTCAAAATAATAATTTTGGAGTTTCCAGAAGTGACGATTTAATCAACCGAATTTCAGAAATGACGGATGTTTTGAGTGCCTCTGCATGGATAATTGGAATCATCACCATTTTTGGTTCATCGATTGCGTTGATGAATATTATGTTGGTTTCGGTAACCGAAAGAACTCGAGAAATTGGCATCCGAAAAGCCCTTGGAGCCAAAAGAAGTACCATTGCTTTTCAGTTTTTTATTGAAACCTTAATCATTGGACAATTGGGCGGATTGGTTGGAATTATATTAGGGGTTTTGAGTGGTTATGGCATTTCTACGGCCATCGATTTTAGCTTTGTAATTCCTTGGAGTGCCGTTATCGCTGCTGTGATTACTACTTTTATAGTTGCGGTAGTTTCGGGTTCTTATCCTGCTTTGAAAGCATCAAAACTAGATCCAATTGAAGCCTTACGTTACGAATAAGAATTAGATATTACACACAATCATTCTGTCATTTCCATAAATATCTTTATGAAGTTGAATGTTTTGGAATTGATTTTTTTCTAATAATTCAAGCGTTTCTTTTCCAAGATATTGATTGATTTCAAAGAATAATTTTCCTTCGGGAGAAAGATTCCTTGTAGCTAATTCAGCGATTTTTCTATAAAAAAGCAAAGCATCATTATCTTCCACAAATAACGCCAGATGCGGTTCGTTTTCTAAAACATTCCGTTTTATTTCTACTTTTTCCAAATTTCGAACATACGGTGGATTCGAAACAATAATGTCAAATTGTTGCTCTAAATCAGTGGTTTCAAGAATATTTTTTTGAAGAAAAGTAACTGAAACATTATTTAAAACTGCATTTTCTTTGGCTGTAGCCAACGCTTTTTCGGAAACATCAATTGCAAAAACTTGGGAATCCGAAATATTTTTCGCCAATGAAATTGCAATACAACCACTTCCCGTTCCAATATCCAAAATCTTTACCCTATTGAATTTTGGTGTCTTTAAATTAGAAGTAATAATCAATTCTACTAACTCTTCCGTTTCGGGTCTTGGAATCAGTACATTTTCATTGACAATAAATTCTAAACCATAAAACTGTGTTAAACCTAGTATATATTGTATAGGAATTTCAAGTTTAAGCTTTTCTAAAATTGAATTCCAAATCAGAATTTCTTCCTCTGAAAATCCCAAATCAATATTTAAAGCCAAATCTATTCTTCGCAATTTCCTTAGGTTTTCAAGAATCAAATAGAAGAAACTTTCCGCTTCCATTTCATCATAAACCGATATAAGTTCGGCAATAAATTTGGATTTGTATTCCCTGATTTTAATAGAATTTGTATCCATACTACCTTACAATTTTTTTAGCATCCAAACTGGGCAAGAGGAATGACCCGTATTTCCCAATGGTTTATCCAAATAATGGAAGCCTACTTTTTTGTATAATTTTTGTGCATCTTCCATATAAGTCATTGTTTCGATGTAGCAACTTTGGAAGCCAAATTCAGTTGCTTTTTCAATACATTTGTCGATTAATTGTTTTCCAAAACCTAAACCTCGACCTTCTGGCAATAAATACATTTTTTGCAGTTCACAGATGTTTTCGTTAGAATTTTCTAATTGCATTACTCCCGCTCCACCAATTATTTTATCGTTTTTTTCAATTACAAAATAAACAGCCTTTGGAATTGCATACACTTCAAACAAAGAATCTAAGTAAGGATCAGCATAAGCAGTACCCACTTTTGGCGCTCCCATTTCCATCAAAACATCTCTTATAATTGAGGCAATTGCTGAGTTGTCTTTCTTTTGTATTTCTCTAATTATGATGCTTTCCATTTTACTTTTAAAATCGTATTTTTGTGGCGTGAAGGTACAAGAAAAATATATAAAACGCTGCATTGAGTTAGCCAAAAATGGATTAGGGACAACCTATCCAAATCCTCTTGTGGGTTCTGTTATTGTATATGAAAACAAAATTATTGGCGAAGGCTGGCACAAAAAATCAGGTGAACCACACGCTGAAGTAAATGCAATAAATTCTGTTAAGGATAAATCATTACTTTCAAAATCAACAATTTATGTGAGTTTGGAACCTTGTAGTCATTTCGGGAAAACACCTCCTTGTGCCGACCTAATTATTAAATATGGAATTCCGAATGTCGTAATAGGAACTATTGATCCAAATGCAAAAGTTGCTGGAAATGGTATAAAAAAATTACTTGAAGCGGGCAAAAATATAATCTTTGGTGTACTTGAAGAAGAATGTCAAGAACTAAACAAGCGCTTTTTTACTTTCCATCAAAAAAAGCGTCCTTTTATAATATTAAAATGGGCGGAAAGTAGTGATGGATTTATTAGCCCAGAAATTAAATTAGAGCAAAAACCTTTTTGGATTACGAATGAATTTTCGCGACAATTGGTTCATAAATGGCGAAGTGAAGAACAAGCAATTCTTGTGGGAACCCAAACTGCAATTGACGACGACCCAACTTTAACGGTGCGGGATTGGGCAGGAGAAAATCCGATTCGAATTGTTATCGATAGAAATAATAAAATATCAAAAGAAAGTCATATCTTTGATAATCAAGCGAAAACAATTGTTCTAACAGCTACGGCGTTACCTTCAGAAAAGGAAAATGTAATGTTTGAAAAAATTGATTTTAATACCAATAGTACCGAACAAATTGTTGCACTATTGTATGAAAATCAAATCCAATCCGTACTTATTGAAGGCGGAAGACAAACTTTACAAACCTTCATAGACACTAATCTTTGGGATGAAGCAAGGGTTTTTCTAGGAGACTGTTATATAGAAAAGGGCACAAAAGCGCCTGTTTTAAATGCAACAAAAAGTTCAAAACAGACCATAAAAAAAGACACACTTTTAATCTTTCGGAACCATGATTGATACAATAATTTTTGATTTTGGAGATATATTCATCAACCTTGATAAAGAAGCAACACCCGCTGCTTTAAAGAAATTAGGGTTAAAAGAATGGAATTCGAATTTGGACGCTATAAATTTAGAATTCGAAAAAGGTAAAATTTCCGAAATGGAATTCATTCTTGGGTTTCAAAACTACATTCCTAACGCATCAATTCTTGAAATTAGAGAAGCCTGGAATGCCATTTTACTAGATTTCCCTTTATATCGATTAGAATTTTTGCAAATGCTTTCGCAGAAATACCGCCTTTTTTTATTGAGCAATACCGACTCAATTCACATAGAAAGGTTCCAGCATAAAGCAGGTATTACCTTTTACAGAGATTTCTACAAATGTTTTGAAAAAGTTTATTTTTCTTTCGAATTAGGAATGCGAAAACCCGATGCAGCCATTTTTGAATTCGTAATAAAAGAGCATAATTTATCACCAAAAAACACTTTGTTTGTTGATGACAACTTTGAAAACATTGAAAGTGCTCAAAAATTAGGCCTACAAACATGGCATTTACAAAAAGGAGAAGAAGATGTAATTGATTTATTTGAAGAAAAATTAATTTAGAAGCAAATCACAATTGGAAATCAAAGACACCTACAAAACCATTGCTTTTTCAACTTCCGAAGTATTATTTAAAGAAAAAAACAGCAAGTTTTTTGGTTACGCCTTTCCCGTTTCCACACAAGAAGAGATAAAAACACATTTAGAACATCTTAAAAAACAACATTTTAGCGCTGTCCACCATTGCTATGCCTACCAAATTGGAACTGAAAAAATTGAATTTCGTGCCAATGACGACGGAGAACCTAGTAATAGCGCAGGAATGCCGATTTATGGACAAATACAATCTTTTGAACTTACAAATATATTAATTGTTGTAGTACGCTATTTCGGAGGTGTAAAACTAGGCGTTGGTGGATTAATTACCGCTTACAAAACAACCGCACAAATGGCTTTAGAATCGGCTGAAATTATTGAAAAAACCATTGACATTCACTTCCTAATTACCTTTGATTATAAGAACATGAATAAAGTAATGCGAATTATCAAGGAAAAAAAAATACACCTAATTAAACAAAAAATGGAGTTAAACTGTGAAGTTGAAATTTCAATTCGAAAAAAATATGCCGGAGAAATATCCGACATATTTGGAACTTTATTTGAAATTAACATGACAAAAGTGTGATTGTTAATGAACAATTATCTACACTAAAATATCTTTAATATACTGTGGTGGTTGGATTGCTTTTCCTGTTAATAAGTCTACAAAAACCAAAATAAAATGAGCAGTTGTTAACAATTCATTTTTATCATTATGAATTTCGCATTCAAATTCTACTTTTACTGATGATTGGCTTTTAAAACTCGTAGTTACTGTCAATAATTCATCATAACGGGCCGATTTTTTATAATTAATATTCATTGAAACTATTGGAAGAGCAACACCACTTTCTTCCATAATTTTATATGAAATCCCCTGATTTCTAAGCCATTCCACTCTTCCTATTTCAAAATAAGGAATGTAATTTCCATGGTAAACGACTCCCATTTGGTCTTTTTCTGAATAACTGACACGCACTTGAATTTGATGCTTTTTCATTCTATTTATTTAATATTAGTAAAAAAAACTTAGTTAACTTCATACAACAAAATTTTTAAAAAAATTATTCAAAATTAATTTTTTTTTAACGATTTATTATCACATATTTGTAATCCGAAAATAAAAACAATCCCTTGTCTATTTTTTTTTGGATAAACATAATTTAAAAACTTTAATTTTTTCTAATATCATGAATAAAACTGCGCAATCAGTCTGGGAGAATTGTCTTTTATTTATAAAAGACAATATTCAGGACCAAGCATTTAAAACTTGGTTTGAACCAATAAAATCGGTTGAATTGACTGACAACGCACTTTACATTCAAGTTCCAAGTAAATTTTTTTACGAGTGGCTTGAAGAACATTATGTGAAATTATTAAAAGTTGCATTAACCAAAGAACTTGGGAAAAATGCAAAGTTACTCTATAAAATCAAAATGGAGAACACTTATGGCAACAAACAACCCTTTATGGAACAATTGCCAAGCGCTCATAGAAGCCCAATGAAAACGCAAGAGGTTGATGCTCCATTTAAAAATTTAAATCCAGAATTAAAAAATCCATTTATCATCCCAGGGATACGAAATTTAAAAATCGAATCTCAATTGAATGCAAATTACAGCTTCGACAATTTTCTAGAAGGAGATTCAAATAGACTTGCTCGTTCTGCAGGAATGGCTGTAGCCAATAAACCTGGAGGAACTTCATTCAACCCTTTGTTAATTTTTGGAGGCGTTGGATTAGGAAAAACACACTTGGCGCACGCTATTGGTGTTGAAATTAAAGATAAATATCCAGAAAAAACAGTTTTATATATTTCTGCTGAAATTTTCACGCAACAATATATTGATTCCGTTAAGAAAAATAACAGAAATGATTTCATCCATTTTTATCAACTAATTGACGTTTTAATAATTGATGATGTTCAATTTTTATCGGGTAAAACAGGGACTCAAGATGTGTTTTTTCACATTTTTAACTACTTGCACCAAAATGGAAAACAAGTGATTTTGACTTCTGACAAAGCACCTGTGGACATGCAAGACATTGAACAACGATTATTATCACGTTTCAAATGGGGACTTTCTGCAGAATTGCACCAACCTGATTATGAAACAAGAATCTCGATATTAAAAAATATATTATACCGAGACGGAGTTGAAATTCCTGAGGAAATAATTGAATATGTAGCTCGAAATATCAAATCTAATGTTAGAGAATTAGAAGGGGCAATAATCTCATTGATTGCTCAATCGTCATTCAACAAAAAAGAAGTTACTTTAGATTTAGCAAAAAGTGTAGTCGAAAAATTTGTGAAAAATGTAAAACGCGAAGTTTCTATCGATTACATTCAAAAAACAGTTTCAGACTATTTCCAGTTGGACTTAGAAACGCTTCAATCTAAAACTAGAAAACGACACGTTGTTCAAGCAAGACAATTGGCAATGTTTTTTGCAAAAAAATTCACTAAAGCTTCTTTAGCCAATATCGGTTCTCAAATTGGAGATAGAGACCACGCTACCGTATTACATGCTTGTAAAACAGTTGATAACTTAGTTTCAACAGATAAACAATTTAAAAAATACGTAGAAGATATCCACAAAAAATTATCGCTGTAAATGCAAACAAAAATCCTAATGGTTTGTTTAGGAAATATTTGTCGATCACCAATTGCAGAAGGTGTTTTGTTTTCAAAACTTCCAAAAGATAAGTTCATTGTTGCATCGGCAGGAACAGGAAATTGGCATGTTGGCCAACAACCTGATTTGCGTTCAATTGCTGTTTCAAAAAAATATGGCATTAACATTGAAAATCAAAAATGCCAACAATTTGAAACCACAGATTTTGACACTTTCGATTATATTTATGTCATGGATAGTAGCAATTATAACGATGTTATCAAATTAGCTCAAAACGAAAATCAAAAAAAGAAAGTTTCATTAATTCTAAACGAATTACATCCAAAGGAAAATAGAAATGTCCCTGACCCCTATTTTGGCTTAGACAATGGCTTCGAGTTAGTATTCAAAATGCTTGATGAAACCTGTGAAATTATTGCTGAAAAACTTATAAAAAAGCATACTTAAATTTCTACTTAAATCAAATTCACACCCTATAGTAACATGAAATCAACTTCAATATTAGGTAAATTATACCTTATTCCGACAACCTTAGGAGAAACTGAAAATCCCTTCGATGTTTTGCCACAAACAATAAAAAGAAGTATTGAATTGATCGATTACTATATTGTTGAAAATGAAAAAACAGCTCGTAAATTCATTAAAAGTATACTTCCTGAAAAAGTGCAAGCGACTTTAAAATTGAGCGCTCTGAACAAACACACCCAAAAATCGGAACATTCCGAAATGATTCAAGCTTGTTTAGAAGGAATAAATGTTGGATTAATGTCAGAAGCTGGTTGTCCTGGAGTAGCAGATCCTGGGGCAGTAATTGTAAAATTAGCTCACGAAAAAGGAATTCAAGTTGTGCCTCTAGTAGGACCATCATCCATATTATTAGCAATAATGGCTTCAGGAATGAACGGACAAAGTTTTGCGTTTAATGGTTATATTCCAATTGAAGCTTCCGAAAAAAGAACAGCATTAAGAAGTTTAGAAAAATTGTCTATGGACAAAAATCAATCTCAAATTTTCATTGAAACTCCTTATAGAAATAACAAAATGCTAGAAAACATTTTGAATGCTTTAAATCCTGAAACACATCTTTGTATCGCTACAGACATCACATTACCAACAGAATACATCAAAACAATGCGAGTTGTAAATTGGAAAAAAACAAAAGTTGATTTACATAATCGTCCAACAATATTCATAATACATAAAATGTAAATTTAAAAAAACCACGCTATTTAACGTGGTTTTTTCATTTAAGCTATCTTACTTTAGCTGATTTTTTTGCAATTATTCCCGAAGTTTCATAACCTCCGAAATCTTTCATATACTTTTTTACAGAAGTACCATACTCGTCCTTGCATTTCCGAATTCCATTTGTTTTCAAAAATCTTTTTACTGAACCTACTCCTCCAAGATGTGCTGCTGCCAATATACCTGATTCAGTAATTCGAACTCCACCAACAATGTCACCTTCGTACTTTTCAATTTCATCTTTTAACTCCCATTTATTTTTAGAAAGTAGTGCTATAAAAGCTTTTTCTTGCATTTTAGGGCTATTCAAAAATGAAAGGCTATCATAAATTCCAATTGTTTTTAGTGTTTCAACACCAAATTGATACTTACCCATATAACCTATGGAATTGATTTTTCGATATTTCCCTTGGGATTCTTTGAAAGCGATAGCTTCTTTGTAACCTACAAAAAACTTTCCTGTAAATGGAACTTTTCGGTTTATGTAATCGTTTTGTTTCAATGAAGGCAAAGAATAACTTATCATATCATAAGCATCAAGATGAAACCAGTCGTATTTTTCGTGGTTTAGAGGTTTAAAACCCGAGCTAATAAAAGCTACAATACTAACCAAACAAGCATAAAAAATTCCTTTCTTAATCATAAATTAGTTTTCTTCTTAACGATGTAATTCAATTTATAAACTGTTGAAAACAATCAACTTTAGCGTTTATAAAAACATCAATACTTTTAAAAAAATTAATAATCAAAAAGATAATTTTAATTCGATTTAAAGTAATTTTTAAGAAATTTCTACGGCACAAATATACATAAAAAATAATAAAGCTGATTTTCAGCTAGTTAAAGTTATCTAAAAATAGATAAAGTATCCTTTTAATTGGGAGTTCCGAGTGAATTCAAGTGTCGGTGCCGGCACCTTAATGCAGTTAAAAATAGAAAATAGTGTTTTCAGAAGATGTGATTTAGTCTCGATTTTGGTAAAATCTATATCTAAACTCAAATAAATTTGACGATATGGATTTGAGTCTACCATACTTACTTTCTCTACACCATATCCAAGAGCAATATTCAAACATTTAGGGATTCTAGACCTTTTTAAAAATGATTGTAAATTAAATGAAAGCCAAAAAGTTTCATCGTTAAAATCACTTTCAACTTGCGATTTTACAAACTTCATATTAGTAGACATAAAACGATCCGAATGAAGAGAAATTTTCGGAACAATTCTTTGTTCTTTCCACAATAGATTTTGAAAAACAAAAAGAGAAGTTCCAGCAGCATTGGCAAGAATATCACCAAAAGAGGCATCATGATTTTTAGAAAACCCATCAACAAGTTCTACAGTAGATAGAAACATAAAACCCATTCCAGCTCCAAAAATAAGCTTATTCTTCTCGCTTACACCAGACCAATTTAGTAAATTATAAGACACATTTCCTATTTGATAAGAGGTGAAAACATGGGCTGTTTTATCTATTTGCAAACTTTCGGAATTGTCAAAAACGATATTCCAACCTGAATTATATTTACCATTATCAAAGATTTTATTCAATTGAACAATTCCAACTGCAAAAATAGAACCTTCTGTCGCAATTACTAAATTTCTCCTCGGAATATTCAATGAATCCGAGGGTTTTAAAAAATTTGTAAACGCTGATTGAGAAAAAGCAAGATTGGTAAAAGAAAAAAAATAAAGTAAAATATATAATTTTAAATGAATCTTAAATTTAAACATTAATGAAACGTATAACTATTATTTTTCCACCGAAGTGTCAGTAGGGGAAAATCTCAATTGGGTTGAGACAGAAAGCTACCTACATGAAAAATGTAGTTTAAATGACGATTATTGTTTTTCTAAAGAATAATTAATCAAATGATTACGATGAAAATTGGATACAGAAATGCAACCCAAATTTATTAAAAGCATCAAACTCAATTGTGCATATGTGATAAGTTCGAAAAGAAATAGTAATAAAATTAAGTAAATAGAAAAGGATTACTCAAGTGAGAAAAATAAATTTTTCTAGATCGGAACTAGAACGAAGTGATCAACCTAAATTCTAAATTTTCAAATTATACAAACAAAAAGAATCAATTAAACCTTTTATTTACAAGTACTTAACACGAAACTACTTTATAAATTTAAATTAAAATAGGTTCTATACAATGAATAATTGGTAAAATTAGATGAAGTGCTTTTTTTAAAAGGCAAAGTACTTAGTAAAATTATTTTACCGCGAAAGAGGTGTTAAAAGCCAAAGATAAATGTGTAAAAAACAGATTTCAAAAATAACAATCGAAATACAGTTGTTTGTGAATTTACTTCTCTAATTATTTACTTTTTAGCAGTTTGCGCATCCAACCATTCCACATACTTTTTTCTGTTTGCTGCATGCTGGTTTAAATCCGAGGCGAATTCGTGATAACCAAATTTTGAAACGCTGGCACAAAAATAAATATAATCATTATTTTCAGGATTTAATACAGCTTCAATAGCTGTAATGTCAGGCATTGCAATTGGTCCTGGAGGCAATCCAAGATAATAATAGGTATTGTATGGAGAATTAATTTTTAAGTCATTAAAATAAACTCTTTTTATAATTGTATCAAAATTTGACAATTGTTTTTTCTTCGCAAAAATCACGGTTGGATCAGCCTGAAGAGGCATCGCTAATTTTAATCGGTTCAAATAAACTCTAGCTACCCTTGGTCTTTCGTCTTTTTTTACGGTTTCTTTATGCACAATTGAAGCCAAAGTCATTACTTGAATAGGAGTTAAACCTAGCTTTTCCGCTTTTGAAGTTCGTTCAACATTCCAAAATTTACGGTATTCTTTAATCATTTTATCTCGGAATTTATCTGCTTTCGTATTCCAATAAAACTCATACGTATTTGGGATACAAATACTAATAACATTATCTTCCGTAAATCCATTCGTTTTTAAAAAAGTAGAATCGGTAAATGTTTTCATTAACGAAATACTGTCGGCTTCAATTTGAGAACCTACTCTTCCCATCACATTTTCTAATCGCTCTTGGTTATTGAAGGCTAATTTTACTGGCACATTTTGGCGTAAAGTTGAAACCAATTCGAAGCTATTCATTCCTTTTTTGAACAGAAAACGACCGGATTTTACATTTTCAATATAGGACCTCTTGGAAGCAACCATTTCAAAATGGTCCATGTTTTCTATGAATGAGCTGATTATTTTTTTGACATCCTCATAGGTTGCATCCGAAGGAATGTGAACAAAAAATTCATTTTCCGAAAACTTAGTGTTATCAGAAAAAATATCTCTGTATAATTTGATGCCGTAAATCAGTAAAATTGCTATTAAAACTACTGAAACTATTGATGTTATTTTTTTAATGTTCAAAATGTAACTATTAAATTATTTATTAATAAGCTGAAATAAGGTTTCGTCTTTGTACTTTCCATTAACCAAATTCCATTCCTTTTTTGTACCAATATTTTGGAATCCAAATTTAGTAAAAAGACTTAAACTTGCTGTATTATCTGTTGAAATATTTGCATACAATTGATGTAAATTCAAATGATGAAAAGAATATTTAATTAGTAACTCTAATGCTTCAGAACCAACACCTTGATTTCTATTTTCCTGATTTTTAATAAGAAGTCCAATTCCCGCGCGATTATTTTTTGGGTCAAATTCAAAAATATCTATTAAACCAATAGCATAGTCATCTTCAAAAGTACAAATTGCCAAACGCAATTGCTTGGCCTCATAGATGTCCTGATTGGCATTTTCAAGATATTGTCGAATCAAAAACCTACTGTAAGGTGTTTGCGTGTGGCTAACTTCCCATACCGATTCGTCATTTTCGACCGCATAAACAAACTCTAAATCGTTTGGCTCCAATGCTCTTAAATAAATATTTTTACCTTTTAAAGTTATCAATTGAAATGTAATTTAAATATTAATTTTTCCTTCAAAGACAAATTTTGCGGGTCCTTTCAGAAAAACATTCGAAAAAACGCCGTTATTAACATCGAAAGAAACTTCTAATTTCCCACCTTCAACATTTATTTTAATAGCTTTTGAACTTGTTTTTCCTATATATTGCATTGCAAGGGCAACAGCTGTAGCACCTGTTCCACAAGATAACGTTTCATCTTCCACTCCCCTTTCGTACGTTCGAATCGAAAAAGTATCAGAATTTATTTGTTCTACAAAATTGACGTTGGCACCCGCTTTTCCATACAAACCGCCATAACGAATTGCAGCTCCTTTTTCTTTTACGTCCAAATGAGCTAAATCAGAAACCAATTGTACATGATGTGGAGAACCTGTATCTAAAAAAACATAATCGGTTGAATTGGCTATCGAATCTACATCTTTCATTTGTAACGAAACAACACCGTCATCAGAAATTGCAGCATGATGCAACCCATCAATTGCCATAAAAGTGGCTGATTTATCTATAATCTGTAGCTTATTAGCAAAAGCCACCAAACACCTGCCACCGTTTCCACACATCGTACTTTGATTTCCATCAGAATTAAAATATACCATTTTAAAATCAGATGTCGCATCATTTTCTAATAAAATCAAGCCGTCACCGCCAATACCAAAACGCCTATTACACAAATGTTCAATGAGTTTGATATTGTCTTTTGGAAATGATTCATTGCGATTGTCAATCATCACAAAATCGTTGCCTGTTCCTTCGTATTTATAAAAGTTGATTTCCATATTTGAATTGCATTACTACAAAAGTACGAACTATTAATGAAATGTTAATCATTGTTAAACGAGCGTTAAACTCTTTTTTTGAATAAATTACTTTTCTAAATTTACTCCAAGAACAAAAAAATTAATTACTATGAAGAATTTCTCAAACCTATTTTTAGTTGCATTACTTAGTGGTGTTACTACACTTGGCGCTTACAAATTATTATTTGACACCAATGGCTATTTTTCTAAGGACAAAAATTCTATTGTCTCCCTAGCTCCCAACAATTATGGAAAAACAGTGGGCTTATCATCCGAAGCAGTCGATTTTACAGAAGCTGCAGAAAAAGCGGTACACACGGTAGTTCACGTAAAAAACGTTTCTTATATGTCCATTTCAAATCCAATGATGGAGTTTTTTTACGGCTATAAAGGCGCACAACAACAAGAACAAATTGGAACTGGATCAGGTGTAATAATTTCTGAAGACGGCTATATTGTGACCAATAATCACGTGGTAAAAGACGCATCAGAAATAGAAATTACACTCAATAATAAAAAATCATACAAAGCAAAATTGGTTGGAACCGATTCAAAAATGGATATTGCTTTATTAAAGATAACTACAGATGATAAATTACCATATTCTACATTTGCCGATTCTGATGTTGTGAAAGTGGGCGAATGGGTTTTGGCTGTTGGTAACCCCTATAATCTAACTTCAACCGTTACTGCGGGAATTGTTTCGGCAAAAGCCAGAAATCTTGATACAACTGGAATTCAATCTTTTATTCAAACCGATGCCGCTGTAAATCCAGGAAATAGCGGAGGTGCCTTGGTAAATACACGAGGAGAATTAATCGGAATTAATACTATGATTTCTTCACAAACGGGTTCATACGTTGGATATTCCTTTGCCATTCCATCAAATATTACTCGCAAAATAATTGAAGACATTATGGAATTTGGTAATGTTCAAAGAGGAATTCTTGGCGTTGAGGGTGGCGAACTAAACAGTTCGGCTTCAAAAGAATTAGGTGTAAAAGAAACAGAAGGTTTTTACATTAAAAGAGTCAACAAAAATTCAGGTGCCGAAAAATCTGGACTTACAAAAGGTGATATAATCATAAAATTAGATGCACAAAATATTTCTTCTTATGCTGAATTAAACGGATATATCAGTACAAAAAGACCTAACGACAAGGTTCAAGTTACATTTATCAGAAATGAAAAAACGATGACTGTTCCCGTAACACTTTCAAAAAGTGATGTTTTTAGTACCCAATTTAAAGGACTAGATTTAGAAAACATAAATGCTTCTGACAAGAAAAAATTCAGAATTAACTATGGTGTGAAAATTAAAGAAGTCAACAACGAAAGGTTGAATGCTTATGCCAATGATTTGAAAGGGGGAATTATTTTAAGTATTGGAAACATAAAAGCTATTGATGTAGAAACAGTTTCAAAAGCACTTTCAAATTTGGATGAAAACCAAACTTTACAAATAGAAATGCTAACCGTAAATGGTCAAGTCATTCGATTGATATTATAAAAAAGTCATCTTACTAATTACTTTTGAAAAGTCGGTTTTAATTAACCGGCTTTTTTTATTTCTAAATCAAAAATTATATCCTAAAAAAGTTACGAAATCGATTGAAATAGGTACTTTTGCACAAAATTTATTCAAGTCCATTCTAATTTAATTCAATAACTATGACAATTGCATACGAAAAAGAAGTCGCTTTTCAGGCCAATAGAAGACGCGCTGGAGTAGAATTTATCAAAATCATAAGTGACTTATGGTACGATAAATCCATCGAAATGGTGCTTTTTAGAAACCAACTAATTGACAAAAATGTTAGTGAAATAATGAATTTACATGAATATGCCGGAGAATTTGTTGGCAAACCAATCTCAATTTTTGATTCTGTAGAAATTGCAAATGCCATTTTATCTTTGGATTTACCCCCCGCAAAATTAGATATTGGCAAACTAACTTACGAATACCATTCCAAAGAGAACAAGTATAATAATGCCAAGGCTTTTGTGATTGACAAATTAAAAAATGCCAAAACATCAGAAGAAATAAGTTCAAAAGATGTTGTCTTATATGGTTTCGGAAGAATTGGTCGCTTATTAGCCCGAGAATTAATGTTAAAAATGGGAAAAGGAGAACAATTGCGATTGAGAGCGATTGTTACTCGTGATAAAAACGATGCTATTTCTCTTGAAAAAAGAGCGTCTTTATTGCGGTATGATTCTATTCATGGAGATTTTATGGGTTCTGTAGTTGCCGATGTAAAAAATAATGCCTTGATAATTAATGGAACAACCGTTCATATAATTACGGCAAATGGCCCCGAAGAAATTGATTATACACAATACGGAATCAACGACGCTTTAATTATAGACAATACAGGAGCTTTTACAACAGAAGAAGCACTTCGTCGCCATTTGACTTCGAAAGGCGCGCACAAAGTACTATTGACTGCACCCGGAAAAGGAGTTCCAAACATTGTTCACGGTGTAAATCAAAATGAATACAACACTGATACAATAGATATTTTTTCAGCTGCTTCATGTACCACAAATGCAATTACCCCTATTTTAAAAGCTATTGAAGATACTTTAGGAGTAGTAAAAGGTCATTTAGAAACCATACACGCTTATACCAACGATCAGAATTTAGTGGACAATATGCACAAAAAATACCGTCGTGGTAGAGCCGCTGCTTTGAATATGGTAATTACAGAAACAGGTGCGGGAACTGCTGTTGCAAAAGCATTACCAAGTTTGGCAGGTAAATTAACCTCCAATGCTATTCGGGTTCCTGTACCAAATGGTTCGCTAGTGATATTGAATTTAGAAATCAAAAAAACGACAACCATTGCTAAGATTAATGCTATTATGAAAAAATATGCATTAGAAGGCGAATTGGTAGAACAGATTAAATATTCATTGAATAACGAGTTGGTATCCTCTGATATTGTGGGTACTTCAGCACCTTCAATTTATGATAGTAACGCTACAATTGTTTCTGCAGATGGTAAAAACATTGTGCTTTATATTTGGTACGACAACGAATACGGCTACAGCCACCAAGTAATCCGATTGGCGAAATATATTGCCAAAGTAAGACGTTTTACGTATTATTAATTGGTTGATGGTTGATTGTTGTTGGTTGATAGATACAAAAAATCTGTTTCATTTTATTCTGATGAAACGGATTTTTTGCTACTTCTACAACCCATAACCCATAACTTATAACCCATACCTACAACTTCTAAACCTCTTCCTTTTTCGTAAAATAATAAATCGGTATTCCTGTTAACATAATCAAAACACCCCAACCGCACGTGCTCGTTTTTGTAAACAACAAAGCAATACAGATGGCAGTTGCAATAATAATATATAACATTGGCAAAAATGGATATCCAAACGCTTTATACGGTCTTTCGGCATCGGGCATTTTCTTACGTAGGATAAATATTCCATAAATAGTCAAAATGTAAAAAATCAAAACGATTATCACCACAAAATCTAATAAATCGCCATATTTCCCTGTTAGACATAAGGCTGAAGCCCAAAAACATTGTGCCCACAAAGCCCAAGAAGGCACACTTGATTCGTTTAAAACAGCCGCTTTTTTGAAAAACAAACCGTCTTTTGCCATTGTATAATATACGCGTGCTCCTGCCATAATCAATCCGTTATTACACGCGAAAGTCGAAATCATAATCATTACAGCGATGATTAATGTCCCTATTCCACCAAAAATATTTTGGGAAGCCACTACCGCAACCCTATCCGATTCTGCTGTAGCAATATCTTGAAGTGGCACGACCGCCAAATAAATCAAGTTTGCCAAAACATAAATAATACTTACTATTAATGTTCCTAAGAACAAACTCAATCCAACATTTCGCTTTGGGTTTTTAATTTCACCCGCTATAAAAGTCACGCCATTCCATGCATCACTCGAAAATATAGAACCAACCAAAGCTGCCGAAACTGCCGCTATCAATGCCATTCCTCCTACAGCAAACCAGGAACCCGTCTCTTTTACCATCGATTTTGTTGCCCAAGCATCCGCCCAGTTGGCATTCCAAATTTCGGCTTTGGCACCCAAGGCAAATCCAAAAATGATTAATCCCAAAAGTGATAATATCTTGATAATGGTTAAAAGCGTTTGCATGATTTTACTGTTTTTTACCCCACGACTGTTAATGTACGTCAGTAAAACAATGGTAACAATCGAAACTATTTGCGCTGCATGAAGTTGAAAAGTTCCCACTTCAAAAAGTATGTTTTTTTCGCTCAGAGGCGAATATAAATAGGCTGCAAATTTAGAAAATGCCACACCCACGGCGGCAATTGTACCCGTTTGAATTACGGCAAAGAAACTCCAACCGTATAAAAACCCAATCAATTTTCCGTAGGCTTCTTTAAGGTAAACGTATTGTCCGCCTGCTTTTGGAAACATCGCGCTCAACTCACCATAACTCACTGCAGCAATAACGGTAATCAACCCTGTAAGAATCCAAATGGCTATAAGCCAACCTGCTGACCCCACTTGGCGTACCATATCCGAACTCACAATAAATATTCCTGAACCTATCATTGAACCCACGACTAGCATCGTTCCGTCGAATAATCCTAATTCTCTTTTAAAATCTTCTGAGTTATTTTCTTGCATAATTATGGTTTTGGTTTGGTTAAAGATAGGATTTTTTTTGAATCCAACAAATAACAGACCTTCTTGGATAGGGAGAATACTCTTTGACAAAAATAACTTTCAGGCAAAAGTGTGAATTTCGCAAATCTTAAAATTTATTGTGTAAAAGGTAGAGTTTACTTAGGAACTAACTTAGTATCACATTTTAATTTAATAAAAACAGAAAATTCATACTATTTTAATAAAATAAAAAAATAAAAAAAATGAAACAATTAGAAAATAAAGTTGCCATAATAACTGGTGGCGCAGGAAGTATTGGAAAAACAACGGCGAAGTTATTTTTAGAAGAAGGCGCCAAAGTTTTATTGGTAGATATTAGTGAAGACCTCTTAAGGGAAGTCGTTAATGAATTAAAAAGTGAAAATGTAGAATATTGCGTCGCTGATGTTTCAAAGTCGGCAGACGTAGAACGCTATGTTAAAGAAGGAGTAAATCTATTTGGCAAAATAGATGTTTTTTTCAACAATGCAGGAATTGAAGGAGTGGTAAAACCAATTATTGATTATCCAGAAGATGTTTTTGATAAGGTTATTGCAATAAACGTAAAAGGAATGTGGCTAGGAAACAAGTACGTTTTACCAAAAATGAATGAAGGCGGAAGTATTATTATGACTTCTTCTGTGGCAGGATTACTCGGTTTTGCAAATCTAGGAGCTTACGCAACGAGCAAGCATGCCGTTGTAGGAATTATGAGAACCTCAGCAATTGAAGCTGCACCACTGAAAATTAGGGTAAACTCTGTTCATCCATCACCGGTTAATAATAGAATGATGCGATCAATTGAAGAAGGAGCCTCGGCAGATCATGGTGAAGATGTGAAAAAACAATTTGAAGCATCTATTCCTTTAAATCGATATGCTGAACCAATTGAAATTGCAAATTTAGTGTTATTTCTTGCAAGTGATCAAAGTAAATTTATTACCGGTACAACCCAAGTAATTGACGGAGGAATGTGTGCTCAATAAAAGATTTCGTTGAATTCCGACAACTTGGTTTTGAAACCCGTGCCTAAATATTAAGCATAACCATAATATATTAGTTAAGTTCACCTAGAAATTATATGAGTTTAAAATGGATTAGTAGTTTTTTTATATTTATTTAGCGACATACTAAACGTGTTTCAGCTTCAAAATAAAGTTAAAAATAGCAACTAAAATAAATCAGATTAACAAAAATAATTTTTAGGTGCTTAATTTCGTCTTGATGACACCTGCAGAATGGTTTACAATCGTTCTACAATTTGCACTTTTTCGCATATCTCTTTCATTACAAAATAGTTACAATCCTTCACATAAACTCTGAACTAGATCTCTTTTAGATTTTTTGCAAACTAACTTTTTTAGAACAATCTTGTAAACACCGAACAAATAAAAAGTGCTTTTGAAAATTTTTAAGAAAATAATATTATTTTTGGCTAGGAATAATGTGTCTTATTTACACAGATGCGCAACTAGTTTGGGATTGCTTTGTGTACTATTATCTCACATAACCTAATTAAGTGTTAACAGAAAGACTACTCGAAATCTTAAAAATTATGAAAAACCTTACTCTCGGAATTATTACACTAGTAACATTTTCGTCATATTCACAGAACTATTTTGTCACTATTAGTAAAGATTCAGTTGTTTGTAAACAAATTAATTTTTTTGATACCAATGCTCAGGGAAAAATGATTGATCTTGAGTTTGTCAATAATGAGAATAAAACCATTCGATTAAAGAAAAACGATATTCCTGAAATTAAAACGATATGCCAAGATGGAGTAGTGTATTTGAGAATGCCATTAAACATTAAAAAACCAGATGGTTATTACCGATACGGAAGACGAATGGCCAATGGGAAAATAACTGTAGATGTATTTAATGATGTACAAACGAGTTATAAATTAAAAGAAAATTTTGACGGTTCATATAATGCTCAAGATGTTATGAAACTTACTAGGGAAGGCATTTTTATACGACATGTCCGATTACCGAATGGCAAAGTATATGAAGTTTCAGGACTTAAAGGTATAAAAGCACTGAAAACAATTAGAGAATTTATGTTTGAATGTGAGCAATATAAAAAGGAATATTTTTCAAATCCAAAATATCAAACATGCACTTTTGAGGAAGCGGTAATCGATTATAATCAAATGTGTCCTTAACAAGCAGAGTTTAGGTTTATTGTAAGTTCCAAAAATCGTTTTGCAAACAACTCCTACACTAAATTAAGTTCTATAATATATTGCTAGTTATGACTTATCTTGCTGAACTTTTTTTAGCACTTAACAGAATCTGATATAAATTCAGATTGACAAACACGAAGAGTGTCTGGTTAGAAAGCTCGTTTTGGGGTCGCATGAAGGATGGCAGTGGAAATCCTCTGTGGAACGCAGTGCAACAGAGATTGCAACGAACAGCCTGACCCGAAGTTTTTACGGAGGGACATGCCTAAAAAAACAATTTAAATATAAACTATGATTTCATTCTTACGCACGCACTCTGAAAACCCTGATTTTAAAAAATTAGTCGTTGAATTGGATGCTATCCTGAAAATTCTTGATGGAGAAGACCACGCTTTTTATGCCGATTTAAACCAGACTGCGGTACTCAACGAAGTGCTTATTGCTTATGAAAATAATAGGGCTGTGGGTTGTGGCGCTTTTAGAACTCATGCCGAAAATACGGTTGAAATCAAAAGGATGTATGTCCCAGAATTGGACCGAAACAAAGGAATTGCCTCAAAAATTCTGGCTGAATTAGAGGCTTGGGCAAAAGAATTGGGCAATACAAAATGCATTTTGGAAACTGGAATACTGCAAGTGGAAGCGATTGGTCTGTATTTGAAAAATGGTTATGAAAAAATAGAAAATTACGGGAAATATAAAGGTGTCGCCAATAGCATTTGCTTTGCGAAAACCATCGATTGATTGTATTAAAGTTTTTTTGCTACGGATTGCACAGATTAAACGGATTTTAAAACCTGCGGTTTTGGTTTTTTTATCACAAAGAACACAAAGGGGCACGAAGATACACGACGTATTTTGAGAGTTTTGTGGGTGGTTTTTTTTAAATTAAAAGCAACAAAAAACGCGCTGTTCAAACAGCGCGTTTTAATATAATTGAAATTGCGATTATGCTTTTCCAGCTGCAATTAAGTTCAATGCTGAACCGGCTACAAACCAGCCAATTTGACCTTCATTGTAAGTATGGTTTGCAAAGATAACATCTTTTGAGCCATCAGCGTGAACGAATTCTAATGTTAACGGTTTTCCTGGTGCAAAATCAACTAAATCTATGAAGTTAATTGTATCATCTTCTTGGATTTTATCATAATCAGCTTCGTTAGCAAACGTTAATCCTAACATCCCTTGTTTTTTCAAGTTGGTTTCGTGAATACGTGCAAACGATTTTACTAATACGGCTTTTACGCCTAAGAAACGTGGCTCCATTGCAGCATGTTCTCTAGAAGAACCTTCTCCATAATTGTGATCGCCCACAACTACAGAAGGAATTCCAGCTGCTTTGTAAGCACGTGCTACAGCAGGAACTGCATCGTACTGACCTGTTAATTGGTTTTTTACATTGTTTGTTTTTTGGTTGTAGGCATTGATAGCACCAATCAACATATTATTTGAAATGGCATCTAAATGTCCACGGAAACGCAACCATGGTCCAGCCATAGAAATGTGGTCAGTTGTACATTTTCCGAATGCTTTGATTAACAATTTAGCTCCAGTAATGTTTTTTCCATCCCAAGCAGTGAAAGGCGCAAGCAATTGCAAACGCTCTGATGTTTCGCTTACCAAGATTTGAACTCCTGAACCATCTTCGGCTGGTGCTTGAAAACCTGGGTCTTCAGCATCAAAACCTTTTGGAGGCAATTCGTTTCCTGTTGGTTCGTCTAACATTACTTCTTCACCATCTTCGTTGATTAATTTGTCCGTTAAAGGATTGAAACCTAAATCTCCTGCAATTGCAAGAGCGGTAACCAATTCTGGCGAACCTACGAATGCCAAAGTGTTTGGATTTCCATCGGCACGTTTGGAGAAATTACGGTTGAACGAGTGAACGATAGTATTGCGTTCTTCTTTCTCTGCTCCTTCTCTGTCCCACATTCCGATACACGGTCCGCAAGCATTTGCAAAAACAGTCGCACCAATTTTATCGAATGTATCGATAAATCCGTCACGCTCAATTGTGTAACGCACAACTTCAGAACCTGGAGTAATGGTGAATTGTGATTTTATTTTTAATTTTTTATCGGTTACTTGTTTCGCTAATGAAGCAGCACGAGCAATATCTTCATAAGAGGAGTTCGTACAAGAACCTATCAAACCTACTTCAATTTTCAAAGGCCAGTTGTTTTTTATCGCTTCTTCTTTCATTTTAGAAATTGGAGTTGATAAATCTGGTGTATAAGGACCGTTTAAATGCGGCTCTAATTCTGATAAATTAATTTCTATAACTTGGTCGAAATACTGTTCTGGGTTTGCATATACCTCAGCATCACCTGTTAAATAAGCAGCTACTTTATCGGCAGCATCTGCTACATCGGCTCTATTTGTAGAACGTAAATAACGGCTCATAGAATCGTCATATCCAAAAGTAGAAGTAGTTGCTCCAATTTCGGCACCCATATTACAAATTGTTCCTTTTCCTGTACATGACATTGCTGTTGCACCTTCGCCAAAATATTCAACGATTGCTCCAGTCCCTCCTTTTACAGTTAAAATTCCAGCTACTTTCAAGATTACATCTTTTGGTGCTGTCCAACCTGATAATTTACCAGTTAATTTTACTCCGATTAATTTAGGGAATTTTAATTCCCAAGCCATTCCTGACATTACATCTACTGCATCAGCTCCACCAACACCAATGGCTAACATTCCTAACCCACCTGCATTTACAGTATGCGAATCGGTTCCAATCATCATTCCACCTGGAAATGCATAATTTTCTAAAACTACTTGGTGAATAATTCCTGCTCCTGGTTTCCAAAAACCGATTCCGTATTTATTTGATACTGAAGAAAGAAAATCAAATACTTCACTACTTTGTGATTTGGCACGTGCTAAATCTGTTACTGCATCAACTTTTGCTTGAATCAAGTGATCACAATGCACTGTTGTTGGAACAGCAACTTTAGGTTTTCCAGCATGCATGAATTGCAATAAAGCCATTTGTGCAGTCGCATCTTGACAGGCTACACGGTCTGGAGCGAAGTCAACATAGTCTACTCCTTTTTTAAATGCTTGCGAAGGTGTTCCTTCCCAAAGGTGTGAATATAGAATTTTCTCAGTTAATGTTAATGGTCTTCCAACGATTTCTCTTGCTTTATCAACGCGAGAAGACATAGTGTCGTAAACCTTTTTAATCATATCAATATCAAAAGCCATAGTAATCTGTGTTAGTTTGTTATGTTGCAAATTTAAACAATTCCAATTAATATTAAACATATTTTAATAAAAGAGCGATTTGAAACAATTATTATTGATAAAAAGCGACTTTAGGCGTTTTTTATTAAATTTTAATTAAAATAAGAATAAAATATTGTAAAATTAATAATTAATAGTATTTTTTTTATCAAATTCGGAATGTGTGAATTTGGAAAATTCCTTATAATCTTTATAAATAAGCAATGATTCGCTTTTACAAGTTATTTCACAATAAGCTGATAAAAAAATTGCCATTAATTTATTAGAATTTTTACCCAACCTATTAATCAAACTAAAAAAGCCTCAAATCTTATTTCTAAAATCTGAGGTTTTTCAATTTTTCTATATTATTACAACAAAGAATCGATAATTTTTTCGATGGAAATTCCTTCTGCATCGGCTTTATAATTTTTCACCACACGATGTCTCAAGATACCTATCGCAACCGCTTTTACATCCTCAATGTCTGGTGAGAATTTTCCGTTGAAAGCAGCATTGGCTTTAGCGGCCAAAATTAAATTTTGAGATGCTCTTGGTCCTGCTCCCCAATCGATATAGTTTTTTACAAAATCATTTGAAAGTGCATTATCTGGACGGGTTTTGCTTACCAAAGTTACCGCATATTCAATTACATTATCGGCTACAGGTATTCTACGAATCAACTGCTGGAAATCGATAATCTCTTGTGAATTGAACAATGGATTTACGGTTGTTTTAGTATCAGAAGTCGTGCTCTTTACCACTTGAACTTCTTCAGCGAAAGAAGGATAATCTAGTTTTATGGAAAACATAAATCGGTCTAATTGTGCTTCTGGCAAAGGATACGTTCCTTCTTGCTCAATTGGATTTTGCGTTGCCAAAACGAAATACGGCAACGATAATTTATAATTATGACCTGCAATTGTAACGGCACGTTCTTGCATCGCTTCGAGTAATGCTGCTTGCGTTTTTGGTGGCGTTCTATTGATCTCATCGGCCAAAATAATATTTGAAAATATTGGTCCTTTCAAGAATTTAAACTGTCGGTTTTCGTCTAATATTTCACTTCCTAAAATGTCCGAAGGCATTAAATCTGGAGTAAACTGAATTCTCTTGAAATCCAATCCCAAAGCTTGCGCAATAGTATTTACCATTAACGTTTTTGCCAATCCAGGAACACCAACTAAAAGCGCGTGTCCACCCGAAAATATACTTAATAGAATTTGATCTACAACTTCTTCTTGGCCTACAATTATTTTTGCAATTTCAACTTTAAGTTCAAGTCGCTTTTGTACTAATTTATTTATTTCAGCTACGTCAGACATTAAAAAATAAGATTTTAGATTTAGCCTTTCGATAATAAAATCTTTAAGCTATAAACTGATTACTAGAGATTGAATATTATTTCTTTAACCAATTGTTTGTAAAAGTACAATCTCTATATTCTCCGTTGATTTTTATATAGGTTTCTTTGATTTTTTCATTGAACCATTTACCAATTTCTTTAATTTGCTTTTCTTTTAAAGCAATTCCTTTAATTTTAATATAATCTTTGGCATAATCTGCGGTATGCTCGTTTATACGATTTGTAACCGTTACTAGTTTGAATTTCTTTTTACCTGACTGATCCTCTTCAGCCAATGGTGCAGAAACTTCCCCTTCTTTCAAGCTTGAAACATTACTGTATAATGAAGGATCCATTTTTGTTAATTCAAAACGCGTATCTTGTGTTTTAGGGTTAATCAAAGCACCACCGTTAGCTCTGGTTTCTTTTTCATCAGACAAAGTTCTTGCAGCTTCTGCAAAAGTTATCTCTTTATCCTCAATTCTTTTTTTGATTAACGTGATTTTTTCTTTTGCTTCCTTCAATGATTCGTCTGAAACTTTAGGGATTAAAAGGATGTGACGCAAATCAATTTCCTGCCCTCTAATTTTTTCAACATAGATAATATGAAAACCAAAGTCTGTCTCAAAAGGTTCTGAAATATCCCCTTCTGCTAGACTAAATGCAACGTCTTTAAACTCTTTTACAAAAGGTGTTTTTCTCGTCATTTTATAAAAACCACCGTTTGATCTTGAACCTGGATCTTCAGAATACAGCACGGCTTTACTAAAAAAACTTGCTCCAGCTTGAATTTCCTTTTTGAATCCTTTCAGTTTGTCAATTACTTTTTGTTTTTCTTCTTCGGTTACTTTAGGTGTAATCACAATTTGTGCTACTTCCATTTCTGAACCAAAAAGCGGCAATTCTGTAGTTGGTATTTTCTTGAAAAAAGTACGAACTTCTTCTGGAGTAACTTCTACAGCATCAACAATCTTTTTTTGCATTTCTTCGGTCAACTTATTTTCTTTTAAAATATCGAAAAAATAAGTTCTGAATTCTTCCTCAGAATTTTTCTTATAATATTGAACCACTTTTTCCAAAGATCCAACTTGCTCAATCATGTAGTTCAATCTGTCGTCCATCATTTTTTTAACCTCATCATCTTTCTCAACGATACTGTCTTGAATTGCTTGGTGCGCATACAGTTTGTCCTCTAATAATTTACCCAACATTTGACATCTTGAAATGTCTTTAATAGAATTTCCTTGGCTTGAAATCTCCAAATATCCTTTATCGATATCTGAATCCAAAATGATATAATCTCCTACTGTTGCAATAATGCCGTCTACTTTTTGCTTACCCGTTTTCACTTTTACTGAATCCGTAGCAACTTTCTCTTTAATAATTTCTTGGGCGTTCATTCCGAAGGAAAAAACCAAAAGAAATGCAACAAGCGCTTTTTTTGTATTTAAAAATTTCATTTTTGTATTTGTTAATTTCATTATCCGCTAAATCTTATTCGATTTTTTATTAATTCTATTTATGTATTTTAAATACTTGCAAAAGCAATATTTCTTGTAAATTATGGCTTTAATTGTTTTTTTACTTTTTCAAAAACGGCTTGATTAACTTCTACTTTAAATTCGTTTTTCAAGTCTTTAACCCAATTTTCTTCTAAATATTGTTGGTAATCATTTATTGCTTTCCCTTTGCATTCTTCTAATGTTTTTGGACCAGCAGGAAGAATTTCATTTACTTTTACTACAAAGTAATATTCTCCTTCTTTAAGAATTTCGGAAATTCCTTTTTGAAATTTAAGATTCTTAGGCAACGCTTCATTTCCTTCTTCGAAAACCCCAACTTTAGTCATAATATTTACAACACCGTCTTTTTCATTTAATTTTTCTTTTATGAAATCCGGCGTTTTATCTTGATTCAATAACTTGGTTGCTTTTTTTATAATATCCAATTTTGTTGATGAAAGAACAACAACGTCTAATCTATTTTTCCAATTGTAATTTTTAAGGTTTTTATCATAAAAACTCTTCAATCCCAACGTATCCGTTTTTGACTTTGTCCAAATCTCTTTTTCCATTAAGTCAAAAAGCAACAATCCGTCGCGGTATTCATCCATAACGGCTGAAAATTCAGGGAATTCATTTTCTAAATTATCATCATAATATTGATTTAATTCTTGATCAACAAATTTTTGATATAATTTTTCTACTAATTTAACTACTGGCTTTAAGGTGTTTGGAGATTTTTGTTGTGCTTTTACATAAGTTAAAAAAGCAGTACCAGTAACTGATTTTACTTTATTTATAGTAAATAAATTTTTATCAAATGGTTTCGTATCAGCAGGGACCTCCCATTTTCCTTCGTAAAAATCATTGGTAACCAATTTTGAAATGACACCAAAAAACTTATCGTCTCTTTTAACAGTATATTTTTTATGTAATTTATCAGTCATTGAAGCAAAAATTAATCTCGAACGATCGTCTTTACTAACTTTCGATTCTAAATCCGGCTGCATTTCTTCCAAAGTTTTTACTGGAAATTTATCAATCAATTTTACAATATGCCATCCGAATTGACTTTTGAACGGTTCTGAAATTGGGTTTTCTTTCGTTAGTGAGAAAGCAACTTTTTCAAATTCTTCAGAACTCAATTGACCTGAACCAAAGCGATTCAAAACGCCTCCTTTAGAAGACGATGATTTATCTTCTGAAAATTGTTTGGCTAAGTCTTCGAATTTTTCGCCTTGCTGAATTTTTTTATAGATTTCTTGAATGGTCGTTTTTGGTTTGTCAATATCCACTTTATTATCGGCAGTTGCTTCTGGAGTTAGAATCATAATGTGGGCAACAGCAACTTCACCTCTATTGTCTCTTATGTCTTCGACTTTAATAATATGGTATCCAAAACGGGTACGAAATGGTTTCGAAACTACACCTTTTGGTGTTTTATAAACTACTGATTCAAAGGCATAAACCATTCTAAATGCAGAAAAATATCCCAAATCCCCTTTGTTTTCTTTTGCTGATGGATCTTGTGAATAGTCTGTTGCTAATTTCCCAAAATCTTCACCTGCAATGGCTTTTTTGTAGATATCAAAGGCTTTATTATAGGCTTTCAAGGTGTCTTCTGGAGATGCGTTTTCGTCTGCTAAAATTAATATATGAGACGCTTTTATTTCTTTTAAAGAACGTTGGTACGCTTCTTCGATAAGTTCTTTGGTAACTTTAGAATCTGAAGTATAATTTTTTGAAAGCTGTGTTCTATAAGATTTTAATTCGGCTTGGTATTGTTGACCGTCTTGCAATCCTAACTTATAGGCTTTGTTAATTTTAAGTTTGTATCCAATAAATAAATCCAAATATTGATTCAAATCTTTCTGAGATTCATCTTTTACCAAATCTAAATTTTTATTATAAACTCTTGAAAATTCATCCGTATAATAAGGTTTACTATCAATTGTGAATAAAACTTCTTTCGGGCTATTTTGAGCAAATCCGATTAAATTAAGAGAAAGTAGAAGTCCAAAAAATAATTGTTTCATTTTCATTTTATATACTAATTTATTAAATAAATATTGCGGTTATTGAAAAGCATAAATTGCAACTCACAAAAATAACAATTCAATTACATTATACAACTATAGCAGTTACTATTAACAAAAATTTATTAACATAAAAATTATAATTCACATTCTCTTTCCACTGATATCAAATTATTTGTTGAATAAATAGTATTTTTGCAGTCCATTTACAAAACATATGAGCTTTTTACAAGAAATTGAAAGACGTAGAACTTTCGGAATTATATCGCATCCCGATGCTGGAAAAACGACCTTAACTGAAAAACTATTGCTTTTTGGTGGTGCAATTCAGGAAGCGGGAGCCGTTAAAAACAATAAAATCAAAAAAGGAGCTACTTCCGATTTTATGGAAATTGAGCGTCAAAGAGGAATCTCGGTTTCTACTTCGGTATTGGCATTTAATTATAAAAACAAAAAAATAAACATCCTAGACACGCCTGGTCACAAGGATTTTGCCGAAGATACTTTTAGGACATTAACCGCTGTAGACAGCGTAATTGTGGTTATTGATGTTGCCAAAGGAGTCGAGGAACAAACCGAAAAATTAGTTTCTGTTTGTCGTTTACGAAATATTCCAATTATAGTTTTCATCAACAAATTAGACCGTGAAGGAAAAGACGCCTTTGATTTAATGGATGAAGTGGAACAAAAACTAGGTCTGACCGTTACACCTTTAAGTTTCCCAATTGGAATGGGCTATGATTTTCAAGGAATTTATAACCTTTGGGAACAAAACATCAACTTATTTAGTGGCGATAGTCGAAAAAATATTGAAGAAACGATTGCTTTTTCGGATGTTAAAAACCCTGAATTAGAAAAAATAATCGGTCAAAAACCAGCAGATAAACTTCGTGAAGAATTAGAATTAATAGATGAAGTATATCCAAAATTTAACCGCCAAGACTATTTAGAAGGAAAATTACAACCTGTTTTTTTTGGTTCGGCATTGAATAATTTTGGGGTGCGCGAATTATTGGATTGTTTTGTTGAAATTGCACCATCGCCAAGACCTAAAGATTCTGAAACCAGATTGGTAGATCCAAAGGAAGAAAAAATGTCGGGTTTTGTTTTTAAAATCCATGCTAATATGGATCCCAAACACCGAGATCGATTGGCCTTCATAAAAATTGTGTCTGGAACTTTTGAGAGAAACAAACCTTATTACCACGTTCGTCAGAAAAAAAATCTTAAATTTTCAAGTCCCAATGCCTTTTTCGCCGAGAAAAAAGAAATCGTTGACATTTCCTATCCAGGAGATATTGTAGGTTTGCACGATACCGGAAATTTCAAAATTGGAGATACATTGACTGAAGGAGAAGTAATGAGTTTCAAAGGAATTCCGAGTTTCTCGCCAGAGCATTTCAGGTATATAAATAATGCGGATCCAATGAAAGCAAAACAATTGGACAAAGGAATTGACCAGTTGATGGACGAAGGTGTAGCGCAATTATTTACATTAGAATTAAATAACAGAAAAATCATAGGAACCGTTGGTGCTTTACAATATGAAGTAATTCAGTACCGTTTAGAACATGAATATGGCGCAAAATGTTCTTATGAAAATTTCCCTGTACACAAAGCCTGTTGGGTGAAACCTAATGATCCTAAAAGTGAAGAATTTAAAGAATTCCGCAGAATCAAACAGAAGTTTTTGGCACATGACAAGTACAATCAATTGGTGTTTTTAGCCGATTCCGATTTTACAATTCAAATGACCCAAAGTAAGTTTCCAAATGTAAAGTTGTTCTTTACATCAGAATTTGAATAGATAGGTTTCAGTTTCTTTTGAATTCTGTTATAAAACATATTTAAACCTTATTTAATAACAAAGCCCTGTTCCAATTTTGAAACAGGGCTTTGTAATTTATTTAAATCGCTTTTATTAGCGCATTATGCTTTCACTTTTGATTGAAGCGCTCTAAACTTCATAAATACAAGAAGTACTCCAATAATTGCTAAAAAAACTAAATAATTGTTTATCGGAGTAGACGTGTCATCCCCCTCTAAATTTCCAGTTCCTAAAACATCTTCTGTTGTTGGTGATTGAGCATATAATACAACAGTAGAACAAAAGTAAACAGCGGCTATATAATATTTTACTACTTTATTTTTCATTTTGATATTTTTTTTTAAAATTTAAAATTTCGTTGTATTATTACTAATTAACTACTTTTTTATTGACTACTATATTATCCTCAGAGGTTACTTGAACTATTAGAACTTGCTGATTTACTCTCAAGTCCTTGAAATTTGTTGAAGTTGCATTTACATTTTTTTGTTCTGCAATTAATCGTCCTTGAATATCAAATATTTTGACATTTTTCATAGAAATCGCTCCTGAATTTACATTTAGGATTCCGATATTTTTGTACACTTTTACATTGTTATCATTAAATGATACTCCATTTGTATTTAAAGCACTTTGGAAAGTCAACGAAAATCTAGAATTATTTACTCCTGCTACTGCTGTAAACGTGTAAGCACTGTTTCTCAAATTTGTTGTTGTTCCAGAAACGCTGTCTACAAGATAAATATCCTGACCAGTCGTAAACAATCCATCTACGTGGTCTATTGCAATCGTATATTCTCCCGCTGTAATAGTTTTAAAATTTAAGGAAACGACATCAGAAGGAACAAATGGCAAGGCACGTCCTTGAATGGTATACTCTTCATTATTGATATTTGAAGTCAATGCAACAGCGCTATCATTAATGTATTTACCATCAAAAGCATCTATTCCTTGAGTTGCACCTGTAATATAGCCTACAGCCATTTGAGAAAAAGCCCCCGCTGAATTTGTAGCATTCAACCAAATTCTGTTATTTTCAACAACATCAGTAGTTCTGAAAAATTGTCCAGCGGTATTGGCTACACGTTGCGTATTTTTAAATAAAATAGAAGTACCATTTCCGTTTCCTTCTACGAAAAACCCTTGACCTGTTTGGATTACTCCGTTAGGATTTGCAGATTGTGCATTATTATTGGTAACAAATGTTCCCCCTGCCCAAGTACAATAAGCCGTTCCAACGCCATTGGTTTTTCTCCAGAAATATAAAGTTCCTGTAATATTGGCATTATCTGTTACAAATGAAGACATCGTAATTGGAGACGGATAAGGATTTCCAACTAGATTGAAACGTTTTCCTGCTCCACCGTCTGTCATGGTAAAAGGAACATTTCCATTATTAAGAACCCCTGAAAATTGTCCATTAAATACTTGAGTTGTTGGAGCCGCTGCTGCATTATCCGGCATGCGGATTAAATATCCAGCTCCTGGTGTGAAACTAGTTGTTGAAGGACTTGCAATTGCACTATACAATCCATTTGTACCAGCGTTAGTATCGTAAGTATAAAATCGTGTAGCAACAGTTAATGGTGAAAAATTCAATAAATTTTGACTATCCACTGGTGAAGACCATAAGGTATAATCCAAACGAGACAAGGCACTACCATTGCGATTCACAACTGCGCTACCAGTATTGGTAGTATTATTCACTTGAATCAAATTGGCGTTATTTTCGATAACGATGCTACCACCACTATTAATAACTTCATTTTGTACTGTTAAAGTAGTTCCAGAACTAACCGTCAAAGTTCCAGAATTTACGGTTAGCTTTTTGGCAGAAAACTCACCTGCAACGTTTGTTGTGGTATAATTACCTTCAATGATTGCTTCAATTGAACTATCAGGACCCGTAGTGTTAGACCAAGCTGTTCCATTCCAGGTTGTAGTTAAATCCTTAACAACACCTCCAATTACAAAACCATCTGTTCCTGGTACACCTGCAGAAGCAGCTGGTGAAGTTACATATGGCGAACCAAAACCCCATCCCTTATTTACTACTTGTCCACTTGCATAATAACGTAAAATAATTGTAGTTCCTGAAGGAACATTTTGCAATGCTGCTATACCTGATAAATCAAGTTGTGTCATTGTCAATGAGGTTGACACAACTGGCAATGCAGTTATTGGTACTATGGTTGTTCCTCCATCTAAACTATAACCAAATTGTGAAGAAGCACCTGGAGCAGCACTAAACCCTCCCGCATCATAAAAATTCGCATCAATTGTTGAAAGTGAAACTTGCTTATTTGAACTTGCTTGAATTGTAGTTTGAAAATATACAGTATTACTTGCAACCGCTAAATTACTAGGCGTGGAAGTAGTAACAGGAAAATTAGTTGTTCTAAAAGCACTTGTCCCCCCACTTGCTGCAGCACCTGCACCTCGTGTAATTAAGTTTGCTGAAGAAGTAGTAACTAAACCTGAATTAAAAATATAAGCTTGCTTTGTAGTTTGCGAGGTGCTACTTGAAGTCCAAAAATTCCAAGCCGCCAATGGCATAGGCATAACATTAAGAGTTTGATTTGCAGAAGTAGCACTATAATTCGTAGATGCAGCTTGAGAAGCTGTTATTGTTGTTAACCCTATACCAACATATTGAATTTGACCTGAAACAATAATTGCTACAGCAGGATTTGAACTGGTAAAAGTAATAGGATTGATTCCAGAAGTTACCGATGTTGCATTTGGAGTATATGTAGTAAAATCCTTGTAATTTCTTGATGTGGTTGCAAAAGTAATTGCTTGGCTTGCTGAAGTAATATCTGCTGTTAGACCCGTTGGCTGTGTCAACAAATAATTTCCTGCTCTAGTTCCTGTTAAAACACAATTTGAAGTTACTCCAATTCCAATAGCAGCATTGGCATCTGAGAAAGTTCCTTTTAGTACACCATCGAAAGCAACTAAACCAACATCAGCAGGCACAACTCCCGTTAGCGTACCTGTAATATTTGTTGTTAACAAAGTATTATAAACTCTAGATGCAGCAACAGCATCAGGAATAGTCAATGTTTTTTGATTCACCGTCAAACCTTGAACCACATCAACTGCTGCATTATAACTTAAATTCCCTGACTGTGAAGCAGTAATATTTGTAGAACCGGCTCCAGTAATAGTTACAACATTTCCTAAAACTGATGCAACTAATGGATTTGAACTAGTATAAGTTACTGCTAATCCAGAATCTGATGTACCAGCCAGATTAAAAGTAGCATCCCCATAAGTAATTGGAGTTAAAGTTCCAAAAGAAATTGTTTGAGAGGCCAATTGGGTAAATGAAAAAGCAGTGCCAACATTAGTTGAACCATTATTTAATTGTACCTGAATACTAATACCATCATTACCATCAACAGTTGCTGGAAGTGCTACTGTAAAAGTTGCCACTCCACTACCATCTGTTATCGCAACTAATGACAAATCATTTACTGTTGCTGTTTGAGCCGTACTATCTAGATTATATGATTCTGCCGTTGTGTTAGAATTATTTGTAATAGTAGCATCATATTTAAATGTATATCCAGAAACCAAATTATTATATTGATCTTTAGCAGTACAGGTTATTGTTCTCGTGGTATTCAATGCAAATAATCCACTACTCGTAGCCGTTGAATTCACCGTTGGAACGCCTGCAGTAATAATTTGATTTACTGTCGCATCTGTATATCCTGATGCAACAATTATTATAGATTTTGTACCTGGAGTTCTCAGTAAAGAATTCCCTCCAGAAGGTTTTAATGTCAAAACTCCCGCCGTTAAATCATAATCAATGGTAGCAATCAAAGTAGTAGTTCCAATCTTAACAGCCGTAACGACACTTCTCCAAGTTGCATCCTCTGTAAAAGTAATTTCAAGATTGTTATCTACTGTATTAGCTGTTCCATCAGCTGTAAGAACTGGAGTAGTTAACGAACCCGTAGCTTTAAGCTCGGTAGAATAATTAAATGCTTTATCTACAGTATATACTTTGTAATAATAAGTAGCTGGTGAGGCAATAGTATCTGTAAAAGTTAAAGCTGTTCCATTATAAACAACCGTTCCAACTAAAGATCCAGTACCATTAGTGATTGTATTTGCAACAGCATATATTCCATTAACATTAGGATCGTTGTCTGAATTAGGATTCGTCGAATAACGCACTACTAAATATCCTCCACCATCTACACCAGTTCCAGGAGCCGTCCATGTTACAACGTTTGAAGTCCCAGAAGAAGAGTTAACTGAAAGTGAAGTTGGAGCATCTGGAGCTAAGTCATCTACTGCTGTTCCTGCGTAAACAACATAATCATCATAAAAAGCGTTAACTGCAGTATTTGGAGGAAATGTAATCCCCATTGAGTTATTTGATGAAAAAGTTGGTGATGCTGGAAGAGTTGGAACTAGAGAAACAGCCTTAATCCAACCCGTTGAAGTAACAGTTGTAGAAATCGTAGCTCCTTCATAATATGGTGTAGTAGCACCTTGTGTACAAATGCTACCATTTAAAGGATATATAGTATTTGCAACATTAGGTTTGTAATAAAACTGTACAACATACGCAGTACTTCCAACAACTTTTGGATTTGTAACAACATTATTTGACCTTGGACATAAAAGTTTTATAGAAGTAGTACTTGTACCAGCAACATTAACATTTAAATATTTCCCACCTGAACGACCACTTGCATTAGCAACAATTGCAGCCGATGTAATTCCAGTGGTACTTGTTGATGTTAGGGTTCTCCATTTTGCGGTGTCAAGTCCACCTGTTCCTGAAACATTTCCAATAGCAGCTGCAGTTTGATTTTCTATTCCTCCTTCTGCCCATGGAAACTGACCAATAACTTGCTGTCCCCAGCTCAATTGTGTAAATAAAAACACCAAAAAGCAACAGTAAAAATATCCTTTACTAATACTATTGGTTTTCATCTTAAAAAAACTAAATGTAATGTTGTTCATAAAAAATCTTATTTTGGATTAATGTTTCCATTCAACGATAAATCAAATTATAGTAACTAATAAATGATGTAATCGATTACACAAACATAATAAATAATTACAAATAAAAACACATACTATAAAAATAAACTGTTATTTTTTTATTATTCTTAAAATATTATAAAAATTACTCCGTTTTATAACGTTATAAAACCATAAAATCCCAATTATTTAAAAAAAATTCAAATAATTGCAATCGATTGCTAAAAATATTTAATTGAAATAATTTAAAAATCAATTGTTAAAGCACTACTAAATAGCATTTTATAATAAATTCCTAAAATAATAAGAATTAGGAATGCCTTTATTATTGACTATAATAGTAGTTATCTATGAAGCCTGTAAAATCATCAATAAAAAATCTAATCTTTTAGTTGGGATTTCAATACACATGGGTTGTACTATTTTTCACGACACAAATTATTTTCATTGACTTTCCGGTTGTAACTTGTATAAAATAAGCACCATTGGTATAATTTGACATGTCAATTTGTGTACTAGATGCATTTATTTCTTTCGATAATAATTGTTGTCCTACCATATTAAATAATTTAATCCTAACAATATCTTGAGAATTGGACAAATTCAATAGGTCTAAAACTGGGTTAGGATAATAACTAAAAGTTGACCTGTCAAAACCTTGATTGGCTAAAGTTGTAATTGTAACTGCTAAGCTAATGGTACTAGTACATACACTATAGTTTGAGTAACTTAATAGGTTGTGTTTGCCAAAAGAGTTGTGTTTGGCAATGATTTGGTCCAGAAGTATTCTTATCCAATTAAAATGAAAATTTAACATATAAAAAAACCCCATTCAATAATGAATGGGGTTTTCTATGATTAAAAGTGAATGCTATTTTTTAATAACTCTAACTGTTTTCATTGCATCCTCAGTTGCTACTTGAATAAAGTAAGCACCATTTGGATACGCTGACATGTCAATTTGAGTAGAAGAAGCATTTACCTCTTTGCTCAATAATTGTTGTCCAATTACGTTGAAAACTTTCACGTTTGTCATGTCTTGAGAATAAGAGATATTCAACAAGTCAATAACTGGATTTGGATAATAACTGAATTTAGTCATATCGAAATCTTGGTTAGCTAACGTTGTAATTGTAACCGCTAAACTAGTTGTGCTTGTACAACCTGAAACAGTTTGCGTAGCATAGTAAGTAGTATTAGCCAATAATTGTGAAGCAGGTATTGGATTTGTTCCAGATGCAGCATTTGCGCTACTTGCATACCAAACCACATTTGAACCAACCACCACAATATCTCCAATAGTTAACAATGATGATAATGATTGTGTTGCAGGACCCGTAGGAGCTGAAACAACACCAACATTCACAGCGACTGCTGTTCTTGGGCTTTCACAACCTCCTGAAGTTTGAGATACATAATAAGTACCTGTTGCAAGAGGCGCATTTGAAGCTAAAGCAACACCGCCAGTAGAAACATTATACCATTGTAATCCTGAACCGTTTGCAGTTAAGTTTGCAACTGTAGCACTGTTACAGAATTGTTGTAAAGGATTACTTGAAGGAGCTGCTGTTGCATTAGAAATTGCAAATACAGGGAACCTTGTTGGACTCTCACAACCATTAGCGGTTTGAGATGCCCAGTAATATCCTTGAACTAAAGGTGTAGTAGAAGCTAATTGAACCCCACCAGAAGGAGTAGCATACCATTTAATTGCAGTACCAAATAAAGTAGCTGTAATTTCATTTAAAGTAGCTCCACCTGTTGGACAGAATTGGTAAAACTGTAATCCTGTTGGCGCTGGAGTAGTTGTTATTGTGACCGTAATGGCCGCTCTAACTCCTTCACATCCTAATAAAGTTTGAGAAACATAATAAGTTG
>Ga0114974_10000246_pt1 | contig 47040 bp, 35 predicted proteins | sample S_130206_EF_Meta_FD_87318 | JGI IMG/M metagenome (GOLD analysis project Ga0114974, IMG submission 87318) | Freshwater microbial communities from Lake Simoncouche, Canada to study carbon cycling - S_130206_EF_MetaG | ecosystem: Environmental > Aquatic > Freshwater > Lake | place: Lake... | reverse complement strand
GCCGGTCGGCAATGCCGGGTGGGACGGCGAAGAGATCATCGCGTTCCGCATGCACCTGCCCAGCAAGATCGCATACCACAATGCCGGCGCCGGCAACCCGGGACGCGGCAACATCCTGACGTGGGAGCAGTCGCTGACCGAGCGCCTCAGCGGCGCACCGCTGACACTCGATGCGCGGATGGAAACGCAGTCGATCCTTTACCGCACCATCGCACTGTTCGGGATCACGGTTCTGGTCGTGGCGACGCTGTTCGTGCTGCTGCTCTGGTGGGTGGTGCGGCGGGCGGTCAAGGCGAAGAAGGCGGCCCGCGTCTAGCGGCCCGCTTTCCCCGACTGCAGGTCGTGGTCAGGGCTTCGGCGTACGGCGGCTGAAGAGGTCGCGCGCGAGAATCAGCTTGAACGTCAACCCGTCGGTCGCGTCAGTCAGGCCGACACCGACGCCCGCCTGGAGTTCGAGCCCGTTCTTCAGCGCGTAGTCGACGACGCCGAACAACTGGTGCCCCTGGTTGCCGCCCGAGTAGAACCCGTTCAGCGGGCCGAAGTCGGCATATTCCTCAAGGCCCAGTCCCAGCTGCGCCGACTTCTTGTAGACAACCCGCGTCGACGGCGCGAAGTCGAGCTGGGTCAGGCCGTCGTAGGCGGTGTCGAGAATCGGGTTGAAGACGATGTCCCACGAGGGCAGGTGCCAGCCGACGATGGGGCGCAGCTCCGATGTGTAACGCTTGGTGTCCCAGCGGCTGTTGTTGACGCTGAACTCGAAGTTCAAGCCGTAGACGAAGGTGCGCGAGTCGGCGTCGGGCACGGCCACCAGCACGCGCGGCTTGAAGCCGTCGATGCCCCATCCCATCTTGTCGTCGCGGCTGTACACGGGAAGGTAAAGTCCCAGTTCCAGCCAGCGGGTGACACCGATGGCCCACTCGGGCACGCCGTTCAGCGAGCGATGCGCCGTCACGGCACCAGAAAATGCGGGTTCGTTCAGGCCTGATGCGATGAAGTTGGTGTGCAGGGTCAGGTTGAACGTGCCCGGCTCGGCGAGGCCACCGTCGTAGACCTGGATCTCGTCGGTCTGGGCCGCAACGGGTGCGGCGTATGCGGTGAAGGCAAGCAGGGCGAAGACGGCACCGAGGGCACGACGCATCGAGGGACTCCTAGGGAAAGCGCGAACGGGTCGCCAGAGTCTAACCCAGACGGATCGCGCGTCGTCGGTCGCGTCCTTCAGGCAGGTCTGGCACTCGACGTGGAGCTGATCTGCAGGGAGCCCTTTCAGGTGGGTGTCGCGGCGATGTCAGCGAACCTGCTTTCCCTTGTCGTCGATCGGCGCGATGTCTTCGTCCACCGCCACCTTAAACTCGCGGAAGTTCGAGTAGGAGGCAGAGCCTTCGACTCGCGTGCCGTTCAACTTGTTCTCGTAGCGCTCGAACATCTCGATCGGCACCGGCAGGTTGATGCCGTCCACCGTCCCGTAGGCCACGAAGATCTGTGCGCGCAGCCAGAGGTCGTCGATGCCGATCTCGGTCATGTAGATCTGCGACGTGCCCCGATCGAGCCAGAAGTGGCCGCTCGACGGCAGGTTCTTGCCCTGTGGCGATGCCACCATCGTGCGCGACTGCGTCTCGGTGAACGACACGACCACCGCGTTGTCAGGCGGCACGAAGGCGGGCCGTTTCGGCAGGGCCGGCTTGTCGTCACCCTTCGGGTAGCTGAACTCGAAGCCCTGCTGCATCCGGCGATCGAGCACCGCAAGCGCGAGGACCGGCAGGTTGATATTCCGTTCGATGTCGCCGATGTTGTAGCGCGCGCTCTCCGTCATGAGCTTGCGTGACTGGGTCGCGGTGGAGGTCGACGGTTCGAGGAACAGCTTGGCTAGCCGGTCGTTGCGGTCCTTCAGCTTCTTGCCGTCGACGTCGGTGACATCGCGGAACTGCATCCAGCCGTCCGAGCCGACCGGACGCACCAGCAGGAGGTCGGCCTTCAATTCGCGGTGAAGCGGGCCGCTGTACGGCCGCTGGCCGCCGGGTCGCGACCCGAAGCGGTTCATCGGTAGGAAGACGTCCTGCACGTACGCCTCCGCCGTCACGAAGCCGGACACGCGATCGGCGAACCGTTCCACGTAGGTGGCGGCGCGCGAGAGGACCGGAGACAGGGCCGGGAGCACCGGCTCGACCTGGGCGGCCGGACGCGAGAGCGGGAGCACCGCTGCCGCTGCCAGCACCGCGAGCGCGCACGTCGCCTGACGAAGCATCAAACGGACTCTACGGGCTGCGGTGGAGGTTTGCAAGGCGGCTCAGCGTGAGCCGGGCTGCCGGGCGGGTCGTGGCGAGAACAGCATCGAGATGGTCCACCCCAGGGCGGCGGTCAGCAATCCGGCCGGTGCCGGGCCGAGCAGGCCGATGCCGACACCGCCCGTCGTGCCCTGCACGACGAGCATGCCGCCGACGCCGCCGAGGATCGCCGCGATAGCCGCGTCCGCATGGCTCCGGCGCACGTAGAGTCCGGCCATGATCGGCACGAAGAGGCTGACCCCGAGCAGCGCGTAGAAGATCTTGAGGGTCTGGACCAGATCGCCGAAATAAAGCGCCAGCCACACGCCAAGCGCGCCGCTCACCACCGTGGCCAGCCGTGCCACCAGCAGGACCCGGGTGTCATCAGCGGCGGGGTTGATGAACCGCTTGTACAGGTCCTGCGAGAACGACGTCGTGAGCATGAAGAGCACCGCGTCGGCGGCGCTCACTTCGGCGGAGAACACCGCGGCGAGGGCGACGGCGCCGGCAAGCGGCGGCAATCCCTGCATGAAGATCATCGGCAGGGCCATGTTCGACGTCGCCGCGATCTCCGGGAACTTCGACCGCGCCATGATGCCGAGGAGCGTCGGCACCCCGGCGAACAGCAGCAGGCCGAGCGCGTTGAAGCCGACACCGACGCGCACCGCCCGATCGTCCTCGGCGCCGAAGATCTTCTGGAGCAGACCCGGCGAGACGATGAACGCCGGCGCGAAGAGCGCGATGTACTTCACCGCATCCGGCCCGGCGAACGTCCAGTAACGCGGCATGTCCGCGTTGACGGCACGCACCGCCTCCCAGCCGCCGAACCAGCGCAGCGCAATCGGCAGCGCAATGGCGAAGCCGACCAGTTTCACCGTGAGCTGCACGACGTTGACCCGGGCCGACGTCAGCAACCCGCCCGCAGCGAAGTAGACGGTGATGACGAGCCCGCCGATGATGCAGCCGATCGGCGTGGGGATGCCGGCTACGACTTCGAGAATCCAGCCGAGCCCGATCAACTGCGACGCCAAAATGAAGATCGAGCCGACCCAGAGCAGCGCCGCGATGATGGCGCGCACCCGCTCGTCGTAGCGGAACTCCAGGTAGTCGCCCACGGTTCGCAGGTTCTGTTCGGCGGCGACCCGGCGCATTGACGGCCCGACCCACATGGCCAGTACGAAGCAGCCGAGCGCCGCGGAACCGACCCACCACCACGCGGTCACGCCGTTCGTGTAGGCGTCCGACGTGGCCCCGACGGTGGAGCCGGCACCGATGTTGGCCGCCAGCATGGTCGAGAAGATTAGCCCGGGGCCGAGGCGACGGCTCGCCACGAAGAAGTCGGCCGCTCGGGTGTTGCGGCCGATCCAGAGCCCGAGGCCCATCAGCCCAAGCGAGTAGGACGCCAGGATGACGAGGTGGAAGTTCAATTACCTGAGATCGCGCAAGGCGGGAAAGCCCGCGACTGACGTGGCCTGCTGGGCCGCGCGGACGATGGCCTGAGCCATCACGTCGGCGGCGAGCGCCCCGACCTGACCGGCTGTTACGGACCGGGCGTATCCGCCGGTGGCGAGCACGAAGACGGTGTCGCCGTCGACCGGCGTGTGCACCGGTGCGATGGCCCGCGCGTAGCCGTCGTGCGTCATCTGCGCCACGCGCTTGGCGTCGGTTTTCGACAGGCGCGCGTTCGTGGCAATGACCCCGAGCGTCGTGTTCTGCGCGCTGCCGCCGAAGGTGATGGTGCCCGCGCGGAGGCCCACCCGCGCATCGGCCATCGAGCGTCCGTCGGTCGTGCGCACGCCAGCGACGACCGCGCCGGTTGCCGGGTCGATGACGTCGCCGAACGCGTTTACCGCCACCAGCGCGGAGACGATGAGGCCGTTCGGGAGTTCGATGGAGGCGCTGCCGATGCCGCCCTTCATGGCGTGCGTCGAGCCGTTGGACTTGCCGATGGTGGCGCCGGCGCCCGCGCCGACACTGCCTTCGAGGACCGGCGCCGTGCTCGCCGCCCCCGCCGCCGCGTAACCGCAGTCGGCTGTGGGCCTGATGAGGCCATTGCCCACGCCCAGATCGAAGAGCGCGGCCGCAGGGACAATCGGCACACGCGCGGGGCCGAACTCGAAGCCGATCTTCTTCTCTTCGAGGAACCGCATCACCCCAGACGCGGCGTCGAGTCCGAAGGCGCTGCCGCCTGCAAGCACGATGGCGTGCGCCACCTGTACCGAGTTGACCGGGTCGAGCAGATCGGTCTCGCGGGTCGCGGGTGCCGCGCCGCGGACGTCGACCGCAGCCGTCACGCCTGCCTCGGCCAGCACCACGGTGCAGCCGGTCGGACGCTCGCGCAGCGTGTGATGGCCGACCGTGATCCCGGGCACGGCGGTCAGCGTCGCATTGGTCGAACGCGACTGTGCGGCAAGCGTGGTCGCCGTAATCACGGCGAGGGCAGCGGCAACCGGGAAACGCCTGACTCTCATTGGTTGGCAATATTGTAGAACGCCCGCAGAATAGACGGATGCACAAGACGGCTCTTGTTCTCGCGTCCGTGCTGCTGTACACGGCCGCGTGTTCGACACGCGATGAGCGACCCGCTGCCGATCAGGCACCCGGTCCGACGCCCACGGTCCAGCGCACCCCGATCGGCGACCTGCCCGAACCGGACATCGACGCCGTGCTGGCCCACACCAAGACCCTCTCCTCCGACGAGTTCCAGGGCCGCAGCCCTGGGACGAAGGGCGAGGAATTGACGGTCGCCTACATCACCGACCAGTTCCGCAAGCTCGGCCTCAAACCCGGCAATGCCGACGGGACGTTCGTGCAGAAGGTGCCGCTCGTCGGCATCACGCCGGCGCCGGCCCCGTTGATTTTCCGCAAGGGCGCGCAGGAGCAGCGGCTCGCCTGGAAGGACGACGTGGTGGCGTGGACGAAGCATGTGGCTCCCAGCGCCGCCATCGACAACTCGGACGTGGTGTTCGTTGGCTACGGCGTGGTCGCGCCCGAATACGACTGGGACGACTACAAGGGGCTCGACGTCACCGGCAAGACGCTCGTCATGCTGGTGAACGATCCGCCGGTGCAGGACCCCGACAATCCAGGCGCACTCGACCCGAAGGTCTTCGGCGGCCGTGCCATGACCTACTACGGCCGGTGGACCTACAAGTTCGAGATGGCCGCGTCGAAGGGCGCCGCCGGTGTGCTGCTCGTGCACGAAACCGAGTCGGCCGGCTACCCGTTCAGTGTCGTGCAGGCCAAGGTGTTCGAGCAGTTCGATCTCGTGACACCCGACAAGAACATGAAACGCGCGGCCATCGAAGCGTGGATCACCGTCGACAAGGCGCGCGATCTGCTGCGGCTCGGGGGCCAGGACTTCGGCACGCTGAAGTCGCAGGCCTCGACACGGGAATTCCGGCCGGTGCCGCTCGGCGTGAAGGCGTCGATGACGATCACGAACACGCTGCGCACGATCGACTCGAAGAACGTGGTGGCGAGGCTCGACGGCCGCGATCCGAAGTTGAAGAGCGAGTACGTGCTCTACACCGCGCACTGGGATCACATGGGCGTCGGCGCTGCCGTCAACGGCGACACCATCTACAACGGGGCAAAGGACAACGCCGTGGGCGTGGCCGGCATTCTCGACATCGCGCGGGCGTTTACGAAGCTGCCGGCACCGCCCAAGCGGTCCGTCGTCTTCCTTGCTGTGACGGCCGAAGAGCAGGGGTTGCTCGGCTCGGCCTACTACACGGTCGCACCGATCTATCCGCTGGCGCGCACGGCCGCCAACATCAATATCGACGGACTCAATGTGGCGGGGCGCACGCGCGACCTCACGCTGGTCGGCTCCGGCGCGTCGGACCTCGACGACTATGCTCGCGATGCCGCTGGCGAACAGGGGCGCATCGTCCGGCCCGACCCCGAACCGGAGCAGGGCTTCTACTACCGGTCGGACCACTTCAACTTCGCCAAGCAGGGGGTGCCGGCCCTCGATCCGGACGAGGGGGTCGAATACCTGGGGAAGCCGAAGGAGTTTGGTGAGCGAGTGCGTCGCGAGTGGAACGAGCGCGACTACCACCAGCCGAGCGATATCGTTCGGCCCGACTGGGACCTCACCGGTGCGCGCGAAGATCTGAAGGTCTACTTCGCCGTCGGCTACCGTGTGGCTGAAGCGGAAGCGATGCCCGAGTGGAAGCCTGGCAGCGAGTTCAAGGCCAAGCGCGAGGCGATGCTGAAGGACCGGAAGTAGCCGAGTCGTCAGCGGTCGATCGCGGCCACCTGTTTCGAGCGGGACAGGTAGAGCAGCCAGCCGCCGTAGTAGGCAAGCGTCGCCACGACGTACAGCGGGGTATCGCCGGGCATGCGGTTGCTCGGGAAGTACGGCGTCAGATAGACACACACGTGGAGAGCGCCGGAGAGCCCGAGCGCCACTTGTCCCAGGATCGGTCCCGAAGGGCGCCGATCGAGCAGGGCTCGTCCGGCCGCGAAGCACAGCGCGGCCGCAACCGTGCGCGCCAGCAGCACGAGGACGACGGGCGCGCCTCGCACGCTGACGGCGTTGAAGGCACCGGCGGCGACCATCGCGAAGGCGATCGGTTCCCACCACATCAGCAGCCCGCAGAGCAGCCGCAGCCATCCGGATACGCCGTCGGCGGTGGCGTCGCGGTGGTGGAGTGGGCCGGTCGTCATATGGTCGGTGTCGTCGGGCGCCAGTCTGCTAGCATGCCATGCTTGCGCGTGTACCTGGTGCATCACGGTGAGGCCGTCGGATCCGACGTCGACCTCCGGCGTCCGCTGTCAGCGGCGGGGCGCCTTACGTCCGAGCGCACCGCTGCTGCCGCCGCGGCGCGCCGCGCGCGTCCGGCAGTGGTCTGGCACAGCGGCAAATTGCGTGCGAAGCAGACGGCCGAGATCTACTGGCGCGCGTGTAACGCGCTGGCCGACTTCGCCGCGTCGCGCGATCTGCAACCCGACGACAGGCCCATGTTCATGCGCGACCGGCTGCGCCATGAGGCGCGCGACATCCTCATGGCCGGACACTTTCCGTACCTGCCACGGCTGTTGGCACTGCTGACAGGTGACGCGGACGGCGCGCAGGCCGAGTTCCCCCTGAACGGCATCGTGGCACTGCGAACCGCCGACGACGGCGAGACGTGGACTGAAGAATGGCGCATCGCTGCGCTGACGGAGTGAGGACGATGCCCAACGCCACTACCAGCCGAACGCTGTGTCTTGCCATGGCCGCATCGACGCTGCTCGGAACCGTGATGCAGGCGCAAGGCGGAAGTGGGCAGCAGGACACGCCCTATGTCGCGACCCGGTTGATCTGGCACTGGCGCGGCATCATGAACACCATCCTCGAGGACTCCCGTGCGTTCGCCCCTGAGGGAGTCACGGACGACATGGAGGTGTTCGTGTCGCCTGGGGCCGTCCGTGCGGTGCAGGACAAGCTGAACCAAACCGACCTGAAGAAGGCCGACGCCGTCGTCGAGCGGTTTGCCTATGCGGTGGTGGCCAACGCCAGTCGGCAGGATGATGGCAGCCGCATTGTCAGCGAGGATGCGGTGCAGGCCGCCGCGAAGACGACCTGTCCCGTCTACCCGTTCTGCGACTGAGCGCTAGCGGAGCACGACGCCGACGGGGGCTCGCCAGAAGTCGAAGCTGCCGAGGTCGAAGTTCACGTCGCCGCGCAACTCGACGTAATCGTTGAAGAACCCCATCGCGCCTCCGCCGAGATTGGAACCGAAGTCCTTTTTGTCGTCATCGATGCCGTTCACGCCAGAGCGGATCACGGTCTGGATAAGACCGAGCCCGCCGCCCACCGATGACACCCGCTTCCATCCATCCGGCATTGACACCATAGACCGGCTTCCGGTGCGTCGAGTGGGGTTGGCGTGTGAGCGCTTTCCATTTCGGTGTGGTGTCGCCGCGAACCTTCAGGTTCGCGGAACCGGGCCGACCTGACGGTCGGCAGCTTCACCCATCCGGACAACGCGCTAGCGGTCGACGGTGACGGTGATGGGCGAGAGGATGCGTGCCGTGATCTGCTGGCCCGACTGGAACACCGCTTCGCTACGTTCACCGGCCATGACCGCCGCGCTGCCGCCCGCGGCACCGGTGGTGGCGCCGATGGCCGCGCCCTTGCCGCCGCCGATGATCGCGCCGAGGATGGCACCGGCCACTGCGCCGCCGCCGATCTTCTTCGCGCTGTTGTCGCCTGGTGCGTCACCGAAGCGATAGATCGTTTCCGTGGTGATGGGCACCCGCGATCCGTCACTGAGGGCCAGGGTATGGAAGCGGATGCCGAGGCGTGCACGATCGCTCATCTTGCCGCCACGCTCCACGATGACGACCGACCCGAGTACGCGGCTGCCAGCCGGAATCGCGACGCGTCCGCCGGCACGGACGTCGCGTACGACGCGTGCCTCGACGCGGTCTTCGACGCGCGCCCGCTCACTGCTCAGCGTCGTCTCGGTCTGCAGGCCGATCACCGAGTCGGCTGCAACGGTGAGTTCCTCGAACGTCGGGGCTGGTGGCTCGACCTCGCGCACCGGTTCCGCCGGCCGCTCATCGACGCGGGCCACGGCGGGCGGTTCGACGACAGGGGGGCGTTCGGTGGTGGGCGTGGTTTCGGCGCGAGCGGTCCCCACCGGCGTGGGCGGCGTCGCGGGGCGTGCCGACTGACGCGGCAGCGGTGCCGGGCGCGCAGTCGGGCCGGTTCGGGCGGCACCGGCCGGTGCGGATGCCGTCGACGCGCTGTTCACAGCGGCGGCCTCGCTGGTCACAGCCGGCGCCTCCGCGGCGACCGCTGCCGGAACCGCACGCTGGGCCACATTGTGTCGTGTCGCCAGATAGCTGCCGCCAGCGGCGGCGGTGACGCAGGCGAGGCAGAGGGCGGCAAAGGCGAGTCGATGTGAAACCATTTGGAGCTGTCTCCTTGAAGCCGAACAGCGCTCTCGCAAGGTGCATGCCCGGACCCCGCCAGGGCCAAGTCCGCTAACGTGCTCTAGATACGTTGCTTACCAAAATGGTTTGGTTGGGGCGCCTGTCACCTGAAGCGGACCGTGTCACCCGATGACGGCAACGTCAACGGGCCAGGATGACTGCGAGAGTGCCCCGCGAGCGTGTCTGCCCGCGGGGCGACGACCTTAGTAGCGGTAGCGTTCCGGCTTGTACGGGCCGGTGACCGGCACGCCGATGTAGTCGGCCTGTTCCTGCGAGAGGACCGTGAGCTTCACGCCGAGCTTGTCGAGGTGCAGGCGCGCCACCTTTTCATCGAGGTGCTTCGGCAGCGTGTAGACCTTCTTCTCGAGGTTCTGCGCGTTGGTGTGCAGTTCGAGTTGCGCCACCACCTGGTTGGTGAACGAGCAGCTCATCACGAAGCTCGGATGACCGGTCGCGCAGCCGAGGTTCAGCAGGCGGCCTTCGGCAAGAATCATCACCGAGTGACCGTCCGGGAAGGCGAACTCGTCGTACTGCGGCTTGATGTTGATGCGCTCGATGCCGCGCTTCTTCAGGCCGGCCATGTCGATCTCGTTGTCGAAGTGGCCGATGTTGCCGACGATGGCCTTGTCCTTCATCTTCGCCATGTGGTCGACGGTGATGATGTTCTTGTTGCCGGTCGCCGTGATGAAGATGTCGGCGGTGGCGACCACGTCGTCGAGCGTGGTGACCTGGTAGCCTTCCATCGCCGCCTGCAGTGCGCAGATCGGATCGACTTCAGTGATGATGACGCGGGCGCCCTGGCCGCGCAGCGCCTGCGCGCAGCCCTTGCCGACGTCGCCGTAGCCCATGACCACCGCCACCTTGCCGGCGAGCATCACGTCCGATGCGCGCAGGATGCCGTCGGTCAGCGAGTGGCGGCAGCCGTACAGGTTGTCGAACTTCGACTTGGTGACCGAGTCGTTCACGTTGATCGCCGGGAACGCGAGCGTGCCGGCCGCCATCATCTCGTAGAGGCGATGCACGCCGGTCGTCGTCTCTTCGGACACGCCGCGGATGTCGGCGAGCACCTTCGTCCAGCGGCCCGGATTCTTCGTGGCTTCCGCGCGCAGCAGGTCGAGGATGATGCCCCATTCCTCCGGCTCGGTCTCAGCGTCGAAGCCCGGAATCGTGCCGGCCTTCTCGTACTCGGCGCCCTTGTGCACGAGCAGCGTCGCGTCGCCGCCGTCATCGAGCAGCAGATTCGGGCCGGTGCCGTCGGGCCACATCAGCGCCTGTTCGGTGCACCACCAGTATTCATCGAGCGTCTCACCCTTCCACGCGAACACGGGAACACCCAGCGGGTGCTCCACCGTGCCGCCCTTGCCGACCACAACGCCAGCGGCCGCGTGATCCTGCGTCGAGAAGATGTTGCACGACACCCAGCGCACGTCGGCGCCGAGTTCCGCGAGCGTCTCGATGAGCACGGCGGTCTGCACGGTCATGTGCAGCGACCCCATGATCTTCGCGCCGGTGAGCGGCAGCTTGCCCTTGTATTCGGCGCGCAGCGCCATCAGGCCAGGCATTTCCTGCTCGGCGAGACGGATTTCCTTGCGGCCGAACTCGGCCTGCGACAGGTCGCGCACCTTGAACGGCTCGCGGCCAGCGGCTTTCGCCGCAGCGAAGGGGTGAAGCGTTTCAACGACAGTGGCCATCAGAGTCTCCTTGGAATTGCAGATTGCAGATTGTCGATGTCAGAGTGCTTGGTCGCGGTCTTCCGGCCGGTCGCCACGAACAGCGCCGGACCTTTCACTTTCGGGTCGGTGGGCAGCGGTACCACACGGGTCTGCTCAAACCCTGCGTCGTGCAACATCCGGTTGGTCTGGTCCTCGCCGAACCCCAGCCACACATGCCCCATCTGCTGGCGGTAGCTCTCGCGGTCGTGCGGCAGCATGTCGACCATGATGAGACGTCCGCCCGGCTTCAGCGCGCGCGCAACGTCGGCGAGGGCACGCGCGGGTTCCGGCACGTGATGCAGGACCAGCATCACCGTGGCGGCATCGAGCCGGCTGTCGTCAATCGGCAGCGCCTCGAGTTCACCGCGACGCAGTTCGACGTTGCGGTGGTCGCGCAGACGTTTCCGCGCCGCCTGGAGCATCGCCGCCGAACTGTCGACGGCAATCACTTGCGAGACGAACGGCGCCAGCGCCTCGCTCACCTGCCCGGTGCCGCACCCGAGGTCGCCGACCACCGCATCAGGGGCGGCGAAGGCGGCGAGCGCTGCGAGATGGAACCGATCGCCGAACATCTCGTCGCGCACGCGGTCCCACTGGCCGGCCGACGACGAGAAGAACTCGACCGACTTGGAGCGTCGCGCTGCCATCGCCGACTGCAGGCGCCGCTGATCCTGCAGCGCGGCAGCCGACTGCCCGACCTGCTCCCGCACGAGCGACCACAGGCGGCGGGTGGGCCCATCGAGGCTCTCGCGCGTCATCACGTAGACGTTGCTGGTGCCCTCGGCGCGCGCCCGCACCCACCCTGCATCGGCCAGCGCCTTCAGGTGGCGACTCACCGTCGACTGCGGCAGTTGCACCACCGTACACAGTTCCGACACCGTCAGCTCCTGTCCATCGAGCAGGAGCAGCAGGCGGCTGCGCGTGGCGTCGGCGAGCGACGCGAGTTGATCGTGAATAACGGGGGCGCGAGTATTCATCCGTGTAGCCGGATTAAAGGATACCATTGGCGGCCTCCGCCCGGCAGGGAATTCGAGGTGGGCTGGCCGCTGGGTTATCGGGCCGTCGGGTCGATGCAGAGCTGGATCTGGTAGCGGTCGGGGCGGCTCGCACAGTAGTCGGCGACGGCCTGATCGACCTCTTCCCGTGCGCCGGCCTCGTCGCGCGCCCGCGACCGGGTCGCGAGTCCACTCTTGAGCTTGTCGCCCAGGTAGGCACGCAACAGGTTCTCGATCGCGATCGTGAAGAACTCGCCGCCGCTATAGGCCGCGTAGGGCTGCTGCAACGGGCGGCTCGACGGCTTGAAGAGCTGACGATGCTGTTCGTAGGCGTAGAGTCCGCCCGCCGGAGCCGGACCCGACGTGAAGTCGAGCTTCGACATGATCGCGTCGATGTGGCGCTGTTCCGCGACCTGGATGGAGAAGTCCGCCTTGACGTCGAGGTTCCGGAGACCGGCGTCCGGCGGTTTGTTCAGCCCCTCGCGAATGCGACCGAGCGAGACCGGCAGTGTGTCCGCGGCCGCGTCACCCGCTGGCGACTTTTCGGCGGCGTTGGGAGACACCACGGGCTCCTGCGCCAGAGCCGGAGCTCCGAGCGCGATCACCGTAACCACTAGCAGGGCAAGGCGCATATTCGTTTAGACGGGCTCAGGGACCGTTCAGCCTCCAGCCACTCCTGACCCCGAGCCTGCATGAGACAGGCCACGATGACTTTGGTCTTTGCGGTGGCCAATCTACTAATGTAGATTTATAGATATGAAGCAGGCGTCAGCCCTGTATAGGCTGCTTGGCGACGAGGCGCGGCTGCGCCTCCTGCGGGTGCTCCGAAAGGAGCGTCTGAACGTCACCGAACTCACCGGCATCCTCGGGCTGGCGCAGTCGGGCGTGTCGCGGCATCTGGGTCTGCTGAAGGACGCCAGGCTGGTCGTGGAAGAGCGCGACGCCGGCTACACGTTCTACCGCGCGCCCACGGCGAAGGCAGACGCGCCGAACGCCAGCGTCTGGGCTGCGCTCGAAGAGCAGTTCGAGGCGTCGGGCGGTGAGGCGTCGGTCCGGGCCGACGATGCCCGTCTCCAGGAAGTGCTGCGGCTTCGCAAGGAAAACTTCGAGTCGCACGACGGCGCGGATACGCGCGACGCCCGGCAGCTCGTGCCCGGGCGCAGCTGGGCGGCGTGGTCGCGCGCCCTCGGGATGCTGCTGCCGCGCTTGCGTGTCGCCGACCTTGGCTGCGGTGAAGGCTACCTCGCAATTGAGGCGGCCCGATGGGCGGCGCAGGTCATTGCCGTGGACCGCTCCGATACGGTGCTCGCTCGAGCCAAGGCGCTGGCGGCTCGCCGCCGCGTCGACAACGTCGTCTGGAAACGCGGCGAGCTCGAGAAGCTGCCGATCAAGGATGGCACGGTCGACGTCGCGCTCCTCTCGCAGGCGCTGCACCATGCGGTGAGCCCCGCACGCGCGGTCGCCGAAGCGGCGCGCATCACCGTGCCCGGCGGCCGGGTGCTCATCCTCGACCTTCGCGAGCATCGCGAGGAATGGGTGCGCGCCAAGCTGGGCGATCGCACCCTCGGATTCAATGACGGCGAGCTGAAGCACATGCTTGCCGAGGCCGGCCTCTCCGACGTCCGCGTGGGTGTCGGTGCGCGCAAGTCCGGTGACCCGTTTACTGTCTTGATCGCGTCCGCCTCGAAGCCCGCTGCCGTCGCGTTGCCGACGTCTGCGGCGAGTGCTCCCCGCGCCGCGCGCGCCCAGAAGGAATGACCATGACCGATCGCACCCGCGTCCTCCAGGACCTCCTCGCCCGTCGCATCCTCGTGCTGGACGGTGCCATGGGCACCATGATCCAGCGCCACACACTGACGGAGCAGGACTTCCGGGGCGCGCGCTTCGCCAATCACAGTCACGATCTCAAGGGCGATAACGACGTCCTCGTCCTGACGCGCCCGGATGTCATCGGCAGTATCCACCGCGAGTACCTGGCGGCCGGCAGCGACATCATCGAGACCTGCACGTTCAACAGCAACGCGATTGCGCAGGCCGACTACGGACTCGAGCGGTCCTGCTACGAGCTGAACCTTGAAGGGGCGAAGCTGGCGCGGGCGGCCGCCGACGACTACACCGCGAAGACGCCGGCGCAGCCGCGATTCGTGGCCGGGTCGATCGGGCCAACCAACCGGATCCTGTCCATCTCGCCGGATGTGAACAATCCGGCGTTCCGCAACATGACCTTCGACGAACTGCGCGAGGCGTTCAAGGAACAGGTCCGCGGCCTCATCGACGGTGGCTGCGACCTGCTGCTGTTCGAGACGATCGTCGACACCCTCAACATGAAGGCCGGTATCGTCGCGACCGAGGAGGTCTTCGACGAGAAGGGCATTCGGCTGCCGCTGATGATCTCGGTGACGGTCACCGACCGGAGCGGTCGCACCCTCTCCGGCCAGACGATCGACGCCTTCTGGGTGACGATTGCGCACGCGAGGCCGTTCAGCGTGGGTGTGAACTGCGCGCTCGGGGCGCGCGACATGCGCCCGTACGTGGAAGACCTGGCGCGCAACGCCGGCTGCTACGTCAGTTGCTATCCGAACGCCGGCTTGCCGAACGCCTTCGGTGAGTACGACGAGCTTCCGGACGACACCGCCAGCGCCCTCCGCGAATTCGCCGACAGTCACCTCGTGAACATCGTTGGCGGCTGTTGCGGCACGACGCCTGACCACATTCGCGCGATTGCCCGTACGGTGCAGGGGCTGCCGCCGCGCGTGCCGTCGGCCACGCCTCCGAACAGCGGCTTCACGCAGCTGGCCGGACTCGAGACCCTCACCATCCGTCCCGAGAGCAACTTCCAGATGATTGGTGAGCGAACGAATGTCACCGGGTCTTCGAAGTTCGCACGCCTGATCAAGGCGGGCGACTACGCCGAGGCCTCGCGCGTCGCGCTCGAGCAGGTGCGTGGCGGCGCGAACATCGTCGACGTCAACATGGACGAAGGCATGCTCGACTCCGAGCGCGCCATGACCGACTTCCTGAACTACATCGCTACCGAACCGGACATCGCACGCGTGCCGGTGATGGTCGACAGCTCGAAGTGGTCGGTGCTGCTTGCCGGCCTGAAGTGCGTGCAGGGCAAGCCGGTCGTCAACTCGATCAGCCTGAAGGAGGGCGAGGCCGACTTCCTGGCCAAGGCCGCCACGGTTCGTCGCTACGGCGCCGGCGTCGTCGTGATGGCGTTCGACGAACAGGGCCAGGCCGACACGATCGAGCGCAAGGTCGCCATCTGCCAGCGCGCCTATGCGCTACTCACCGAGCAGGCCGGCTTCGCACCCACCGACATCATCTTCGACCCGAACGTGCTGGCCATTGCCACCGGGCTCGAGGAGCACAACGACTACGCGATCAACTTCATCGAGGCGACGCGCATCATCAAGGCGACGTGCCCCGGCGTGAAGATCAGCGGCGGCATCAGCAACCTCTCGTTCTCCTTCCGCGGCAACGACGTGGTGCGCGAGGCGATCCACTCGGCATTCCTCTACCACGCCATCCAGGCCGGCCTCGACATGGGCATCGTCAACGCCGGACAGCTTGCGGTCTACCAGGACATCCCGAAGGATCTCCTCGAGCGGGTTGAGGACATCCTGTTCAACCGGCGTCCGGATGCGACCGAGCGACTCGTCGACTTTGCCGTCACGGTGAAGGGCGCAGGCAAGCGGCAGGGGTTCGACCTGACATGGCGCGAGTCGCCCGTCGAGGCGCGCCTCTCGCACGCGCTCGTCCACGGTGTGGTCGATTTCATCGAGCAGGACGTGGAGGAAGCGCGCCAGAAATACGCGCGGCCGCTCGACATCATCGAAGGCCCGCTGATGGACGGCATGAAGGTCGTGGGCGACCTCTTCGGTGCCGGCAAGATGTTCCTGCCGCAGGTCGTCAAGAGCGCCCGCGCCATGAAGAAGGCGGTCGCGTATCTCGAGCCGTTCATGGAGGCGGAGAAGGCCCGCCTGCTTGCGGAGTCCGGCGGCGCAGCGGTCGCTGCCGCGTCCGGCGGCACGACCATCGCGCAGGGTGGCAAGGGCAAGATCGTGCTCGCAACGGTGAAGGGCGACGTGCACGACATCGGCAAGAACATCGTGGGTGTCGTGCTCGGCTGCAACGGCTACGACGTCGTCGACCTTGGCGTCATGGTGCCGACCGACCGCATCCTGAAGGCGGTTGAAGAGAGCGGCGCGGACGTGCTCGGGCTGAGCGGCCTCATCACGCCGTCACTCGATGAGATGGTGTACGTCGCTCGCGAGATGGAGCGCCGCGGCATGAAGCTGCCGCTGCTCATCGGCGGCGCGACGACGAGCCGGCAGCACACCGCGGTGAAGATTGCGCCCGAGTTCAGCGGCACGACCGTGCACGTGCTCGACGCCTCGCGCGTCGGCGACGCGATGTCGAGCCTGCTCAGCGACACGCAGCGTCCGCAGTTCGAGACCTACAACCGCGCGCTGCAGGAGCAACTGCGTCAACAGCACGCGGCGCGCAAGGAACGGCCGCTGCTGTCATACGAGGCGGCGCTCAGGAACCGCCTCGCCATCGAGTGGGCGAAGGAGGCGCTGCCGACGCCGTCGTTCACCGGCCGGCGCGTCATCGACGTGCCGCTCGAGGAGTTGCTGCCGTTCATCGACTGGACCTTCTTCTTCGCCGCCTGGGAGCTGAAGGGCCGGTTCCCAGCCATCCTCGATCACCCGGAATACGGCACGGCCGCACGCGAGCTCTACGACAACGCCTGCACGCTGCTCGACCGCATCGTGAAGGAGAAACTGCTGGTGGCGCGCGGTGTCTACGGCTTCTGGCCAGCCGCCTCTGAGGGCGACGACATCGTGCTGTTCACCGATGAGCAGCGGTCCGGTGAACTCCTGCGCTTCAGCATGCTGCGGCAGCAGGAATTGGTGGCCGACGCGAAGCCGAACCTGTCGCTCGCCGACTTCGTGGCCGACCGGAACGCACCGGTGCACGACTACCTCGGCGCGTTCGCCGTCACCGGCGGTCTCGGCGCCGAGGTACTGTCGAAGCAGTTCGAGGCCGATGGCGACGACTACAACGCCATCCTCGTGAAGGCCCTGGCCGACCGCCTGGCCGAGGCCTTCGCCACCTACCTGCATGCACGCTCGCGAACCGAGTGGGGCATCACGGACGCGGTGACGACCGACGACATCCTGCACGAGAAGCATCGCGGCATCAGGCCCGGCTTCGGCTACCCGGCCTGCCCGGACCACAGCGAGAAGTTCAAGCTCTTCGAACTGCTGGCCGCCGGCGACGCCGGCATCGCGTTGACCGACCACGCCGCGATGACGCCGGCCGCCAGCGTCAGCGGCCTCTACTTCGCGCATCCGCAGGCGCGCTACTTCACCGTCGGCCGGGTGGGTGAAGACCAGGTCGTGAGCTACGCCCGCCGCAAGGGCAGCTCGATCCTCGACACGGAGCGCTGGCTGTCGCCGTCGCTCGGATACGAATCGTCACGCGGCTGACGCTTTCGGGTAGGGCGGACTCTCCAGGGGTCCGCCTTGCCCGCTCTTTTTCGCGCCCCACCGACCGTAACCCTACCCCAAACCTCAGAAGTGTTTCGTTTCGGTGCATGCGTGCCCGCCAAGACGCTATTCCTGCACTTCTTCCGGGGCCGCCTTTTCGGGACCCGCGAAGAACTGGCCATAAAGAGGCGTCTTCTGACGTTTTCGTGACGGCAATTGTGCGGATGTGTCCATAAATGGCACACGCGCCGTCGACGCCACGCGATTCCAGCCTTCGTTGTAGTCAGATAACTCTATTTTCATCAGACGGATAGAGGCAGTTCGGCTCATCTGGTGTACCGCTTGCTCAAGAGGGGGGTGCCATGAACTCAACGCCTCTCTCTCAGTTTGTGCAGCCGCAGCCCCTTGCGAGCGCACGCCGTCCGAAGCTTGTCCTGGGGCTGCGCCTCTGGAGCGTTGCCCTGGCTCTTGTCGCGCTCGTGCTGCCGTCTGGAGCATGGGCCGCTGACCGGTTCCAGAAGCTCGATCCCGAGTTGAACCGGCGCGCCGCCGTGGCCGCGCCGCGCAGCACGCAGGTGGTCGTCAGGCTGGCGCCTGGCGCCGCACTGCCCGACTCGCTGCGCCGTTACGTCCGCGGGGCGAAGCTGAACCTGATCGATGCGTACGTCCTGCAGATGCCGGACCGCGCACTGCCAGAGCTCGAGTCGACGCCGCAGGTCACCAGCGCCCACCAGGACCGTCCGGCCTGGGCGGCCGACTATCTGTCGACGCGCTCGACCGGAGCCGACGTCGTCCAGGAGTCGCTCGGCCTCACCGGCCGCGGCATCGGCGTCGCTGTTGTCGATTCCGGGATCACCTCGTGGCACGATGACCTCACCGCGCGTGACGGCCGCACCTATCCCTACGGCAATCAGCGCGTGTCGAAGTTCGTCGACTTCGTCAACGGCCAGACGATGCCGTACGACGATCACGGGCACGGCTCGCACGTCGCCGGCATCCTGCTCGGCAACGGCTACGACTCGCGCGGCCGTCAGTCGGGCATGGCGCCCGATGCGTCGCTCGTCTCGCTGAAGGTGCTCGATGCCCAGGGCAAGGGCACGATCAGCTCCATCATCGCGGCGCTCGACTGGGTCGCCAACAACGCGCGCACCTACAACATCCGCGTCGTCAACCTCTCGGTCGGCGCTGCTGTCACGCAGTCCTACTGGATCGATCCACTGGCGCTCGCCGCGCGCCGTCTCACCGAGCGCGGCATCCTCGTGGTGGCCGCCGCGGGCAATCTGGGCAAGAACGCCGACGGGCAGATGCAGTATGGCGGCATCCTGGCGCCCGGCAACGCTCCCTGGGTGCTCACCGTCGGCGCGTCCAGCACGGAAGGCACGGTGCGCACGAAGGATGACGTGGTCGCCGACTTCAGCTCGGTCGGACCGACGCGTGGCGACTACCTCGCCAAGCCGGACCTCGTCGCGCCAGGCCGCGGCGTCCTGTCGCTCTCCGTTCCCGGCAGCACGCTCTACCAGGCCAGGGCCGACTACCTCGTCTCGGGCAACGTCAAGACCGGCTATCCGGCGTACCTCAGCCTGACCGGTACCAGCATGGCGGCGCCGCAGGTGTCGGGCGCCGCGGCGCTTATGCTGCAGGCGAACCCGCGCCTCACCCCGAATCTGGTGAAGGCCATCCTGCAGTACACGGCGCGCGCAAACGACAACTACGGCGCGCTGCAGGAGGGCGCCGGCTTCCTCGACGTGAAGGCAGCGGTCCGGCTCTCGCGCTTCTACGCGCAGAACCGCGTCGGCAGCCGCATGCCGGTCGAGCGCTCGTGGAGCCAGAAGATCATCTGGGGCAACCAGGCGATCACCGGTGGCTACATCAATCCGCTCGCCAACGCCTGGGCCACCAACATCGTCTGGGGCACCGCGCTCGCCAACGCCGACAACATCGTGTGGGGCACCGCGACCGAGGCGGAGAACATCGTCTGGGGCACCGTCTGCGGCAATGAGAACTGCTCGAACATCGTGTGGGGCACCGCCGACTCGAACGGCGCCAACATCGTGTGGGGCACGGCCAACAACATCGTCTGGGGCACCACCACCGCCGACAACATCGTGTGGGGCACGTCCGGTCCCGAGAACATCGTGTGGGGCACGAGCGGCATCAGCGACAACATCGTGTGGGGGACGGCGTGCGGCGGCGACAACTGCGCCAACATCGTCTGGGGCACCGTCAACACCGCCGAGAACATCGTCTGGGGCACAGCCGGTGACAACGCGAACATTGTGTGGGGCACCGCCGACAACATCGTGTGGGGCACTTTCGATGCGAACGGCAACATCGTGTGGGGCACTGCCGGTGAAGCGGGGAACATCGTGTGGGGCACCGCCGACAACGGCAATATCGTGTGGGGCACCGCGGACAACTCGAACATCGTGTGGGGCACCGTCGGTGTGAACGACAACATCGTGTGGGGCACCGCCGACAACATCGTGTGGGGCACGGTCACCTCCGACAGCATCGTGTGGGGTACCGGCGCTGTTGGTCCGGACAACGGGAGGTAGGGACGATGGATAAACCTGCCATCCTCGTTGGTGCGGCCGAACTCGAGTCCGACCGGCTCGAGCCGCGCCGTGCGGCAGACGACTGGCGCTTCTCGCTGCCGGTCCTCTCCGCAGGTGAAGTGGTGTTACGCGAGGTGCGGACCGGCGACGCGCCGGCTCTCGTCTCGCTGCTGACGACGCCAGAGATCACACGGTTCATCTCGCCCCCACCGCAGACAGCGGACGGGTTCGAGCGCTTCATCGCCGCATCGCAGCGGCTGCGGTCGTCCGGCGAAGGCGCCTGCTTCGCCGTGACGTTGCGCGACTACGACACGGCCATCGGCATCTTCCAGGTGCGGCAGGTCTCCCCCTCGGAAGACGAGGCGCGCCAGATCGGTGGGTCAATGGACACGGCCGAATGGGGCTTTGCCCTCGGCTATCCGTTCTGGGGCACGGGTCTGTTCGAGCAGAGTGCCGCCCTGGTCATGGAGTTCGCGTTCGAGCGCATCAGGGTCCATCGGCTCGAAGCGCGATGCGCGGCGAAGAACGCGCGCGGCAGCAAGGCGTTGCTGAAGGTGGGAGCCGTGCCGGAAGGCATTCTCCGGAAGGCCTTCCTTGCCGGCGGCGAACACCTCGACCAGGTGCTCTACGCCATCGTCCAGCACGACTGGCGCATGTGCCGCGATCGGGCGCGGGCGGCGCGACTCACACTGGTGCACTAGCTCCGCGACCACGGACAGGACACGGGCGTGCTTCGGCCCGCCCGTCCTGCATCACCCCTGCGCGACCGGCCGCGACGGGTCGGACACCCACTCGCTCCACGAGCCCGGATAGAGGCGCGCGCCGCGGAGGCCCGCGTGCTCGAGTGCCAGCAGGTTGTGGCAACCGGTCACACCCGACCCGCAGTAGCTCACCACCTGGTCCATCGCCACACCGGAGACGAGTGTTTCGAATTCGGCGCGAAGCACCTCGGCCGAACGGAACCGGCCGTTGTCCAGGTTCCGCGCGAACCAGTAGTTCACCGCGCCGGGAATATGTCCGGCCACCGGATCGATCGGTTCGATCTCGCCGCGGTACCGCTCCGGCGCCCGCGCATCGATGACCCGCGCCGAACTCGACCCGGCCAGCGCGCCGACCACCGCCGCATCGACCGTGACGTCGGGATTCGCCGCACCGCTGAACGTCCGCGCCGCGTGCACCTCGACGCCCGTGGCCATGGCGTGTCCGTCCGCGACCCATGCGGCGAAGCCGCCGTCGAGCACCGCCACCGCCTCGTGCCCCATCCAGCGCAGCAGCCACCAGAGACGGCTGGCGTGCATGCCGTTGTCCTGGTCATAGGCGATGACCTGGGTGGTCGCGTCGATGCCGAGCCGGCCGAGCGTGGCGGCGAGGATCGACGGCGAGGGCAGCGGATGCCGGCCGTTGCTGCCGGTCTTCTGACCCGACAGGTCGCGGTCGAGGTGGGCATACGCGGCGCCGGGGATGTGCCCCTCGGCGTAGGCGAGTTCGCCCGCCTCCGGCTTCGCCAGCTCGAACCGGCAATCGATGATGACGACCGTAGGATCAGTGAGGCTGGCGGCGAGCGTAGCGGTATCGATGAGGGTGGTGTGGATGCTCACGCGGTCAACATATCACCGCCGTCAGTCGATGGTGATCCGCGCCGCTGGCCACGGCGTCGGCTGTGCAAAGTGCGCCAGCAGCGCCTCGTGGCGATAGGTGAAGATCTTCCGCAGGTCGCGCTTCACCAGCGGTGCGACCAGCGCGCCGCCCAGCATGTCGAACTCGACGTGGTCGAGCAGCAGCGTGCCGCCCCGCTCGGGCCGGAACTGGTGCGTGTGAATCCAGGTGCGATAGGGACCGCGCCGTTGCTGGTCGACGAACATGAACGGTGGCTCGTAGGCCGCGATTTCGGTCAGCCACGACATCGGGAACCCGTGCAGGCTGAGCCGGTATTCGATGCACGCGCCGGTGCGCATCTCGATCGGCTGCGGTGTCTTGATCTCGAATCCCAGCCACGGCGGCGTGAGCTGCTGCAGGTTGGCGGCGTCGGCGAAGAACGGGAACACCTTCTCCCGAGGGAGCGAGACCCAGGTTTCAGCGCGAAGATGCATGGGCCATAGAAAGAGAGACGCCAGGCCGAGCGCGCTGGGTTCGTCGGCGGAGGATCAACGCCAGCCACGGCGCCCAGGGTGCGCCGTCGAACCCGGAGGATGAGGATGAGAGCAGGTCGTCTGAGCCTGTCATGCGCGGCCGGGGGCGCATGACAGGCACCCCCCAGCGGGCAACCCGCGCACGACGCTATCGAGACCTTCTACGTCGTGTCGGTGGAACTCGAGCACGTGGTGAACGGGGGGAGCCGGATTGTGAAACCCGGGATGCCAGGGTTCGTGCGGCCGCCCGACACGGTGCGCCACAAGACCGGTCCCGCCGGTGCCCAGATCGTCCTGGTGTGGGCACCAGTGACCGCGGGGCGCCGGGTGGCGTCCCGCTGGCCCAGGGAGCCCTAGCGCGGTCGCCTTCAATTTGTTGGGCCGAGGCCATTCTCTCGGGGCACGGCGGCGGGAGGGGCGCGGCCCGCGGCCGTTCCCCTATAAAATGGCCCATAACTATGGCGTCATCAGAAGAAGGCACGCCGACAGCCCCGACGGCGTCGGTCGATTTCATTCGCTCGATCATCGACGAGGACCGTGCGGCCGGGAAGAACCACGGCCGGCTGGTCACCCGTTTCCCGCCGGAACCGAACGGGTACCTGCACATCGGCCACGCCAAGTCGATCTGCCTGAACTTCGGTGTCGCGGCAGAGCGCGGCGGCACGTGCCACCTGCGGTTCGATGACACCAACCCGGCGAAGGAAGACGTCGAATACGTCGACTCGATCAAGGAAGACGTGGCGTGGCTCGGCTTCACGTGGGACGCGATGTTCTACGCGTCCGACTACTTCGAGCGGCTCTACCAGTTCGCCGTCGAGCTCATTCGACGTGACAAGGCCTACGTCGACGAACTGACCGCCGACCAGATCCGCGAGTATCGGGGCACGCTGACCGAACCGGGCCGGAACAGTCCGTATCGCGACCGCCCGGTCGCCGAGAACCTCGACCTGTTCGCGCGCATGCGCGCCGGTGAGTTCGAAGACGGCACGTACATCCTGCGCGCGAAGATCGACATGGGGTCGCCGAACTTCAACATGCGCGACCCGGCGCTGTACCGCATCCGCCGCGCGCATCACCATCGCACGGGCGACACGTGGTGCATCTACCCGATGTACGACTACGCCCACCCGATCTCGGACGCGCTCGAGCAGATCACCCACTCGCTCTGCACGCTGGAGTTCGAAGACCATCGTCCGCTCTACGACTGGTGCATCGACAACCTGTTCGAGGGCGATCGGCCGAAGCAGATCGAGTTCGCCCGCCTGAACCTGAACTACACGGTGATGAGCAAGCGCAAGCTGCTGCAGCTCGTGCAGCAGCGCCATGTCACGGGGTGGGACGACCCGCGGATGCCGACGATCAGCGGCCTGCGCCGTCGCGGCTACACGCCGGAGTCGATCCGCAACTTCTGCGCGCGCATCGGTGTGGCGAAGAAGGAGAACGTGATCGATGTCGCACAGCTCGAGCACAGCATCCGCGAGGATTTGAACAAGCGCGCGCCGCGCGTGATGGCGGTGCTCAACCCGATCAAGGTGACGCTCACCAACTACCCCGAGGGGCAGGTGGAGGAGATCGACGTCATCAATAACCCGGAAGATGCGGCGGCAGGCACACGCAAGGTACCGTTCTCGCGCGAGCTGTACATCGAGCGCGACGACTTCCGCGAAGATCCGCCGAAGAAGTTCTTCCGCCTGTCCCCGGGCCGCGAGGTGCGTCTGCGCTGCGCCTACTTCATCACCTGTACCGAGGTGGTGAAGGATGCGAACGGTGAGATTGTCGAACTCCGTTGCACCTACGATCCGGCGACGCGCGGCGGCGATGCCCCGGACGGCCGCAAGGTGAAAGCCACCATGCACTGGGTGTCGGCGGCGCACGCCCTCGACGTCGAGGTGCGGCTGTACGACCGGCTCTTCAAGGTCGAGGATCCCGAGGACGTGCCCGAGGGCAAGACGTTCCTCGACGTCATGAACCCGGAGTCGCTCCAGGTCATCAATGCGGCCAAGGCTGAACCGAGCCTCGCCGGCGCCGTGCCACTCGCGACCTTTCAGTTCGAACGTCTGGGCTATTTCTGTGTAGACCCCGACACGCAGCCAGGGCGCCTCGTCTTCAACCGCACCGTGTCGCTCCGCGACGCGTGGGTGCGAATCGAGCAGCGTCAGGACTAGTCGTGCCGCTCCCGGCGGCGCCTGCCGCCGGGAACCCTTGAGCGCACCACTGAGCCCGGGAACGCGGCGCTGCTGACGCTGGCCTGGGCCGAAGCGTGAAGTACAATGCCGGGCATTCCCGTGGAATACCTGATTACGCAATATGACCTCGAGCAGGGGGCGCTCGAGATTCAATACATCGAAGAGTATTTCGGCGAGTTCCCCAGCAAGAAGACCGCAACCGAGATCGTGCGGCGCCTGCGCGATCGGACCCACCTGATCCTGATTGCGTCAGGCCCGGCACCGGACGACCCCGGCATGATCGTGCCCGTGTCGTACAAGGTGGCGCACGAGATCTGTGTCGAGGAGATGGATCCGAAGCTCATCGAACTCGTGCATCGCCTACAGGGGCACGTGCAGTTCGATGGCCGCCGTGTGCTCTACACCTGGATTGGCGGCACGCGTCGCGACTGGCGTGGCCAGGGACACTTCCGCGCGCTCACCGAGCAGCAGGAGTTCTGGGCGATCGAGCACGGCTTCGACGAGGTTGTCGTCAAGACCAAGAACAAGTTCTACGAGATGCGCGGCACACTCGATCACCTGCGCTTCGAAGTGATGAAGTACGAGCGCAACCCGCTCGACAACGCCGAATCGAAGGTGTACCTGAGCAAGCGCTTGCACCCGGAACTAATCGAGCGGCACCGCAGCTCGCGCACGGTGGTGCAGGCCACGATCTGAACCGATGGCGCCACAAACCCCGTACAGCCCACACCTCGACGGTCGTGATCCGCTGCTCGTGATGCGGGAGACTATTCCCGCCATCTCGAACGCCGTGGATGGCTGGACACCCGAGCAGTTCGACCGGCCCGTTGCGCCGGGTAAGTGGACGGCGCGGCAGGTGCTGATCCACCTGGCGCAGACCGAACTGGCGCTCGGTACCCGCTCGCGCATGGCGCTGACACGGCCCGGCTTCGTGGCCAGTTCGTTCGATCAGGACAAGTGGCTGGCGCGTGAACGCTGGATCAACGGACCGGATGCCGTGAATGTCTTCGTCGCACTAGCGACGCTGAACCTGGCGCTCTACGCGTCACTCACGCTCGCCGATCGCGAGACGCCACTGACGCATGACGAGTACGGCCCGATGACCGTCGACTGGATCATCCATCAGGCGGCCGGGCACCAGGTGCACCACCGCAAGCAGCTCACGTCACTTCCGTGAAGATGCCGGCCTCGCGGTCTTTCGTCACCGCGTCCCAGTTGAAGCAGCGGCCGTTCATCGCCACGTAGACGCCTGCCGGCAGCAGCTGCACGAACGATAGGGCGCTGCCGAGGTTGAACAGCCCGTCAGAGCTTCCGAACGCGTAGGGCACCATGGCCCCAGTCAGGACGATGGTCTTGGCTGCAAGCGTGTCATTGGCCGCGGTCGCCAGCACCCGAGCTGTCTCCACCATCGTGTCGGTGCCGTGCGTCACCACGAGGCGCGTCTCGCCGGCAGTCCGGCACGCCTCGGCGATGCGCGCGCGATCGGCGTCCTGCAGGTCGAGGCTGTCCATCATCATCAGCGTCTCGACCTGCACCTCGACGCGCGACCGCCCCAATCGCAGCATCTCGGGCACGTGCGTGTCCTTGAAGAACAGCGTGCCGGTCAGCTCGTTGTATTCCTTGTCGAAGGTGCCGCCGGTGACGAGGACGCGAATCATTGCTGCTGGTTCTCGGAGGCGATCGCGGTGCCGTCAGCCGAGAGGTACAGCGCGTTGAAGAGCATCGGGAAGGTGGCGTGCGTCTGCGCGCGGTGCTGCGGCCGCAGGCCGAACAGCAGGATGCGGCCCGGCCGCAGGTCCACCTCCACCACCGCGGCGCGGCCAGCCATGGCGTCTTCACCGCGCAGCCAGCCCGACGCGACGATGTCCTCGTTCGGGTAGCGCGCAATCACCGAGGCACGCGTGGCGTTGAAGCCGTCGACCAGGGTGAAGAACGGGCTGTTGTTGTAGAAGCCGTAGGTGTCCGACGCCATGCCGTAGCCAACCGGGTTCGATGTATCGACCTGGATCCGCAGGATCGTGCCCGGCGCGAAATGCTGGTCGCGGCGCAACGCGCGCTTCTGGTTGCGCACCGGCACCGGAAAGCGATCGATCACCAGGTCTGACGCGGCGCCGAGCGCGATGAGCGTGCCGCCGTCACTGACGAAGCGTTGCAGGCTGTCGACACCGATGTCACCGATGCCGCCGCGATACTCTGGCCGGATGGTGGTGCCGAGGTTGCCGTCGACGATCTCGCGCGGCGCCTGGTCGGCGAGGATGATCGCATCGAACCGGCGGCGCAGGCCGCCAGCGCGGATGTCGGCGTTGCGCACCGTGGTGAACGGGAACTCGTACTGCTCCAGTACCCAGCGCGTCCAGCCTTCGTCGATGTTGTCACTGGTCCAGGGAGCGTAGAGCGCCACGCGCGGCGTGCGCAGCGGCTGCTTCTGCTCGTCGGGCACGCCAGGCGGCGGCGCCTCCACCGTGGCGAACGACACGCCGAGATCGCGCGCCAGTTCCTCGAGCTGCGAGCGGCTCGCGCCGTCGATCAGCGCATGCGACGACGGGGTGAAGGCCACCTTCACGCCGTCGCGCAGCAGGCGGTTCACCACGACGGCGCTGTCGGCGCCGGTGTACTCGAACATGAAGCGCGGGCCGTTGCCGGTGACGCGCCCGGTGCTCTTCAACGGCGCAGCGACTCGCGTCAGCTTCACGTTCGGCAGCAGCTCGTTCGCAAAGTCGACCGTGACACCGAACTGCATGCCGAGCGACCACGCCGTCATGTCGTACGGCGCCTCCGGTGGCAGGTTCGGCGCGCGCCGTACCTCGGGGTAGTTCTGCTTCTCGAGCAGGTCCTTGGCATAGCGCGCGAAGACCTGCGTCATCGGCACCACCAGTGTGCCCGCCGAGTACGGCGTGTCGTCGACGTCGAACGCCGCCTCGGCCCGGTAGACCTCGACGCCGCCCATCATCAGCCGCTCGGCCAGGTGCATGGCTTCGCGTGCATCCTGCTGCAGGTCGAGCGGGATGAGGATGGCCTTCACCGCGCCGGTGCGCCCGTCCTCCACCGTCTGCCGGTTCACCTCGTAGATCTGGCGCAGCACCGTTTCGCGGCGGTCGGCCGCCGTGTCGAGCAGGGCGAGGGTTGAAATGAACTGGTAGTCGACGATGTCGCGGAGCGTCCAGCGTCCGCCGAGCCACGGCCGTGGATACTCGGTGCGCGGCGTCGTGTCGGCCGGTGCGCCGAGCGTGCCCATGCCTGGCACGATGGCGTCGAACGCCGCCTCGCGCACGAAGTCGCCGGGGCCGCCGCTGCGCGGCGCGGTCTTGATCTGATCCGTCGGCGAGGCGATGCGGACGCTGGCGACCTCCGTCAGCAGACCGATCTGGTTGTGCCACCACCCGGCCCAGGCCATCGCGCCCTGCCAGAAGTTGGTGTAGGTCGAGTTGTAGATGATCCCGTCCTTGCCGGCCGCTTCGAGTGCGGCCGCCTGCGACTGCCCCATGATGGCGTTCCAACGGTAGATCAGTGGATGCACGTTCGGGTTGATCGGGTCGGTCGCCGGCATGACGAAGATGCGCGGGCCGCCGGCGCCCATCTGGTGCTGGTCGAGCCACACCGCCGGCAGCCAGTCGTGCCAGGCCACCTGCGCCACGTACTGGCTCTCCTTCTGGGTGAGCATGTACATGTCGCGGTTGTTGTCGTGCCCGATGTACGGGTGGTAGAGCACCGGCAGCGGGCTCGCCTCGTACGGCGTACCGAGGTTCTTGTTGAACCAGTCGGTCACGAGCACCTGACCGTCCGGGTTGAGGCTCGGCACGAGCAGCAGGATGACGTTGTCGAGAATGTTCTTCGTCGCGGCAGAGTCGTCGGTGGCCAGGTGGTGCACCAGTTCGAGCGCCGCCTGGGTGGGGCCGACCTCGGTGGCATGGACGCCGGCGCCCACCATCACCACCACCTTGCCCTGCCGGAAGATCTCGTCGCGCTCGCGCGGTGTCGGCGCGCCGTTCTGGAAGTAGAGCTTTCTTTCGTACTGCTTGTAGCGGTCGAGATTCTTCAGCGTCTCTGGCGACGCGACCTCGAGCATGACGAAGGCGTTGCCGTTGTTGGTCTTGCCCAGTTCGCGCAGGCGCACGCGGTCGGACGAGGCGGCCACCGCCTTCATGTACTCGACGATGCGGTCCCAGCGGGCGAGCTTGTTGTCGGTGCCGACCTTGAAGCCGATAAACTGCTCCGGCGCCGGCACGCCCGCAGCCGCCAGCACGCCGCCCGACATACGCAGCAGCGTGACGGCGGCCAGCAGGGCAACCAGGCAGACGGTGAACCGTGCGGCACGGCCGGCGGGCATTGAGGAAGAATAGTAGTCGCACGTCATAAGCCGCAAGTCGCAATTGGTCGTTGGTCGGATGGGAGCAGGCATGGCAGGACGGGCAGCAGGGGCGGGGCGGGCCCTCACGCGGATGGACGCGGTGCAGTCGCCGATCATTCCGGTGATCGGCGCGATGATCCGTGAAACGCCGGGCACCATCTCCCTGGGACAGGGTGTGGTGCACTACGGCCCGCCGCAGGCGGCGGTCGACGCCGTGCGCGACGCACTTGGCTCACCGGAGTCCAGCCGCCTCCTGCACGGCTACGGCGACGGCTCAGGCTACGCCCCGCTCGTCGCGGCCATCACCGCGAAACTGCAGGCGGAGAACGGCATCGACGTCGGGCAGGGCAGCCGCGTCATGGTGACGTCGGGCGCGAACATGGCGTTCATGCACGCGGTGCTGGCCATCACGGCGCCGGGGGACGAGGTCATCCTTCCCGTGCCTTTCTATTTCAATCACGAGATGGCGGTCGAGATGGCCGGCTGCCGCGTGGTGCGGGTCCAGACCGACGAGCGCTATCAGCTGCGTGTCGATGCCATCGAGGCGGCCATCTCGCCCCGCACCCGCGCCGTCGTCACCATCTCGCCGAACAACCCGAGCGGCGCCGTGCTCAGCGCGGAGTCGTTGCGGGCGGTGAACACCCTCTGCGCCGAGCGTGGGCTCTATCACCTCTCCGACGAACCGTACGAGTACTTCACCTACGGCGTGGCGCACACCTCGCCCGGGTCATTCCCTGGCGCGGCGGCGCACACCATCTCGATGTTCTCGCTGTCGAAAGCGTTCGGCTTCGCCGGTTGGCGCATCGGCTACGTCGTCTACCCGGAGGCGCTTTTCTCCGCGATGATGAAGAGTCAGGACACCATCCTGATCAATCCCACCATGGCCGCGCAGGTTGGGGCCGAGGCGGCGCTGCGGGTCGGGCGGTCGTACGCGGAGCCGTACGTGCGCGAACTCGCGTCCATCCGCGACATCGTGTTTTCCGAGCTGAATACGCTGGCGCCGCTCGCGCGCGTGCCGGCGGCCGACGGCGCGTTCTACGCGCTGATGAAGGTGGAGACGGCGCTGGCGCCGCTGGCGCTGGCCGAGCGGCTGATTCGCGAGCACAAGGTGGCGGTCATTCCGGGCGATGCATTCGGCATGACCGACGGTTGCTACTTCCGCGTGGCATTCGGCGCCCTGCAGAAAGCGACCGTGCAGGAAGGCATCGGCCGGCTGGTGGCTGGACTGCAAACGTTAGTCGTTGGTCATTAGTCATTAGTCGTGTGGCGCCGACCAACCGACCAACCGACCAACCAACGACCAATGACCAACGACCAACGACCAACGACCAACGACCAACGACCAATGACTAACGACTAACGACTAAACGTCCAGTTCTTCCGCTTCTTCCGCGCGGTCCATGATGAAGCGGAAGCGCGCCGACGCGTCCTTGCCCATCAGCTCGTTCATGACCCGGTCGGTCATGATCTGGTCCGTCACCTCGACGCGCAGCAGGCGGCGCGTGCGCGGGTTCAGCGTCGTCTCCCACAACACTTTCGGCATCATCTCGCCGAGGCCCTTGAATCGGGTGATCTCGGGAGTGGAGCGGCTGTTGGTCTTCGCATGCGCCTTCAGGAGTTGCTCCTTGGCGGCATCGTCGAGCGCCCAGTGCGTCTCCTTGGCGATGTCGATGCGGTAGAGCGGCGGCTGCGCCAGGAACACCTTGCCCGCTGACATCAGTTGCGGCAGGTGCCGGTAGATGAACGTGAGCAGTAGCGTGGCGATGTGGTTGCCGTCCGAGTCGGCGTCCGCGAGGATGATGACCTTGCCGTAGCGCAGCTTGTCGAGCTCGAAGTTCTTGCCGAGTCCGCAGCCGAGCGCGGTCACCAGGTCCGACAGTTCCTTGTTCTCGAGCACCTTCGCCAGCGACGCGCTCTCGGTATTCAGTACCTTGCCGCGCAGCGGCAGGATGGCCTGACGGGCACGGTCGCGTCCCTGCTTGGCGGAGCCGCCGGCCGAGTCGCCTTCGACGATGAACAGTTCGCTGTTGTCGGCCGACGAGTTCGTGCAGTCGCTCAGCTTGCCGGGGAGGTTCAGGCGGGAAGACGTGGCGCTCTTGCGCGACACCTCCTGCTGCGCCGCACGGCTCGCCTCGCGCGCCCGAGCGGCGAGGATGATGCGCGCGACGATCGACTCGGCCAAGCTGATGTTGTGATTCAGCCAGTGTTCGAGTGCCGGGCGGATCACGCCGTCGACCGCCGAGAGTACCTCGGCATTGTTCAACCGATCCTTGGTCTGCCCTTGGAACTGCGGTTCGGCAATGAAGATGCTCAGGATACCGGTGAGCCCCTCACGAATGTCCTCGGCCGTCAGCGTCACGCCCTTCGGCGACAGCGTGTGCGTGTCGATGAAGTTGCGGACCGCCTTGCCGATGCCGGCGCGCAGGCCGTTCTCGTGCGTGCCGCCGGAGCCGGTCGGGATGCCGTTCACGTACGAGCGGATGTGCTCGTCGGTGGCCTCGGTCCACTGCATCGCGAGCTCGAGGCGCAGGCCGTCCTCTTTCGAGATGGTGAATGCCGTCTCGTGCACCGGCTTCTGGCTGCGTTCGCCAACCACCTTCCGCAGGTAGTCGAGCAGGCCTTCGGCGTGCTCGAAGACGTTGCGCGTGTTCGTCGTCTGATCCTCGAAGCTGACCTTCAGCCCCTTGTGGATGTAGCTGGCGATCTCGAGGCGCTCGCGAATGATAGCCGGGTCGAATTCGATCTTCGGGAAGATGGTGGCGTCGGGATGGAAGAACACCGTGGTGCCGGTGCCGCGCGCCGGGCCGAGCTTCTTCAGCGGACCGTCGGGGCGTCCCTGACGGAAGCGCATCTCCCACGCCATACCGTCGCGCTTCACCGTGCAGACCAGTTCCTTCGATAGCGCGTTGACCACGCTGGCGCCGACGCCGTGCAGGCCGCCTGCGGTTTTGTAATTACCCTGCTCGAATTTGCCGCCCGCATGGAGCACCGTGAAGATCACCTCGAGGGCGCTCTTCTGCGTCTGCGGGTGCATGTCCACCGGGATGCCGCGGCCGTCGTCCTCGATGGTGATGGAGGAGCCGTTCTCGTGCAGCGTCACGCGAACATTCGACGCGTAGCCGTTCATGGCCTCGTCGATCGCGTTGTCCAGCACTTCCCAGACGAGGTGATGCAACCCGGCGCTGCTGACGCCGCCGATGTACATGCCGGGGCGCTTGCGGACGGGTTCCAGCCCTTCAAGGACCGTGATGTCTTTCGCGGTGTAGTTCGCCGATGCCATGTATATACTTCAGCTCTTTTGGGGCTTTGCCTGATGCGGCATGCGCTGTGGTGGTGCTCGACAATTGTAGCGGTATTTCAGCTGCAGCTCTCCGCAGCCGAGCCGTCTACCACGCGCGTGCCGGTGTCGCCATCGGTGTCCGCGCTGGCGTCGCGCGTCGAACTCGACGCGCCGCGTGAGCGTGCCCGGTTTGCGGCGGAAATCATCCGGCGGGTGTATGCGCCGCCAACCAGCCGGCAGGTGCTGCTCGACCTCGTCCCCACTGAACCACCGGCCGCTACGGCGCTGCTGGTCGATGTGCCGCTCACGCCCGACCTCTGGAGCCGCGCCATCTTCAAGCGCCCGGTCACGAGCGAGCACCTGCTGGCGACGATCCTCGCCGACCGCCGCGCTGCGCTGCTCTGCCGCGGCCTGCTCGGTGCCGACGACGACACGCTGGCGTTCTACGCGGCGCACGCGGCGCTGCTGACCTTCATCTACGAACGCGCCCCAGGCGCCTTCGCCGCGTTTGCCGGCAGCATCCGCGTGCGCGATGGCCAGTTGGTCGTGCCAGGCGGCGAACCGGCGCGGCTGCTCTGGGCCACGGCCGTGCCGGCCCGCACGAGCGATCCCGAGGCGTTCATCCGTGCCCTCCTGTTCGAACCCGAGGCGAGGCCGGCCTACGTGTACGACGTGCTGGCGACCGCCTCGCCCGCGTCGCGCGCCTTCGCGCTCGGCCTGTGGCTCGATGATCCGTCACTTCGCGCCAGGCGGTTCCAGGCGCTGCTGGCTGAGGCGCGCACATCGTTTCGGGAGTGGCACGTCGAGGAACTGCCGTTCGGGCGCCCGCTGAACGATCTGGCCCTGCTGCTCCTGCGCATCCGCACGGCACCCGACGGTGCGCCGGCGCCGCCTGCCGACCGCCGATTCTGGGGGACCGTGTTCGACGCCGAGCCATTGCCGGCTGGCCCAGGCGCGCCGGCCGCGCACACGCGCATCGACGCGGCATGGCTGCTGCGCGCGACCGCCGGTGACATGTACGCACGGGGCGATCGTCTCGACCAACTGGCGTTCGGGCAGCGGGTCTTCGGCGCCCTGGCCGGCGTGGAGTTCGAGCCGGCAGCCTCGGTGTTGCACGACATGACGACGAGGCGGATGCTGCTGCTCGGACTCGAGCGGATGGGCATCAGCACTCCCGACGTCTACGCCGCGGGCCTGCGCCAGGCGCGGCTTGCCGGAACCGGCGCCGCCGACCGGTTCTGGACGCTGGCGCAGTTGCAGGGGGCGTTCGCGGTGGTGGCGCGCATGGCGCGGACCGGCACGCTCGAGCCGCGCGCGGCCGAGGCGCTGATGCGCTCGCTCTTTGCGCTGCCACTTGAGGACGGCGACCTGCGCGGCGCGCTAGCGGACTGGTACCGGTCTGCGCTGGCGCCGCATCTGCCAACGGGCGAGAGCTGGCAGGCCCGCAGCGTGGCGGGCGTGGCCGGAGGGCCGACGCCAGGCGATCCAATCGTCGACTGGGAAGGCGAGCGCTACCGTGTTGACCTGGCCGGCGCCGAGCGTCGGCGTATCGAGGCGATTCAGAGCCGTCAGGGTGGACCCGATCTCGACGCCGCGTTCGCGGTCGTGGCACTGGCGCGGAAGGCGATGCGAGTGGCGACGTCCGCCGCCGCGCGCGACGCTGCCGACGAGGCACGGCAACTCGTGTCCACGGCCGGCGCCTTGCTCGCGCGTCCACCCGTCACCGGGATGGCCGCTGGCGTGCCGCTGCCGAGGGATGGGCGCGAATGGCTGACCCGCACCGCCGAGGAACTCGAACGGGCGGCGCGCGTGAACGACCTGCGCCGGGCGAATCGTGCCGGCGAAACGCTGTTGCCGCTTGGCGACATCGCGCTCGGACAGGCCCTCCTCTCGCTCGTCTACGCGATCCATCTGGGCGATCCCGATGGCCCCGCTCTGCTCGGTGCCAACGTCTCACTGCGCCACGACTTCGGGTTCGGCCGGCGCGACGGTGAGAACCGGTCACGCGGGCCATGGGCGCTGCCGCGTCAGGACTTCCAGCCCGGAGTGCCGTGGCATGTCGCCGGGTCGCTGGTCGGGCTCGACATTGCCCTGGCGCCCCTGGCGCTACGCCGCCTGAGCATGGACAGCCTCGCGAACCCGCCGACGCTGCCGTCGATCGAGCGTGAATCCTTTGCCGTCAACGTCGCGCTGCTCGATCCGCGCGCACTCCGCGATCTCGACCGCGACCGCATCGTCGACGCCATCGGACAGGGCCGGACCCGCGTCCGGGCGCTAGGCGCCACTCCTGCTGAGTTCGAAAAATTGGAGAACGAGGTGACGCTCGACGGCTGGCGGGTACGAACGCTGCGCTGGGTGCTGCAACACGAGCGCGCTTCGATAGAGAATCAGTTCTCGCTCGCCGAACTCGCGATGCTCGGTGGTCTCGAACCCGCCGCCTTCGACGCGTGGGGCGCGAACAGCCTGCTGTCGGACGGCTGCCTGTGCACCCACTTCCCGATGCCGCGCACCTGGCGTGTGCTGGCCGGGCGAACGCAGTTGGCGATGATGGCGGCATCAACGGTGGAGATGAACCTGGAACTCGCGCAGCGTTTTGCCGCCTTGCGTCTGCCCGCCGTCCTGCTGCCGTCCGTACTGGCGACGGCCATGCAGGACTTCGTCGACACGGTCGACACGGCGGACGCGAACGACCTGGCGGCGCTGTCGCCGCATGTCCGCACGCTCGGCCGGAATGCGGTGGACGACTACGTGGCGGCGACTGCCGCGAACGGGCCGCTCGTCCCGGTCAACGAGGCCGTCTCCGAACCGTGATGCGAGGCTCTGTTCGCGCTTCGGCGCTTGCGCTCCTGCTGGCCATGGCCGGCAGCCTGCTCACGCTCGCCACGGCGCAACAGGGTGGCCCCGCACCGGCCCCCGCACTGACCACGGCGGAGACGCCGGTCGTGATCAGCTCGCCGTCGGCCAGCGCCTACATCAGCGGCGTCACCGCGCTGCGCGCAGCGATCGACCCGAGCGTGCCGGTGCAGAGCGTCACCTTCTTCGTCGACGGCCGGCAGTTCTGCGTGCTGAACGAACCGCCCTTCGACTGCGAGTGGGACGCCGGCTCGGTCATCAGCGTGCATCTCATCCGCCTCGTGGTGCAGCCGGTCAGCGGCGACCGCATCGTCAAGACGCTGCGCACGAAGGGCATCGGCTACGCCGACCGCGTGAACGTCGAGGCGATCCAGGTGACGGTGACGGTGGCCGACGACGCGGGGCGGTTCGTCAGCGCGCTGCCGCGCTCGGCGTTCAGCGTCTACGAGGACGGCAAGTCGCAGCCGGTCACCTACTTCGCGTCGAAAGACGTGCCGCTCGAGCTGATCGTTGCGGTCGACATCAGCGGCAGCATGACGGCGTCGATGCCGAAGCTGAAGAAGGCGGTGAAGGACTTCCTGGTGGCGGTGCCGTCGAAGGATCAGGTGACGCTGCTTGGCTTCAACGACAGTGTCTTCGCGCTGACGCGCAAGACCACCGACCCGTCGGAGCGCGTGCGTGCCGTCGACCGGCTCGCGCCGTGGGGCGCCACTGCGCTCTACGACGTCATCGTGCGCGCGGTCGACATGCTCGGCCGACAGGTGGGGCGCAAGGCACTGGTGGTGTTCTCGGACGGCGAGGACCAGGGCAGCCACCTCTCGCTCGACGACGTCGAGCGTAAGCTGCAGTCGAGCGATGTCACGCTCTACATGATCGCGCAGGGGCGCGGCATCAGCCAGGACTACCTGAAGAAGACGATGCAGCGGCTGACCGTGCCGACCGGCGGACGCACCTTCACGACCGACAGCGTCGAGCAGCTCCACGTGGCGTTCGAGGAACTGCTCGACGAACTCTCGAATCAGTATCTGCTCGGCTACCAGCCGAGCAACGGCGCGCGGGATGACACGTGGCGCGAGATCACGGTGCAGGTGGACGGCTATCCGAACGTCCGTGCACGGCAGGGCTACAGGGCGGCACCTTTCAAATGAGCACACGACGTTGGGCAACCGCGGCGCTGGCGGTAACGGTGACCTCGGGCGCGGTGCTGCGGGCGCAGCCGCCGGCGCAGCCTGTGTTCCACTCGTCGGTCGAGCTGACCTCGATCGACCTCGCGGTGCTCGACGACAAGGGGCGGCCGGTTCGCGACCTGAAGCCGGACGAGTTCACCATCAGGGTCGACGGCTCGCAGCGCCGGGTCATGGCCGTCGAGTGGGTGGGGCTCGAGACGAAGGAGTCGGCTCCGCCGCCGCCGGCGCCGGCGCCGTCCGGCTACTCGTGGAACGAGAACGCGACGGGCGGGCGCCTCATTCTCCTGGTGGTCGATCAGCCGAACATCCGCTTCGGCGGCACCCTCGGCATTCGCGGCGCCGTGAATGCGTTCATCGACCACCTGCAGCCGACTGACCGCGCCGCGGTGATCGGGCTGGGACAAGGAGCGCCGTCCACGCCGTTCACGGCCGACCGGTCGCGACTGAAGCGGGCGGTTGAGCGTCTGGTCGGGCAGCATCAGTCGTCGATGCTGACGCAGTTCAGCATCTCGACGTTCGAAGCTCTGCAGATCTCCCGAGGCATTCCCGGTGTGTTCGAAGACGTCATGGTCCGGGAGTGTGCCGGCATGGCCGGGCCCGGCTTCGAGGCGTGCGCGATGGAGGTGCAATCCGAAGCGCAGGAGAAAGCCATGACCGGTGCCGCCGCCGGCGAAGGCACCATCCGCGTGCTCCGCTCGCTGCTGACCGCGCTGAAGACGATCGACGGCCCGAAGACGATGATCTTCGTATCCGAGGGGTTCCTCATCGACGACCAGCGGTCGGCGGTGATCGAACTCGGCGCCATTGCCGCCGCCTCGCGCACGAGCATCTACACGCTCAAGCTCGACGACCAGTTGTTCCAGTCGATGGCGTCGGAGCAGCGCGGCGTGCGGATGGCGACGATGGACGATCGCTACGTGCGTGCTGAAGGGCTCGAGTTGCTGTCCAGCGCTTCGCGCGGCGCCATGTTCAACATCATCGGCACCGGCGCCGGCGTGTTCGACCGGATCGAGTCGGAGCTGTCCGGCTACTACCTGCTTGGCGTCGAGTCGAGCCCGGCCGATCGCGACGGCAAGACGCACGCGGTGCGCGTCGACGTGTCGCGCAAGGGGCTGACCGTCCGCTCGCGCCGCGCCCTGGTGGGCGACGTCGACACCGGCGCAGCGAAGAGCGCGCGCGAGCTGGTCACCGCGGCGGTGAACACGCCGCTGCCGATCGCGGCGCTGCCGCTGCGCGTCACCACGTTCTCGCTGCCCGAGCAGGAAGTTGGCAAGCTGGCCGTGCTGGTGCATGCCGACATCGGCACCGACTACGCCGCGCCGCGCATGACCACGGTCGGCTACTCGATCCTGGACCGCGAGGGGCGCGTGGTCGACAGCCGCGTCGGTGAGGCACGACTACCGCCGGTGATGAACGGCGTGCCGTCGGCACTCCAGTTCACGGGCACGGTGAATGTTCCTCCCGGCGAGTACACGCTGAAGTTGGCGGTGAACGAAGGGGACCGCATCGGTACGGTGGAGCACGAGTTCCGCGCCGGCGTGGTCGAGTCTGGCCCGCTGCGTCTCAGCGACCTGATGGTGGGTGGTCCGCTCAACGGCGCCGAGGATCTGCTGCAGCCAGCCGTCGGCTACACCGTGGTGTTCGGCACCGTGCAGGGCTACATCGAGGTGTTCGGCGAGGGGGCGGCCGCCCTGAAGACCACGTTCGAGCTGGCGCAGTCGGAGAGCGGCGAGGCGCTGCTGACGCAGTCGGTGCCGCCGCGCACCGGTTCGGGCGGCACGCACGCGGTCTTCTCGCAGACGCTGCCCGTGCGCCAGTTGCCACCCGGCCAGTACTACCTCCGCGCGCAGGTGCTGGGCGAGCGTGGCGTGGTGCAGACCTACGCGCGGGCATTCGAAGTGGCCGCCCCGGCGGTGCTGATGACGTCGGCCGACAGCGGCGCGGTACTCTCGACCGCCGACGTGTTCCTGCCGGTGCTCGACGCGATGATGTCGCGTCCCTTCGACAGGTCCAGCCTGCTTGGCGGCGACACGCTCAAGGCGTTCCGCGAGCGAGTCGCCCCTGGCGCGCGCGCTGCATTCGACACCGGTGCGTCCGCCTTCTCCGCTGGCGAACTCGTGAAGGCCGAGGCAAGCCTCAAGTCGGCCCTCGACACCGACAGTGAGAACGCCTCGGTGCTCGCCTATCTCGCCGCGGTGTTTGCGGCCGCGGGGCGCGACGATCAGGCGACCGGTGCGTGGCAGACGTCGCTCATCGACGGCTCCGACTTTCCCGAGATCTACGCGTGGCTGGCCGACGCGCTGATGCGCGAGCGGCGCATGGCCGAGGCGCGCAGCGTACTCGAAGAGGCGATGGCGAAGTGGCCGGGTGACCTCCGCTTCGTGAGGCCGATGGCACTCATCTCCGCCACCTTCGGCCAGGGGCAGCTTGCCGTGCAACTCCTGGCGCGCTACCTCGAGGCGAACCCGGCCGAGGTCGAGTCGCTGCAGCTCGGTGTCGAGTGGATCTATCACCTCAAGCTTGCCCGCACGGCGGCCCGGTCGCCAGCGGAGGACGTCAAGCTCGCTCGCACCTGGGCCGACGCCTACATCACGGCCAGGGGGCCGCAGCAGCCGCTGGTGCGCCGCTGGATGGATTTCCTCGAGAAGAAGTAGCCGACCATGTCACTGGCCCTCACCGCTGTGGCTGTGCGGCACCTCGAGGCAGAGGTCGGGCGGGTGAGGCAGGCAGGGCTGGCGAGATGGGTTGGACTGCTTCAGCCCCACCCCCCCCACCCGCCCCACCGGCCTTACCCGCCCTGAGTACTACCGGTTCCCGAAGTCGTCGTCGTTCTTGTTGACCGGCTTGCGCGAGCGCGGCGCGGCCTTCTTGGCGGCCGGCTTCTTGGCGGCAACCGCCTTCTTCGCGCCACCACCGGAGCGGCTGCGCGACGGGGCCGGCGCCGGCGCCGGCGCGACCGGCGTGGAGGCGACGCTGCCCGTGCGGCCCGCGCGGGTCCGCGGTGCGCGCGGCTTGGCGCGACCGAGCAGTTCCGCCGTCGTGTCGACGACCGACACGGGTTCGATCTCGATCACGTCCGGCTCGCTGCCGTCCGAGACATCCATCAGCACCAGCTGCATATCGTCGGCGAGTTCCGCCAGCGGCGAATCCGGATCGGCGACGTTGCCGTTCGCTTCCTCGGGTTCCGGCTGCGGCGCGTTCTCCGGCTTGGCCATGTTCGTACCCTGGAAGACCCGCAGGCCGCCACGGCGATCGCGTTCGATGCGCACGAGGCCGTCGCGCTGGCAGGCCTTGAGCAGATCCATCAGCCCGCCGAACCCGTAGCGGCGCTCGTCGAGGTTGCCGGCACGGAGAATCTGCTTCACGTTGCGCAGATACATGGGCCAGCGAGCGTTCGTCGCGGCGCCCAGCAACTGCGCGGCCTCGCGCACGCCGTCGGCGTTCTCACCCAGCTTCGAGAGCGGCTCGGCTCCAGGAGCGGCGGTTGACGGCTCGGCCTGAACCTGCGCCTGCGGCGCCTGCTCGCCCGCGGGCCGGAACGGCACGACGTTGTCCGCCGTGTCGCCCAACTGCGGCGCGTCGCCTTCGGCGCGTGGCTTCGGCACGTCGCCCTCGTCGGCAAACGCCGGATTGAGTTCCACCATCACACTCCGTCCGGAGTGCTTCAGCAGGACGAGTCCGGCCTGCGCCAGCTTCTCGACGAAGTCGAGGAACGACGAGGCGCCGTAGCTGCGCTCCGAGAACGTGGAGTCGAGCTGCAGCAGCGTGCTCTTGAGGAGTCCGGTCTGCGGCGACACTTCGCGGTCCGCGAGGATCTTGAGCGCGCGGCGGACGACCGGAATGGCCTGGGCCATCGGGAAGGCCTGCGTGCTGTTCTGCTGGGCCTGCGTCGGCTTGTCGCCCGAGCGCGGTGGGCGCGAGGACGAGGGGCGCCGGATAAGGTTCTCGTAGGCGATGAACTCGTGGCAGTTCCGCTGCAGGATAACGCTCGTGAACGAGCGGCCGCCGACGACGAACACCTTCTTGTCGTACTGCTTCAGCTTTTCGACCAGCGACAGGAAGTCGCTGTCGCCGCCGACGATAACGTAGGCGTTGATGTGGGGGTGGGTGAACGCCATCTCGAGGGCATCCAGCGCGAGATTGATGTCCGCGCCGTTCTTGTCGCCGCCCGGGGTGAGGTTGCGCTGCACCAGCCTGATGGCGTGCTGCGTGAGGTTGCGGCTGTACTCGCCAGCGCGGGTCCAGTCGGCGTAGGCAATCTTCGTCACGACTTCGCCGCGCTCCTTGAGCGCCTCGAGAATGATGCCGATGTCGAAGTGCTCGCCAAGGGTGGTCTTCACACCGATTTCGATGTTGTCGAAGTCGATAAAGACCGCGATGTTGGTACGTTCCGGATGAGGCAAAACTAATCCTTGTTATGGATGTATGCGCCCGCGTGCCAGCAGGGTGCTGTGAGCCGGGGCCGACCGTCAGCCGCTGGAATCCAGCGATCGTGCGCAGCGGTCGTAGCGCCGGGGCTCTCACCGGGGCACCCCGATTCTACCCGAAGTTCGGCGTTGTCAAGGGCGAACGTCATCCCACTCGTGCTCCGCCCCCACCCCAACCCTCATCCCCACCCTCCAGCCTCCCCGGTGAGACTGTGTAAGCTACACGCCTCTCCGGTGTAAGGAATGCACAGTTCAGCAGCCGGCGACGCGCAAGATCGCAAAAAGACCAGCAATTCCGCCCGTCCCTGCGGACGAGCCGCCGGCACGACGCTCGCTATGGGGACGGCAACGCAGGGCGCACGACAGCGCCCATCCCCCCCGGAGCGTGCATGCGGTATTGGTCTGCCTTCGTTCTTGCTGGAATCGTGCTCGCCCCTGCCGCCGGACTTGCCTCCCCCAGGCCCGACGATAGCGGGGTGACGCAACCGACGGCCCCAGCGGCCCTGGTGCTGCCGACGGAAGGCCGGTTGCTGGCGCTCACCGCCGTGCGCAACGGGGCGGACCCGCAACCGGTCGTCCAGGTGGTTCCCGACCGCGACCCCCGGCGGGCCGTCCTCGCCTCGCTGCACGCCGTCACCGGCGTCGTCCAGACCTACGACGGGATACTGACGATGCGGGTGTTGCGGGCGGGAGGGGTGGAAGCGAATCCGCTGATGAAGCCGGTGACGCGAAACGAAGGCACGATGCTCGGCGTGAAGATCGCGGCGGCGGTGGCGACGGTCATCGGCACCGAGACCTTGTGGCGCGACAACCACCGCGTGGCCGCCATCGTCACCGCCCTCGTGGCGAACAGCGCGATGGCGATGACCGTCCGGCACAACGCGCACGTGCTGGCGACGCTCGAGGGGCGGTAGCACAGGCGCGACGTACGACGTCCTCTTCGGCACGTTCTGTCTGGGTAGGCGAACGTGACGGCGCCCTGGGAAATCGTACGTCGCGCCAGTCCTACGACAGCGGCTGCGGCACCGGCGGTGTCGGCCAGAGGACGCGCGTGAATCCGCCGCGCTGCAGCAGTTCGCGCCCGCGCCCGCCGCGACCGGTCACCTCGTACTTCGTGGTGCTGACCGTCTGCTCGGCGCCGCGCGTCGTCTCCACCGTCAGCAGGTCGCGATCGCCGGTGGAGGCGATGAAGCCCAGCACCTTGTCCTCGTCCGACAGCTTGATGAGGATGACCCCCTTGCCCGGCCCCGCCAGGTAGTTGATCTCCTCGATCGGGCAGAGCATGCCGCGGGCTTCGGCCGTGGCGGCAATCATCGTTTCCTTGCTGGTGACCCGATCGACGCCCACCACTTCGGCACCGTCGGCCGGACGCGCGAAGCGCCGGCCCGCGCGGGTGCTCACCTCGACGAGGCCGTCGAGGCCGAACCGCAGCGCGTAGCCGTCGCTCGTCACCGCCACCGCATGCACCGGGGCCGGGTCCCCCTCCCGCTTCGGCGTGATGTCGCCAATCACCCGCGGGTCGAGGCTCATGGCGGCGATCACGCGCTCGCCGTCCTTGAGCTTGAACAGGCGCTGGATCGGTTCACCGTAGCCAGTGGAGGCCGGCACGTCGACGATGCGCGCGGTGTAGGCCGCACCGAAGTTGCTGAAGAAGACGCAGGTGGCGCGGGTGCTGCCCGCACACGCCGCCAGCACCTGATCGCCTTCGCGCAGGCGCGTGGTGGTCATGTCCTTCACTTCCTTCTGCCGCTTCACCCACCCGTCGCGCGACACGATAACGACATTGTCCTCGTCGATGATGAAGTCGTCGGCCGAGTACTCGGGTTCGCCCGTGTCGCTGGCGATCACGGTGCGGCGCTTGTCGCCGTACTTCGCGGTCACCTCGTCGAGTTCGGTGCGCACCATCGTCCAGCGCCCCTGCTCGTCGCCGAGGAGCCCCGTAATCTCGCCGGCGCGCCGGCGCTTCGCGTCCAACTCCTGGCGGATGATCAGGATTTCGAGGCGGGCGAGCCGGTAGATCTTCAGTTCGAGGATGGCGTCGGTCTGGTCAGCGTCGAGGCCGAACTGCGCCATGACCGTCTGCGCCGCATCGGCCTTGCCGTCCGACTTGCGGATGATGCGGATGATCTCGTCGAGCGCGTCGAAGACCTTCTCGAACCCTTCGAGGAGGTGGATGCGCTTGTTGAGCGCCGTCAGTTCGTGCTCCAGCCGCTTGGTGATCACCTCAAGGCGGAAGTGGAGGAAGTGCCAGAGGATCTGCTTCAGGTCGAGGCGTTCGGGACGGCCGACCTCTGGATTCTGCTCGACCGGCACGAGGCAGGTGAGGTTGACCGCGAAGTTGATCTGCAGCGGCGTGTGCTTGAACAGGTACGCCATGATCATCTTCTCGTCGGCGTCCTTCTTCATCTCGAGCGCAACGCGGACGTCTTCCGTCGACAGGTCGCGCACGTCCGTCAGTTGCGGCAGCTTGCGGCCGATCACGACGTCGGCGATGCGCTCCACCAGCTGCGACTTGTTGACCGTGTACGGAATGCTCTCGATGTAGATCGTCTTGGTGGTGCGCGTCTCCGGCCCCATGCTCCAGGTGCCGCGCAGGCGGACCGAGCCCGAGCCGGTGCGGTAGATCTCCTGCAGTTCCTCGGTCGAGTTGAGGATCTGTCCGCCCGTCGGAAAGTCGGGACCCTTGACATAGCGGCAGAGCTGCGCGTTCGTGATGTCCGCGTTGTCGAGCAGCTTCGTCAGCGCCGTGCACACCTCCTTGAGGTTGTGCGGCGGGATGTTGGTGGCCATGCCGACCGCGATGCCGGTCGCACCGTTCACGAGCAGGTTGGGGATGCGCGCGGGCAGCACCACCGGTTCGATCTTCGTGCCGTCGTAGTTCGGGCGGAAGTGCACCGTCGACTGATCGATTTCGCTGAGCATCTCGTCGGAGATGCGCGCCAGCCGGCACTCGGTGTAGCGCATGGCGGCGGCGCTGTCGCCGTCGAGCGAACCGAAGTTGCCGGACCCGTCGATCAGCGGATAGCGCAGCGAGAACGACTGCGCCATGCGGACGAGCGTTTCGTAGAGCGCCGAGTCGCCGTGCGGGTGGAAGTTGCCCATGACGTCGCCGACGACCGTCGCGCACTTGCGGTGCCGGTTGTCGGCCGTCAGGTTCTTCTGCCACATCGAGAAGAGGATGCGGCGCTGCACCGGCTTGAGGCCGTCGCGGACGTCCGGCAGGGCGCGGGAGGTGATGACCGACAGCGCGTAGTTCAGATACCGGGATTGCGCCGCTTCATGGAGGGCCACCTGCGTCGTGGAGCCGGCGCCGCCGCTCGGGGGGGCCGGGGGGCGGCCGGAGTCGCGGCTGCCGCCGTCCGGTGGATCTGCCGCATCGAACAGCGTCGGGTCGTCACTCTTCTTGGCCACAGCCCCTCATTGTACCAGCCGGTGCCGGGACGGCCCCCGAACGCTTTGACCCGATCGGGCCGACGGACTACGCTACACAGGCACCAGGGCCGGGGCGCGCGCGTCGCCGGGGCTTCGCGCCTCGACCTTCCGCGACGGGCACGCACGGTCCGCGAACCAGCGAACACGAGATGAACAACTACGAGATTGCAGTCCTGGCCGGTGATGGCATCGGTCCCGAAGTCATGCAGCAGGCGGTGCGCGTCGTCGACGCAGCCGGCAAAATGTTCGGCTTTGCCGCGACGTGGCAGCCGATGGATGTCGGTGGCGCCGCCATCGACAATCACGGCGAGGCGCTGCCGGCGGCGACGCTGAAGGTGTGCGAAGAGAGCCAGGCGATCCTGTTCGGGTCGGTCGGTGGCCCGAAGTGGGAATCGCTGCCGCCAGAGAAGCAGCCGGAACGCGCGTCGCTGCTGCCGCTGCGGAAGCACTTCGACCTCTACTGCAACTTCCGCCCGGCCCGTGTCTACAAAGCGCTGACCTCTGCCTGCCCGCTGCGCGCCGACATCATCGGTGACGGCTTCGACATCCTCGTCGTGCGCGAGTTGACGGGCGGCGCCTACTTCGCCCAGCACGCCGATGGCAAGGGCCGCTCGGGCAGCGGCCCCGACGAACGTGCGTGGGATACCAAGGAATATTCGCGCAAGCAGATCGAGCGCATCGCCCACAAGGCGTTTCAGGCGGCGCGGACACGGCGCCACAACGTCATCTCGATCGACAAGGCGAACGTGCTCACGAGCATGGTGTTCTGGCGCGAGATTGTCACGGCGATCGGCACGCAGTACCCGGACGTGACGCTGTCGCACATGTACGTGGACAACGCGGCGATGCAGCTCGTCAAGAACCCGCACCAGTTCGACGTCATGCTGTGCGGCAACATGTTCGGCGACATCCTGTCCGACGAGTGCGCGATGCTGACCGGCTCGATGGGGCTACTGCCGTCGGCCAGCCTGGCGGAAGGGTCGTTCGGACTCTACGAACCGGCGGGCGGGACCGCGCCTGACATCGCAGGGAAGGGGATCGCCAACCCGATCGCCCAGATCCTGTCGGCCGCGCTGATGCTGCGTTTCTCGTTCAAGGAACTCGACGCCGCGAGCGCCATCGAGGCGGCGGTCTCGAAGGCGGTGGACGGCGGCATCCGCACCGGCGACATCATGACGCCGGGTGCGACCAGGGTCGGCACGGCGGCCATGGGCGACGCGATTCTCGCGAACCTCTAACGATCGGCGAAGGTCTCACGTAGTGCCCGGCTTCAGCCGGGCCCCCTGAGGGCCCACCTGAAGGTGGGCACTACGTCGACCCTCCCGCCCTGCCCGCCCTTCCTACCCTACCCGCCCAATCGTTCCGTCAGTCGTGCGTGACCAGTGCGGCTGACCGGTACGCGGTCGCCCGTGGTCAGTAGCGCGAAGCGGTTCTCGCGCTCGTCGAGGTCGACGCGTGTCAGGCGATCGAGGTTGATGAGATACGAGCGATGGACGCGGACGAACCGCGCCGGATCGAGCGAGGCTTCGACCTCCGCGAGCGTCTGCTCCTTGAGGTAGTGACGGCCGCGTGCGACGTAGGCGACGTAGTCGTCCTGCGCCTGGACGAAGTCGATCTGATCGATCGGGAGCACGTCCACGCGTGCGCCGTCACGGACGAGCACGCGCGTGGTGGTGCCGGGTGCCGGCCTGACCGCGGCGCTGAGTCCGGGCAGCGGCGACAGCTCGCGACGCGCCAGTCGTTCGCGGGCGCGGTCGACCGCGGCTGCCAGCCGCTCGGCGCTGAACGGCTTCATCAGGTAGTCGACGGCGTGCACCTCGAACGCCTGCAGCGCGTAGGCGTCGTGCGCAGTGGTGAAGATGACCGCCACGTCGCGGCCGACCAGTTCCAGCACCTCGAAGCCGCTCAACTTCGGCATCTGCACGTCGAGGAGCAGCAGGTCAGGGGCGAGTTCGGCCACGGCCTTCACCGCCTCGAAGCCGTTGGCGCACTCGGCGACGACCTCGAGGCCGGTGAGGCTGGCCAGGTACTCGCGCAGCACACGGCGCGCGAGTTCCTCATCGTCCACAATCGCCACGCGCAGTGGCGCTTCGTGATGCTGTGACACGGTGGCGCTACTCCTCCTCGGCTGGCAGGTTGAGATCGACGCGAAAAGTGCCGGCCTCGGCCGCGGCGTCGAGCCGGGCGCGATCGCCGAACGCCGTCTGCAGGCGCCGGGTGACGTTCTCGAGTCCGACGCCGGCGCGGCGCTTCGGCGGCACCTCGGGATCGCGCGGGTTCTCGACCCGTACGAGCAGTCGCCCGTCGCGGCGCGCCAGCGTCAGCCGGACCGTGCCGCCGTCGAGCAGTCCCGCGATGCCGTGCACCAACGCATTCTCGAACAACGGCTGCAGGATGAGCGGCGGCACGCGGCACTGGAGCGCCGTGTCGTCGACGTCGCGGATGAGCGTGAGGCGATCGCCGAACCGGATCTGCTCGATGGCCAGGTAGGCATCGACCAGTGCGAGTTCCTGCGACAGCGGCACCCGATCGAGCGCGCTCACCTTCAGCGTGCTGCGCAGAAAGTCGCCGAGCAGCACGCACATGCGTCGTGCGCCGGCCGGATCGATCGAGGTCAGCGCGCTGATCGAGTTGAGGCTGTTGTAGAGGAAGTGCGGATTCAGCTGGGCGCGCAGGGCCCGCAGTTCCGCATCGCGCGTGAGCACCTGGAATTCCAGACGCTGGGCGTCGGCCTCGCGCGCCGCATCGTAGGCGAACGCCACGTGGGACACCGCGAGGGCCAGCAGGTAGACGACGACCGCGCTCCAGAAGAGGGTCGGGTCCAGTTCGGTGGCGCCGGCGAACGACTGCGTGGGTGACAGGAACTCGAGCAGCGTGCGCCAGCCTCGGGCGAGGGCGTACCAGAGCGCGCCGGCCGACAGCGCCGCGCCGAGCGAAGCGGTGGTCACCGCCGCCGCACCAGCGGCGGTGAGCGGAACGGCCCGGCAGACGTACCACGCCGACAGGCAGACGAAGGCGTAGCCGATCGACGGTGGGAGCACCAGCACGAGCGTGTCGAGGGTGTCGAGCCCCTCGCGCGACAGCGCCAGCGACAGCAGGAACGCGGCGGCCACCCAGGCGGCCAGGTACCACGCTACCCGTTCGATGCGAGCGAGGAGCGGGTGCATCAGCTCCGGATCGTAATCCCGCCCATCAGGACGAGGCCGCGAATCACGAGGCGCGGCGGCGGCCCCGGGTTCGCGGTGTG